>Ga0172370_10003332_pt1 | contig 22349 bp, 19 predicted proteins | sample LakKiv5m_FD_114538 | JGI IMG/M metagenome (GOLD analysis project Ga0172370, IMG submission 114538) | Freshwater microbial communities from Kabuno Bay, South-Kivu, Congo - kab_022012_11.5m | ecosystem: Environmental > Aquatic > Freshwater > Lake | place: Democratic Republic of the Congo...
ATAAAAGTGGGTTGTACTGCAGAGGAAATGACTCATGCGGTAATGCTTGCACTGCCTACAATCGGACTGCCCTCGACAATGGCTGCCATTAGCTGGCTTGAAGATGTTTTGAACAAGGATTGACATGCTTAAGTTATTTCAGTTGTTCTGGTCTTTTGTTACTGTCGGCTCCTTTTCATTTGGAGGGGCTTATTCACTGCTACCGTTAATCGAAAATGAAATTGTTCAAAAGCATGGCTGGGTAACAAAAGACGAATTTTTAAAAATACTTGGTATGGTCGAAATTATTCCCGGAGCAATTTCAATAAAATTTGCTACTTACACTGGTTACAAAGTTGCAGGAATCCCTGGTGTTATTGCGGCTCTTATCGGGAATATGCTTACTCCGGTTGTGCTCATTATGGTAGTCTCGACAATATATTTCCACTTTGAAAACAACAAATTGGTAATGAAAGCTTTTCAGGGAGTTAAATTTGTAATCATTGGAATGATACTGGCTGTATTGATAAAATATACCCAGAACCAAATGAAAATACCCGTAGAAGCAATTTTTATCTTTCTTGGTCTTGCACTTGCATTTTTCTTCAAACTAAATCCGGTAATTATTTTAGGTGTTGGAATTATTCTCTCATTAATTTTACTTTGACATGCTGATTGACAGATACAATAGAGTTCACAATTATTTAAGAGTTTCACTTACCGATAGGTGCAATTATCACTGCATCTATTGTAATCCCAAGCATGAACATTCTTTTATGGAGCCAAAGTCCGAGATATTAACTTTTGAAGAAATAGAAAGAATAATCAAAATTTTTCTCGAGCTTGGTTTTAATAAAATCAGATTTACAGGTGGCGAGCCACTTGCAAGAAAAGATGTGGGTAGTTTATTTAAAAGAATTAATAAACTGAAAGCAAATTTTGATTTCGAAATGCTGATTACTACTAACGGTGCTCTAATTGAAGGAAATCTAAATGAATATAAAAGAAACGGTCTGGATAGGATTAATTTCAGTTTAGACTCGCTCAACCCAGAGAACTTTAAAAGAATAACTGGAAAAGACGAACTCCAACTTGTGCTGAATTCTATTAAAGAAAGTGTTGAAGCCGGTTTTGAAAATACAAAAATCAACACGGTTATTATGAATGGAGTAAATGACACTGAAATACATAATTTCTGCGAATTTGCAATTGAAAATAGTTTGAATGTTCGATTCATCGAGTTTATGCCTTTCACAAATAACAGTTGGAGTCGAGATTTATTTTTTGATGCTGAGAGAATTAAAGAAATCATTTCCGAAAAGTACGAACTTGAGCAGATGCTCAGCAATACGGACGTTGCAAGGAATTACAGAATAAAAGGGACGGACGGTATAGTTAGCTTTATTAGTTCGATGTCAAATCATTTCTGCTCAAATTGTAACAGGCTTAGAATCACTTCAGACGGAAAAATGAAACTCTGTCTGTTCAGTAGTGAGAATGAATTGATTAATTTCTCTGAAATGTTAAGAAATGATGATGTTACCGATGAAGATATAAAGAAAATAATTTATAATTCCTTATTGAAAAAAGAATTTGAACACAAGCAGCCGGATGAATTATTGAAACTTACTAATAACAACATGCTCAAAATAGGCGGATAATTATGGCTCTAACACATACTGACAGTACAGGAAAAGCAAGGATAGTTGATGTGTCTTCGAAAGGAGAGTCTTTCAGACAGGCATCTGCTTTTGCTGAAGTGAAAGTTTCAGAAGAAGTATTCTATTTGATTAAGGAGAATCAGATTAAGAAGGGTGATGTGCTTGCTGTTGCTAATATTGCAGGGATTCAGGCGGCAAAGAAAACTTCCGAATTAATTCCTCTTTGTCATAATATTTTCATTTCGGATATTTCCCTTGATTTTAAGTTAAATGATGTAGCCTGTTCGATTGAAATTACTTCTTCAGCCAAAACGAACTCTGCAACCGGTATAGAAATGGAAGCCATGACCGCTGTTTCTGTTGCAGCATTGACGATTTACGATATGTGCAAAGGGATTAATAAGTCAATTGAAATAGCATCTGTCTTTTTGCTGTCAAAATCCGGCGGTAAAAGTGGTGATTACAGGAGGGATAGAAAATGAACGGAACCGGAAAAATACTCGCTATTTCAATCAGCTCGAAAAAAGGAATTCCCAAATCGAATGTCGGTCATGCCGTTTTAAAAGCCGGGCATGGCATAGAAGGTGATGCTCATGCCGGAGATTGGCATAGGCAAGTTTCACTTTTAGCAAATGAAAGCATAGATAAAATCAGAACAGCCGGCTTGCCAACTGTCGAACCGGGGAATTTTGCAGAAAATATCACAACACAGGGATTTGATTTATTAAGCCTGAATATCGGAGACAAGATTTATCTTGGAGATTCTGAGCTGGAAATCACCCAAATCGGCAAGGAATGTCACAGCAAGTGCGACATATATCAAACTGTCGGTGACTGCGTTATGCCACGAGAAGGTCTGTTTGCAAAGGTTCTGAAAGGTGGAACTATTCAATTAAACGATGAAATCAGAAGAAATGATTAGTTATTCAGAAGCAGTAAATATTATTAATAGTTATAAGAATTTAATCAATCCTGAAAAAGACGATTTATCTATTCATGAATGTTTAGGCAAGACCCTTGCTGAAGATATAATAGCTGACACCGATTTTCCTTCTTTTGCTCATTCTTCGATGGACGGATATGCCGTCAAATTTGCAGAAGGGAGATGGTCTTGGGAAGTTACAGGAGAGATATCTGCCGGTAATTTTGATTCTTCTATCGAGACAGGAGCTCAAGCTGTAAAGATTATGACCGGCGGGAAAATGCCTCCCGATGCAGATACTGTGATTCCCATTGAGTATGTGGAGAATAATGGAAACTTAATTCAACTGAAAGAAGATTTTGTATTAAAAGTTGGCAAGAACATCAGATATAAAGGTGAGTTTCTGAAAAAGGGGATGACCGCTCTCTCAAAACATACTTTTCTTAAACCGAATCATCTGACGCTCGCTGCTTCCTGCGGTTATTCAAAGCTTAAAGTGTTAAAACCGCTGAAAATTGCTGTCCTTTCAACGGGTGACGAGCTTATTGATTTTACAGAAACACCTTCTGATGATAAACTTAGAGCAACAAATTCATTCAGTATCGGTATGCTTCTCAAGGAATACGGTATGGAACCGGAAATAATAGAGAATGCAAGAGATGAGAAGCAAGATATCAGGAACAAAGTCATTGCAGCTTTAAATACGAACTGCGACATTCTTGTTACAAGCGGGGGCGTGTCTGTCGGCGAACATGATTATGTGCAGGATGTACTAAGAGAAATAGGTGCCGAAATCATTTTCTGGAAAGTGAACATTAAACCCGGGAAGCCATTCTTGTTTTCTATTATAAAGCATAAAAACAAATCAGTTCCTATATTTAGTTTCCCGGGGAATCCGGTTTCTGCTTTTGTGAATTACCATATCTTTTTAAAGCCGTTCTTGAATTTGTTTTTTAAGCATGATGAAAATGTTTTTGAGTGTACATTGACTGAGAAATTAACAAAGAAAGATTCAAAGCTGCATTTTGTGACCTCGGAATATTTTTACCAAACCGATTCCAAAGAAATCTTTGTTAAGCCAAGCAGAAATATTTCATCGGGTAATCTCATCAGCCTGGCACAAAGCAATTGCCTAATTATGTTCGATGAAGACAAGAGGTTAATTGAAGCAGGAGAAAGAGTAAAATGTTTAAGAATATAACAGGTGCTATTCTTTCGGGAGGCAAAAGCCAGAGAATGGGAACGAACAAATCTCTTTTAAAGTTCGGCGAGCAAACAGCGATTGAAAGAGTCAGAGACATGATGAGTCCATTATTTGAAAAGGTGAACCTCATAACGAATGAACCTGAACTTTACCAATTTTTGAATTTGGAAATGCATCAGGACATCCTTAAGGGCTCTGGACCGATATCGGGCATTCACACTGCTCTAAAAGTAAGCGAAAACGAAAAGGTATTTATCCTTTCATGCGATATGCCGTTTGTGAATAGACTGGTTATTGAATATATTATTAGCTATCCTAATGATAATAAAATCGTTGTGCCGAAAGCAGACGGTTTTATTCAACAGCTATGCGGAGTTTACAATAAATCTCTTCTTCCATTTATAGAAGAAAATCTAATCAACACGAGTTCTACTGAAGAGCGAAATCCCGACCAAACCAAGCGAAAATGCAAAGTTCACAGGTTGCTCGAGGAAGTCCCATCTACAATAATTGACATGGAGAAAGATTATCCTTATTATAAAAATGATTTATTTTTCAACATGAACACTCCGGAGGATTATGAGTATGCCAGAAAGATGAGTACTTCATCTAACTACAATGAGCGATAAACGAAATATTTCGGAATCCGTTTTAAACATCAAACTATATGCCCCAGTCGGGAATTTGCTTATATCCAACATCTCTTCATTTGAACTGCTCTCATCCGTTTTAATAATTTTTTCCATAATCAAAATTCCGTTTAAAGAATAAATTTTCAAAACTGCTCCGCCAGTTGGTAAATTTTTAAAATTCAAACAAGTGTAATCTGAAGACGGATTTGGAGAAAGGCTGATTTCCAAAGGTTCAATTAATTTAATCTGACTGAAAGTGCCGTTGCAAACTCCATTAACTTTAAGGGTCCCGTTTGCTATTTCAGGGATTACATCATCTCTGTTAATGAGCATACTTTCTATTGTTAAATCTGTCAATGAAGCGTTGCCAAGCAGGATTCTTCCATAAATGTTTGTAAGTATTGATTCACCCTTTTTAATTATTCTTGCAGTATCCGAATATTCAACTGTCCCCTTGTCATTCGTGATATTGTACGAAAGCAACTTGCCGGTTGAAATGCTATCAGGAGAAAAAGACCTTGAATCGAAAGATATTTTAGTTCGATAAGAAAATTTTTTGTCAGAATTATTAGAATATGACATTTTCACAGGAATTGCGAAGACAGAAGATGATATTTTCCCTGTCAAATCTGGCAGCGAAAATAACACTTTGTCCTTGCTTATACCCGTAATCATGCATGATATGCTCATATTGCAAGGTTCATCAAGCATTACTTCAACTGAGTCCGTATAATCAATGAATTCATCCGGTAAAAATCCGAAAGTAACCTGAAATGTTTCACTACTATCAAGTCTTATTGGCATAACAGGGACTGATTTAATATATATTCTTCCCTTGGACAATCCTTTGATTTTTATGGAGCTTATGACAATTTTTGATTTATTGATGTTTTTTATGTTCGATGTCAGAAAGCCCTCAGTTCCGACAAAAGTAGTATCAAGAGCTAAGGAATTCAGACCCGCTAACACAATTGTGAGAGCATGAATAGTAATTGAATCAGTTCCAGTGCAGCCGTTTTTATCGGTCACAGTTATTGAATATTTTCCGGACTTATTTATTTTGACAGCTTTTGTCGTTTCTCCGGTTGACCATTTGTATGTAACGAAATCGTTATCTACCGACAAGTCAATTTCACTATCCGGGCATAATATATCCATACCGAGTATCTTTACTTTAACGGTACTTATTTGTTTGACATTGACTATTGTGTCATACCGGCAGCCAAACTTATCAATAACCGTCAGACCGTATTTTCCCGGCTGACTAAAAACTAACTTTTTTGTACTATCACCTGTTGACCATTTGTAATTTGAATAATCCGTCTCAACAACAAGTTCGCCTGTGCTGCCTCCGCAGATTTCGAAATCTCCTGAAATCAAAGGAGGATTGTAAGGATTTTGTTCTAATTTTATTTTTTGAGAAATTCCTGTACAACCGTTTTCATCAACCACTTCAACGAAATACTCACCGGCTGTTTTTACTGATATGTCTGGTGAAATTTCCGAATTTGACCACTTATAATTTTTATATTGTAGCTGTGTTTTTAAAACCACACTATCGTTGTAACAGAAAGGATTATTCCCGACAATTACAATTTCAGGTGTGACGGGGTCGCCGGCAGTAATCCTGAATCTAATTGTGTTTTCACAGCCGTTACTGTCAAGGACAGTAAGATAGTAAAATCCGCTTCTGTTTATTGTCACAGACCTCGTTGTATCACCAGTTGACCAGTTGTATCTTTTGTAATTTTCATTGACGGTTAAAGTTGTTTTTCCACCGTTTTCACAAATAACTGTATCACCCTTGATAGTCGGAACCGGTAAAGGAATCGTGAAAATTTCATAATCAGCGGCTCTTAAAGTATCTCCTTTTGGATTAAGGGCTTCGACAGAATACCTGCCTGCCTTGTTTACGGTAAGCTTTTCACCTTTTGTACCGTCAGACCAGACGTAAGATACGTAACCCGGAGTGGCAAAGAGCGTAACCGTATCACCGACACAGATTTTATTAGTTCTTGAAGAAATATCTATTTCATTCAACTGTGATATGAAAGGGCAGAAAAACCAACTGTGAATCACATGGTCTTCGCACGCATTCGCAGTCGCACCCGTGAAACCGATATAAGCACTTTCGTGATTATCAAGTCTCAACTTTTTGTTTAAATCAATGTTCTGAACATTTATATACAGGACATTATTAATAAAAACACGGAATGTATTTGGGACATAATTATAATCAATCCGTACCTCACCGCCTTTAGTCAAGTCGGGTATATTCGGATTTATCCCAAGATTGGTTACCATATTATGATAAGATGAATTAGAACCTTCCCCGTTAGACTGAACGGCAACATGATTACCGTTAGGTTCATTCCATTGATTAGATTTTTTATAACTATTGTTATATGTGTCAAATTCCACTGCAATGGAATTCGATATTCCCGCATATCCGATACCGTCACCTAACTGACCCATTTCCTGGGGACCTGCATTTTGGATTACAAAAGCAAATCCATCCGCTCCCGAAGGAGAATCATCAATTGCATCGCCTTGATTGAGTAAACCGATAGAATAAGTGAACCTGCAAATAAATCCATATCTTACAGGAACAAGTCGTGGGTACCATACTGCTCCGACAGTGAAAAATGCACTTTGGTTAATTTCAATCGAATTTCCTAACCATCCGGAGGTGCCAAGGTAACTAAGGTCTTTCACATTATTAAAATTCTGATAATCAAAAGCTTCTGCAGAACAAGTATCCTGTTTCGCGGATAGGAATCCGGAACAGAATACAAATAATATTAAAACCTTAAACATACAATTAGCGATTATTCTCAAATTACTTTTTTCCTTACTATGGTCAGGTTCATCAATAATTTTTTTTACGAAAAGCAACTTTTAATATCATGTTTATTAAGATACCAAATACAGGTAACAAAGGGAGCAGACCAAATAGCTGCGGTCACAACCGGAAATAAAAGAAATACATTCATCCCGTTATTATGCAATAAGGAAAAAGCAAAAATAATCATCAATGACCACATTATTACAATAAAAATCCCTGAGAGAAAAGTAACTAATTTGTTTGCCCAGAGACGATATTTTCTTATATTGACCCCACCGATTAAATAAAGAATACCCAAGCAAACCATTAGTAAACCAAAGGAAAAAAAATATTTCAATATCAAAAATATCGGAATTGAGCTTGTGTCCTGATTCAAATTGAAATTTTCACTTATGCCGATTATTTTCCAAACAAATATTCCCATTGAATTGCTCAAAATAATAAAACATGAGATAATCGAAATAAATATTCCCACTGTCTTAATTGAATTCCTTTTTTGTTCATCCATAATTGTTTTGCATCTTAATAAAATTGAAACAAAAGGAAATTAATAAAATAAACAAAATAAAACAAGCTGTATTTCTTGTATTTTTTTTAATTTTGAGTTCTTTGGTGATTTAATTGGAGTTCACTATGTTAAAAAGTCAATTTATTTTATTCTTTGTATTTTTTTTTGTTTTAAGTTTTGCATTTTCCGAGAATAAAAATGTTATTAAACTTCCCAAACCGCAGAAAAATATTGGCAAACCTTTGATGGAGGCTTTGTCTTTACGTCATTCATCAAGAGAATTCAATATCAAACTACTCCCTTTGCAAGAGATTTCCAACATTCTTTGGGCAGCAAACGGCATAAACAGAATAGAAAATTATAAAAGAACAGCACCCTCAGCTATGAACTGGCAGGAAATTGATATCTTCGTGATTATGGAAAAAGGCGCTTATATTTATGATGCAAGAGAAAATTCTTTAATTGTTATAAGCAACAAAGATTTAAGGAGTTTTGCAGGAACTCAGGATTTTGTAAAAACTGCACCCCAAAACCTACTATATGTGGCTGATTTTAAAAAACTTGGTAAAAGCGATAATGAAAGTACTCTACTAAATGTCGGTGCTGATGCAGGTTTTTTCGCTCAAAATGTATATTTGTATTGTGCTTCCCAAGGGCTGGAATGCGTAGTCAGGGCTTCTATCAAAAAAGATGAAACCGCAAAAGCATTAAATCTTCGACCTGACCAAAAAATAATACTTGGTCAAACCATAGGCTATTCAAAATAATTCAAACGCGTTTTTTCGGTCCGTATTTGAAAATAATATTGTCAATGTCTGCTTGTGATAACGGCTTAATAATGTAATCCTGACAATTATTTTTAAAGGCAGTGTAGATGCTGAAATAAGTATCGGTCGAAGAAGTAACGATAATTTTAACAGAATTTTCTTCATTAATACCGCTAATTTTCTCGATTGACCGGATTGATTTTAGAACTTCGTGACCGTCCATTTCGGGCATAATTATATCTAAAAATATCATGTTAAAGTGCTGAACTTCAAGAAGGGATTTCTGAAAATGCTCAATTGCTTCCTTCCCATTATGGACAATAGTACATTCGCCGTAATCCTTTAATAAAGACTGCAAAGCCAGAGCAAGCGAAATTTCATCTTCAACAACGAGAAATCTCATACCCATCCTTTGATTGCATCAGCTATTTGGAAAATGTTCAATTTTTTTGATGATGTGAATGTATCACCAACAGCAGCAGGCATTCCGTATATAAGGCTGGAATCCTTATCTTGAGTCAGCAGCAATCCACCTGCCGCTTTGAGGGATTTCATCCCGTAAGCTCCGTCTTTTCCTTCACCTGTAAGGACGATTCCCATTGTTTTAATTCCTGAAGATTCGGAAAGTGACAGAAACAATATATCAGCGCTTGGTCTTCGGTTATTTTGTTTTTCACCGTGAAAACAAATTAATGAATAATTGTCATTTTTTAGAACCACCTTGATATGAGAATCTCCGGGTGTTATATAAATTGTAGAATCTGTGATTATATCACCCGTTTCAGCTTCCTTTATCAAAAAAGGGAATAATTCATTCAGCCTGTCGGCATAAGTTTTGGTATAGCCCGAAGGCAGAGCGCTTACGAAGATAATCCCTGGAATTACAGGAGGCAATAATGAAAGCAATAAATTAAATGAATCAATGCTACCCATGGCGCCGGTAACGGCAATGATTTGTTGACTTGTATTATGTTGAATTTCCGATTTTTTTATTGCTGAGTTGAGAGAGTTAACTAACGGAGTCTCTGACCTATAAGCAAGACTAGAAATTTTCGCAATCAGGTTGATGTTCTTCGTTAATCTGATTTTATTTGCAAGCATCTCGGACATTTCCGCCAAACCGAAGTACAAATCATTTGTAGACGGTTTTGCAACGAAATCTATAGCGCCAGAGTTTATTGCATTCAGTGCTGAAAGTTTACCTTTTTGAGTGAATGAAGAAACAGCAATAATCGGTATTGGAAATCTTATCATTATATTCCGAATGAGTTCCGATTCTTCCATTCTGTAAGTATTAACATCAATAACCAAAACATCTGTTCTGCCTGACTTGACAAATTCGAAGGCTGTATCAAGGTCGTCAGTGATTCCTACTATATCTATATCTTGCGAATCTTGTAAGTGCTTCACAATTACGTCGCCAGATTCGTTTGAAGCATCAACAATATAAGTTCTTATCTTCTTTTTTTTGTTCATTTCAGTCTTGAAATCGTAAATTCATCAATTTATGCAAAATTCAAAATAATAAAGACTCAAATAAGGGTGAATTTAGTTTTTCTCAAGATTCAATTGAACAAAAAATTAACGAGTTAATTATTTTTTTGTTAAGAAAATATTGAAGTTTGACGATAGTTTTTTTTATATTTGCCTGACTATGTTAAAGGGTAAAAAAAAAACTCTTTTTGAGTTTGTAAATTTGCTCTAAGTCAGAAAAATGAAAAGTGCCTTATTCGATTTTGAAAAGGTCAGAGACTGTATTCGGTTCTTCGGTAATACTAAGTTGATATAGATAGAAATGAAGAAATTAGTCTTTTTATTGTTTTTGCTTGTTTTCAGAGTAAGTGGCGTTAATGCGACTGTAAAATCAACCGATTCGACAAAGCATCAAACTCCAAAGGGCACTTTATATGGTTTATTTGCGAGCTGGAACGTTAACTATCATTCCGCCGATTTACGCGGAATGCCCGATTATGTTGACTTTGTTCCAAGATACGTTACAGGTAGAAGCAACGGATTTTCCATTGGAGCTTTTTACGAAATTCCTTTCACTCAAAGAGCATCTTTAATTGTAAGAGGATTGTTCAATCATGATAAAGCTGATATTGCCGGTGATGCTCCTTACGGAACAATCATTAAAGCAAAATACGGCACTTATAACTATTACCACAGAATAACTTCAAATCTAACAGGAGTGAGGATAGAACCTCTGTTTCATTATTATCTCATCGGCAAATTCGGAATTTTTGCCGGAGCTAATCTTGGCTTAAGTTTCAAGAAATCATCAGAGCATCAGGAATATATTAAATCCGGCACAAATAATCCCGACTCTCTTTATGTACCTTATGCAAATCACTGGTCTGATGAATCAATAGGACTTCAAGCTGCTATAACAGGCGGCATAGGTTATGACTTTTCACTAAGCGGAAACGGTAAATATCTTATCGGTCTCGAAGCTCTTTACTCTTACGGCTTTTCTGACATAGTCGGCAATCTTGCATTTGACATAAACACAATCCGGCTTGGTATGTCTCTGAAATATTCTACTTACGAGGCAAAAAAATCAGCCAAATCTGTTAAGCCATTACCTCCTCCTTTTGTAGAACCCCCGATGCCTGAACCACCTCCAAAGGAACCGGTGCTTGTGAAACCCATTGAATTACCTGTAATCAAATCTATTTCAAGGAAACCGGACACACTTCTGTTATCAGTTAAAAAGATTGACGGTAGTTCGGAAGCCGACATAGATAATGTCAAAATTGAAGAGTTTTTCTCAACTGATATTCAGCCTTTGCTTAACTATATCTTTTTTGATGAAAACAATACAAAACTGCCATCCAGATATAAGTTACTTGATGGCTCGGAAACAAAAACGTTCACGACAGGTAAACTTTACGGATTGGACGCCATTTCCACTTACCATAATATTTTGAATGTAATCGGCAGACGGATGAATGATAATCCCGACATAAAAATTACTCTCGTTGGATGCAATTCAGGTAAGGGAGAAGAAAAAGGCAATACTGAACTTTCCGGTGGAAGAGCAAAAACTGTTGCTGAATATTTAATTAATATCTGGAATATTTCGACGGAACGAATAAAAACCGAAGCTCAGAATTTACCCCAGAATTTCTCGAAAAACATTGAAGATGACGGTATTGAGGAAAACAGACGTGTTGAAATTTATTCTTCAAATAAAGAGTTGTTTGCTCCGGTAACCAGTTTTGATACTTTAAGGATGGCTCATCCCGATGCAATACGTTTTTATCCCAAATTGTCAACGGAAGCTTTAGTTACAGGATATGACCTCACTTTAAAAGTAACCCCGATATCTAATCCCATTTCAATATTTTCGTCTACGGAAGCCGCTAAACTACCTGAATATTTTGATTGGAACTTGAAAGAGAATTCTGCTTTTCTCTCAAGATTAGATGTATCACCAATCTGGGAACTTAAAGTATTATTAAACGATACTGCAGACAAGTCGAGCAGGGTCGTCAATTCCGAACCGATTGTTTTTAAAGTTAATATTTCAAGAATCAACAAAAAGGAAAGTCAGCTAAAAGACGGTAAAAAAGCTGAGCAGTTCAGTCTTATTCTTTTCGATTATGACGAACATAAGCTGACAGAAGAAAACAAGGCAATCCTTAAAAAAGTTGCATCTCGTATTGCTCCAAACTCAGAAATTGAAATAGAAGGCTTTACTGACAGGCTTGGTGATGAAACCCACAACATTCATCTTTCGGAAGCAAGAGCAACAACTGTTTCAAAAGCCCTGCAAGCCCTTATTAAAGTGGATTTACCTGTGTCAGGCAAGGGAATGGGAGAAACAGTTCTGTACGATAATAACCTACCCGAAGGCAGATTTTACAACAGAACTGTAAAAATAACCGTTATAACTCCGGAAAAGAAATAATGACTGCTTGGAATATAATGATTAATCAATTAATCGGTTCATCAACTCTTCAGCTCTTAAAATCCTATACCCAGAGCTAACATATAGTAATAGAGATAGTAATTGTTGAACTCGTCTGTGGATTGATTTCGGTAGTAACCCGAAAGAAAAGTGACTTCCAAACCAAGATTTTTATAAACTTCGAAATATCTGGATAAATAAAAATCCACGTTTGTTCTCATATCGAAACGGGAATTGGCAAGAGTCTCACCAATAAGGCTAAAAGCAGGAAATCCATAGTGTTTTTGTTGAAAATCCAAATTTAAGGATGCCTGCAAGTTTAACGGAAGCAATTGCTTGATTCTGAATGCAAAGCCCAAGCCTTCGAAACTAAAACTTTCGTTGTACAAATCTTCGTTAACATAAGTTGAAACATTCATTTGATTAATGAATCTTGATGTTTTCTGAAAATTTTTATTGTAATGAATATTGCAATAAATTTCAGTTTTACCGTAATTCGCTTTATAAAACACCGAAGGGGTTAGCTGAATTAGATTATCAGGTTGTTCTGTAATTGATTGGAAATACGTAGTATCATCTTCAACACCCGAAAAAATTTTTCCGCCTTTAGGATTTCCATGGTCTGTGGAATACAAGCTTTGGTCAAAAAGAGTATCAGCAAATTCTTTGATAAAATGCTTAATCCCAAATGACAAAGCCAACCCGTAATTTGCCTTTTTGGCGGTTCGATTGCCTAATATCAGACTGAAAGTATTACTTTCATTCGAAAGAGCGGACACCGTTTTATATTCTCGAAATGAAAAATTGTCTTCTATTCTTAGATAAGCAAAATTGAACGGCATGAACCTGTATGATGCCGACATACTAATTCCCCAATTGTCGAATTCTCTGAAAGCAGGTTTGTTGATTCTTGAACCGCCTGTGATATTCAAGTTCAGATACTTAAATAAAGAATCATCGAAGTCCCTGAATGTATCTGCATTCACTTCTCCGTCATCGGTATTGTCATTTGATGTTGTATCATTTTCAAGATTCTTCCCGGTCAGTGGGTCATACGTTTTACCGAAAACAAGTGCATAATTGCCGGAGAGCCTATGTTCATAGTAATTCCGTTGCTGGATGTTGTCAAATATAGAAAGTGAACCGACATATTTAAACGACAACATATCTTTTTTCAATGGTTGGTCATACGTTAGTTCTGCATATCCCTGCTTTGCAGGGGAGGATTCCATCAAGTAAGAATATAGCGGATTGGAATAATATCCCATCCCCGCTGAAGCATAGCCTGAGAGCTGGGAAAAAGACTGGGAGGAGTCTAATAAAAATAATAACAGAATTGCTGTAAGTCTAAATAAAAGTTGTGTGAGCTTTATCAATTGTACTTAATTTTTGTTTTTAAATATCTTAATTTGTGATTGTTCAAAAACAGTAACCTACTAAATCATACTTCATTTTCAACTGTTGTTTTATGAAAATACTTAAAATGATATCGTTTCCTGAGCACTTTCATTTCATCTTCCATGAAATCATTAAAATTAGTAAATTTACTATTTTTAAAATCTTCGTAAACTTTTTGTTTCATTTCCCAAACTTCTTCCAGGGATTTATCTGCTTTATGTTCCATAAGTAACCTCCGTAGGTTTATAAAATTAAGAATATTTAAGAAGCTGGGGTCAATTTTAGGTTTTTTCCATAAATATCATTTTGTGCTTTGTTTCTGTATTTGATACCATATTTTTCCATTACCCGTTTGATGTCCTTTGTGAAATATTCATTATATTCATCCCAACTTAGACTCTTAAGGTCGTTATAAACCAAGTCTTTAATTTCCCAAACTTCTTCCATTGATTTGTCTGCTTTAAGTACCATAAGTCACCTGCATTGGATTAATTAATAATAAAGTTTTAAGGTAGCCAAGCTCAAGATTAATTGCATTGATACTATTTTGTTTATTAATATTTGCTAAATGTTTAAAATTCCAAGAAAGCAAAATATCAAACTCAAAAAATACACAAAACGCAACATGAAGTGCATCATCTACTTTGTTGTAAGGGATAATTTTTTTGTCAATGTATATTTTAGCTAAATCTACAATTTCTTGGTTTGTCTCTTCATAAACATTTATTCTATAATTACTTATTGCCCCTAAAAGTAATTCTAACTTTTCGGGATTTTTTGTTTTCATTATTTCTCTGATTACATACTCGGAAATAAACACATCGTAATTATCCAAATAATTTTCGAAAAAATCAACAGTGACCTCTTTCTTTTCAGGAGCGTCATCTGCAAATAGGAAATTGATAACAGAAGTATCAAGATATATTTTAAGTTTTCTTAGCATAATCAAAAATAATCATTTTGCTAAATTTAACTAACTGTTTACTAATTGATTGACGATTCAGTACCGATTTTCTTCTTAAATCGTACAGTTTTGTCCCAGGTTCGCTTTTCTCGCTTTACGAAATCAATGTAAGCAGCACGTAAAACGATATAAATCCAAAGCTGACAGTACGTAAAATACATGAAAAATGTCAGAATTATGTTTAGTGCATTTTCTTCTTCATCGTAAGAAATTGCAAGCATAATTTCAAAAATAAACAAAATTATTGCCATGACCCAGACAATTGTGTATGGTCCGGGCAGACTCATCGCAATTACATTAAATGCACTTAGGAAAAACAGCAAATCCGAAATCATAATCGCTATAAAGAAAATATAATATAGTGATAAAGTGTAGAGCAAGTCGAAAGCCAGACGTTTGTTCCTGAATTTTGGAATTTCCTTGAAAAATTTGGAGATAACATAGAAATTACCTCTAACCCACCTTGTCCGCTGACGCAGAAAGATGCTCCATTTTTCTGGCTCCTGCTCGTAAGTTACGGCATAAGGGATGAATTTAATAAGTTTTCCCATTTCATAAATCCTGATGCTTAGCTCGGAATCCTCCGTCAATGCTTCTTCGTCCCAGCCACCCAATTCCTGTATCAGATTTGTCCACATTACAAAATTTGTTCCGGGGAGTGTTGCAATCCTGTTCATCTGCCATCTTCCCGCCTGCAGCATAGACTGGAAACTGAGAGTCTCGATGTTAATGAATCTTGTAAGCAAATTTCGCTTTTTGTTCACCGTTCTGAACTTGCCTAAAACAGCACCTAATCTATTGTCTGAAATCAATGAAGCTACCAGATAACGAAGTGCATTGCTATCAGGGGTATTGTCGGCATCGTAAATGGCAACAACATCGGATTTTACCGTTTTAATCCCCAGATTGAGAGCACGCGATTTCCCTTTGCCGCCTTCACCCTTCGGTACGTCAAACAGCTTGACTCTTGAATCTTTAATAGCGTAACTTAACACTATTTCTCTTGTTGAATCCGTTGAACCGTCATTAATGATAATAATTTCAAGTTTGTCCTTTGGATAGTTTAGAGCCATCATTGATTCTATTGTTTCGGCTATAACAACTTCCTCGTTGTGAGCAGGAATAAGTATGGAGCATGAAGTGAAATCATAATCCGAAGAATCAACAAGTTTCTTTTCCTTCATTGATTTGATATAATTTATGTACCCAAAGACTGTGAGTACAAACTGATAACCTATCATAAACCAAATCAGGATTACTGCAATCAGAAAAATAAAGCTGAGGTCAATTTCGAGAGCTGTCATTTTGCACCTGCCTCATTTGTTGCCAAATTTCTTCTTTTAATTACTTTAAGTGAAAAATACATTACCAAAAGCATGATAACTGCCAGAATACCAAACAGGGCAATACCCGTGCTCGAAAGCAAGCTCGTCAGATTCACGCTGAAGGAAAATGCATCGCTCAGTACCATTTTCACATTGTGGCTTCCGCTTGGAAGGAAAAAGCTGTAGCAGTCATTACCTTTTAGCGAAGTAAAGCTATATTGCTGTCCGTCAACTGTTACCGAAACAGGTTCTCGGTTAACACACACAAGTGTTCTGATATCTGAAACGTAAGTCATTGTGATGCTTCTCATGTCATACTTTACAGATGTCAAATTTCCCGTCAGAGAAATGACTTTAGGTTCAATTTCCGAAGTGGAAAACAAATCACCCTGCCGGTTGAGATAATTTACTATATTTTTTCCAGCCGGTATCAGGAATGAGTTTCCGGTTGACTTTGAAACGATGGAGCCGTTTAGTTTAATAGCTTTGATTTTATCCGGTAAAGTCAGATAAAACGACTGTGGCGATTCAAATTCAAATCCTTCGTTAGTATATTTGTAATTTACGTTAGAAGCAAGTGAGTATGGAAAAAGTGACATATCCTGTGGATTCACACTCGATTCGGAATAAATTACTACTCTCGGAGCCACCGAAGAAGCCGAGTTAACAAGAAGAAAGCTCTCAGTTCCGGTCTGAATTAATGTAGGAAAGGGCAACCAGTCTTCCTTTTTCCTGAAATTCATAATATTCAAATCGAGGAGTAAATCCTTATTCCCACCTAAAAGAGAATCATATTTTTTTCCAATATCGTAATATCTTAGTGGGTCTGTTGACCATAGGTTCTCAGGGTCTTCCACGTTGAGCGAGAATTTGTAAATTTTCTTCAATTTGATTATTTCGCTCATGTCCACACCAAGGTGAGCTCTAAGTTCGGGAGAACCGTAACTGTCCATAGCCGTGACCATGACTTCAAAACCATCTTTTGACGACTGAATTTTTTTAAATTCATTAAGTAGAGTAAGATAAACATCATTTAGTTTATTCACACGATAATTCAAAACCAGATTCTGAATCTTTTGATTATTTTTCCAAAAGTTTGATGAAGATTGATTAAAAATGGTCGCTAATTCAATATTATACAATTTTTTAAATTCTTTCTTAGCAGATTCATGCATCGGTGAGAACAGATTTGGAGTAATGAATCCTTTACCGGATTCGAAATAAAGTTCAGCCAGATTCACGCCATCCCAGTCAAATGAATATAGTAATTTCAGGTATTCATTTTTTACAGCCTCCAAACAATTTCTATCTGTTAAGGCAACCGGATACCTCCACGAAGGACGAACATCTTCACCCTTGTAATTTTTTTCCCTCCACTCGGGATGATTATCCCAAAATAGTTTGCTGACCTGAGGAGGTTCAATCCACAAATAAACAAGCATCCCGTTTGAATGGGCTAAGTTGATTAATCGCTTGTAGTCGTAAGTATATTTCTTGTAAGTGTGCCATCCCGCGGCATGGATTATTCTCAACCCCTCATTTTTCCACTGTTTGATAAGATTTTCTACACTGAAGGTTGCCCTGAATCCCGGGTCGAAATATACTTCCACATTATCACGCTTAAGGAAAGGCTTTTGCAGAAAGAACTTTCTGACATATTCAATCAAATATGGATACCGCGACCAGCCCTGCTGCGTATTTGGGTCAAATAGTGTTGAAAAATATATGAGTTTTCCTTTATTGATTTTCCTACCGATTGCTAAGGGTGCATCGGTATTGTCATCCTGGCAAAAGACAACATCATCGCTATTTATAATAAGCTTTTTTGTAGTTTTTCCATATTGCCAGGTGATAGCTTCTTCAGGATAATAATAATCTCTGACTGCGGTTATACTAAGGATTTTTTGTGAGAATTTGATACCGAATTCGTCAGCCAGATAATTATCAGTAAAGTCAGTTATTAAGTTTCCGCCTTTTTGCACATACCTGACTATTTTATCATAATCATTCTGTTTCAGTGAGTCCACGCTGCTGTAAGGCACAATCAGAAGGTTATACTGCGAAAGGTCGTACTTTTCACCGATAAAAATTGTATCAACGTTAATGTTTACGGAATTTAAAACTGCTACAAATGATGCCTGGTCATTGTAAAAGTTCCCACGAGCGAAATAATTCCAAATAATGGCAGCTTTTGGAACATTCCATTCTTCTTTCGATGAAATTATTTTATTGAAAATTTTCTTAAAACTAATAGCAGTCTTCTCATAAAACGACAATTCCTTTTCTCTGTATTCCGTCGGCTGAGCCGTATAGACTTCTCCCGACTGAAGGTCAATATGCTTAGTAATAGGACCGTTTATTCTATTAGTTGAAATTCCTTTGAACTTCAGGCTTCCATTTTCATTGTAATAAGTCTCCATTAAATATTGGTCATCCAGCTTTACGGTGTAATCCTGTGTACCGGTCAGAATCACCCTGTCGGGAGTCTTTACCCAGTTATGGAAGTCTTTCACGTCAATGAATGTAAATCCCATTTCCTGAATCCGTTCAACTAATTCCTTCAGCAAACTCAAATCGAGAAAAGGATGGAAAAAGAATGCTGCAAATCCATCACGAACATTCCGATTAGTGTTTGCTCCTTTCAAAATATTCTGAACACCTTCCAAAGCAACGTTTTTGTCGTCCGGGTCGTATGGTACGTAACCGAGATTTTCAGGCAAAATTCTTTGACCGAATAAATCTTTATTAATAATATAAGGGAAATACTGGCTATAATCTGCATTTTCTATTGCAAGCCTTTGCTCTATTGCCGAGCTGAAATATTTGATAATCGTCTTGTAAAATTTGGTTGATGCGGTATAGTGCGGTGTTTCCCACAAAACAGGATGAATGCCGTTCCTTAGAAATTCCTGAAGACCCAATTCAATGCGTTTACCCATCTGTTCTTCATTCTCTTCTTTAATCGGTGCGTTAGTCTGTTGGTCCCAGAATTCGAAATCGCTGGTCGAAACACCTCTGTATTGATGGGTTACACCATGCATTACTATCGTCCCTCCATTCTTCTCCATATATTTCAACGCATCAACCATTGCAGGTTTATCCGAAAGTGTAACTCTAAGTCCTTCCGAAGGGTCAACATAGATTGGGACAACTCCTACAAGAAACGGTACTCCCCTTGATGACAGAAAATCGGCTATATCCCTTAGTTTATCGGGGTCGTGCATTGCGGTAACGTCTTCAATTCTGACGATAGCGGAGTGCGAATGTTCATGGTCTTCCCCCAAAATATCATGCAGCATATCTGCGAAAAGCAGGTAACGGTCGGTTTCGTTAGCATAACCGAATGGGGAATCACCGACATAGAGCAAATTCTTGGATTTGACAATATATGGAATTTCCTTTTTCTTCTTTGTTGAATAAGCTGTTGCAAGAACCAGCACACCATTGTTCTTTTGTACTTCGATAATGTGAGCACTTTCTTCGCCTTTCGTAAAGACTTTATTTCCCGAACGAACAATGTCATAAACCGATGTAGAGTCAATGTGAGTCACAGTAAATCCGAACTTTGTCTGAAACTCAGCTTTGGCGGAGGCATATATAATACCTGTATTAAGCCAGATAACCGGCTTTGCAGTCTTAAGCAAATCGTTCAGCAAATTATCAGGAAGTCTGTTCTTCCTATGAAATCCGACATAAAAGCAGAAGTCACTTTTTTCAATTTCCTTCGATTTGTATTCCGAAGCTCCTTTAATGGTTAGGGAAACATTAAAATGTCCCAATAAATTACCGAGCTGACGGGCATCTGCAATTGCAAAGTTTTTTTGATTATTATCACCTTCTGCAATTATCAGAATTTTTTTGACTGGATAATCGGCTGAATGTAAAGCAATCCCACAAAGCATTATTACTAATAATAATGCAAGTTTGTAAAATTTCATATCGTCTCCTAAGCAGTAAATTCATCAACTTTTTGTGGAGTAATACCGAAATAATTTTTAATAATTTGAATAATTCTTTTTGATGCCATCCCGTCACCGTAAGGATTAACAGAATTTGCCATTTTGTCGTAAGCAGCCTTATCTGTCAATAGTTTGGAAGCAGTTCCGAATATTTTCGATTCACTCAGTCCGACAAGCTTGACTGTACCGTATTTCACTGCTTCCGGTCTTTCAGTCGTAGTCCGCAAAACAAGTACTGGTATTCCGAAGTGTGGACCCTCTTCCTGTATGCCCCCTGAATCCGTTAAGATTAGATGGCATTTAGCCATAAGGTTGACAAAATCCAGATAATCGAGCGGGTCAATCAAATAAACGTTTGGAATTCCTTCAAGCACCGGTTTAACAACATTTCTGACTTTTGGATTCAGGTGCACGGGAAAAATAAAATTATGGTCATCGAACTTTTGTGCTAATTTCTTAATTGCATTTGCAGCACCAAGCATAGGTTCACCTAAGTTTTCCCTGCGGTGCATTGTGAGTAATATTGATTTTTTTCCGTTCTTAGTCAGCCTGTTAAGCATCATGTCCGAAAATGTAAAGTCCTTTTTAACGGTATAAACCAAAGCATCAATTACAGTATTTCCGGTAACAAAAATGGAATTATCGGTAATATTTTCCTTTAATAAAGCTTTCTTGGATGTCATTGTCGGTGCAAAATGCAACTCTGTCATTGAGCTTGTGAGTTTCCTGTTTATTTCCTCCGGAAATGGATTGTATTTATCGTATGTTCTCAGCCCTGCTTCCACATGCCCGACAGGTACCTGATTGTAAAAAGCAGACAATGCACCGACAAAAGTAGTTGTGGTATCGCCCTGAACAATTACCAGAGCAGGTTTCTCTTTCAGCATAATGTTATCCATCGCTTCAATGCTGTTTTTTGTGATTGAGGCTAGAGTCTGGTTTGGATGCATTATGTTAAGGTCGTAATCTGGTTTGATGGCAAAAACGTCCAGGACCTGGTCCAGCATCTGTCTGTGCTGGGCTGAGGCAATCGTAAGCACTTGAAAATACTTTTTTTCTTTCTTTAATTCATTGATTAATGGAGCTAATTTTATCGTGTCCGGTCTTGTCCCAAAAATAATAATAATCTTTTTCATTAAATTTTTACTCTAAATGTTCGTTAAAGTTCTTTTGACAAAAAATAGAAAAAATTAGTTTAATTTGCAAATGATAATAATTGAATTTGTTCATTTTTTAGGTAGGACTAAATGAAGTTCGGAAAGCTTCTGGTTTTCATTTTGTTTTTTGAGTTCTTATCTTTAGGCTCTGTGTTCGCAAATGGACTTGCAGACAGCGCCGTAAAGAGAAAAGATTTCTATTTTACAACTCGCGACGGCGTGAAGCTTGACTGTACTAAATTCTTCCAGACGAGTAATGACTATATGCCCGATAATGGATGGCCCGTTATCATTTACTGTCACGGATATGGCGACAGCAAAGAAATCGAACTGGCAACAGCTTATGCCCAGGCTGGATATGGCTATTATACTTTCTGCTATTCGATGCGAGGTCAGGGATTCTCGGAAGGTCTTTCTAACCTAATCAGCACAACAGAGATGGATGACCTTAAAGAAATAGTAAATTATGTAAAACTCGATAAAAAATTTAGTATTGATACAAATAAAATAGCAATTATGGGAAGCTCTCAGGGTGCGATTATTCCTTATATGGCTGCCTGCAACGGATTGAATGTCAGAACCGTTTTGTCCGACCTATCATCTCCCGTTTTTGCATCAAACTGGATAGAGAACGGCTGCATTAAAACCACACTCTATTTTTCCGTTAGTTATGATTCGACTACAGTACGATATACCAATGAAGTACAGAACATTCAGCGATACATACTTTCAAAAGACCCGGCTCTTTGGGACAGTCTTGCAGCTATTTTGCCACAGAATAGAGATTTTGGCAACAATGTCGTTAAAAATAAGGTACCAATGCTTCTCAGCAATGCGTGGCAGGACGAATTTTTTAATGCTACCGGGAATATAAAAGGTTCAGCTTCATTGAATCCACCGTTCAGACTTTATATCGGTGCAATTGACGGTCATGGTGCTGATACTACATTAGATGAAAATATATTTTTATCGGATTATGAAAGCGAATGGCTTGATTACTGGCTTTATGATGAACCGAACCATATCACAGACAGCGCCAAATATATCTATGCATCAAGTCACTATCCCTTAAACGGCAATATGTGGGACTTTACGCAGTTTACAAGTAATCAGTG
>Ga0172370_10003342_pt1 | contig 22321 bp, 16 predicted proteins | sample LakKiv5m_FD_114538 | JGI IMG/M metagenome (GOLD analysis project Ga0172370, IMG submission 114538) | Freshwater microbial communities from Kabuno Bay, South-Kivu, Congo - kab_022012_11.5m | ecosystem: Environmental > Aquatic > Freshwater > Lake | place: Democratic Republic of the Congo...
CCGCCGCCCAAGCGTAGCTACACCATCGCCGACTCGCTCGACGACATCACCGCCTGCATCGATCGCCTGGGCGGGCGCGCGCACCTGGTGGGCCTCTGCCAGGGCGGCTGGCAGTCCGCCATGGTGGCGGCGCTCTGCCCCGACCAGGTGGCCAGCCTGACGGTGGCGGCCGCGCCCATCGACGCCCATGCGGGCGCCACCCTGCTGCACGCCTGGGTGTTCGGCCTGCCCATGAGCTTCTTCGAGGGCGTCGTCGCGCTGGGCGGCGGCGTGGCCCCGGGCAAGAAGCTGTCCGAGGGCTTCGACCTGCTGAAGCCCTTCGAGCGCTTCGTGTTCGGCTACGCCGCGCTGTGGCTGAACGCCGACGACGAGGGCTACGTGAAGCGCTTCACCGACCTTCGCAACTGGTACAAGCTGAACAAGGACGTCGCGGGAGACCTGTACCTCGAGGCCGTGCGCGACCTGTTCAAGGACAACCGGCTCGCGAAGGGCACCTTCGAGGTGCGCGGGCGGCGCGTCGACCTGTCGACCCTCCGCTGCCCGCTGAACCTGGTGGCCGGCTCGCGCGACCACATCACGCCCCCGGCCCAGGTCTTCGCCTTCGAGAAGCTGGCGCCCCAGGCGCCGTGCAAGAGCTACACCGTCGACGCCGGCCACATCGGCAGCTTCATGGGCGGCGGCGCGCTGCGCACGGCCTGGACCGAGATCGGGGCGGGGCTGGTCGCGATCGGGTAGCGGTCCGTCCCGTCCGGTACACCCCGGCGCCCGCACACTTGGCGCTCGAGGGTTGACGACCGGCGCCGGACGTATCTAAGCTTGACCTACACAACAGGCATGCCGGGGGATGCTGTCCCGGCTACGTGACGCGGGGAAGGGGAGGCGGCCCTTGGCCTTGGCGTTGGGACTGGACACGACGCGGCTCGGCAGGACGCTCGTCAAACGCCGGCTGTTGTCCGACGGGCGCGACGTCCTCACCCACGAGCAGTTCCTGGCCGCCGTGCGCCGCGAACGGGCCCTGGCCGACCGCGCCGAGCGCTCGTTCGCGGTGATCGTGATCGACCTGCGCCACGTGCCGGCCGAGCACATGGCCAGTGTCCCGGAGCTGACCCGCCACCTGGTGCGCGAGACCGATGACGTGGGCTGGTTCGACCACGGCTCGGTGGGGATCCTGCTGCCCGGGGAGGACCGTACCCGCGCTGAGGTGGTCGTCGCCAAGCTCCGGCAGGCCGTGGGCGACCTGAAGCGGGTCGCGGTGCGTGTCTACGTGCACGGCGACTCGTGTACGTCGCCGGAGGACTGCACCGACGCGGAGCCCCCGACCCGGCGCCAGGGCCCGGAGCCCTGCCGCGAGCTGCGGGCGGGCCTCGAGGCGCTGCACGCCGTCGAGGACGACCGGGCGTCGACGGCGCTGGACGACCTGCTGGCGACGCCCCTGCCCGAGTGGAAGCGCGCCATGGACGTCGTCGGCGCGGCCTGGCTGCTGGCCGTGCTCTCGCCGGTGCTCCTGGGGGTCGCCGTCGCGGTGCGGTGCTCGTCGCCCGGCCCCGTCATCTTCAAGCAGAAGCGCGCCGGGCTGGGCGGTCGTCCATTCACGTTCTTCAAATTCCGCACGATGGTCCGCGGGGCCGAGGCGCAGAAGGCCGAGCTGCTCGAGCGGAACGAGATGACGGGCCCGGCCTTCAAGATCGCCGACGACCCGCGCGTCACGCCCCTCGGGAAGCTCCTGCGCCGGACCAGCCTCGACGAGCTGCCCCAGCTCGTGAACGTGCTGCTCGGCGACATGACCCTGGTCGGCCCGCGCCCTCCGACCCTCGACGAGGTGCCGCACTACCGCCCGTGGCAACGGCACCGCCTCGACGTGACCGGCGGCATCACGTGCCTGTGGCAGGTGAGCGGTCGGTGCACCATCGCGTTCGAGGAGTGGATGCGCATGGACGCGCGCTACATCCAGCGACGGAGTCCGGCCCTGGACCTCGAGCTGCTCTGGAAGACCGTCGGCGCCGTGGTCTCCGGCAAGGGGGCCTCGTAGCGCCGGCTCCGGGGCCGGCCGACGTCAGAGGCAGTCGCAGAGGGTGGCGCCGCCGGGGCCGTCGCTGGTCGTCGTGCAACCGCCCATGCACTCGTAGATCAGCACGGCGCCGCCTTCACAGTCGCCGCAGCAGTTGTAGCAGCTGTTCTCGTAGCACGCGTCGTCACCGGCGTCGACGCCCTGGCAGGCGGGGTGCGTGGGGCCGGGGTCGTCCTCGCCGGGCGTGGCGCAGGTCTCGCCGTCGCCCGCCGACTGGCTGCACCAGTCCCGGCACTCCTGCTCGTCGTCGAACGCCAGCGCGTAGTACTGCTCGTAGCCGGCGTCCAGGCAGCGCGCGGTGGCGTTGTCGAGGAAGGCGGTCGACGCGAGGTCGAGCTCGACGCCGGTGTAGCGCACGCACCCCCAGACCATCTGCTCGACCTGCACGCCGCGGCAGGAGAGCCAGACGTCCATGGTCGAGGCCTCTTCGACCTCGGGCCAGGCGTTGCCGAACGCGTCCTCGACCTGCACGAGCAGGAGGTCGCCGGCCCGGATCGACGCGTTGGAGTAGGACTGCCGGCCGCCCGGGGTGTAGGGCGCGTCACCGAGCTTCTCCCAGGCGTCGCCGGCCTGCCGGTACACGTGGTAGCCGCCGATGAGGCGGGCCGGGATCGTGCCGATGGACGCCTCGCTCCAGGTGACGAGGCCTTCCTGCACGTCGAGGCCGTCGGGAGGGAGCAGCAGGTGGAAGCTCTCGGTGATCTGCGTGGTGCCCACGAAGTCGGTGCCGATCAGCAGGCGCAGCAGGCCGGTGCAGGCCTGGCCCTGTCCGCAGTCGCCGACGGCGACGCTGTCGACGCCCGGCACCTCGAGGGGGGCCTGGCCGACGAAGCTCGCGTTGTCGCCGGCGACGAACCCGAACGTCACCGACTCGACCGGGGCGCCCTTCTCCTTCGTGAGGACCGCGACGATCTTGCCGGCGGCCTGGTTGCGGAACCGCAGCTCGACGAAGCTCATGCTGAGGGGGGCCATCGGCCGCGACAGCTCGAGGTACGTACGCCCCACCTTCATGAGGGGATTCGGGAGGTACTTCGCGGTGTAGCCGGCCAGCCGGCCGACGATCGTGCGGTTCATGCCCGCGGTGTCCTCGGGGTGGGTGAGCAGCCACAGGCCGTAGGCGCGGAAGGCGCCCGAGAGGCCGCCCGTGACCCCCAGGTCCAGCAGGGTGCGGGACAGCCCCACCACGGCCGCGCCGGAGGACGTCATCACGCGGCCGACCACGTCGCGGCCGTACAGATCGGCCAGGTACTCGAGGAAGTGCGCCGCCGTGTACATCTGGTTGTCGTCCGGCGTGGCGAGGCCGGTGGAGAGGTACTCGGCGTCGCCGTCCTTGGTCCAGTAGGCGGCCTTCTCGTCGTCGGTGTAGCCGAGCACCTCCGCTGCCAGCCAGTTGGCCGAGGCCTCGAGGAACCAGCGGTTGCCCGAGAAGGCCAGGTTGACGACCTTGCCCGCGACCCCGCTCGTGTAGTGCTGGCCCTGGAACACGTGCACCAGCTCGTGGGCCGCCACGCCGATGAGGTCGTGCAGATCCTTGATCTGCGTGTTCGAGATCTTCAGGGGACCGCCCAGCGGGCTCTCGCCGGCGCCGTCGGCGTTCCAGCCGCACGGGCCGACCGCGGCGTCCTGAGGCAGGCCGAGCGCCGTGAAGAGGGGGCCCGTGGGCCCCTGCGCGCCGAGCAGGGCGCCGTAGCTGAGGTTCAACGCGGCGTCGAGATCCTCGACGAAGTTGGGCACGGCCGGGTCGGTGGAGGTCCCCGACGGGTTGCCCCAGGCCGCGTCGCCGGGCGCGCTGTAGGCCTTGCCGAGCTCCGGCGGGTACCACGTGATGCGGAAGCTGGACGTGGCCGAGTTGCTGCGCTGGGCCGAGGTCCAGAGCCACGTGTCGACACGGAACCGCGTGACCAGCGGCCCCACCAGGGCGCCCGACAGCGCCTCGGTGGCGGCGTCGTCGTAGCTGGGGGGCGGGTACTGGACCCGGCCGCGCAGGTTGACCGCGAAGGTGAGCGAGCCCTCCGCGGCGTCGTGGAACACCAGGCTGCCCGTGGGGCGCCACGTCCCCGAGCCGTCGTCCATCATGGGCTGGAGCGAGGCGCCGTCGACGCCCGTCGGCACCAGCGCCGACGCCAGGGGGATCGAGACGTGCACGTTGCCAGCCAGGTCGGCCGCGTCGTCGAGGCGCAGCTCGTACGTCGCGGAGACGTTCTTCTGGTCCTCGACCACCTCGCCGGTGGCCTCGAGGATCTTCTGGAACGAGCCGCCGGGCGTGGCCGCGCCCGCCGCATCGACCGCGGGGGGGAACGTGGCGGTGGCGCCGTCGGACGCGGTGAAGACGGCTTCGGGGACGGCCGTCGTGCCGCCGTCGCTGCCTCCGCAGGCGGTCGTCAGGAGCAGGGCACCGAGGACGAGGATCAGGGCGCAGGGCTTCATGCAGTCCCCTTCGGGTAAGATTCTTCCTGTATGACCGAAGGGGAGCGAGGCGTCAACAACCCTGGCTATAGCACGTACATCTCGGGACCATCCCACAGCGAGCCGAGCTCGGCCCAGCGAGCCTCCAGGCCGTCGGCCTCCCACAGGAGCTCGCGCTGGAGCTCCTCGGCCTGGTGCTCGACCAGGACGCGGAAGAAGGTGCTGCGGCCGAGCACGTAGACCTCGCTGAGGGCGTCCTGCACGTCGAGGGGATCCAGGTCGAGGCGTTTCCCCACCCGCGCCTTGTGGAAGGCCAGGTTCAGGCTGAGCAGCGCCAGCAGGTTCGTGACGGCCAGCCCGAGCGAGAGCGAGCCGAAGTTCAGCCAGCCCTTGCCGTGCAGGAAGTTCAGGTAGCCCTCGCGCAGCAGCTCGCGTGCGTCGCGGTGCAGGCGATCGGTGGTCACGCGCCCCGCGAAGAGCGGCGCCAGGTCGAGGCTGTCGACCAGCGCGCGGGTCCAGGCGTGCGTGCCGGACTCGGGGCCGCTGGTGGCGGGGTACTCGTCCATGGCCTGGACCAGGAACTCGCGCAGCACCATCAGCAAGCCGTGCAGGCTCTGGGGCGTGGCGGACCTCGGCGGCGTCGGCAGAGCGAAGCCCGTGACGAGCGACGCGCCGATCTCGGCCACCAGGCCGGGGAGCGTGCCGCGGTCCCAGGCCGCGATCCGCGCCTCGGCGCGGTCCTCCCAGGGGCGATACGCGGCGTAGGGGATGGCGCGGCCGGGGCTCACGTCGAGGGTGTCGGGGAAGCCCACGCGCTTCTGCTCCAGCGCGTACAGGGCGTCCCACTCGGCCTCGTAGTCGGCGCGCGTGCGGTGGGAGGCCTCTCGGCGCGCTCGCAGCCACTGCCGGCACTCGGGCAGCACGGTCACGTCGACCCCCTCCGGGGTCTGGATCAGCCGGTAGGGGAACATGCGGCACGGCGTGAGCTTGCCCTCGACGCCCAGCGCGGCGTGCATGACGCACAGCCCATCCTCGGCCAGGAAGACGCACCCCCGCGACACCTGGCGGCACACGAGCTGGGCGCCGCTGCCGTCCTCCTGGCGCACGCGTCGGAAGAGCCCGCCGGTCACCCGCTCGCGCAGGGCCTCGAGGTCGGCGTGTCGGCTGTTCTTGACGCGCTCGACCTCGCCCGAGGCCAGCGGGCCGATGTTCTGGCAGGTGCAGCAGCTGCCGCAACCGACGCACGTGAACGAGAAGCCGGGGGGCGGCCGGTAGTTCATGGAGACCTCGATTCTCGTGGAATGCACCGCAGGCGCTTGGTCGTCACCCTAGTGGACCGGCCCTCCGGATGCAACCGCCGAGGCGCAGCGGCGCCCGAGGCCACGAGGTCGACGCGTCGCGCGAAAGCCCCCGGGCCGCGTGCCGGGCTCGCAAGCGTCCATTGACCTCGGGCGCGGAGGGTCCTACGCTTCGATCGGTGACACAACGAGGTCGTCCATGCTCGCCCGAGCCATCGTCAGGTTGCCCGGTGAGAGCCTGCGCGGGGCCCTGACCACCTCCCACCTCGGGGTCCCCGATCCGGCGATCGCCCGCCGCCAGCACCAGGGCTATTGCGCCGCCCTGGCCGCGTGCGGTCTCCAGATCACGGTGCTCGACGAGGATCCCGCCTTCCCCGACGGGTGCTTCGTGGAGGACACCGCGGTGGTGACCGAGCGCGTGGCCATCATCACGCGCCCCGGGGCGGCGTCCCGGCGGGGCGAGGAGGTCAGCATCGCGGCGGTGCTCGGGTTCCACCGCCCGGTGGTGCGCGTGCAGGCGCCCGCCACGCTCGACGGCGGTGACGTGCTCGAGATCGAGGGCCACTACCTGGTGGGGCTGTCGGGGCGCACCAACCGGCGCGGCGCCGAGGCGCTGGGGCGGGCACTCGAGGCGGCGGGCTACACCTGGGAGCCCGTGGTCGTGCCCCGTGGGCTGCACCTGAAGGGGCTGGTCACGTACGCCGGCGAGGGCGTGATCGTGGTCAGCTCCCACCTGGTCCACGAGCCGGCCCTGGCGCGCTGGAAACACGTGGTGGTGCCGCCGTCCGAGGACGTGGCCGCCAACACCCTGGCGCTGAACGGCCGCCTGCTGCTCGCCAAGGGCTTCCCGCGGACCCGCGGGGCGCTGATCAAGGCGGGGTTCGACGTGGTCGAGGTCGCGCTCGGCGAGTTCCACAAGGTGGACGGCGCCATCACCTGCCTGTCCCTCCGGTTCTGACCCCGCCACGACCCCTGTCGCGAAACTGGACATCGACTGCTCGATATCGCGACGCGAAACCGTGATGCGGCACGCTGGATTACCCCCGATGTCCCGACTCTGAGCTACCATTTCATTGGACCCCTACATCGTGAGGAGGCGCGCGCATGGAACGCTTCGCGACCCCGATGCTCGAGGTGCCCGCGCTGGTGGCCGAGTCCGGGGGCGACACCCTCGCGCTCTGCTACCAGTGTGGCACCTGCAGCGGTACGTGCCCGTGGAACCTCGTGCGCGACTTCCGCGTGCGCCGCATCCTGTCGCTCGCGCAGCTGGGGCTGGAGGGCTACGAGGGCGAAGACCTGTGGCTCTGCGCGACCTGCAAGGCGTGCGTCGACAACTGCCCGCGGGGCGTCGAGATCATCGACGTGATCCGCACGCTGCGCTCCATCGTGGCCGAGACCGGCGCTTACCCCAAGACGCTGCGCGGCGTGCTGGGCAGCGTGCAGTCCAACGGGAACCCGTGGAGCGGCGATCCGTCCGAGCGCGCGAAGTGGCGCGCCGACCTGGGGCTCGCCGGCTTCGACGGCTCGCAGGCGTGGGCGTACTTCCCCTGCTGCGCCCAGTCGTACGACCCGCGCAACGTCAAGGTGGCCCGCGCGACGGCCGCGGTGCTGCACGCGGCGGGGCTCGACGTCGGGGTGCTGGACGAGGGGACGAAGTGCTGCGGCGACGCCGTGCGCAAGGCGGGCAACGAGGCCCTGTTCCAGCGCCTGGTGCGCGCCAACACGCCGAAGCTCGACCAGGCCCGCGCCGTCCTGGTCGGCTCGCCGCACTGCCTGAACACCTTCCAGCACGAGCTGCCGACCAACGGGTACCCGCGCGAGGTGGCGCACGTGGTCCAGGTGCTGGCGGAGCGGTTGGCCTCCGGCGAGCTGCGGCTCACGCGCGAGGTGCCCCGGCGCGTCATCTGGCACGACCCCTGCTATCTGGGTCGCCACAACGACATCTACGACGCGCCCCGCCAGGTGCTGCAGGCCGTGCCGGGGCTCGAGCTGGTCGAGTTCGATCGCAACCGTGAAGAGGCCATGTGCTGCGGCGGCGGGGGCGGGCGGCTGTGGATGGAGACCCCGGTCGAGGAGCGGTTCGCGGTCCTGAAGCTGCGGGAGGCCCGCGAGAAGGGTGCCGCCACGGTGGTGACGGCCTGCCCGTACTGCCTCTCGATGTTCGAGGACGCGCGCACCGCGCTGGACGTCGACGACGTGGACGTGGCCGACGTGACCGAGATCGTGGCCCAGGCGTTGTAGGAGGCCGGCATGAGTGGGATGAGCTCCGAACCCCGCGTCGGCGTGTTCGTGTGCCACTGCGGCACCAACATCGCGGGCGTGGTCGACGTGGCGCGGGTGGTCGAGGCGGCGCGCGGACTCCGCGACGTGGTCTTCGCCACCGACTACAAGTTCATGTGCTCCGACCCGGGCCAGGCCCAGGTGCGCGAGGCGATCCTGCGCCATCACCTGACCCGCGTGGTCGTGGCGTCGTGCAGCCCGCGCATGCACGAAGGCACCTTCCGCAAGGCCGTGGCCATGGGCGGCCTGAACCCGTACCTGCTCGAGATGGCCAACATCCGCGAGCACTGCTCGTGGGTGCACGAGGACCACGAGGCGGCCACGCGGAAGGCCATCGACCTGGTGCGCGCCTCGGTGGCCCGCGCCCGGCTGCTCGAGCCGCTCGAGACCCGCACCGTGCCGGTGGAGCCCCGCGTGCTCGTCGTGGGCGGCGGCGTGGCCGGGATCGAGGCGGCGCTCGACATCGCGAACGGCGGCACCAAGGTCGTGATGGTGGAGCGGCGGCAGTCCATCGGCGGCCGCATGGCGCAGCTCGACAAGACCTTCCCGACCCTCGACTGCTCGGCGTGCATCCTGACCCCCAAGATGGTGTCGGTGGCGGGGCACCCCAACATCACGCTGCACACCTACAGCGAGGTGCAGGAGGTGACGGGCTCGGTGGGCAACTTCACCGTGAAGATCCGCCGCCGCGCGCGCTACGTCGACCAGCACAAGTGCACCGCCTGCGGCGTGTGCATCGAGAAGTGCCCCAAGAAGACCGCCAGCGAGTTCGACGAGGGGCTCGCGCAGCGCAAGGCGATCTACCGCCTGTTCCCGCAGGCGGTGCCGGGGACGCCGGTCATCGACGAGGCGCTCTGCACGTACTTCCAGAACGGAAAGTGCCGGGTGTGCGAGCGCTTCTGCGAGGTGGGCGCCATCCGCTGGGACGACCGCGACGAGGTCATCGAGGAGAAGGTGGGCGCCATCCTGGTCGCCACGGGCTACGACCTGCTCTCGCCCCAGCGCCTGGGGCGGTGGGGGTACGGCCGGTACCCGAACGTCCTGACCGGCATCGAGTTCGAGCGCTTGAACAACGCCACGGGACCGACGGGCGGCAAGATCGTGCTGAAGGACGGCACCGAGCCCAGGAGCGTGGCCATCCTGCACTGCGTCGGCAGCCGCGATCGCTCGTTCAAGGAGTACTGCTCGCGCACCTGCTGCATGGTCGCCCTGAAGTTCGCGCACCTGCTCCGCGAGAAGACCCGGGCCGACGTCTATGACTTCTACCTCGACATGCGCTGCTTCGGGAAAGGCTACGAGGAGTTCTACCGCCGCCTGCAGGACGAGGGCGTGACGTTCGTGCGCGGCAAGGCGGCGTACGTCACCGACCGGGCGCTGCTGGACGAGGAGCGCGGCAAGCTGATCGTGAGCGCCGAGGCGACCACGCTGGGGCGGAACCTGCGCGTGCCGGTCGACCTCGTGATCCTCGCGACCGCCATGACGCCGCAGCCCGACGCGGAGTCCGTGGCGCGGCTGTTCGGTATCGGGCGCAGCCCCGACGGCTTCTTCCTCGAGAAGCACCCCAAGCTGGAGCCGTTCTCGACCGCCACCGAAGGCGTCTACCTGGCGGGCTGCTGCCAGGGACCGAAGGACATCCCCGACACGGTGGCCCACGGAGCGGCGGCGGCGGCCACGGCGTTGTCGCTGGTCATGCGCGGCTCGGTCGAGGTCGAGGCCGCCACGGCGTTCGTCGACGCCGAGCGCTGCTCGGGCTGCAAGGTGTGCCAGGACGTCTGCCCCTACGGCGCGCTGGGGTTCGTGGTCGCCGACGAGGTGGCCGAGGTGAACCCGAGCCTGTGCAAGGGCTGCGGCACCTGCGTGGCGGCGTGCCCGTCCAGCGCCATCCTGGGCCGGCACTTCAACGACGGTCAGATCCTGGCGCAGATCGACGCGTTGTTCGAGGAGGTGGACCATGCCCCCGCGGCCTGATGCGTTCTTCGAGCCCCGGATCCTGGTGCTCTGCTGCAACTGGTGCACGTACGCCGGCGCCGACCTCGCGGGCACGGCGCGCATGAAGTACCCGCCGAACGTCCGGCTGGTGCGCGTCATGTGCTCGGGGCGCGTCGATCCCGTCTTCGTGCTGCGGGCGCTCCGCGACGGCGCCGACGGCGTGTTGATCGCCGGTTGCCACCCGGGCGACTGCCACTACCTGAACGGCAACCACAAGACGCTGCGGCGCTTCCCGGCGCTGCGCGCGCTGCTCGGGCAGTTCGGCGTCGAGGAGGCGCGCGTGCGGCTGGCGTGGATCTCGGCGTCGGAGGGCGACGTGTTCGTGCGCGTGGCGACCGAGATGACGGCCGAGGTGCGGGCGCTCGGTCCCCTCGACTGGCGGCGTCGCGCGGCGTTCACGAGCATCGCGCCGAGCGCGGCGGGAGGTGCGGCATGAGCGACGCGAAGAAGCTGCAGCTCGCGATCTACTGGGCCGGCTCGTGCGGCGGGTGCGACGTCGCGCTGCTCGACGTGAACGAGAAGATCCTCGACATCGCGGCGGCCGCCGACCTCCGGCTGTGGCCGATCGCCATGGACTTCAAGTACGCCGACGTCGAGGCCTGGGCCCCCGGAGAGATCGACGTGTGCCTGTTCAGCGGCTGCGTGCGCAACAGCGAGCAGCTGCACCTGGCGCGCCTGCTGCGCGATCGTTCGAAGGTGATGGTGGCCTTCGGAGCCTGCGCCTGCTGGGGGGGCATCCCCGGGCTCGCCAACCTGCACGACCGCGCCTCCATCTTCGACACCGTGTATGGCACGACGGCCACCACGCTGAACCCTGAGCAGACGAGGCCCAAGCCGGTGTGCCAGGTCCCCGAGGGGCAGGTCACGATCCCGACGTTCTTCGACGACGTCCACGCCCTGGACCAGGTCGTGCCCGTGGAGTACTACCTGCCGGGTTGCCCCCCGACTCCCGACACCATCATGACCGCCGTCACCGCCATCGTGACGGGCCAGTTGCCGCCGGTGGGGACCACGATCGCGGGTACCCGGGCGGTGTGCGAGGAGTGCAAGCGCACGCGGTCGGAGAAGCCGCGCCTGGCCGCCTTCCACCGCCCCCACGAGATCCTGCCCGAGCCCGAGCGCTGCCTGCTGGAGCAGGGCCTGACGTGCATGGGCGCGGCCACCCGAAGCGGCTGCGGCGCGCTGTGCCCCTCGGTCAACATGCCGTGTCGCGGCTGTTACGGGCCGCTGCCGGCGTCGATGGACGCGGGCGCCGACCTGCTCTCGGCCATGACCACGCTGCTCGACGAATCCGACGAGGCGCGGGCGGGCCAGAAGGTGGCGGCGCTGGTCGACCCCCTGGGCACCTTCTACCGCTTCACGCTGCCCGTGTCGGTGCTCGGCCGAGCGCTCAGAACGACGTTGTGAGGAGAGGAGCATGAGGAGCATCAAGGTCGATCCGATCACGCGCCTCGAAGGTCACGGCAAGTTCGAGATCTTCCTGAACGACGCCGGCGAGGTCGAGAACGTCTACTTCCAGATCCCCGAGCTGCGCGGCATCGAGAGGTTCTGCGAGGGGCGGCCCGTGGAGGAGCTTCCGCGCATCACGCAGCGCGCCTGCGGCGTGTGCCCGGGGCCGCACCACATGGCGTCGACCAAGGCGTGCGACGGCGTGTACCACGTGGAGCCCCCGCCCGCGGCGAAGAAGCTGCGCGAGCTGTTCCTGAACGCGCACTTCATCCACAGCCACATCGCGCACTTCTATGCCCTGGCCGCACCCGACTTCGTGATGGGGCCGACCTCCGACCCCGCCGCGCGGCACATCCTGGGTGTCATCGGCAAGGTGGGCCTCGAGGTGGGCAAGGCCGTCATCACGGCGCGCGCGCAGGCCCAGCGCATCCAGGCCATCCTGGGGGGCAAGGCCACGCACGCGGTCTGCGGGCTCCCCGGAGGCATGAGCAAGGCGCTGACGAACCCCGACGAGATCGCCGAGATCCGCGGCTACGCCGACAACCTGGTCGGCTTCGGGGAGTTTACGCTGAAGCTGTTCGACGACGTGGTACTGGCCAACCCGACGTACGTCGACCTGATCCTGAACGGCCCGTACTCCATGAAGACCTACTACATGGGGCTGGTCGACGACGGCGGGTACGTGACCTTCTACGACGGCAGGCTGCGCGTCGTCGACGAGGACGGGGCCGAGCACGCCCTGATCGACCCGCGCCGCTACACCGAGTTGATCGCCGAGCACGTGGAGCCTTGGAGCTACCTGAAGTTCCCGTACCTCAAGTCGTTCGGCTGGCAGGGGCTGACCACGGGCAAGCAGTCCGGGGTCTACCGCGTGGCCCCGCTGGCTCGCCTGAACGTGTCGCGCGGCTTCCGGACGCCGAAGGCCCACGCCGCGTACGAGCGCTTCTTCGCGACCGTGGGGGGCAAGCCCTGCCACGCCACGCTGGCCAACCACTGGGCGCGCGTCATCGAGCTGATGTACGCCGCGGAGCGCGTCCGGGAGCTGATCCACGATCCGGAGACGCTCTCGCCCGACGTGCGGACCCTCCCGACCGAGACCCCCACCGAGGGCGTGGGCGTAATCGAGGCGCCGCGCGGCACGCTCTTCCACCACTACGCCACCGACCCGCAGGGGATGGTCACGCGCTGCAACATGCTGGTCGCCACCGGCAACAACAACGCCGCGATCTGCCTGTCGGTGCGCGACGCCGCGCGCGGGCTCATCAAGCCCGGGGCCGAGATCACGGAGGGCATCCTCAACCAGATCGAGATGGCGTTCCGGGCGTACGACCCGTGCTTCGGGTGCGCGACCCACTCGTTGCCGGGGCGCATGCCGATGACGGTGACGCTGCGAGGGGCGGACGGAGAGGTGCTGGATCGCGTCGCGAGGTGAGGGAGGGCGGCCATGCGCACGCTGGTGGTGGGCGTGGGCAGCGCGATCCGCGGCGACGACGGGGTGGGACCGCTGCTCGCCGCCCGGGTGTGCGCCGCCGCCGGGGAGAGCTTCGAGTCGTTGGCGTTCGCAGGGAGCGGGCTCGACCTGCTCGGCGAGGTGTCGCGCGGGGCGTGGGGCCGCGTGGTGCTGATCGACAGCCTGGACTCGGGGCAGCTGCAGGTCGGGGAGGTGGCGCGCCTCGACACCCGCGACCTGGTGCGGAAGGGCGGCCCTCGCAGGTACGTGTCGTCGCACCACGTGGGGTTGCTCGAGGCCTTCGCATTGGCCCGTCAGCTGGGGTTGGAGCTGCCGCGCCAGCTGGTGCTGTATGCCGTGGGGATCCGGCCGGCGACCGAGTTCCGCGAGGAGCTCGGCCCGGAGCTGGCGGCTCGCGTCGTAGACCTGGTCGCCGAGATCCTGGACGACCTCGGGCGCGAGGGAGGGGCGTCATGACCCGCCCGCCGCGTCCTCTGCTGACCATCGACGGCGTGACGGCTTACGAGAGTCGGCTGATCAACCACTTCTTCCATGATTTCAAGGGAGAACTGTCGACCGTGAGCATGTGCCTTCAGTCACTTCGCGACGGCCTCGTCGGCGAGTCCCCCACGCCCGGGCAGGCGCGCTGGCTGGACCACGCGGTGGGGAACGCCCAGCACATGGTGCAGCTCATCAACGACTTCCGCGACCTGACGCAGCTGGAGGAGGGCGTGTTCGTCTCGACGCGCGACGTGGTCGAGCTCGGCCCGCGCCTGCACGCCCTGCTGGCCGCGGCCGACCACGTGGCGGCGGAGCGCTCGCTGCGGCTGGCGGCGCGCGTGGTCGAGCTGCCGACGGTGGTCTTCGACGCGACGCTGTTCGACCGCCTGGTGCAGGACGTGCTGCAGGTCGCGGTGTACAACGCGCGCGCGCGGACCTGCGTGACCTTCGACGCCGGGCTCGCGGCCGGGAGCGCCGGGCCCGAGCTGCTCCTGACGGTGCGGTTCGAAGGACCGACGTTCCCGCCCGAGCGGCTGGCCTCGGTGTTCGACAAGCTGGCGCAGACCCGCGAGGGGTTGCAGCTGGGGCGAGGCTACACGCTGCTGTTCTGCCGCGCGGCCGCACGTGCGCTCGGGGGTGACCTGCTGCTCCGTTCCTGGGAAGAGCGCGGCAACGAGCTCGTGATCCGGCTGAACGCACGGCGTGAAAAGCCTTGAGAGGAGGCGATCGATGAGCGAACCGAAGACGATCTACATGGTGGACGACGACGCCGACCTGGTCGACGTGGTGAAGTGGGTGCTGGAGGCCAAGGGGTACGCCTTCGCCTCGGCCGGCTCCGCCGAGGAGGCCATCCGCAACGTCGCGACGGTGAACCCGGACCTCGTGCTCCTCGACGTGATGATGGAGGACGTGGTGGCGGGCTTCCGCGTCGTCAGCTTCCTGCGCGACGTGGAGGCGCACCCCGAGAACCGGCGGTTCGCGGCCGTGCCCATCCTCATGATGACCAGCATCCAGCAGAAGACCCGCATGAAGTTCGCCGACGACGCAGGGACGCGGCTGCTCCCCATCGACGCGTTCCTCGAGAAGCCGGTGAAGCCGCAGGTGCTGCTGGAGACCATCGCGCGCCTGCTGGGAAGCTCGTGAGGGTGCCTTGCGCGGCGCGAGCCCCAAGATCGGCGAGGCGCGACGCGGGCCGTTGATCGACCTGCGCACGACCCTGTTCATGGCGTTCGGCCTGCTCGTGCTCGCCGGCGCTGCCGTGTCGGTCTTCGTGGGGCGGCGCATCACCAGCGAGGCGGTGGTGCAGGAGGCGCAGCGCCGCGTGGCGCAAGACCTGCGCTCGGCGTGGACGCGCTACGACTCGGAGCTGGAGCGCCTGCGGGTCGTCGTGAAGTTCGTGTCGCTGATCCAGAAGACACACGACCTGCTGGGCTCGCCGAACCCCGACGTGGAACGCCTGCGCGGCCGACTCGAGGCCCTGCGCCGGCAGTACGGGCTCGACGTGCTGACCGTCCTGGACTCGCGCGGCGCCGTGGTCGCGCGGACGCGCCCCCCGTATCTCTCGGGCGATCGCCCGTCGCTCGACGACGATCCCGTCCTGCGCGCGGTGTTCGCCGGGCGCCCGGCCGCAGGCACCGTGATCGTGTCGCGCCGGGTCCTCGAGGCCGAGGGTGAGCGCCTGGCCGAGCAGGCGTACCTGGAGGTGATCGAGACGCCCATGACCACGCCATCGCCGCGGACGCACGAGACCAGCGGCCTGATGCTGAAGGCGGCCGACCCCGTCTACGACGACGCGGGGCGCGTGCTCGGCTACGTCTACGGGGGGATCCTGCTGAACCGCAACTTCGCGTTGACCGACGCCATCCGCGACACGCTCTTCCGCGACGAAAAGTTCCAGGGACGCCCTCTCGGCACCGTGACGCTGTTCCAGGGCGACGTGCGCATCGCCACCAACGTGCTGACGGAGGAGGGAGACCGCGCCATCGGCACGCGGGTGTCCGAGGCCGTGCGTGCGGTCACGCTCGGCCGGGGCGAGTCCTACCACGATCGGGCGTTCGTGGTGAACGACTGGTACCTGACCGCCTACGACCCCATCCGCGACCCGGACGGCAAGGTGGTCGGCATGCTGTACGTGGGCGTGCTCGAGCGGAAGTTCCTGGTCTACCAGGCGCGGCTGATCCGGCAGGTGCTGGTGTTCACGCTGGTGGGCACGGCGGTGGCGCTGCTCCTCGGCCTCGCGACGGCGGCGTGGCTGGCGCGACCGCTCCGGCGCGTGACGGACGCGGCGCGGGCCGTGCGCGGCGGCGACCTGTCGGCGCGCGCGGAGCCGTACGAGGGACCCTTCCGGGATCTGCACACGCTGAACCGCGTGTTCAACGAGATGGCCGACGCGTTGGCGCGTCACGAGGCCGACCTGGCCGAGGCCAACCGGCGCCTGGCCGCGTCGAACGACGAGCTGTCGCGCCTGAACCAGAACTACATGGACATGCTCGAGTTCGTGACGCACGAGCTGAAGAGCCCGCTGGCGTCGGTGCTCTTCTCGATCGGCACGCTGAAGGACGGCCTGATGGGCACCGTGAGCGATCGCCAGAAGATGACGCTCGACGCCATGGAGAAGAACCTCGAGTACCAGAACGAGATGATCCTGAACTACCTGAACCTGTCGCGCATCGAGAAGGACGAGCTGGTCTTCGAGCCCAAGGTGCTGGCCCTGCGCGAGGACGTGATCGATCGTGCCATCGACCAGGTACGCGCGCAGCTGGACGCCACCTGCATGACCGTGGTCTGCGACGTGCCCCCGGACGTGCTCGCGTGGGGAGATCCCGACCTGCTGCGCATCGTGCTCGACAACCTGCTCTCGAACGCCGTGAAGTACGGGCGCCCGGGCTCGGCCATCCGCGTGACGCACGAGCTGCCGGCCAGGGACCGGCTGCTCGTCAAGGTCTGGAACGCGGGGCTGGGCATCTCGCCGAGCAACCTCGACAAGCTGTTTCGCAAGTTCTCGCGGCTGAACGTGAAGGAGCTGAAGGCCAAGCGCGGCACGGGCCTCGGGTTGTTCATCACGCGCGCCATCGTCGAGCGCCACGGCGGGCGTATCTGGGCCGAGTCGCAGGAGGACGAGTGGGCGGCGTTCGTCTTCGAGCTGCCGTCGGGCGCGCGGCCCGAGGACGGGCACGGGTCGTGACGGGGGGCGTTCCTCGACCTCGGGGCGCCTCGAGGTCGCCGTCAATCGGCCTTGTCGGGCTCGTCGTCGAGGTCGGCGACCTCCCCCTGGAGAGCGGTCGCGGGCGGACGGCTCAGCGTGACCGTGACGCACGTGCCGGACGGGCCGCCCGGGGCCGAGAGCCAGGGGCTCGCGACGCGGACCGTGCCCCCGTAGGCGGTGGCCGTGGCCTTGACCAGGGCGAGGCCCAGGCCGTTGCCGTCTCGCGCCAGGCGCCTGGCCTCGCGCCCGCGGAAGAGCAGCTCGCCCGCCTGCCCCAGCTCGTCGGCGGGGATGCCCACGCCCGTGTCGGCCACGACCACCTCGAGGTCGTGGCCGTCGTCCTGCACGTCGACGCGCACGCGACCACCTTCGGGCGTGTAGGCCACGGCGTTGTCGACCAGCGCCGCGAGCAGGGCGACCAGCTGGTCCTGGTTGCCCTGCAAGGGGGCCAGCCCCGGCGTGACCGCGGCCTCGAGGCCCAGGCGCTTGCCCTCGAGGCGCTCGCGAGCCGCGGTCAGCACCTGCTCGACCACGTCGGCCAACGACACGGCGGCCACATCGCGCGCCGCCACGGCGCGGGCGTCGGTGATCGCGAACAGGCGCGTGACCAGGCGGTGCAGCTGCTCGGCGCGCGCCCCGACCCGCTGGAGCATGTCGCGCTGGCGCAGGGTGAGCTCGCCCGCGTAGCCCTCGAGCAGCACGTTGGTCGACGTCTGCACGACCCCGAGCGGCCCCTTCAGATCGTGGGCCACGCGGCGCACGGTCTGCTCCCGCAGGTGGTCGTGCTCGCGCAGCCGGGCGTTGGCCGCCACCAAGCGCGCGTCGCGCGAGGCCACGTCGCCGATGAGCGTCGACGCCAGGTACACGGCCACGAAGAGCGTGGCGGCCACCCCGACGAGCAGCACCAGGGCGAAGCGTGGATCGGCCGCCAGGGGGGGCGCCAGGGCGGGCACGGGCCACACGCCGGCCTCCTCGAGCGCGGCCAGGCCGATCAGCGCGGCCATCAGCCAGGCCGAGATGGCGTACGCAGCGCGCGCCGACAGCACGATGGCCGCGAGCAGCGCGTGGAACACCGTGAAGAAGACCAGGGGGTTGATCACGCCGCCGGTCACGTGCAGCAGGACCGCGAGCGCGCCGAGGTCCAGGCCAATCTGCGCGAGCGCCAGGCGTCGGCTGGCCGTGGGCCACCGGCGGAAGCGCACGAAGCGCACGCTCGCGTGCAGGCCCAGGTTGTAGAGCACCACCGCCGCGGCTACCCCCAGCACGGGGGACGCGTGCACGGCGAAGCCGATCAGCCGGGCGCCCACCAGCCCCGCCAGGATGCCCGCGACCGCCGCGTAGCGCAGCCGGACGAGCCACAGGAGCCGCGCCTTCAGGTCGCGCCCCGTGAAGAGCCGGGCGCTCACGTGGGGTCTCCCCCGGTGTCGTCGACGACCCCCGCCTCGACCGAGAGGCCGGGCTCGGAGGGCGCTCCGGACAGCTCGGTTTGGATCTCGCGGAGCTTGTTGTAGAGGGTCATGCGGTTGATGCCCAGGAGCCGCGCGGCCCGCAGCTTGTTGCCGCGGGTGACGGTGAGCGTGCGCAGGATGTGGGCGTGCTCGACCTCTCGCAGCGTGCGCGGGCCGCTGCCGTCGGGCAGCAGGGCGGGGCGGGCCAGCAGGTGCCCGGGCAGGTGCTCGACGCCGACCTGCTCGCCCTGGCAGAGGGCCACGGCGTGCTCGACCACCGCCATCAGCTCGCGGACGTTGCCCTCCCAGCCGTGCTCGAGCAGCGCGCGCCGCGCCGAGACGTCGAACCCGTTGATCGACCGGCCGTGGTGCCGCGCGGCCTGCTCGAGCAGGCGCGACGCGAGCCCCAGCAGGTCGGGTCCGCGCTCGCGCAACGCGGGCAGGTGTACGTGCACCGGGCCGACCATGGCCAGTTCGTCGTCGGTGAGCAGGCCGCGCTCCAGCAGCGTCGCCGCCGTCAGGCGCGAGGTGACCACCGAGCGCACCGCCACGCCCGGCAGGCCGGCAGTCGTAGCCGTCCAACTCTGCGTCGTCGCCGCGGCCACCAACTGGCTGCGATCGGCTGCGGGCAGCGCCTCGAGGCTCAGCACGCACAGCGTGAGCCGTTCGGGCGCGGCCCCGGGCATGCGCCGGGGGGGCGTGGCGTGAGCGGCCGTGATCAGCCCTTCTCGGACGCGGCGCCAGAAGGCGGTACCTCGCAGCATGCCTCCGTCGACTTCGACGAAGCCCTCGTCGGTGCCGCCGCCGCGCTCGTGCAGGATGCGCGCCAGGAGCAGCTTGCCCGTGCCGCGCTCGCCCGTGACCAGCACCGCGTCGTCACCGTCGGCCACCTGGTCGAGGCGCTTGTCGAGGGCTTCGCAGGTCGGGCCGGCGCCGAGCAGGTCGGCCAGGTCGTGCCGGCTGTCGAGGCGAGCCCGGAGCGCTCGATTCTCGTCCCGCAGCGTGCGGAAGCGCTCGGCCTTGTGCAGCAGGGCCGTGATCTTCTCGGGGCGTACGGGCTTCTCGATCACGTCGAAGGCGCCGGCTTCGATGGAGCGCAGCGCGCGCGGCACCGTCGCGGCGTCGGCCAGCAGCACCACCGACACGCCGGGCAGCGTCTCGATCAGCAGCGTGACCGCCCTCGAAATGGCCAGCCGCCGCGTGTCGGCGTCGAGCAGCACCAGGTCGGGCGCCAGCCTGCGCAGCGAGATGGGCGTGAGGTCGGAGGCGTCGAGCACACTACAGCGGTGGCCGGCGGTGACCAGCCACTCGCGCAGAGATTCGCGCGCCAGGTATTCGTCGGCCAGGATCGCGACGTGCAGCCCCACTGCCGACTCCTGCGCCCCCGGGGATCCTCGTCGGACTCTACGCGCCCCCCGGTGGCCGGTCAACACGCCAGGGAGCGGCGCGTAGTTGCCCTGCGGCGGGATATCGTTACAATCCCATGCGAATCTCACGCCGGAGACCGGATGTCCGCCGTCACCGCTCGCCCCGTCCTCGCCGCCGCGCTCTTCCTCGTGATCTCGGCCTGCTCCGGCTCTTCCGGTCCGGACGACACGGGTATCCTCGACCCCGGCCAGCGCGACGGCGCCGACGACCCGGGCTCCATCGACTGGGGCGGCCACGATCACGGGCCCGACGGGGGGCCGAGCGACGACACCGACGTGGGGCCCCTGCCCGACGGTGACACGGCCGAGACCGTGGGCCCTTCGATCACCTGCGACAATGACGAGGAGTGCCCCTTCGGCCGGCCCCACTGCGACGCCGTCAAGCGCGTCTGCGTAGCCTGCCTGATTGACGCCCAGTGCGGCCTCGACCGCGTGTGCAAGGCCGGTGACTGCGTCGACGCGCCGTGTACGCCCGACGAGAAGAAGTGCGCGGGCTCGGTCAAGAAGGTGTGCAACCACCTGGGCACCGGCTGGACCAGCCAGGATTGCGCGCCCAAGGACTGCTTCGACGGCGAGTGCCAGACCTGCGAGCCCGGCTCCCATCGCTGCGAGGGCAACAACCTCGAGACGTGTACCCAGGGCGGCTACTACGTGTTCGACCAGCAGTGCCCCGGCATCTGCTACGAGGACGCCTGCCACACCTGCATGCCGGGCAAGGACGCCTGCGACGGCGACACGATCGTGCGTTGCAGCGACGACGGCGAGACCAGCACGCCGGTCGAGGACTGCAACCCCAACGTGACCGGCAACGTCTGCCAGTCGGGCAAGTGCGTCTCGCTCTGCCTCGACAACCTGAAGCTGAACACGAACATCGGCTGCGACTACTGGGCCGCCGACCTCGACCAGGTCGACGACGGCGACGCCGACAACAGCCCCTACGCCGTCGTCGTGTCGAACCTCAACGACAAGTACGCGGCCACCGTCCGCATCACGCGCTGGGAGGGCGGCCAGGAGGTACCCCAGACCACCGACGCGAGCGGCGTGGCGTTCCCCTCCGAGGCCATCCCGCCCGGGCAGCTGCGCATCTTCTTCCTGCCGCCCCGCAACCTGAACCTGACCACCCAGGAGGCCCTGGCCTGGCACGTCACGTCGACCATCCCGGTCGTCGCGTACCAGTTCAACCCGCTCGAGAACGTGGGCGTGTTCTCGAACGACGCGTCGCTGCTCATCCCGTCGAACGCGCTGGGCGCCAAGTACACCGTCATGACGTGGCCCGAGCGGGTCGGCGCCCTGCGCGCCTACCTGGCGGTCGTCGCGGTCGGTACGACGCCGACCACCGTGTCGATCACGTCGACCACGCGCACCCTGGCCGGCACCAACCCGTCCACCGGCGCGGCCATCCCGGCCATGTCGGCGGGGGAGACCCGCCAGTTCGTGCTGAACCCCTTCGACGTGCTGCAGATCGAGAGCGATCAGGCGTCGGGCGACCTCACGGGCAGCCGCGTCGAAGCCGACAAGCCGGTGGCGGTGTTCGGCGGCACGCAGTGCTCCAACGTGCCCGACACGCGCTGCCTGTCCGGAAAGTGCCCGGGTACGGGCAAGACGTGCAGCGGCGAGTGCACGCTGATCTGCTGCTGTGACCACCTCGAGGAGCAGCTGCTCCCGCGCTCCGCGTGGGGCAAGTCCTACGTCGCGCCCATGCTGTGGCAGCGCACCAAGGAGCCCGCCTTCTGGCGCGTGGTGGCCAGCGAGCCCGACACCCACGTCACCCTCAGCCCGGCCGTGCTGTCGCTGCCTCCCTTGCAGGCGGGCGAGTTCGTCGAGTTCGAGTCGGCCGCCGATCTGTCCCTCAGCGCCGATAAGCCCGTCATGGTGGGCCAGTTCATGGCCAGCTCGTTCCTGGCGGCCGAGTGCGGCACGTGCGAGGGCGCGGCGCTGTTCTTCCCCGGTTCGTGCTCGAACGGCATGGGCCTATGCATGGACGACACCGACTGCTGCGGGGAGCACCCCGGCGACCCCTCGTTCCTCATCATGATCCCCAACGAGCAGTTCCGCGCCGAGTACGTGTTCCTGGTGCCCAACAAGTACGCCACCGACTACCTGTCGGTGGTCGCCAAGCAGGGCGTGGCTGTGCGCCTCGACGGTACGCCGCTCGACCAGGCCTCGTCGTCGCCCGCCGGTGGCTCGGGCTACGTGGTCTATCGCACCGCCATCGCCGACGGCGTACACACCCTCGACGCCGACTACCCGGTCATGGCCTACGTGTACGGCTACGACACCGACGTGTCCTACGGCTACCCGGCGGGCGCCAACGTCGTCGTGATCAACCCGGCCGGTCTCTGACCCCCCCCCAACCGGCACGATCGCGCTTTCGATTTCCGCTTGCATTTCCTTTACAATCCGCTAGAAAAGGCACCCTCGTCGAGAGCGTCGTCGGAGGCCTTCATGCACCGGAACCGCCCGTGGACCCCTGGGCTCGTGAGAGCGGTGCGTACGCTCGGCATGGTCGCGCTGATGGTCGCGGGGCCGAGCGCCGGCCTCTGTGCTGCCACCAGCGAAGGCGCTTCGCTGATCGGTGCGACGGCGCTTCACGCGCAAGGCGTGCGAGGTCAGGGCCAACGGGTAGCCGTCATCAGCTACGGCTTCGACGGGTACGCCGCGCTCCAGGGCACCGATCTGCCGTCGGCGGTTCAGGTGCAGAACTTCCGCGCCGATGGCGCGCTCACCGGTAGCACCCTCGGAACGGCCGCGGCCGAAGTCGTGGCCGACGTGGCTCCCGAGGCTACGTTGGCTCTGGTAG
>Ga0172370_10003343_pt1 | contig 22315 bp, 24 predicted proteins | sample LakKiv5m_FD_114538 | JGI IMG/M metagenome (GOLD analysis project Ga0172370, IMG submission 114538) | Freshwater microbial communities from Kabuno Bay, South-Kivu, Congo - kab_022012_11.5m | ecosystem: Environmental > Aquatic > Freshwater > Lake | place: Democratic Republic of the Congo...
CAGCGTATTGCCATCGGGGATTCTCCCATAATCACCGATAGTTACGCCTCCAGGAAGGATCTTATTCGCTACTTCCATCTTACCGACAACCAAATTACCGTCATCCCCCTCGCCATCGACCCCACCTACTACGATGTTGGTCAGCCCTTACCCCTTTCTAAGGGGGAATCCCAAGGGGGTATATCCGAACTTCCTAAGAAATTTATTCTCTACGTCGGCGGTGCCAACCCAAACAAAAATCTTATTAGTCTTTCAAAAGCCTGTTCTGCCAACAATATCCCCTTAGTGCTGGTCGGATCAGAATTTGTCAAACCCGCCCGAAGAACCTTCTCCTTCAAAAAACTTTTATCCATTCAAAAATCTCATCCGGAAAGTCTAACCCACGAATACTTGACTCCAAAAATTCAAAACGGTGAAATCATCGCCCCGGGTTTCGTTCCCACCGAAAAGCTCAAAGTAATTTACAAACTGGCCACCCTTTACATCCAGCCATCATTTTACGAAGGCTTCGGTCTATCACTGCTTGAGGCCATGTCTGCTAAGTGCTTGACCCTTTCCAGTGATCAGGGGAGTCTGCGTGAATTAAAAACTAATCATTCTCTTATTTTCGACCCATCCAGTCAGTATTCACTTACTCAAGAGATGAAAAAGGCTCTCAATCTAGCTCCCAAAGAAAAAAAAGTAATAATCGATTCGCAATATCAAAAATCCAAAGAATATACCTGGGAAAAAACCGCCGATCAAACACTGGCAGTTTATAAAAAATCACTTAAATGAAAACGGCACTGATAGTTTTACTGTTTACGTTTGGCGTTTTATTAATCACCAACATATCTACTACCAGATATCCAAGCTACACTTATCAAAACGACGCCAGTCTACTAGAGCAACCCGAAAATTTTTGGAAACTGGCCAACTTTGATGGCGTTCATTATTTGGATCTAGCCAGACTTGGCTACCAAGCCAAATTCCAAACCGCCTTTTTTCCTTTATATCCGACTTTAATCTTTATTTTAAGTTTTTTTACCCACAACTTCTTGATTAGCGGTTTTCTGATCAGCTATGCCTCCCTTTCCCTCTCGGTCTATCTAATATGCAAGCTTTCTGGTTTTAAAAGTTTGTTGAGTTTGGTTTTTTTTCCCACCTCTTTCTTTTTAATATCCATCTATTCAGACAGTTTATTCTTGGTTCTTGGTTTACTTTCTTACTATTTTTATCAAAAGAACAAAATGCTTTCCTGTGCCGCTATCATCGCCCTGGCAACTGCCTCCAGATTTTATGGAGCCTTTTTAATCCCCTTCTTCCTCCACCTGGCCCATACAGACAACAAGCATTTTAATCTAAGGGAAATTCTACTCATGCCGTCCGGCTTATTACTCTACATGGGTTTTCTTGCCATGAATTTTTCTGATCCAATCGCTTTCTTCCACGCTCTAAGTTCCTGGCAAAAAAGTAATTTAGTTCTTCCGATCCAAACTGTTTATCGCTATCTAAAAATTCTAATCACCGTCTCACCAACGACCACCCAATATTACGTTTCTCTTTTAGAATTAGTCATCTTCTCGTTCATAATATATCTCAATCTTTTACTACTTAAGGCGAAAAAATATTCCCAAGCTATTTACCTCTTTTTGGGTTGGTTAGTTCCGTCCATGACCGGCACCCTTCAGTCGTTTCCCAGATATGCCCTTGCTTTGTTTCCTATATACCCGTTAATTGCCAAGTCCAAATATTTTCCAGGCTATCTGTTATTAGGCGGCGTTTCACAAATTATATTAATATATGCTTTTAGTACCGGTCTTTTTGTAAGCTAAATATGAAAGGAATTAGTTTAATTAAATCGGTTATAGTTTGGAGGCTAGGGCTCTTAGTAGTTGCCATTCTAGGGTCATTTTTGATCAATCAAAGACCTGGTTTTATCTACGAAGATCAGACCAACTTTCTGACCAACATCCTAAGCCATTACGCCAATTTTGACGGCAATCACTATATTTCTTTAGCCCAACACTGGTATGGTGACGTTTTCACCATGAATCTTTACGCTTTTTTTCCGCTCTATCCTCTTTTGATCCAAAAGCTAAACCTGTTATCTAACCTGCTGTTATCGGGACTAATTGTTTCCCACCTCTTTTTGGTTCTAGCCGTTATATTTTTATATCGATTGCTAAGACTTGATCTGAATGAAAAAGAGAGCAGACTCACCATCTTCTTAATGTCCATCTTTCCCACTTCTTTTTTTCTTGGTGCGGTGTATACAGAGTCCCTATTCCTCTTTTTATCAGTTTCCAGTCTATATTTCACCAGAAAAAAGAACTTTCCGCCAGCCGCAATTCTGGCTACGTTTGCCTCTCTCACCCGTCTCTCCGGGGTCTTTCTCTGGCCCGCCCTCATCCTGGAATTTATCAGCTGTAATTCAGGAGATATTAAAAAAACCCTCAAAAATCATTTACTTCCCTGGCTCCTGCTTCCCCCGCTAGGACTGCTGTACTATATGGATTACCAGTTCAAAAAAACTGGCGACTGGCTTTTTTTTCTCCACAGTCAGCCTGGTTTTGGCGCCAACCGGGCGGTGGACAAGCTAATACTTCTACATCAGGTTTTCTTCAGGTATTTTAAAATGCTACTTTTTACCGGGCAAAAATTTGACCCCCTGTATTTCACCGTAGTTCTGGAACTTCTAGTTGGCCTACTCTTTCTTATTTTGATACTAAAAATTTTTCAAAGTTTACGGCCATCTTATGCCTGGTACGCGCTTCTCTCCTATTTTATCCCTACCTTTACCGGAACATTCTCCAGCCTTCCCCGCTACGTCCTGGTTTTGTTTCCCGTTTTTATGGTTTTGTCTAAGTTTTTGATTAAACACCAATATCTTCACCATTTTTATATCGCTGTCTCTATATCCTTCTTGGTCATCTGCCAAATTTTATTTACCAACGGCTACTTCGTCTCATGAATATCTCACATACGTCATTCCCGCGCAGGCGGGAATCCATCTCCATTATCATCCCCAGTTGCAATGAAGGTCCGCGTCTTACTGATTTAATCAAGGCGGTCAAGAAAAATACCAATCTTCCTGTCATCGTGGTTGATGATGGGTCGCTAGTCCCGGTCAGACAAACTAATAGTTTTATCTTACTGCGTCACAAAATAAATCTGGGTAAAGGAGCGGCCATGAAAACCGGTGCCGAGTATGCTTTCAGTCACGGCGCTTCCGCCGTCATTTTTATGGATGGCGATGGTCAGCATGACCCAAGGCATCTACCAGAGTTTATAAGTCGTTATCAACAAGGATTCAACTGCGTCCTCGCATCTCGCCGTCCAAGCCTAAAAGTTCCTCTGGTAAGGCTTCTTGGTAACAAATTCGCTTCAATCTATATAAACCTTCTCTTTGGGGTTTACGTCTCAGACATTTTGTCTGGTTACCGACTACTTGACAAATCAGCGTATAAATTGCTTATCTGGGACAGCCAAAGATATGGTGTAGAGACAGAAATGATCGCCAGATTGGGTAAGTACAAAGATAAAATCAACTGGACGGAGTTTCCCATCGAATCTATTTATATAGACAAATATAAGGGGGTGACTATAATAGACGCAGTTAAGGCCTTATTCGACTCAATATGGTGGAAGCTTTCTTAGGTATCCAAATTGTCGCTTCATCTTTTTCGATGCTCATGCTTTTTCTGGCCTTTACACAGTTCAAGAGAAAAAACATTGGCTCGGCAGAGTTTTCATTTTGGACCTTTTGTTGGATCTCAGTCATTGGCTTTGCTTTTTTTCCTCGAGTCCTAGACCCAATCGTGGGGGGTAAATTTGTTGCCAGAGCCTTAGACGCAGTCATGCTTGTCGCCTTTATAATCTTAAGTTACTTAGGTTTTCAAAATCATATAGGGGTCAAATCATTGCAAAGGGAAATCGAAACACTCGTTAGGGAGATGGCAATCAAAGAAAAGAAAAGAAAGTAATGAGGTTTTCAATTATCGTTCCGTCATTTAACCAATCTCAATATCTGTCTCAAAACTTAGATTCGATCCTTTCTCAAAAAGAAGTTTTAGAGTGTTTAGTCTACGATGCAGGTTCTATAGACGGATCAAAAAATATTTTAAAAAAATACGCCAAGAAATATCCCAAACTTTGGTATCAATCTAAGAAAGATGGGGGACAGGCAAGTGCCATCAATCTAGGGCTAAAAAAATCCAGAGGAGAATTTGTCGCTTACCTAAATTCAGATGATTATTACCTACCAGGAGCTTTTTTGAACGTCAAAAACTATTTTGATAATCACCCCAATTGTCTATGGTTGGTAGGGGACTGTGAAGTATCTCAAAAAAACCTCCGCTGGACTTTTTATATAAAAAAATTTCTACCTCTTTTTGTCTTTAATTCAATTAATCAACCCTCGGCCTTCTTTCGAAAAAGTTTTATTAAAAAAGTTGGCAACTTCGATGAAAAACTAAGATACGCCTTTGATTATGACTTTTTTATCCGCGCCTTCAAAATCTCTAAAGTTCATCGTCTAAACATCACTACTTCCGTTTTTCGTATTCACAATGACTCCAAAGGTAATACTGGATTCAATCGCCAATTTGAAGAGGACTTTAACGTAGTCAAACGTTATACCAATAATTCGCTTATCTTGTTTTTGCATTTTATTATTTGGAAAATAACTATTACCACCTACAAGCTACTCAAACGATGACTTATTCTCTAAAGTTAATTTTTCTATATACTCTTTTAACTTTTATCATGTCTGTCTTTCCGATTCTAGCGAACATTCCTGGATCTGCGTTTTTTGGTATCGATCCAGCGGCGGTATATCTAGGTAATGCTCTCTCATTCATCAAATCACATCAAATTGTTTATCTAGATCATCCCGGAACTCCTGCAATATTATCGATCGCTTTTTTCTTGATACCTATTCAAGTAATTTCTAAGTTTGTTTATCACCAAAACTCGATAACTTGGATATACAATCACCTAGATTTTGTCTATCTATATATCAGAATAATTCAAGCCAGCATATCATCCTTGGCCACTTTCTTACTTTTGCGTGTTGTTTATAAATATACTTTTTCTAAAGCAGCCGTCGTTTTCTACTGGTTCCTCTTAATTACCTACTCATCTTTTTTTTATTCAAGCACTGATATTTCTTCAGAAAGTCTTAATCTTCTATTTATTTCGATTTTTAGTGCTTTTTTATTGAGATCGATCTATGGTCCGAGCCCAGCATCACTAAAACTTTTGGCATTTGCTGCCGGATTATCAGTCGCCAATCGACTAACCACCATTGCATATCCAATAATAGTATTTATCCTCAGTCCAGTAAGTACTCTACTAGTTGCCTTAGGTTTCCTATTGGGCACTTACCCCATACGTTTAGGTTATCCAACGATTTTTAATTGGGCTATCAGGTTATTCACCCGATCTGGCATACATGGTGACGGTCAAGCAACTATTTTTGATCCGCTTATCTATTTTAATTCCCTCCAGTCTCTCCTAATTTCTGACTGGCCAATGGTAGTCTTAATTATTTCAGGTATATTTTTTCTCAATAGGAAAACTATTTGGATATATCTCACTCTTATTGCTTTTTATCTAGGATTTGCCAAGTTTCCCCTGACGCATTATCAGTTGCCCAATCTGATTCCACTCTCTCTTATATCCACAACACTATTATCATCCAAGTTCAGGTATATTTTTGTGTTGCCGGCAATATACATTATCTTTTTTAACCTCCCAGTTATTATTGATCGATATTGGAAAGTGGTACAGCTTGAGAGTTATCAAGTTGTAAGCTTACAGAAATATTTAGATGATAATCCCGCCAAACACGCCAGAGTCTGGGAATGGGGTAAGTCCAAAGAATTTTTTGCACTTTGGGGAAACTCTTGGTCTGGTTATTTTACAGGCCAAGAACTTAAAAATATCTACCCTGATCGACTTGAATTGATATTGCCCGATATGGTCAGATATCCAACCGCAGAGGTTATGCCAATCGAGGAATTGTGTTTTGATCAAATCGTTATACAGCGGTCAGTTCTCCCCGAACTTAAATTAGAGCGAGAGTACTCTGTAATAGAGATTCCAAATACCAAGATGGCCATGGTTAAAACGGGGTGTACTACCAAGCTCTGAATTTTATGAAGGCAAAAATAGTCATCTTTAATAATAACCAACCGTGTTTGAATCGACTTATATTAGTTGATCCGTAGATTCTCTCCCGATATCTAATTGGTACCTCAACAACTTTTAAGTTATTCTTGACCGCACCAAAGATCAAATCATAATCTCCAAATGGGTCAAAATCGCCGAAGAACATTCTATTCTTTGAGATCTTAAGGTAGTCCGATCTAAATAGTACCTTTGTACCACAGAGGGTGTCTTTGAATCTCTGTCCTAAGATATAAGTGAACATCCATCCAAAAACCTTATTCCCCGCCTTATTAAGAATCCTCATAGCCTGTTTCTCCATTGGGTAAACTAATCTGCATCCATTAGCAAATTCACCCAGTCCTTCCGCTAATACTCCGTAAAACTTCGGTAACTCACTAGCAGCTACTGTTAAGTCGGCGTCTAATATCATTAGAATATCTCCTTTAGCTTTTGAAAATCCCAATCTTACCGCATCCCCCTTCCCTTTTCCTTTTTGCCTATACGCTATTATTTTCATGCCTTGCTTTCTTGAGTTCTTGAGTTCTTTATTTATCTTCCCCCAGGTATTGTCACTTGAGCCACCTTCAATAAATATGATTTCTTGGTATTTGCCGAACTTTGGAATACTCGAAACTATTCTTTTTATATTTCCTTCTTCGTTTCGTGTAGGGACAACTATCGATACTGAATATTCCTTTTGCTTTTTAGCTTTTGGTCTTACAATAATCCAGGTTGTTAGGCATAAATTATTTATAATTGGCAAGTTCGCGATCCAACGGTTCACAAAACTTGATATGAAAGGTACATAAACAGGACACAAGAATCGTTTTCCTTTTGAGACGTATTCCCATCCAGATAGATTGCATAGGTTGATCACATCCATATCATCCAGCCAGTTTTGTTCAACCGTGGCTTTTCTTACGCCCAAAATAGATGCTATTTTTAAAACTGGCTCCCAGAGATGGTTGTAGTAAACAATCAATAGTTTGGTATTCTCTTTATATTTGAGTTTAGAAAGATATCTTTGGATGTCCTCGATATTGCCAATCGAATTCATCATCACTAAGTCAGCTCCAACAAATTTGACTAGTCTCCTTAGATCCGCATAATAGTATGCCTTCATGATTGTCATATAATAACTCAAACATGAAAAAAAGATTAACCGTAAATACTAGAAAATGTATCGGTTGTGGCGCCTGTCTGTCAATCGCTTCCAAGTCCTTCAGCTTAGACGAAAAAGACATAAACGCGGTGAGCGTACCCTTCAATCCATACAGTGATTCAGATGAAGATGTCAAGCTAGCCATCGACGCCTGTCCCACCAGGGCAATTTCACTCAAATAGTCTAGGCCATCAGTCTTCGTACTAACATTGCCGTCTTGTAAAGGATTGGATTCCCTCCAATAATTTGCTGGGTAGATTTTCTCGAAGCAACATATGCTATTGGGTACTTTATTGGTCCCAATATGTTAAATTTCCTTGCTAAGTATCTATAGAATAGCCTCTGATTAATTTGATCTGAAACCACTATAGCTTGTTTTCTGTCTTCTGCCGACAGTTCAGGGGTTTCGTACCATGGCTCAGTGTAATCCATGTTGTATGTATTCAAATATTCCTCTGGTCTTTTAAAGGTGAGCTTCTCTGACTCTACCCAGTTATATATTTCTGTGCCAGGAATAGGAAACAAATTATTAAATCGGCTGTACATCACCGGGTATTTCTCAGCCACTTTAAATGAATCTTCTAAGTCCTTCCATGTTTCACCTCTTGCTCCTATAACAAATAATAATCGAACCTCATATCCAATATCACAAGCATTCTTAATTGTTCGTTCAATTCTCTGAATAGTCTCTCCTTTACGAAGTGCTCTAAGTATTTTATTGTTGCCTCCCTCAACGGCGACTGTTGCATATTTGAATCCCACTTCATACATTCTTTTTAAAAGTTTCTTGTCTGCTTTGTCAGCCCTTACTCCTTGTCCAAGGGCAAAAGTAAGATCCTTTTTGTTATATTCTTCTATTGCATCACATAAGTCATAGACTCTTTTGCTATCAAATACAAAGTTATCATCATCGATTGGGAACATCCGTTGTCCTTTTTCATACCAATACTTAATTTCCTCCATGACACTTTCAGCTGATCTAGGGCGAAACTTCTTTCTATATGTATGTACCTATTGTGCAAAAGACACACCGAAATGGGCAACCTCTGGATGTATAAAGGGTGACATCTGAGTATTTAGGTAAATCAAACTTTTCATATTTAGGAAATCCATAAATATTAATATCGTCAGGTAATACCGGTGCGCTAAATATAATCTTATTACCTTTTCTAAATACTACTCCGGTCACTTTATCGCATTTACAATTATTTTTTACATATTCAACCAAACTTAGTTCAGCCTCAGATATAAATCCTGCATCTAACTCTTTGACTTCCTTGAGTATTTCAGTATTTTTAAGCGTCACATGAGGCCCTCCTGCAATTATTTTTGCATTTTTAAAGTCCTTCTTAAAACTTCTTAGCAGTTCATATCCTTTTAGATAACCAGGGGTCACCATAGTCATTCCAATCACATCGGGCTTATATTTTCTAAGTAGTGCTCTTAGCTTTGGATAAGATCCAATCAGATTAAGATCGTAGTATCGATGATCTATTCCATTTCGACTTAAAGATTCTGACAGGAAACCCATGCCCACATGTGGTCTTTCTGGAATTTTTCCCTGTCCAGCGTAGATTTCAAACCTTCGATGCTCTGCCCTACCCAGAATCTCATTGTAAGAAGGATAAATCAATGCCACTCGAATTTTCTTTTTCATTTAGCTATTTTACATTTTATATTAATAATTCTAGAACTCCCGTAGCCAATATACATACTTTCTAGCGCTAGTAAATAATTTCCATAGCCTGTTAGGTAAATTAATTTGGCGATAAGTTATACCCAATTTTCGATGCATTATCTGACTTATATCAGCCAGGGTTAATGCTTCCGCGCTAACAATATATTCCTTATAGGTACCTGGATTTGCTCTATGTTTAGCTGCCCATACGATTGTTCTGGCCATATCGTCTACCCACACCAAACTTGTTAATCCTGGCCAATTAAGTCTTGCTAGTGGGGACCGCACTAAAATTAATTTTTTTAAGAAATCAAACAAACTATTATCCCTAGGGTTTGAACCATAAACTGTTGGTGGTCTTAAAATTGTTAGGGAGTATCTTCTCTTTCGTACATCCTTCTTGAGGATTCTTTCAGCTTCGAATTTAGTTCTGCTGTAGTTGTTGGTTGGAACAGGTATTGAATGCTCATTTATTAATCGTTGACAATCAACTCTACCGCAATACATTGCACTGGTGCCAATGTGAACAAAAATTGTCCCGCGGTTCATTTCCAAGGATGACAGCAAGTTTTTGGTCCCCAAGTTATTACAGCGATGATCTGGCAGGGCGGTATCTGTAGTCGCCGCCAGGTGAAATACTAATTCTGGATTCTTCGGCAGGTCAACTAAAGTCTTGGCATCTGTCAAGTCAATAAGTTTTACCATAACTCCAAATTTTTTCAAATACTTTCTAGCTTTCAACTCCCGTAAGTTTCTTCTCTTCCAGATCAAACACAATATCTCTTTAGTTTTGTATTCCTTTATCAATAATGGAATCAATCTCTGACCAATAAAACCAGTAGCACCTGTCACCACAATCATTCCAAAAGTATATCATTGACATTGTCTTTTCTGATGGTACCATAACCTAAATATGTCAGTCGAAATATTTAATTCCCTAAAGTATTTTTCCTTAATCGCCGAAATTTCAGAGCATTTTAAAATATCCCCGGAATATCAAAAAACAGTTGACCTTCTTTTTCATTGCTGGCAAGGCGGAGGCACTGTCTTCACCATGGGTTGTGGAGGGTCTGCGTCTACCGCCACACATTTCTCTGCCGACCTTGCTAAAACCGTTATCCCCAGAGATAAAACTAGATCAGGATTCAAAACCATTTCGTTGGTAGATAACATTCCTCTTGCCAGTGCTTGGACTAACGACGAAGGTTGGGGAAACGTATTTTCTGGCCAACTTAATCCTTGGTTGACAGAGAAAGATGTCTTAGTTGGGTTTTCGGTTCATGGTGGTTCCGGCTCGGGAAACGCCGGTCCTTGGTCTCAAAACTTGGTCAACGCCATGAGATTGGCACAAGAAAGAAATGCCAATATTATCAGTTTTTCCGGCTTTGACGGTGGAGCCATGAAAGAAATGTCCGATGTCTGTTTGGTTGTTCCGGTTGACTCCGATCCTTACGGTACTCCTGCCATAGAAGCTTTTCATGTCGTTCTGTTTCACGCCATTATTTTTGATCTAAAAGAAAGGATAAAAAATGCTTGAAAATAAACGTCGTCTAATGGAAAGCTCCGGTTGGTTCCTGGATTCTGGTGATCCAGAACAGGTAGAAAAGTGGCTAGAGGTAATCGGTGGGGTAACCACCAACCAGATGATCCTTTTTAAAAAAGAAGGCATCTTTAATATACCAGAGCATTTGAGTAAACTATGCAAGATCACCGGTCCTAATTTCCCCATTTCGGTCGAGTTGCCAGATAGCAAGGCAGATTTGGAAGAAATGATCGATTTAGCTGAAAAGTACCATGAAATGTTTCCAACCAACTCAGTGATCAAAGTTCCCATCTTGCCAGACGACGCCAAGGGCTTGAAGGTAATTTCTAAATTGGTTAAACGAGGTATTCGCACCAATGCCACCATAGGGATAAACGAATCCCAACTGGTACTTGCCGCCGAAGCCGCCAGAAAATTTTCCGGTGAAGGTGCCACCTATATCAGTCTTTTTTGGGCCAGGGCCATCGAAAGTAACGGTAGGGGAGAAAGTCGTCACCCGAAAGATGTTCTAGAGGCGACCATTACTTATCTGGCCAACCACCAACTCGATACCCGTATTATCATTGGGAGTATCAGAGATCCATCTCAAGTGATTGAGGCTTTTTCTTTGGGGGCTGACGTCGTTACCGTTCCCCCCGGCATTTTTGAAAAAATTATGCACACATCTCGCGCAGTAGAAACGATCAAAGAATTCGATGCCGCCTACGAAGCCATCAAGAACGACCCACGTCTTAAATTAATTTAGAAGTCCACTAGTATTTTGACGCCGTCAAAATCGAAGTTAAAAAACATTTCCACCAGGCCAAGTTTTGCCATAGCCGTTCTTAATGGAGTTTTATCTCCGGGGCAACAGAATAGTAAAAATCCGCCCCCACCCGCTCCCATGATCTTACCTCCCAAGGCACCGGCATATTTTCCTTCTCTGTACCAGAGGTCGATTTCACTACTTGTTACATTGTTCGTCAAACTTCTTTTGTGTTGCCAATGCATATCCATCAAGGCACCAAATTTGTTAATATCTCCATTTTTAATAGATTTATAAATATCCACCCCGATTTCTTTAATATAGTGAAGATTTTCTACTACTTTTTTGTCTCCATCAACAGTTGCTTTATTTTGTTTGGAAAGCACCTCTTTACTCTGTCTTTTAATTCCTGTATAAAAAACACACAAACTATTTTCTAAATCTCTAATTATTCCTGGCGACAAATTTAACCGCTCGACCTCGACATTTCCCCTCTTGTCTATTATCAGTCTGGTTAAACCACCAAACGAAGCCATATATTGATCCTGCTTGCCAACAGGGCAATCAAGTTTTTCAATTTCTATCCGACATGCCTCGTCTGCTATTTGTTTTACCGTCACCTCTTCCCTCTTAAAGGTATGAAGAGCCTTCAATAGTGCCGCCAAGTAACTACCCGATGACCCCATGCCGGTACCGGAGGGTACGTCTGCGATCGATGAAATCTCAATAGAGCTATCGATTCCAACTATTTTAAGAGCTTCCCTGACAAGCTCGTGCTCTATGTCATCAACACCCTGGACCGTTTCTGATTTCGAATATTTGACCCGAATCAATTTATCGACAACCGGCCGGTTAACTGTTACCAGCATATACTTATCAATCGCCACCGAAACAAGCTCCCCACCAAATTTCGAATAGTAAGACGGTAAATCAGTTCCTCCTCCCCCTAGTGGAATTCTAAATGGAGCCCTTGTGATAATCATATAACCTTAGTTTTCCTGATTTTATATCACTTTCCGATAAACGCAATTTCTCGACAGTACCAATATCAATTAAGTAGTCTATGTTTGGGTAAGCATATATTTTTTCATTTTTGGCAATCAACTTAGGAAAAATATCAGTAGAAAAATCAATAAATTCGTCACTAGGAAGATATTTTAGGACTCTATCATTAAAAATATAGAGCGAGGCATTTGACCATACTGCCAACTTATTAACTTGTTCAAGAGTCGGATGTTCAACAAATTGATTAATCAAACTATTTCTATGATCAAATTTGACCATACTCCTTGGCGGTATGCTCAAACTTTTGTGAAGGACGATAGTCCCCAAACCACATGTCTGATTATGATATTCCCACAAACTAAGTAAGTCTAAGTTTCTCAAAATGTCAGCGTAAGCAACGACAAAAGTGCTGGTTAGCTTTCCCTTGGCCAATCCAACCGCGCCAGCAGATCCAAGGGGATGACCCTCTTTTTCATAGACGTAACTCACTTCTACCCCAAATTGAGAGCCATCCCGAAAATAGTTCTCAATAAACTCAGGTAAGTAACATAAACATAAAACAAATTTTCTGAAGCCAAAAAAAGCAAAATGGTTTATGATGTGGAGAAGTACTGGCTTGCCGGCCACATTTACCATCGGTTTAGGAATTTTGTCGGTAAGAGGTGCCAAGCGCGTCCCTCTACCACCAGCCACAATTACCACAACTGTCTCATCAATTCTCATAGTTTGCGATGATATCAACCGCTTCTGTTAGTTTTTTAATCACAAAATCTGGTTTGACTTCTTTTAATTCCTTTTTTATCAAAGTGTGAAACCCCCCTTGGTCTGACAAACCAAGTAATATGGTTTTACATCCTGCGGTATGTCCAGCCCTAATGTCTCCTATTCCGTCTCCAATAAACCACGATTTTGAAAGGTCAATATTGTGCTCTACCGCCGCCAGCTTTATCATTCCTATCTCGGGCTTTCTGCAACCACATCTCTTTTTAAATGTCTTATCCAGGGCGAACGGGTGGTGTAGACAGTAATATTCGCCGTCAAACGTTGCTCCAAGTTCCATAAGCAGAGCCTTAATTTTCCTATTAATCTTCCCCAATTTAGAAATCGTAATTTTTTTTAACGCCACTCCTGGCTGGTTAGAAATTATAATCACCAAATAACCCATCGCTTTAATTTTTTTTATAAGTGATGAAATACCAAAAACCAATCTGACTTTAGAAACGTTCATGGGAGCATCGATAGTATCTGCCTCAGGATAGTATACTAACTCGTTTATGATTCCGTCACGATCCAAAAAAACTGTCCTGTTCATCTAGCTGATTCTAACAAACTGTACTACAATTCGTTAGATGCTTACCGGCGTAAATGCTATTGTTACTGGGGGGACTAAGGGTATCGGTTTCAACATTGCTAGATCTCTACTTCAAAATAACGCCTCAGTCATTATTTGTTCCCGTTCAAACCAAGAGATAGATACTGCAGTCAGCCAACTTATGTCAAGTGGTCACATTTATGGCATTAGAGCAGACGTTTCTTCTATTTCAGACTGTAGACGATTAGTTAAGTTCGCTTTAAAAAAAGTAAAGACCATCAACGTCCTGATCAACAATGCCGGTATCTATGGCCCGATAGGGTTAATAGAAAAACTAGATCTTTCAATGTGGTTAAAAACAATCAAGGTTAATTTAATGGGCACTGTTAATTGTTCCAGTCTTGTTACCCCTTTGATGAAAGCCCAAAAACAGGGGAAGATAATAAATTTTTGTGGCGCCGGTGTCGGCAGTCAAAACACCATGCCTCGTTTCACCGCATATTACACCTCTAAATTTGCCATAGCTGGTTTTACCCAAGTCCTCTCGGATGAGGTTTCCCCCTTTGGCATCCAGGTAAACGCAGTTTCTCCCGGTGGTGTAAATACCGGCCTAACAGATTACCTCATTTCTCAAGGAAAGGAAAATGTTGGTGAGATCGAATATGAAAGAGCCGTCAACCAAAAGAAAAACGGAGGTGTCTCGCCAAAGCTTATAACCGATTTGGTTACTTTTCTGTCTGGTCCAGATTCTAATCATCTGACCGGCAGAATATTAAGTGCCAAATGGGATCCACCAACAACTCTATCTGGGGAAAAAAGTGTCAACCAATATAAACTCTGTCGGATTGATAATCAAATATTTCATGAATCAAAATAAAAAACAAATAAGTATCCTTGGTCTAACCCACATGGGTTTAGTTTATGCCGCAGGTTTTTCATCATTGGGGTATCAAGTTGCGGCGTATGACAGATCCAATAAACTCATCAATAAACTAAAGATCAAACAATGTCCCATCTTCGAGCCCAATCTTGAAGAATTACTCTTTTCAAAATCTAACCCCGTAGCCTTTTTTTCAGATATAGCGCCGGCTATAAAACTCTCGGATTATATTTTTGTTACCCTCGACCTACCAGTTAATAATCAGGACCGAGTTGATCTCTCCCCTCTAGATTGGATAGTAAAATCCCTAACAGGAAAAATTTCGAAGAATTCGGTGCTCGTAATTTGTAGTCAGATTCCAGTTGGAACTTGTCAAAAAATCCAAAGAAAATTATCAAAAAATGAAAATATTAAGGTTATTTGTTTTCCAGAAAATCTTAGACTCGGTACAGCCATGGAAAACTTTCTCAAACCAGACAGGTGGGTCTTGGGAGCCAATGACACTAAAACAATAAATGAGTTCAAATCTTATTTCAAAGATATAAAAACCAACATCTCGACCATGAATCTTGAAAGCGCTGAGATGACCAAACACGCCACCAATATATATCTTGCCATGAACATAAGTTTCTCGAGTGAAATAGGGGACATTTGTGAACAAACAGGCGCGGATCTAAGAGATGTGGTCAAAGCTCTAAAAACGGATAGTAGAGTCAGTTTAAAAGCCCCGCTAAACCCTGGGATTGGATTTGCGGGGGGTACATTGGGGAGAGATATTCGTTCTTTGGAATCCGTTTCAAAAACTCTTAAATACAAACCGAAACTAATTAGGGCGATATACTCGGTCAATCAAGATCGCATTGATCACTTGATCGGTAGACTGCAAAAAGTACTAAAGAAATTTAAGGGAAAGAAGATTGGAATCCTTGGATTAAGTTATAAACCAAATTCTGATTCCATCAGGAGATCCATTTCTATCGAATTAGCCAGTGTTCTCATCGAAAAAGGATGTTCGGTACGAGCCTTTGACCCCAAAGTTAAGTCGACAAAGGTTAATAATTTAAAGATTGTTTCCAAAGTAGGATTCCCTACCGGTTTAGATGCCATTATACTGATGACGCCTTGGCCAGAGTTTGAAAGATATCTAACCAAAAAGTTCAAATCAAAAATGACTACCCCCAACTTGTTTGATGTTAAAAACTTTTTATCACAATCCAAGATGATCAAAGTTGGTTTCAATTATTACGGTTCCGGATTTTAGCATGAAAGTTGCAATTATAGGTGCAGGTCTAATCGGAAGTAAGCGAGGTCACTCCCTTCCCCCAGACGTCAAACTGGTCACAATCTGCGATATTGATAAAGATAGATCAGCTAGGTTGGCCAGCCAGTTTGGCGCCAGTATCTCTAATAATTGGCAAGAGGCAGTTTCTAACCAAAAGGTCGACGCGATCATTATTTCAACGACTAACAATTATCTTTCCCCCATAGCTCAGTTAGCCATCAGTCACGGCAAACACGTCTTAATCGAGAAACCCGGGTCTCGCGATCTTAATGATTTCAATAAAATATCCCTAGCTTGGAAAAATAATCCAGTAGTCGTAATGTTTGGTTATAATCATCGTTATCATCCGTCGGTTATCATGGCCAAGGAAATAATTGACTCTAACGAATACGGTCGAGTTCTCTTTCTTAGAGCCCGATATGGTCACGGCGCCAGGATTGGATATGAAAAAGAATGGAGATTCAAGCCAAATATTTCCGGCGGCGGGGAATTATTAGATCAAGGTTCTCACCTGATTGATTTGACCAACCACTTCGTTGGTCCGATGACCAAGGTTCAGGGCATAACCAAAAACCTCTTCTGGCCGGCCAAGCTGGAAGATTCCGCCTTCTTCATGCTTAGTAATGACAGAAATCAAGTGGCACATCTATCCTCAACGTGTGTGGAATGGAAAAATATCTTTATTTTTGAGATTATGTTAGAAAAAGCTAAATTGCAAATCAACGGTCTTGGACGCAGTTATGGCCCAGAAATTTTGACAATTTACAAAATGAAGCCAGAAATGGGACCACCAGAGATGGAAGAATATGATCTCACCGAAAAGGAAGATCTTTCGTGGAAAAGAGAATCAGAAGAATTCTTTAGAAGGATTAAGGAGAAAGATTTTTCGGACAAAAGCCTCGAAGACTCCAAGTATGTTTTAACTATAATCGACACCATTTATAAACAAAACGAATCAACAAAATGAAATACTTGATCACCGGTGGTGCCGGCTTTATCGGTAGCAATATCACCGATCGTTTACTCAAACAAGGACATCAGGTTATTGTTTTTGACAATTTTTCCACCGGTAAAGAGATCTTTATTAAACACAATAAAAATAATCCCAGATTTAAACTCATCAATGGCGACCTTTTGGATCTTGGTTTAACAACCAAGTCGTGCCACAAAGTTGATTTTGTTTTTCACTTGGCCGCCCATGCCGACGTTCGCTCTGGTTTTGAAGATCACTTTGTAGACCATCATCAAAATTTAGCCTGTACCCACAATGTATTAGAGGCCATGTATCGAAATAATGTAAAAAAAATTGCCTTTTCATCCACCTCTTCGGTTTACGGAGATGCCAAGGTCCATCCCACACCAGAAGATACACCTTTTCATCCAACATCACTTTATGGCGCCACCAAGGCCGCATGTGAGTCGTATATCCAATCATATGCAAACTACTATGATTGGGATGCCTACATTTTTCGCTTCGTTTCTTGGATAGGGGAACGCTACACCCACGGTATTATTGTCGACCTCCTAAAAAGATTAAACAATAAACCCCACGAGCTTGAATTATTATCTGACGGTACGCCAAGGAAATCCTCGTTATATGTAGAAGATGGACTTGACGCCATATTTACAATAATTAAAAAATCAAAAGAAAAAATCAACATTTACAACCTTGGTCACAATGAAGTCCTTACTGTTGATGATATCGTCAACACGATTTTAGAAACTATCGGCTCGAAAGTCATTAAAAAATACCTCGGTGGTAAAAGAGGGTGGAAGGGAGATAATGATTTTGTTCATCTAGATACCACCAAACTTATGTCCTTGGGCTGGAGACCAAAGACATCAATTAAACAAGGAATTGTCAAAACTATTCAATACCTCCACCAACACCCTCAATTACTTGCGTAATTCCAATGAAAAATAAGATATTGGTCAGTATAATTATTCCTCACTACAAACGGCTGGACTTTACCCTTCGTGCCATTGAATCAATTAACCGACAAGTACATGTTCAACAAACGGAAATCCAGATTATAGTCTCTGACGAAGAATATAACAAAGAAACAGAAGAAAAGCTGAGACAAAAGAGATCAGATGTAGTGTATATAAAGAATTTCAATCAAGAAGGACCTGGGGGTAACCGCCAATCTGGGCTACAAAAAGCTAAAGGTGATTTCATCCTGTTTTTAGATTCCGACGATCAACTTGCGTCAAGTTTTCTTTCGGAAATGATATCAATATTCCAGAGTGATCAAAAAAGTGCCGCTGTAATCTGTATGTCCAAGCCGATTTTTGAAAATGGTTTCTCCATAATTCATAAACTTCGTCTATATCCATTAATGCTCATCCGGGATACATGCTTTATTGGTGGTCTGATTTTTAATCACGGTATTCTTTACCCCGGCGCCTTTTATCTATGCCAACTTTCACATATGGTTTTTAGGGGATCGTTCGTTAAAAATTTGAAATTCAACTATGATTATCGGAGAGGCGGAGAAGATTGGGATTTTATCATTCAAGCCCAAAAGTTTGGGCCTATCAAAATTGTTCCCCGTAAGTTGTTACTATTTTGTTATTCCCCAGGCAGCTCAACTTTTAAAGGCGTCAACCTCAAAAATAAATGGAAATCATATTCACTGCTTGCTAGCCGACTAAAGAATAAGTACAGACAGGGAATTTTTTATCAAATGTTTCTTCAATATATCAAAACGTTTAGTGGTTAATATATTATTTCCACTTAATCGCATTGGTAGGGCACGCTTGAACTGCCAATTCAATCTCTTCCTTTGAGTCTCCTGGTTTGGTTTTAGCCATAGCAGTGGCGTCCAAGTCCTTTTCGTCCAGTTCAAATGTTTTTGGGGCCAACGAAACACAAGCCCCGCAAGCAATACATTTTTTTGGATCCACCCAAGGAAGTTTATTCATATGTTTAGCAATCCACTAAGCCCCTCCTAACCTCCATCGCCAATTTATATAACCATGGAAATCTACTTACCATTACTTGCGTCTTCTTTCTAGATCCCATGTAGGCCAACGGATAGCTCAAGGGACCAAGTATGGACAACTTTCTAGTTAAGTATCTTTGAAAGAGTTTTTGGTTGACCTTGTCTGATTCTAGTATTGCCTGTCGCCGTTCTTCGGCAGGAAACTCAGGTGTCTCATAAAAAGGTTCGGTGTAATCCATTGCGTATTCATTAAGATACTCCGCAGGCCTTTTAAACGTAAGCTTCTCTCCCTCTACCCAGTCGAAAAGTTCGGTTCCGGGAATTGGCAACAAATTGTTAAACCGACTGTACATCACCGGATACTTTTCAGCCACTCTTAAGGAGTCTTGAACATCGGCCCAGGTTTCCCCTCTTGCTCCAACAACAAAAAGCAACCTAACTTCATATCCAATATCGCAAGCATCTTTGATTGTTTTTTCAATCCTTTCAATCGTCTCGCCCTTACGTAATGCCCTAAGCATCTTATTGTTTCCGCCTTCGACCGCAATTGTTGCGTATTTAAACCCGACTCTAAACATCCGTTTCAATAGTTTCCGGTTTGCCTTATCTGCTCTTACTCCCTGACCTAAGGCAAAAGAAATCCCTTTGAACCTGGACTTTTCTATAGCGTCGCATAAGTCATAAATTCTCGCATCGTCAAAACAAAAATTGTCATCTTCAACTGGAAATAATCTTTGTCCTCTATCATACCAATACCTTATTTCTTCAATTACCGATTTTGATGACCGTGGCCTAAAGCGGCTTTGATTGAATTTGCCGATAGTACAAAACACACATCTAAACGGACAACCCCTTGATGTATACAAACTAACGTCTGAGTATTTGCTCAAGTCCCATTTCTCATATTTTGGCCAACCTAATTTATCAACATCCAACTCGAGTTCAGCTGGGGTATAAATTATTTTTCTGCCTTTCCTGTATACCACGCCCTTAATCCCATCCGGATTACATTTAGCTTTAAGATACGCCGGTAAACTCTGCTCCGCTTCCGAGATAAAACCCACATCCACCCCCGGTGCTTCTTTAAGAATATCCGTCAATTTCATCGATACATGTGGTCCACCAACAACAATCTTCAATTTAGGAAAGTCTTTTTTTAATTTTTTAATTAGATCGTAACCCCTTAAGTAACCAGGAGTCACCATCGTCATCCCTATCACTGTCGGCTTATAAGCTTTAAGTTTCTTTTTCAGCTCTTGATAGCTTTCGATAATATTATTCATATCGAACAGTTCATGGTCGATATGATTTCTTATCAGAGCCTCTGATAGATAGCCAAGTCCTACATGCGGGCGCTCGGGGATTTTTCCTCTGCCTGCAAAAATTTCAAAATGTCTAAACTCACCCCGTCCGGTTATATCCGAATAATTCGGATAAATTAAGGCGAATTTCATATTTTTTTATCTTAACACATACCTGTTGCCTTAAATCTAGATGGCCTCTACAATCAGCGTCAATGTCAAAGCTGTTACTTAGTATTGTCATTCCTTGTCTTAACGAGAAAGATACAATTGTCGCTTCGATTCAAGACGCTAAGAAGTACGCCAAGATGCATTTCCCCAACCAGTTTGAAGTCATCATTGCTGACAACGGTAGCACCGATGGCACTTTGAAAATCTTAGCTAAGGTTCGGAATTTAAAAATAGTTCACGTTCCAGTCAGGGGATATGGAGCGGCCTTACATTGGGGAATCACCAAATCAATAGGAAAATATATTTTGTTTGGAGATGCTGATTTAAGTTATCCATTTTCTAACCTTAAGAGTTTCAAACCTATGCTAAGCCAAAACCCTGACCTTGTTTTGGGTTCTCGAATGACAGGCCAGATCCAAAAGGATGCTATGCCCCCATTACATCGTTATTTGGGCACACCTCTACTTACCTGGATAATTCGTATGCTTTATCGTATTCCCACCACCGACTGTAATTCTGGTATGCGTCTTATAAAGAAAAGCTTCTATCAAGAATTGAATATGCGCAACTCGGGAATGGAGTGGGCCAGTGAGTTGCTGCTAAAAACCGCCTTAAAGAGAGGTAAGTATCTGGAGACCCCGATTTTATTTCTCAAGGATAAACGTCAACGTCCGCCCCATCTCTCCACTTGGTCAGATGGCTGGCGCCATCTTAAGTCGATAATATTGCTTAAATCGACCTCACTATTTGTATTTTTTTTCTTATTTATTGCCTCCGCCATATTAGTTTATCCATATAGTTTCAGTCTAACTAGTTTCTTCATTATGCTCGCCCTTGTTACACTGTTGAGTTATCTTGCCCTACGATTCTTGGAATTTGCCATCGAAAAAAAACACAATAACATTTCTATTCTTCTTAATTCCAACAGCTTAGTTATCTGGATAGCTCAGTTATCCTTCATAATCGGCTGTTCTATCCTCCTCATCCCAGATTCGAGGTTGGGCACGAAGTTACTCCTTGTCTCTTTTGATGCATTATTATTGATATGGGTCTTCCTGATAGAGACGATCAAAACCCATCTGGTCAATCGCCTCCCAGAAACACATACATGAAAACAATACCTCGAACTCTTAACTATTACGCCCAGATTTTTTATCTCATCGAATGTATTTCAAACTGGCCACTGATAGTTATTTCTCGATTTTTTCCACATGTTAATTTCCAGCTCCATCTCAGGACAGGTCAGATATTTGAAATCAATCATTTTTTAAGTGCCTTGACTTTGAAGGAAGTATTTTATGATGGAGACTACAATCCTAAGACTAAAAACGCAAAAAATATTATCGATATCGGTGCCAATATTGGTACTTGTACCATTTATATGTCTCATCTGTTTCCGAAAGCAAAAATTTACTCTTTTGAACCAGACCCAAACACTTTCAAACTATTAAAGACCAATATGGAGCTCAATCATGGATCAAATATAACCCTCAGCAATCAAGCTATATCAAACAAAAATGGCCGCGCCATCTTCCATTCTTGTCAGGCCAGTGGTCTGTCTTCGTTGAACAAGACACTTCTTCCATATAAAGTCACCAAGACCAATGTCGTCTTAACGACTGTTCCGGAGATGATGAAGAGATATGGCATTAAGAAGATAGATATACTAAAAATCGACGCCGAGGGTGCAGAATTCGACATTCTCCTTAATACACCACATTTTCCATTCAAATTAATTAATGAAATCATCCTTGAATATCATGACCGACTTACTGCCCACCACCATGAGGAAATCGTCAATAGACTCCATCAATTCGGTTACAAACTCATCACCCGCCCCCATCCACTAGAGGAGGCGATTGGTATTATCCAGGCATACCGATGACTAACTTATTACGACTATCTGATTTTTATCATCCAAATTTTTTGCAAGAAAGTATAAAGAAGATTAAAAGCAATACAGGTTTAAGTTCGTCCGTAGTTCTGTCCAATAAGATATATTCCGCCGATATAAGTATTGCTTCAAAAGTGCGGATGTCATTTTTGAATATGCTTAAAGATGTGCTATTGTTAATTTTCTTTATTAAAAGCGGTAGTCTGACTTCTGAATGGTCTTATTTACTGCAGCTATCTCATCA
>Ga0172370_10003345_pt1 | contig 22294 bp, 17 predicted proteins | sample LakKiv5m_FD_114538 | JGI IMG/M metagenome (GOLD analysis project Ga0172370, IMG submission 114538) | Freshwater microbial communities from Kabuno Bay, South-Kivu, Congo - kab_022012_11.5m | ecosystem: Environmental > Aquatic > Freshwater > Lake | place: Democratic Republic of the Congo...
GCCCGGGTCAATTCCACCGTGCGGACCTTGACCCTGATCTCCAGCTCCGCGCGGATCTCCTTCAATCTATCTTCGATCTTTTTACGCTCGGTAATATCGCGGGCTATTCCGGTTGTGCCGACCACTGCCCCTTTATTATCGAGGACCGGGGTCTTGATCGTCTCGATCCACTGTATCTGGCCCTGTTTATCAGCCAGCCTCTCCTCCACGCACTTACGCTTTTTTGTGGTCATTACCTCCTGGTCGTCGGCACGGTAGCTCTCTGCCAATTCTCTGGGCCAAATGTCCAGGTCGGTTTTGCCTTTAACCTCTTCGGGCGTAAACCCGCAGGCCGCGCCAAAGGCCTCATTGACCTCCAGGAACCTGCTCTCCCTGTCTTTTAACCAGACCATATCAGGTATATTATTCAGGATCGCCCTTTGCTGCATCTGGATATCCTGCAGCCGATCATAGATCTGCTGAACTATCGCGTTATTTTTTTCTTCCTGCTCTCTGTCCATATAATGAAAAGGGCAGCTTCCCTTAAAAGATAAGCTGCCTAAAGCCTTAAAGATTAGGAGTCACAGAAGCTCCTCAAGTTTTATAGAATTAGTATTCTCTCTGGTGCGCCAGCGTCATATCCATGAAGCTGCGCAGCCTGCGCGAACGCGAAGGATGCCTGAGTTTTTTCAAGGCCTTGGCTTCGATCTGCCGGACCCTTTCGCGGGTGACCTTAAAAACATTGCCCACCTCTTCTAATGTGCGTGGGCAGCCGTCGTGGATACCAAAACGCAAAATCAAAATTTTCTTCTCCCTCTCCGTTAACGTGCTTAAAGCGGAATTCATCTCGTCCTTCAGCATGGAACGCACGGTTTCATTTGCCGGCGATACCGCTTTTTTATCCTGGATAAAATCCCCGAAATGCGTATCCCCCTCATCACCTATAGGCATCTGCAGCGAGATCGGCTCCTGGGCGATCTTCAGGATAGACTTTATCTTGTCCTGAGGAAAACGCATCTTATGGGCGATCTCTTCAGGGGTAGGCTCGCGGCCGTTCTCCTGGACAAAGACCCGGGAAAACCGGATTATCTTGTTGATTGTCTCGGTCATATGCACGGGAATCCTTATGGTGCGCGCCTGGTCGGCAATGGAGCGGGTGATCGCCTGGCGGATCCACCATGTCGCGTAGGTGGAAAATTTGTATCCCCGCTTGTATTCGAACTTTTCCACCGCCCGCATTAAGCCGATATTGCCCTCCTGGATAAGATCGAGAAAAGAAAGGCCGCGGTTGGTATATTTTTTCGCGATACTTACCACAAGCCGCAGGTTAGCCTCCACTAATTTCTTTTTCGTGCGGTTGAATTTAAGATGAGCTGATTTTATCAGCTTCACCTGCTCTTTGATCTTGTTGTACGGCTCGGCAATTTCATGGAGGACCTGGCGCATGCGCGTATTGCTTCTTTTACCCAGGCGCTTCATGTGCTCAATCTCCCGAAGATAAGTGCCAAGCTTTCTCACCGCCTCCTCGATTACCGAAGTAGTAAAATTTAGCTGAAGGATAAGATTGATGGAGCGGCTTTCGCTGCGGGCCTGCTTGACCCTGCCTAAAATGCGCTTGAACCTGCCGATAACCCTGTCCTTCTTTATCTTGATATCCTCTTTAACCACATCCTCCAGGTTGATCTTCTCATCCAGGATATCGGCGGCAACAGCCAGGACATAGTTCCTGGCGAATTTAGTCGCTAAACCGGCGCGTTTGAATTTTTCCTCGGCCTCCTCGATCTTTTTAGCCAGCTCAATTTCATTCTCCCGGGTCAGAAGCGAAATAGAACCCATCTGCTTCAAGTACATCTTTACCGGGTCATCCAAAGGCATAAAGCGTTCTTCCCCTTTAAGTTGCTCATTCAATAATTCCTCGCGCTGATGGACCAGGTCCTGTTTTTCCTGCTGCGCCCGGTTTGCCGAGAGGCCGGCGTCCTGCTCACCTTCAACTACCTGGATATCTTCATTGCCCAGCAGCTCAAAGAGATGGTCAATGGCCTCGGTGCTCGAAAGATCTTCGGGGAGAAGGTCATTTACTTCATCATAAGTAAGGAAGCCCTTTTGTTTTCCTAAGGCTATCAGCTTCTCCATATCTTTAGTAGGCCGCGCTCTCTTCTTCATCCTTAATCACCTTTCTTTATTAAATCATGAAATTCCCGTATAAGGCCGCTTAATTTCTCTTCATCCCCGGAACTCTGGGCGCTTTTGATCTGCGTATGCAGGCGCTCCCTCCTGGATTTTAATCTTTCTACCTTGATCCTGCGGATGCAATCATTCAGCGCCTTTTCTCTCTCTTCTTCCGAAAGCTCCGGCATGAACATGGACTCGCAAACCAGCTGCTTTGCGTCGTCTTCGCTGAAATAGTTCAACAGGAGGCTTGGAGCGATATTCTTCCCCCGGGAAAACAGGTCAAGCATTATTGAAACGACCTTGGCAGTGCGCGTATCCTGGAAATCGGCCGGCTCCAGCTCCCCCATGATCTTCTCGATAAGCTCCTTTTCTTCAAGCATGAATTTAATCAGCATTTTCTCCGCGGGGTTGATCGGGGCAATAGGCGCGGCAATACTCAAAGAAGGCATCTCCTGTTTACTTTTATCCGGTTTTAATTTATTCAGCTCCTCAAGTATGCAGTTTTCCGGGATCTTGATCTCTTCGGAGAGCCGCTTTGAATACTCCGCCCTAAGGATCGCGTTGTCAAACTTATTGATCGTCGAGAGCATCTCAGAGGCGATCCTGCTTTTGCCGTGCGCATCCTTGATGTCATGGCGGCTTTTTAAAACCCCGAGCTTGTAATCAAAGAGGCCTGCGGCATTATCAACCATGGCCCTAAAACTGACACCCCCTTTAAGCCGTACCAGGGCATCGGGATCCAGGCCTTTTGGCAGGGGGACGATCTTAATATTCATCCCTTCTTCAATAAGTATATCCAGGCTCCTTAAGGTAGCTATCTGGCCGGCGGTATCACCGTCATAAACCATTACGGCGTTATTGGTGTAGCGCTTAAGCAGCTTGATCTGCTCCAGCGTAAGGGCAGTGCCCTGTGAAGCTACGATATTTTTTATACCCTCCTGGTAAGGAATGATAAAATCCAGATAACCTTCGACGATTATCGCGCTGTCGGCATCCCGGATGTGATCTTTGGATAAATTCAGGCCAAAAAGGTTCCTGCCTTTTGTATAAATCGGGGTTTCCGGAGAATTTACATACTTAGGAAGGCTCTTATCCAGAACCCTGGCTCCAAAGCCGATCGGCCGAAGACGGATATCAAACACAGGGAATATGATGCGGTTGCGGAAACGATCATAATAACCGCCGCCTTCTTTCGACAGGACAAGGCCTGCCTTTTCCATCAACGCCAGGCTTATATTCTCTGACCTTAAATAATTGATCAGGTGGTCCCAGCCGGAGGAGGCAAATCCAAGATGAAATTCTTTAGCTGTTTTAGGGCTGATACCCCTCTTTGACAGATAATCTCTGGTTGCTGCCGCATTTTCGGCATAAAGATTATTTTCATAAAAACTTGCCGTCAACTCATTGACCTTATAAAGTTGAGCGCTTAAACTGGCAGCCGAGGCCCTTTCCGGGCTTTCATGTTTGGGCAGCTCCACCCCCACCCTTTTAGCCAGCAGCTCAACTGCTTCGGGAAAATCCATCCTTTCATGGCGCATAAGGAACTTAAAAGCATTCCCCGATTCACCGCATCCAAAACAATGGTAGATCTGCCTTTGCGGTGAAACCATGAAGGATGCCGTCTTTTCGTGGTGAAAGGGACAATTGGCCTTAAAATTCCTGCCTGATTTCTTAAGCGGGATATAACCGGAGATAAGCTCCACTAAATCCAGGCGGCCAAGGATATCTTCTAATAGATTTTCCGGAATGCGTCCACTCATTTCTTACTTTCTTTTGATCCTGGTGAAACCGGAACAACTGGTCACCTGAAAAGGCCGACCCGCCTCTCTCTCCAGGTTATCCAGGAGAAGGTTCAACCCCAGGGTGTCGGATGAAATATGCCCGGCGATGATGGCATTAAGATTGGCGTCTTTGGCCTTTTTAAAGTGCTCTTCGCTTAAATGCATGGAGACCAGGGTCTTCACCCCGGCCTTATACAATCTTCCGAAGACATCTTTCGGCCCCTCTGTGCCCCCGGTCATCTCAAGCATGATCTTTCCTGCCTGGCGCTTAGGACTGCCCAGGATCACCCGCGGGCCGGTTTTAAATTCCTCGGCGATCCGATACTCCGGTATACCCTTAAGAAGCCTGATAACATCCTCAACCAGACGTGGTTTTTCCCGATTGAAAAGAGCCTCCAAAAACCTGTATACGTGGTTATCTGCCGGGGTATGCATGCACAAGAATGGAATATCCAAAAGCCTGGCGGCGTCTACGGCCCGGGTATGATTCTGCGGCAATACCCTGCGCTCTACCTCCAGGATCCTCTCTTCAAGCAGTTTAATGGCTGTGTTCTTTGCAACCCCGGCCTGCCTTAGCAAATCAAGTTGCAATCTCATTACCTCATGCAGGCCTGCGTAGGCCTTGCCTTCGGGATGATGCGCAATTACCAGGTCCAGGCCTTCTCTCCGGCGGATAATATCGGCAAGCAGGAGTTCACCTACTTCAATATCAATGCCGACCAGGATCTTATTGATTTCCAGCCCCGGCTTACCGTAAAGGATGCGCGTGTCCGGATAGCTCTTAATCCCCGCCTTATTTTTTCTGGGGTCAGCTGCTGCTCCGAATTTTACTACGCTGTTGTATAGCTTCTGCAGTTTCATCTATTAAAGAAATTATGTATCGAGGTCACCTTGCCTCTATTAGACTCTTCACTACCCATAAACTTTGAGAAAATGGCATTCCACAGCCACTTGTAGGTGTCCGGGGCAACCCTGCATATCCTGCCGGCCAAGCAGGAATTCTTCACGCTTTTATTTAAATAAGGCAGGCCGGAAACAAGGAGAATAAAGCATATAAAGCCGGCCATAAAAAATCCCCTAAAGGCACCCAGAACCAGCCCGCCCCATTTGCTTAAAGAAGCAACTGCCTCCAGTTTAATGAACCTGTAAAAAATAGATCGCAGGAGGACAAGGAACAAGTATCCGATTATTGCCAGGGAGAGAAAGATCAGGAAGTCGGCGAATTTAAGCTGCGCTAATCCAAGATTAATATTTTCGCGCGTTGAACCGGGTAAAAAATTATAGTAATAGAGGGACAAAAATATTGCCGAGAGGGTACCGGCCAGCTTAAATAATTCAACTGGCAATCCGGTTTTAAGAGCAATGTAACATATTCTTAATATTAGAATTAGAATAAAAATATCCAGATAGTTAAAATGCCTGAAAAAATCAAAAGACACTATTTTCTCCTTATTGGAAAGGCAAATATCCTCCGAATCGGAGGCAGTCTTGAGGTGATTAAAAAGTATAACATATGCACAGCCGGTTTGTCAAGGAAAGGGCTTTCTTTTTATTCTTTGAACCAGGAGATGGCCCGCCTTAAGCCCTCATCCAGGGAGATGGCGGGTTTCCAGGAAAGGAGCCTCCTGGCCAGGCTGATATCCGGCCGGCGCTGGCGAGGGTCATCTTCGGGTAAAGGCCCGAATGCTATCCTGCTTTTTGATCCGCTTATTTTTAAAACGAGTTTTGCCAGTTGTATTATGGTGAACTCACTCGGGTTTCCTAAATTCACAGGCATGTTTGTCTTTGACAACATAAGCCGGTATATCCCTTCTACCATATCGTCAATATAGCAGAAACTCCTGGTTTGTAGGCCTTTGCCGTAAACAGTCAGGGGCTTATTGCGCAGCGCCTGAAAGATGAAGTTGGGCACCACCCTTCCGTCATTGACGCGCATCTTAGGCCCGTAGGTGTTAAAAATGCGCGCTATCTTTGTATCCAGGGAATGGACGCGGTGATAGGCCATGGTAAGGGCCTCGGCAAAACGCTTAGATTCATCATAGCAGCCGCGAAGCCCAACGCAATTTACATGCCCCCAATAACTCTCCTTTTGGGGATGAACCAGCGGGTCCCCGTAAACCTCGGAGGTTGAGAAAAGCAAAAACACGGCCTTCTTCTTTTTAGCCAACCCTAAGGCATTATGCGTGCCTAATGATCCGGCCTTGAGCGTCTGGATGGGAAAATCAAGATAATCCGCCGGAGAAGCCAGGGAGGCGCAATGTAAAACATAATCCACCCTTCCCGGTATATCTATGTAATATGAAACATTATGCACATCAAAGCGGAAATTTTTATGCCTGATGAAAGGCTTGATATTCTCCAGGTCCCCGGTAATAAAATTGTCCAGGCATATCACGACGTAATCCTTGTCAAGCAGTTTCTCGCAAAGGTGTGAACCGATAAAACCTGCCCCGCCGGTGACTAGGACAATCTTCCTCATAGCCTCTCCAGATTTCCGTTGCAGAGGCCCTTAAAAACATTCCTGCTGTCAAATATCAATTTCGCGTTCTTCAATAAAGCCGGATAATCTACCAAAGAATGGTCGGCGGCTATCAAAACACAGTCAAATCCCTTTATCTTTCGACCGCTCAATACAACTGATTTTAAATTGATATCATCCAGCTTAAGGAAAGGTATGAGCGGATCCGAATAGGAAACTGCGGCTTCCCGTTTTTTGAGCGCCCTGATCATCTCAATACCGGGGGATTTACGCAGGTCTTTGACATCCTTCTTGTAGGTAACCCCCAGGACTAATATCTTTGCCCTTTTTAGTTTTTTGGCCCTCCGCCTGAGCGCCTCTTCAATCCTTGTTAGGATATATTCGGGCATATGATTTATTATATCTGACGCCAGCTTGATGAAACGCGAGTTGAACCCGAAGCTTTTTGCTTTCCAGTGCAGATATAAAGGGTCTTTGGGTATGCAATGCCCTCCCACGCCGGGACCGGGATAAAAAGGCATAAAACCAAAAGGCTTGGTAGCGGCCGCCTGGATCACCTCCCAGATATCGATCCGCATCTTATGCGCCATCATGGAGAGCTCATCGATCAAGCCGATATTGATCAGACGAAAGGTATTTTCAAGGAGCTTGACGGTTTCAGCACAGCGGCTGCTGCTTACGGGAACCACATCCTTAATGATGAGCCGGTAAACCGATACCGCAAGTTTGGTGGCCTCCGGGCTTATGCCGCCGATAACCTTGGGGATCTTGCGCACCGGGAATTTCTTATTGCCCGGGTCGATCCTTTCGGGAGAGAAACAAAGATAAAAATCCTTCCCATGCCGCAGGCCTTGCTTTTGGAAGATCGGTAGGATCTCCTCCTCCGTCGTCCCTGGATAAGTGGTGCTTTCTAAAACAACCAAAGCGCCTTTTTTTACATGGAGCGAAACCATTTTTACCGCGTTCTTTATGAAAGAGATATCCGGCAGGTTTTTTCCTTTAAGCGGGGTAGGGACACAAATAAAAACAGCGTCAGCCTCTTTGATATCGGAGAAATCCGCGCTTGCCTTAAAATTACCCCTGGCTAAAGCAGCCTTTAGCTCGGCACTGGTGATATCGGTGATATAAGAGCTCCCCTTAGAAATTGCTTTAAGCCGTTGGGCATCGATTTCAACTCCGGCTACCTCAATGCCTTTTCCGGCAAATTCCAGGGCAAGGGGAAAACCCACGTAACCTAAACCCACTACGGCGATCTTAATCTGCTTCTTACTCATTTCCGCGGCCCACCCCTATATAGGTAAAACCCAGTTTTTTAAGCGGCCCCGGATCATAAATATTCCTTCCGTCAACTATAAGCTGGCGCTTTAAGGTCTTTTTCAATTTCAGGAAATCCAGCTCTTTGAATTCATTCCACTCTGTGGCAATAATAAGGCAGTCAGCGGCCCCGGATGCCTGATACGGGTCTTTACAGAAAACCACATCCTTAAGGATCTCTTTGGCCTTAGCCATTGCCTTGGGGTCATAAACCCTGACCCTTGCGCCCTCCCGGGTCAATTCCCTGATCAAGTTAATACTCGGGGAATTCCTGAGGTCATCGGTATTGGGCTTAAAAGCCAGGCCAAGGACCGCGATAGTTTTATCCTTTATGATCCAAAGGGCGTCCTTGATCTTTTGCAGAACAAAGGACCTTTGCTCTTCGTTGGCATCCCTTACCGCCTTGAGTATCTGAAAATCATACCCCAATTTTCCCGCAATAGTTATGAATGCCTCCAGGTCTTTGGGAAAACATGAACCGCCATAGCCAATCCCGGCGTGAAGAAAATGCCGGCCGATACGGTTATCCAGCCCCATGCCCCGGGCAACCTCTTTTACATCCGCCCCGACCTGGTCGCAGATACGGCTAAGCGCATTGATAAAAGAGATCTTGGTGGCCAAAAAGGCGTTAGAGGCATGTTTGATCAGTTCAGCTGATTTTATGTTGGTGATCAGGATCGGCCGGTTCAAGGGCTGGTAGAGATTGGTCATTATCTGTTTTGCCTTCAGGCTTTCTGCGCCGATCACTATCCTGTCCGGAAGGGTAAAATCATTTAAAGCACTTCCCTCCCGTAAAAACTCCGGGTTTGAAGCTACGTCAAATTTATGCTTTTTCTTAACATAGGTGGCGATCGTCTTCTTGACCCAGGCTCCGGTCTCGACCGGAACAGTGGATTTCTCGACGATCAAGCGGTAACCATCCATGTTCTCGGCAATGCTGCGGCAGACCTTCTCTACACCGGTAAGGTCGGCTTCTCCGTTCTCAAGTGTAGGGGTGCCTACGGCGATAAAGATCACCTCGCTTGCCTTGACCGCCTCTCTTATGCTTGAAGTAAATTTCAGCCTCTTATTTTTCAGGTTATAGGAAATAAGCTCTTTAAGCCCTGGCTCATAGATAGGGATCAACCCCTTCTTAAGCCCGGATATCTTTTTGACGTCGTTATCAGCGCAAATGACCTTATTTCCTAATTCCGCAAAGCAGGCTCCGGTAACCAACCCCACATAACCCGAACCGATGATCGAAATATTCATTTAAACCTCTCCTTGCCCCGTTACACCCGGGAAACCAGCCATTTAATTCGGGTGTAACGGGATTACTGTGCTCCCGATTTTACTCTATGAGTGGTCTGGTCAAATCCGAATTCATTTTCAGGGAAGGCCTTAAGCCTGAAGGTAAAATAAATGGTTGAGCCTTCATTCTTTTTGATGTTATAAGCTATATCCACCTCCCAGCAATGCAGATCGCGGGTCAAGGTATATTGCTGCTCCTGGGAACCACGTTTAAGCCCGGATCCAAGCTTAAAGTTATAACGCTGGTAAACGGTGAATTTCCATTTGGGGCTGAAGCGCCAGTTAAATCCGGCGGTAACCTCATTCTTCCCTTTTCTTTCATAACGCTGGCCGATGGAAAAAGAACGGCCTGGTCCCAAATCAAAAGACAGGTCATAGTTGGCTAATGAAAATTTATTGTAATTAGCACTGGTGTGGTCGGAGTGCTCAAAGGTAACTTCAGATTCCAACCTTAGCCAGGAATACGGCAGCACCTTCAATTTAAATAGAATATCCGAATAATCGCTTTTTAAATGCTCGCCCGGCAAAGGGGTAAGAAAGGCATTATCCCCTGTTTTGGGCTTAATCACATAATCCGTGGTAACCAAAAAATCCACAAAATCCACGCTCTGGCCATTGCGCTTGGTCTGCAGTTTGTTTGACAAGCCCACGGTAGCGGTATTCCCGCGGTTTATGGTATCCACACTGTCAATCTGCCTAATATTGCTTCCCGGGATAGTGGGGGTATGCGTAAACAAGTAACCTATGGTTGGAGTAATAACATGGCGCAGTCCGTTAATATCTAAACCCAAGAAGTTATTCTTAACGTTAAAAACGCGGTAAAACTTAGTGCTCAAATCTGCGCCACTGTAAAAGATCGTGCGCACAATCCCTGTTTGCCCGTTTGCTCCTTTATCATAAAATGTCTGGCGGCTGGAGACAAAGGGCTTGAATTCAATAAAAGCCACTTTGGTGGGCAAAGAAAATTTATTAGTGGTATCAAGGCGGGCAACTGTGGTATCGTCATTCATCCCTGAGCCCTTTTTATTATAATTGGCTACCTGGCTGACATTCTCAAAATAAAAAGGGCTTTCGCCAAGTTGAAGGCTCGGCAGACTGTAATTTATTTCCGGCTGCTTATCCAGCTGGTCAAACCAGTGGTTAGTGCGCTTTTGCAGGAGAATATCAATGCTGGAATAATTAAAGGAGTGGTGGAAAAGCAGGTAGCTTAACGGCTCGGAATCCTTTTCATATTCGCGGAAGAAATAATCCTTAAGGATCTCATGCTCGGAATCAAACTTTCTTCTCTTGTCCGTAATTTTATAAAACTCTGCAGTGAGATTGGTGGCTGCGTCAATATTCCATTTATGGCGCCAGCGCATAAAATAGCGCGTAAATTCCGATGGGGAGGAACCCTCCGGAAGATTATCGGGTTTCTCCTTGGTATAATAAAACTTAAAATCACCCTTGCCAACCGGGGATTTGGCGTAGTTTATTTCAAACCCTTCGGCAAGGCCAAGCTTGGTGCGCAAATCCAATGAAAGCAGGGCGTTAACGTTTTCAGTAAGATTATAACGCCAGGTATTCAAAATATATGGGCCCCAATCCTTCCTCTTGCCCGGCTCTACCTGCACATGCATAATCGGCTCTTTCATTGAATAGTTAAACCGCGGCAGGTATGCCACCGGAACTGCCCCAAGGTAAAGTGTGGCCCCCTGCGTCTGCATTTTCTCACCGGGAAACATATTCACTTTCTTGGCCGCGAAACGATAGTGTGGATGATCAAAACTGCAGGTGCTCAGATAACCATACTTAGCCACGAATTCCGAGTCGCTTACCTTTTCTACCTTCCTGGCTTTTCCGAAATAAGGGTTGGCGCGGAAATCCGCGTTAATGATCACCCCGGTCTTGTTCTGAAAGTCATAAATTATCCTCTCGCCGGTAATTACCCCCTTGGCATCCTCCAGGCGCGCGTTGCCTTCGGCTACACCCTCCCTTTTCTGCATATTGACCTTCATCTTATTACAGGTCAGTTTTGCGCCCTTATAAATAACTTCAACTTTTCCCGTTGCGGTCACCTCTTTGTTATCGGTAGAATAGTCGACATTGTCGCCGTTAATGATTATCGGCGATTCCCTGGCCTCTTCGGCAAAGGCCAAACCCGAGCATAAAATAAAGGCTAAAAGGAATTGGGGCGTTTTCTTTGACATTACTTTGGAGGAATTTTCTTATAGTCTTCCAAAAACCTGTTTATCCCGATATCGGTCAGAGGATGCCTGATCAACTGCTCGATTACCAGGTAAGGTATGGTGCAGATATCCGCGCCGATCATCGCGGCGTTAACCACATGCATCGGGTTACGCACCGAGGCAACGATTATCTGGGTTTTAAAACCGTAATTTGCGTAGATCTTTTTTATGTTACTGATCAGATCCATCCCATCTTGAGAGATGTCATCCAGTCTTCCGATAAATGGCGACAAATAAGTAGCCCCGGCCTTGGCGGCTAAAAGCGCCTGAGCCGCGGAAAAACAGAGGGTAACATTGGTTTTGACCCCTTCGCTGCTTAGTGTCCTTACCGCCTTGAGGCCCTCCCTGGTTAACGGGATCTTGACCACAATATTCCCGGCAAGTTTTACCAACTGGCGCGCCTCATTTATCATCCCCGCCGAATCAAGGCAGATCGCCTCCGCACTCACCGGCCCGCTTACTAAACCGCATATCTCTTTTAATACCTGATCATGAGCCCGCCCCTCTTTAGCCACAAGGGTAGGATTAGTGGTGACCCCATCAATCAGGCCAAGGCTGACTGCCTCTTTGATTTCTTTGATATTTGCCGTATCAATAAATATCTTCATCGAATCCGTCTCTCCTTGACTAAAAATCCGGCGCCGATGATCCCGGCGTCATTGCCTAACCGAGCTTTAAATATCTTTACCCTTTCGGCCTGCACGCTCATCGCACGCAAGCCAATGGTTTTGCGCACACTCTCAAACAAAACTTTTCCGGCATCAGAAACCCCTCCGCCGATCACAACCGCGTCAAGATTAAGCATATTTATCACTCCGCTTAAGGCTATGCCCAGGCGATCTCCCACCTTAACCCAGAGATCTATGGCTTTCCTGTTATTGGCCTTGGCTAAAGAGCTTACATCCTCCAGGGTTGTCCGCGGGCCGAATAATCTACGCGCTTCTTTAAGGATCATGGCGTTGCCGATGTATGCCTCAAGGCAGGCGTTTCCTCCGCAGGGGCAAGGCGGACCTTTTTCGTTAATAGGCACATGGCCGATCTCGCCTGCGGCGTTATCACTGCCCCTGTACAGTGAACCATTAATGATCAACCCGCCGCCGACACCGGTGCCCAAGGTCAGACATAAAGCATTTTTAAATTTCTTTGCCTGGCCGGCCCTGTACTCTGCCAGAGCCATAAGCTTGGCGTCATTATCAAGAAAAACCCGGCAGCCGGTTTTCCGCTCCAGGATTTTTTTTAGCCCGACCTCTCTCCATCCGGGGATATTCGGCAGGAAATGCACCACTCCTTTAAATGTATCCACCGGACCGGGCAGACCGATGCCCACCCCTGAAACAGCTTTTCTGGGTATGCCGTGACTCGAAATAAAACTATTTATGGAATCAGCGATCCCCTGGATAAGCTTAAGCTTATTATCAAAGCTCTTTGTGCTGAAATAACTCTTTGCTTTGATTTTCAAGTTGCTGTCAAGCAAGGCGCATTTTAAGTTAGTGCCGCCCAGGTCTATCCCGATAATGGAGCTTTTGGCCATGTGTGGTATTCTATATTAAAAAACCCCATTTTTCAAGGAATAATCTTGTTTATCATCAGACGTCCGCCTTGTCTTGCTTATCGCGGGTCCTGCCTTGCCCGTGTTCTCGCGGGAACGCTTGTGTGCCCTTAGCGTGGCACATTGCACTCGATGCTCGTCCTCACTCTCCGCCAAGAATCGCGGCGACCTAAAGCTACAAAACTAGCAGGCTATAGCGGAAGGGAGTAATTTTAGGAGGGAGAGAAACAGACTTTATTTTTGCCGCTCGCCTTTGCCTGGTAGAGCGCCTGGTCAGCCATTTCGATCAGATCTTTAAGGTGGCTGGCATGTTCCGGAAAGGCGGAAACACCGATACTTACGGTGACTTTTAGCTTTTCATCATAAATCTTGATCACATCCGAGGCAACCGCCTGGCGGATACGTTCGGCGGCGAAATTCGCCTGTTCCCTGTCAGTTTCAGCCAGGATAATAGAAAGCTCCTCTCCGCCGTATCGTCCGATAAAATCTATCTGCCGGATCGTATCATGAATGGCCTTAGAAACCTGCCGCAATATGCCGTCGCCTACCAAATGCCCGTAGCGGTCATTGTACTGCTTAAAATTATCTATATCTGCCAGGAGAAAACACAGGTGCAGTTTATTGTTCCTGGAGCGCCGCAGTTCTTCATTGAAACGCTCAAGGAAATACCTCCTGCTGTAAACCTGCGTCAAGGTATCGGTAATGGCCGACTCGCTTACCTTCTGATAAAGGACAGCCCTTCTCAGGCCTATCAGGAACTGCTGCGCCAGGATGGAAAGCTTATCCCTGTCCTTTTCCGGGACATTACCACAAACCAGATAGCCTATAGGTTGGAGAGCCATGGTTTGGCTTCCGTTAGCCAAGGCCAGGACTGTATAATCTTTATATTTGATGAGCTCGGCGTTATTCTTGATATAAAGGCAGTCAGTCACCCCGATATGTTTCTCCAGGTTCTGGCGGAATATATTAAATACCTTCTCCTCATCCAGACTCTTACAGATATCCTTGGTCAGATCATAAAGCTCCAGGGTCTGGGTAAATTCCTTGTTAAGCCCGCAGTTCTGCTCCTCAAAATCCCGTTTTTCCTTCAGCAGCCTTGCATTCTCAACAAACAACCTGTCCAATTCAGCTGTTTTACAGCCTAATCGCCGGGTAAAAAATTCCCGCAGCAATAAAAACCATGCCGCTGACAGAATTATATATAATACTATATAGAACATACCTGATTTCTTCCTTTTTGCTTGGCGTTGTACATTGCCTTATCGGCTTTAAGCACCAGGTCATCTTCATCCCTTGTGTCAATCGGCATACTGGCAAGGCCGATAGAGACGGTTACCTTGGTATCCTGGCGCCGCAGACTTATCTTTTCCTTTTCAATCCTCCGGCGCAAGGCCTCGGCAGCCAGCAAGGATTTCTTTTTATCCAGGCCCGAAAGCATGGCCAGAAATTCCTCTCCGCCAAAACGGCTAAGCAGGAAATTAAGCCCGCTCAATGATTCTTTCATAAGGGATGAGATTTTCTTTAATACTATATCCCCGGCGGTATGCCCGAATTTATCGTTGTATTGTTTAAAAAAATCTATATCAATCATCATCAGTGAAAGGTTCTGGTCCAGCCTTAAACACCTCTTGGCCTCTTCATTGAGCCTCCCCAGGAAATAATGTTTAGTGTATAGTTTGGTCAGGTCATCATGGATTGCCAGCTCTTGCGTCTTCTGAAAGAGCAGGCTGTTTTCCAGCGCCACTGCCCCCAGGTCCGAGACTAATGCCAGAAAACGCAGGTCATCCTGCGTAAAAAAATCGCTCTCCTTATTTTCCAGCCTTAATAAGCCCAGCAGGGAGTTGTGGCTGATCAAAGGTGAACTGATAATCGAAGAGAACTGCCGCAAGGGCGGGTTTACGGGTGAATCCGTGTCAAAACGAAAGTCTTTTTTTATATCTTCTATTAACAGGGGGCTTGAGTGCCTCAGGACCCACTGGTCAAAGGTATCCCCGTCTTTAGCTAAGGCCACCTCCTCGTTATCCTCTTTTATTGAACGTACCAACTCGAGCTTCTGAGCCTGGTTGTTGACAAGGAAAAGCAGGGCGGTCCCTCTCCTGCCGGAAATCAGGGAATAGACCGCCTGCGTCAAGACATCTATGACAGAATCCAGCAATAAGCTGTGGTTAAGGTCTTCAATGATCTTTTTGAGGTTATCGTAACGGATGATCCTGGATTTGAGGCTTGCGGCAAGCTCCTTACTCCTTGCGTTCTCAACATTAAGGATATTGATCTGCACTTGGCAGTTTTCGATAAGTACCTTGGCCTGAGAGCTCTTAGAGGAAAATGACTGCAGGTAGAAGAACAGGACCAGGATATTGACTGCCAGGAAAATAAACAAGCTGCCTAATTGTATCCTTTGATGAAAAAAAATGGAGCTTATTAAGATGGTAATGAAGGAGAGGCCGGCGAGGGAAAGGCAGATTTTTTTCCGGACCGATTTTTGATGCATAAAGATCCTGACCTGTTTGGATCTTGAAACTTAAACGATTGTTTCTTCCGTATTCTTGTCGAAGAAATGCACTTTACTCATGTCAAAAACCACGTCCATCTCCTGGTTGACCTTCGGCCGGTCATGCGCCCCTACGCGGGCGATAAAGGTATGCCGCCCTGTATTCAGGTAAAGGTAAACCTCCGAACCCATAGGCTCGAAGACCTCGCAGTTTACCTGGACAATGTTTTCCGGAGGGGCTTCGGAAACAAACAGCTTGTCATAGATATCCTCCGAACGGATGCCGAAGAATACCTCGCTTCCGAGATAATTAACCATTTTCTTGTACATGCCCTCAACCAGTTTAACCTGGATCTTTCCTTCGTCAAAATAAAGCCTGCCCTCTTTCTTTATGATCGTTCCCTGCATAAAATTCATTGGCGGAGAACCGATAAATCCGGCGACAAATTTATTTTTCGGATGGTCATAGACATCTATGGGGTCGGCTACCTGGTTCAGGACACCATCTTTCATGACCGCGATACGATCACCCATGGTCATGGCTTCAACCTGGTCGTGCGTAACGTAGATAATGGTGGTCTGCAGCCGTATATGTAGCTTATGGATCTCCGTGCGCATCTGCACGCGCATTTTGGCATCGAGATTGCTTAAGGGCTCGTCAAAGAGGAATACCATCGGCTTCCTTACAATAGCCCTTCCTACCGCCACCCGCTGCCTCTCACCGCCGGAGAGTTCGCGGGGCCGGCGGTGCAACAGGCGCTTTATCCCAAGTATATCCGCGGCCTCATTTACCCGCAGGTTGATCTCTTGTTTGGGTATGTGGCTCAGCCGCAATCCAAATGACATATTTTCAAAAACAGTCATATGCGGATAAAGCGCGTAATTCTGGAAAACCATGGCGATATCCCGGTCCTTGGCAGGGACTTCATTAACCAGCTTGTCACCGATATAAATATCCCCCGAGCTTATCTCTTCTAAACCGGCGATCATCCTTAAGGTAGTGGATTTGCCGCAGCCCGATGGGCCGACCAACACCATAAATTCCTTATTTTCAATGCCTAAATTTACTTTATTGACCGCCGTTACATTGCCGGGAAAAACCTTGCAAACATCCCTTAAACTTACTTGAGCCATTAGTTACTCCTTTATACAAAGCAGTTAGTAGATAGAGCAGGTAGAATGCAGGTAAAACCAAAGAAAACTGGAAAGATATTATACAGAATTAAGCCAAATAGTCAAGCAGCTGGCTTAAAATATCTTTCATGTTCTTGCGGTGCACGATCATGTCAATAAGCCCGTGCTCAAGCAGGAATTCCGAACGCTGGAACCCTGTAGGAAGCTTCTGCCTTATTGTCTGCTCAATTACGCGCGGACCGGTAAAGCCGATCAGGGCATTAGGCTCAGCCACAATTATATCCCCTACCCCGGCAAAAGAGGCCATGACCCCGGCCATCGTAGGATTGGTAAGCACTGATATATAGGGCAATCTTTCCCTGCGGTGGTAAGATAAGGCGGCACAGGTCTTAGCCATCTGCATAAGGCTGTACATACCTTCATACATGCGCGCCCCTCCCCCGGAACCAGAGACAATGATCAAAGGGAGCCTGTTCTTTGTGGCATATTCAATGGCGCGGGCGATCTTCTCTCCCACAACCGAACCCATGGAGCCCATGATAAAACGCGAGTCGGTTACGGCGATAACCGCTTCCCTTTCCTTAATCCTTCCGACCCCTGAGATGACCGCATCCTTCAAGCCGGTTGCCTCCTGGTCCTGGGCTAATTTTTCCTTATAAGTCTTGGGCCCCTTGAAATCCAGCGGGTCAAGACTTACCATATCCTTATCAAACTCGATGAAGGTATCCTTATCAAATGATATATTGATCCTCTCGTAAGCAGTCAGCACAAAATGGTAGTTGCACTTGGGGCAGACCTTGAAGTTCTCCTCAAGGGTCTTATTGTAAAGTGTCTCCTGGCAGCCCGAGCATTTGGTCCATAAACCGTCGGGGATCTCTTTTTTCTTAAGCCGTACGATCGTATATTTTGGTTTCCCGAATAAAGCCATCTAAATTAATCTCCGTTAATCTTGTTGATCACCAGGCCCGAAAGCACCTTGGGGTAAAAGTAGGTGGATTTGGGGGGCATCTTGTTGCCGTTTAATGCTACAGCCATAATCTGTTCGATCTTTACCGGGTTAAGGAAAAAGGCGATTTTTAAAGGGTCTTCATCGGCCTCTTTGATGAATTGCCCTGCCTGCGGGCTATAGGTGAGCCCTTTTAAGTTATCCGGGTCAAGCCCGAAGACATCTTTGAATACGAGATGGTTTAAGATCGCCACGTCAAGCCAACGGTACTCCTTTGGTTTATCCGCGATGAGCTTATCCAGGATCCTGACATTCTTCAACCTGAGCAACCAATATCTATTTTGCCGGTACATACCGACCAGGTGGCCGTTGAAACCGGCCTTTTGCAGGAGAAAAAAGAAACGGGTCTTATCCTTTACTTCGCTGATATCAAAATTTTTCCCCAATTCAAGGCGCAAGCTTTCGGCGGTAAATTGCCCCTCAGGTTTAAGCAGCCTGTGGATCGGCAGTATGGAAAGGCCCCGCGGGTCGGTATTGGTAAAATAAGAAAGGATATAATTAAAAGGCTCCTCTCCGGAGAAGCCTTCTGAATTCTGACGCATTAGATCGCGATAAGCGCAGGCTACTTCGTAGCGGTGATGGCCGTCGGCGATGAACATGTGCTCGTTGAGCATGCCCTGCTGGATATTCCTGATCAACTCCGCCTCAGTTATCCTCCAAAGCCTATGCACCGTCTTTTCGTCATCCACAACCTCAATAAAGGCCTCCTGTTTAGGTATATAATTCCGGAAGACCCTCTGGATTATGCGTTTCTTATCCAGGAAGATCACGAATATCGGGCTTAAGTTTGCCTTAATCGACTTTATGAGGCGGAATCTGTCCTCCTTTGCCTCCAGATGCGTATTTTCATGGCCAAAGGCGCCGCTGCTGGCTTCCTTATTATTATCTCCCAGCCTCAATAAAGAGATAAAACCTAAACGCGTCCTCTTCTCTCCGTTAATATTATACTGCTGGCTGTAAAAATAGATGGCTTCGGAATTATCGGAAATAAGCACGTCATTTTTTAGCCAATCCTCAAATGTTTCCTGAGCAGCCTTATACTTATCCCGGCCCGGTAGATCCTTTGTCAAAAGCACGTGGATCAGGTTATAGCAGGAACGATTACGATACATCTCCTGGGCTTCAGGAGAGATTACATCGTAAGGAGGACAGACAACCTGGTTAAAGTCGCGGATCTTCCCGGGATTATAGATCAACGCCTTAAAAGGTTTTATTTTAGTCATCGAGAACGATCCCGGCACCCGGTACAGCCTTCTTTTACCTTTGGGCAGGCGGCAGGGCTTATAGCATCGCGTGAGGAGCTCTTTGCCTTATAATCCGTGGCATAGAAACCCGAACCCTTAAAAATAAATCCCCCTGTGCTGCTGATCAGCTTCCTTACCTTCTTCCCGCATGTTGGGCATTTAGTTATCGGTTTTGCCGTGATCGGCTGCAGGAGTTCAAATTTATGGTCACAGGACAAACACTGGTATTCGTATGTAGGCATAATGTTACCGGTCCTCTCCGCTAAGCCGGGCGAATTCTTCCATCAGTCTTCTCTGCTGGCCGGTCAACCTGGAAGGGATATCCACGATAACCCTTACCAGCTCATCCCCCATCTGGCTCGAATGCAAATCAGGGATACCTTTACCTTTCAATCTAAAGATCTTTCCGCTTTGCGTTCCCGGGGGGATCTTCATGCTTACCCTGCCCTCCAGCGTAAGAACCTCTACCTCCGCGCCCAGGACCGCTTTGCTTAAGCTGATATTCATGGAAGTAATAATATCATTATGGTGCCTTTCAAAAATATTATGCTGCCTGACCTCGATAACCACATACAGGTCACCCCGGCTATCCCTGCCTGCCTCACCCTCACCGCGCACGCGCAGCTGCGAGCCGTTATCCACACCCGCGGGGATCTTAATCTTGATCTTCTTGGTAACCTTGCTTCTTCCTTCACCCCGGCAATCCGGGCAGGGGGTTGAAATCCTATAACCTTCACCGCCGCAAGCGGCGCAGGTCTGGGCTAATTGAAAGAAACCATTAGAGACTACCGTCTTTCCCGAGCCCTTGCATTGCGGGCAGGTGCTTTTCTTTGTCCCGGGCTTAGCGCCGGTTCCGGAACAAATCTGACAGATTTCATAACGCGGCACGTTGATTATCTTTTCTACTCCCCTGGCCGCCTCTTCAAGAGATATTTCAACCGCTATCTGCAGGTCTCTTCCGCGCCTGCGGCCGCTGCTTCGGCCGTGAGATTGCCTTGCACCGAAAAAATCAAACCCCAAGTCTCCGAATATCTCTTCAAAAATGCCGCCGCCCAGGCCATAATCACCCATGCCGCTAAAGACATTGCTGAAGTCGGCACCCTTAAAGATATCCTCCTGGGCATACCTCTGGTCGATCCCGGAGTGGCCGTACTGGTCATAAAGCGCCCGCTTCTGGGCGTCCGACAACACGGCGTAAGCCTCGGAAAGCTCCTTGAATTTCTCTTCCGCCTCCTTCTTCTGCTCTGCCGGAACGCGATCCGGGTGATAGCGTAAAGCCATCTCGCGATAAGATTTTCTTATCTCATCCAAAGAAGCGCTTTTGGCTACACCCAGTATCTCGTAATAATCGCGTTTAGTAGACATCATTACTTCTCTTTATCATCCTCTTCTTTGAATTCGGCGTCAATTACATCCTCCGGACCTGCTCCTTTGCCTGTGGAAGATTTACCTTTATCCTCTCCCGGCTCCTCTTTCGGCCCCCCCTGGCCTGCCTGCTGCTGCGACTGTTGTTTGGCGCTGGATTGTTTATATATCTCTTCGGCGAGTTTATGCGCAGCCTTGGTCAGCTCATCCATACCCTTCTTCACCCGCTCAACATTCTTATCCTTGATCCCTGCTTTAAGGTCATTGAGCTTGGCTTCAATATCGGCGCGCTCTGCCTGGCTTACCTTATCCCCGTAATCCTTGAGGGATTTTTCTGTAGCATAAGCGAGATTATCCGCCTGGTTTATCGTTTCTACCTGTTCCTTCGTCTTTATGTCTTCGGCGGCGAACTTCTCCGCATCGCGGACCATCTTATCTATCTCCTCCTTAGAAAGCTTCTTGGGAGCGGTGATCCTGATGGATTGCTCTTTTCCGGTGCCTAAGTCCTTGGCCGAAACATGCACAATGCCGTTGGCATCAATATCAAAGGCCACCTCTATCTGCGGCACGCCGCGCGGCGCAGCCGGTATTCCGACCAGGTCAAACCTGCCCAACTCTACGTTACCTTGCGCATCGGCCATGGAACGCTCCCCCTGGATAACCCGGATAGTCACCGCCGTCTGATTATCGGCGGCGGTTGAAAAGATCTGGGATTTACGCGTAGGTATGGTGGTGTTACGGTCAATCAACTTGGTATTTACCCCTCCCAATGTCTCGATACCCAGGGAGAGAGGAGTTACATCGAGCAGCAATACGTCTTTGACATCTCCCTTGATGATCGCCGCCTGCACAGCCGCGCCCAAGGCCACGCATTCCATGGGATCCACGCCGCGTTCGATCTTTTTTCCGAAATAATCCTCAACGAATTTCTGGACTATCGGCATGCGCGTAGGACCGCCGACCATAATGATCTTATCCACTCCCTTTTCGCCGAAAGTAACACCCTCTTTTTCAAAAGCCGCGGAGGCATCCTTTAAAGCCTGCTCAAGCGGATGACGGCAGCGCTCGATAATCGGACCGACCAGCTCTTCAAGCTTGGCACGGTTGATCGTCATGGTCAGATGCTTTGGCCCGGTGGCATCCGCGGTAATAAAGGGGAGGTTAATATCCGTGGTAAGGGTACTGGATAATTCAACCTTGGCTTTTTCCGCTGCCTCGCGCACCCTCTGAATGGCCATCTTGTCGTTTTTGAGGTCAATCCCCGTATCGCGCTTAAACTCTTTAGTGACGTATTCAATCAGGGCATTATCCATATCCGTGCCGCCTAATTGCGTATCGCCGCTGGTGGCCATAACCTTAAAGCCGCCTTCCTTCCACATCTCCATGATCGTGACATCCAAAGTGCCTCCGCCAAAATCAAAGACCATGATCTTTAATTCCTTTCCCGCTTTTTCCAGGCCGTAAGCAAGGCAGGCAGCGGTAGGCTCGTTGATGATCCTTAAAACCTTCAAACCCGCTATCTCGCCGGCGTCCTTAGTAGCTGTCCTCTGGTTATCGTCAAAATACGCCGGACAGGTAATTACCACCTCTTCTACTTTGTCCCCCAAATAAGCCTCGGCATCCTGCTTGATTTTCTGCAGGATAAAAGAGGATATCTGCTGCGGGGTATACTCTTTTCCGTAAACCTTGAATTTAAAATCCGTGCCCATCTTTCTTTTTGCCGCCTGAATGGTTCCTTCGGCGTTTATCGCTGCCTGGCGCCTTGCCGGCTCGCCGACCAAACGCTGGCCATCCTTGGTAAAAGCTACGAAAGAAGGAAATGCCTTACCGCTGGCAACCCCGGCACCTTCGGCTGAAGGAATGATCACCGGCCTGCCCCCCTCCATTACCGCGGCTGCTGAATTAGATGTCCCCAGGTCAATACCTATTATCTTTGCCATGATTAACCTCCTGTTTTCTTGGAAACCTTCACCTTGGCGGTCCTAATCACCCGCTCATTCATTAAGTATCCTTTTTGTAAAACCTCCACTATCGTGTGCTCCGGTAGTTCATTGTTTTCCACCTGCATCAGTGCTTCATGATAATGCGGATCAAAACCATTGCCCTCGGCATCGATAGGCCTGACCCCATGCTCCTTGAGTATGTCGTAGAGATGCGCCAAGATCATCTCCACCCCTTTTAGAAAAGCATTCAGGTCCTCATGTCCGCTCTCGGCTAAATTTATCGTTCGCTCAAGATCATCAAGGACATTCAAAAGCTCAA
>Ga0172370_10003348_pt1 | contig 22265 bp, 14 predicted proteins | sample LakKiv5m_FD_114538 | JGI IMG/M metagenome (GOLD analysis project Ga0172370, IMG submission 114538) | Freshwater microbial communities from Kabuno Bay, South-Kivu, Congo - kab_022012_11.5m | ecosystem: Environmental > Aquatic > Freshwater > Lake | place: Democratic Republic of the Congo...
CGATGCCAAAAAACGGGAGTTCCCCTTCCACAAGATCGACCGCACAGGCAGGGAACCTGAGCCTTTCGACCGTAACGGCAATGCCACGCCGCGGGATTTCATCAAACAGATGAAAACCCGTCCCACAGCCGCTTTCTTCGGTCAGAGGATCGCCCGGTTCACCGATACCCTCGATCCGGAGGATTATCGCTGCAAGATCCACAACCAGGGACTGGTGAAGGAACTCTATATCTTCCATAAGTCGTACCTCAAGTACCTCACCGACAACTTCAGACTGCTTGGTCCGCAGACCATCACCCTGGAGGAAGTAAGGGAATTCGTACCGGATATTGTGCTGTTTTACGGCGCACCGGAGAAGGTGATCAGCTATCCAAGGATCGGGTATTTCGATCTTGCCGGTCCCAACGGAAGCATTAAAACCCTGGTGACACCACTCAAACGGAAGGTCGATTACTTTGGCGACATCAAGAAACCCCGGCTCACCCTGCTGAACGAGAAGGTGAAGGAGATGGGCGGCATGCCGGTGCACGGCTCGATTTTCGCGGTTGAGGAGGAGGACGGAAGCATCTTTGTGGTGCTCATCAGTGGCGACAGCGGCGTGGGGAAATCCGAGATGCTCGCTGCCCTGATGCTGAAATGGCTCAAGAAAGACCTCAAGGGGATCCGCTCCATCAAAATGATCGCCGGCGACATGCTTCATGTTTTCCCGGACCAGGAGGGGAACCTCTATGGCATAGGTACCGAGATCGGTGATTTCTCAAGGGTAACCGATTTCGACCCCGATTTCATCAGACAATATAAGACCCTGTTTGAAAGCAGCGCCTCCAGCAATGCGGAGGATCTGAACTCGAGGAGTACCATTTCAGGGCTTTGCGACATCAGGATGCCCTTCAAGATTGACATTTTCCTCACAGCCAGCAACTTCTCAAGGGATGAAGCCGGGATCCGGCGCTATGCCAACCCCGAGAACTTCATTCTCTACCGCGAGAGTCATGGCGAAAGGAAAGAAAAAGCCACCAGCTCCGATTATCCGCACATCCAGAGAACATTACTTAGATATACTGCTGATAAGCAAATCGTTGACCTGCTCGGGCGGCACGGTTCCTATCTCGATGATATCCTCGACTGGATCCCGGAATCCAACGGGAAGGTATATCTGGGTTCATCCTTCAAGCTGATTGACAAGATTGATCTGGAGGAGGTGGTGTCAGAAATTTTCAAGGGGAAGAGCTACCAGAAAAACAAGCTTACCTATACTGTTGACAAGATCCGGTTCGATATCATCAAAAACCGGTTTGTTGCCACCGCTAACGGTGAATCAGGAGAGGACAGCTTCCTCATCGACAGGGATTTCTTCGGCAAACTGTTTAACGCGCTGGCCAGCACACCGGCCGGCAATCCCTTCATCAATGAGGCCGGCGAGCTTGCGATCCGCCAGCACCTGATCAGGATCCTGAAGGGAGGACCTGACGGACAGGGGCAAGGCAGGAAGATCCAGCTGGGAATCCTGTCAACAGATCTGGGTAAGAAGGGCAAGGAGATAACCGGTCCGCAGAAGGCTGCCGAAGATCTGCTGAAGCTGATCCGTGAAGTCAGGCTGCAGAAACCCGAGCTCACCCGGCAGAAGCATGTGGTAAGGCAGGCAATCAGTGAGAAATATGGACATATTCTGCCCGCCAATGAGGTGAGTGCTGAGGTGTTCAGATACAATTTCTATCTGTATCAGCTCGAAAAGATGCAGAAAGCCAGTTTTGTGAGGCTCGATGATCCGTCAAAACCGGTTGATCTGAGCAGGCTCAGGGGTTTTTGTCCCGTTGAGAAAGCTCATGAATTCAGTCCGTTGCTTGTAACGCCAAACCTGAATGTCGAGATCAATGCCCTGAGTGAAACTTACCGGCAGTTGCTGGCCCTGCCAAACAGTCGGGAGTTTGCATCAGAATTCATGGAACAAACTGATGATTTGTATATTGCAGAAGGCTATCACCGGGAGACCCTTATAAACAACATGATTTTGCAATTACTTCTGAAGAACGGCTATTTATCGGTTTCTGATTTGGCCAAGGGAAGAATAGCAGAAAAGGTGAATCGTGAGACGATCGCCTCAGCTAAGTATGCGGTGTTGAAGAGAATGGGTTAACCCCAGAATGCCTTGATCAGCACGATGATCCCGAATGCCATCAGGACAATTCCGGTTATCCTGAACATCCGTGTCATCAGGGATTCTGTGACAAGTTTTCTAAGCTTGGCTGAGAAGAGGATTTTCAGGAGATCGAAAAACACCATGGTGATCAGGGTACTGGAGAAAAAGTAAAGAATCTGAACCCCCACCAGCTTAAAGGTGGTGACCACCGCCGTCATGGTAGCGAGCCAGAAGGCCAGCACCCCGGGGTTGAGGGTATTGATCGCAAATCCTTTGATCAGGAGTATCAGGACACCGCCGCCGCCCAGCGGTTTCACTGTTTCCGTGGGTTTCCGGAGAAAATAGGTTAGTCCGAAAAACAAAAACGCGGCTGCTGCGATCACCTTGATCAGCAGATTATTGGGTAATGGCGCCATAAGCTCCTTGGCGCTGAAATAAGCTAAGAAAATGCATGCGATATCGCTCAGCCACACTCCGATATTCAGAAGCAACGCCGCGACTGGCCCTCTTCTCATCACGGTTTCCATCACCGTGAAGAAGGTGGCGCCAACGATAACCGTAAGCAGGAGTCCAGTGAGGACTCCTTTGATAATAATGGGTAAAGTCATTCAGATACAGTTACTTTCAGCCGGAAAGTCAAAGGTAACTTATCGGGAAGATAAAAACGCCTCCCAGTCATCTGATAATCTGCCGATCACGCGCGGGAATTTGTGCTGTCCCCCCTCTTTGCCCTTTGACTTCATAAAATCATAGAACACCTGGTTCGGTATCACTTCAACCAGAACCTCCTTGAGGGCTGCCTGACGCTCCACGGCATAGTCGTCATTCAGCTTTTTCAGGGCACCGTCGAGCTTTTCCCGGACCTCGTTCCTATCGACATTCAGGTCGTCAATCCCAAGATACCATTTATGGGCAAAGAGGCCCTGATAACCAATCCCCTGAACGGTAAACTCTTTTATATCAATCCCCATCTCTTCGGAAACGATCTGGATCCCGCGGACCATATTGTCGACGGACAGATGCTCGCCGCAGAGGCTGAGGAAGTGCTTCGTTCTCCCGGTTATTACAAATTCAGCCCTCGTTTTGTTCGTAAAACGAATGGTATCCCCGATCAGGTATCTCCATGCTCCGGCACAGGTAGAAATCAGAATGGCATAATCCCGGTTCTCTTCCACCTCATTAAGGAGCATTGTCTGCGGATGTTCAACCATCAGCCCGTCCTGGGTGAAATTCGTTTCATCAAACGGAACGAACTCAAAGAAGATCCCGTTATCAAGCACCAGCTGCATATCGGAATCCTTGTCGCGCTGGTAAGCCAGGAACCCTTCCGAAGCAAGATAGGTTTCGAGGTAGATAATCGGGTGCCCGAGGAGCTTGTTGAAGCTTTTCTTGTATGGATCCAGGGAAACGCCTCCATGTGCATAAACCATGAAGTTTGGCCAGATCTCATGAATATTGTTCAGGTTATATCTTTCGATGATCTTTTCGATCAGGATCTGGACCCATGCCGGAACTCCCGAAATACCCCCGATATCCCAGTTGGGAGCCTGTTCCACCATTTTATTGATCTTGGTGGTCCAGTCCTTAACCTTTGCGATCGGTTTTCCGGGCTTATAGAAACGGTCGAACCAGAAGGGCAGCCGGCCGGCCATAATACCGCTCAGATCGCCTTCGAAATAGTTCTGAATTTTTGTGAGGGAGGTTGAACCGCCAAGCATCAGGACCGATTTTTCGTAAAATCTGGGAGGCAGATCATATTCTGAGAGGGCCAGAAGCTGCCGGATTCCGGCCTTACGGATCGACCTTATCATGTCAGTGGTAAGGGGAACTCTTTTGGAAGAATCATTGGAAGTGCCGGAAGTGAGTCCGAAGTATTTCACCTTCCCTGGCCAGCAAACATTTTTCTGGTCGCCTTCGAGGAGTTTATGCCACCACGCTGTATAGAGTTTTTCGTAATTATAAATCGGAACCTGGTTCTGGAAATCCTTAACAAAATCAGGAGAGAGCAGTATTTCGTCAAATTTGTTGGCTTTGCCGAACTGGGTATTTTTTGCACGTGTGAGCAGCTTCCTGAGGGTTTGTTCCTGAACCTCCTGTCCGATTAGCAACTTTCTCTTATAGTTTGCGCCTTTCGCACGAACCATGTTATTCAACAAAGTACCGACAACAGCCATAGAACGCTTTTTTAAATGACGGGCAAAATTAAGTGTTTTTTTATTAACCGGACCTGTTTCTTATATTAGTACCAAACCTCGACCTATGAATTCAGAATTTGTTCGATCCCATTTCCCGGGACTAGGTTCCGAATGGATTTTCATGGACAACGCGGGAGGCTCGCAGATATTGCAAAGCGTCACCGACCGGATCCTTGAATTCTATCACACCTCACATGTTCAGCTTGGGGCGAGTTACCAACCCTCGGCGGTTGCCACCGAACGGGTTGCCATTGCTCACAAGGTCATGGCAGAGTATATTCATGCATCCGACCCGGCGGAAGTGGTCATGGGCTCCTCTACTTCGCTGCTGATCAGGATTCTTGCTCTGAATCTTGCCCGGTATTTTCCCAAAGGAAGCGAGATCATCGTAACCGATTGTGACCACGAAGCGAACATCGGGTGCTGGAGGGAGCTCGAAAAATACGGGTTCATCATAAAAACCTGGCATTTTAACCGGGAGACCTATTCGCTTGAAATCGAAGACCTTGAAAAAATTCTGACCCGCCAAACCCGGCTGGTTGCTTTCACCCATACCTCCAACCTGATTGGAACGGTCCACCCGGTAAAGAATTTCGTAAAACTGATCCATTCCCGCGGTGCGCTGGCCTGCGTGGATGGAGTTGCCTATGCTCCGCACCGGATGATCGACGTACAGGAAACAGATGTGGATTTCTATGTATTCAGTTTTTACAAAACCTACGGGCCCCATTATGCCATGCTGTATGGCAAAAAACAGATCCTCCTCGATCTGCCCGGTAACAATCACTATTTCATTGGCAAAAATGAGTCGCCTTATAAATTCCAGCCGGGCCACGTCAATTTTGAGTTTGCCTGGGGCATGACCGGCCTTCCGGCTTATCTTCAGGATCTGTATTCTTTTTATTTTCCAGACTCACCTGCTTCGGATCCGCAGGAGAAGCTATCCGCTGTTTTCCGGTTGATTTCAGGCCATGAACATCTTTTGTCAGACAGGCTGCTTACGTTCCTGAACAGCAAAAAGGAGGTCAGGATCATCGGACAGAACCAGGCAACCCCAACCAGAGTCCCCACCATTTCTTTCGTCGTGGGTGATCGCGACAGTGAATCGGTCGTAAGAGAAGTTGATCTCCATCATATTGGGATCAGGTTTGGAGACTTTTACGCCAAACACCTTGTGGAGGGTTTGGGACTTGACAGGCAGAATGGTGTGGTCAGGGTTTCCATGGTCCATTACAACACATTGGAAGAGGTTGATCTTCTCATTGCCGCCCTGGATAAAATCATCTGAAAATGAAAAAAACAGCCATCTTCCTGTTGCTGCTCGTTTCTCTTGTTCCGGGTTTTTCGCAGCAAACCGGTCAAACCATCCGAGGCACCGTGGTTGACAAGGTGACCAAGAATACTCTGCCGGGCGCCACCGTTTACATCAAGGATTCAGATCCCGTTATTGGCGCAGCCACAGATGCCGATGGTAAATTTGTTTTGCGGAACGTACCGTTGAAAAGGACCGTGGTTGTATGCTCCTTTGTTGGGTATTCTGATTTTTATTCAGATGATTTTATAGTCACCTCTGCGAAAGAAATCGTACTCAATATTGAGCTGGAGGAGGGAATCACACTGGGTGGCGTAACAGTTTCCGCGGTAAGGACCATCAGTGAGCCGCTCAATGAACTCGCCTATGTGAGTGCAAGGTCTTTCAGCGTGGAAGAAACAGAACGGACGCCTGTGGGGCTTAATGATGTTTCAAAGATGGCCCAGTCATTTCCCGGCACGCAGCAGGGCAGGCTGGACATTGAAAATGATATTATTGTGAGGGGGAACTCATCCTTCGGGATGATCTGGAGACTCGAGGGGTTGGATATCCCGTCGCCAAACCATTATGCCAGGCCCGGATCCTCAGGTGGAGGGATCTCGATTTTGAGCGCCCAGCTGATGAGCCGATCGGATTTTTATACCGGGGGTATGCCTGCCGAATTCGGAAATACGGTATCGGCAGCTTTTGATATCCGGCTCAAGAACGGGAACCTGTCAAAATATGAGAACAGGTTCAAAGTAAGCCTGATAGGGATCGATTATGCGCTTGAAGGCCCGTTCAAAAAGGATCAGTCATCTTTTGTGTTCAATTACAGGTATTCGATGCTTGGCCTCCTGAACCGGCTTGGATTCCATCCTACAGGCGAAAATGCCTTTAATGAATTCTCTGATTTTTCCTTCAATACCTATTTCAATTTCCCCAAAAGGAAATCCAACCTGAATATTTTCGGGATGGGTGGCACCTCAATGGAAATTTACAACCCCATTTATCCTGCAACCGCCAGGGATCCTGAGGTTCTCTGGCATTGGGAACTGGTAAAGTTCGGCTCCGACATGGCAACGGTAGGTGCTGTTTACACAAAGCTACATTCCAGCAGTGCGTTCAGCAAAGTTTCTGTGGCTGCAACCAGCAGCTGGATTGAGCGGTCAAACGATACGCTCGACCTGGAGGATAATCCCTACCGGTACCGCGAAGACCAATACCGGGATTCGCGGCTGGTGGGCACTTATGTGTACAGCAACCGGATCGACAGTTCCTGGAGGATCAAGGCCGGCGTGATCGGCAATCTGATCGGGTTCGATTTCTTCCAGATGTATACTTCCCGAAGAACCACCCTCGATATCAATCAGTTCACGCTGGGAGGCACTCAGGTGGAGGGGAGCGGGATCACCCAAACGGCTCAGGCTTACGGTCAGGCTATATATAACATGACCCCCAAGCTGACGATCTCGGGGGGATTGCATTTTCTGATGCTGTTCATGAACAATTCAGCCTCGGTGGATCCCCGTTTATCGGTCAAATACCAGATGTCGCCGGGCAGCAGGCTGAGTTTTGCCATTGGTAAATACAGCCAGCACCTGCCTTTGCCAGCTTATATGTATGTAGAGGCCGACACGCTGGCGAACGGTACGATCAATGCCATCTCAGTTAACAAGAACATGCGGATGATGTACTCCAATCATTATATACTATCCTACCAGTATGCGACTCCGGCCAAATTCAAATTCCAGGCGGAGGCCTATTTTCAGGATCTGTACCATGTTCCTGTAGCAGCCAATCCCGAAAGCAAATACTCAATGCTGAATGACAATTCCGAGTTTCCAGCCCTTCAAACTTCTGATCTTGGAAGGGGCATGAACTACGGCATTGATGTAGCCATCGAGAAATATACCATCAACAGTTTCTACATTCTGGCTACAGGATCGCTGTTTGCAGCCAAATACCGGCCGCTCGACGGCAAATGGTATCATAACCGGTTTTCAAGCAACTGGGTGTCAGCCATCACGGTTGGAAAGGAATTTGACTTCGGCAAGGGGCGGGTCCTCCAGGTGGGTACCCGTTTCATTCACAATGGAGGCCACAGGTACACGACCATTGATTACGAGAAATCAGCTATCAAAGGTGAATATGTGGCTGACGAGGATGGATACAATGCATCAAGGATGCCTGCCTATTGGAAATTCGACGGCAGGATCGCCTACAGGTTTTCACGGCCAAAATTTGCCATGAACATTTCGCTGGATATGTCAAACCTCACAGGTCACAAAAACCCCAATTCGGTGGGCTACAACGCAACCACCAATGAGCTGTTCTATTATTATCATACGGGGAATGACTTTATCCCGCTTCTCAATATCCAGATCGACTTTTGATGATCCGGCAGGAGTGCTGAACGGAGCCTGAAAACAGCCGAAGGGTGTAAATGCCTTCTGCCAGATTTTCAACAGGCAGTGAAATCACAGGACCCTGGCCAGATTCAAATTCTCTGGTGAGGAGGATTCGGCCCGACATATCCGTAACGGTCAAAAGGCAGGGGCCCTGACCGGGAAGTTCCACGTTAAGAACATTTGTACAAGGATTTGGATAAGTCCTGAAGGAAGTTGAGGCTGCTGTTTCTTCCTCCATACCGGTATAGGCTGATGATTGCAGGGAGATATCATCCACATACATGAGTCTGCCTGATGGATCCTGGTCAGAAGAACCCGTGCCGGTATTGAACTCAAGGGCAGCCACCCTCACCTGTCCGGTATGGAAAATCCAGGGCTGACTCACGATCAGCCGGGAACCTGCCCAGATGAACACCTGGTTGTTCCTTGCATTGGCCGAAATTCTGTAATCAACCCAACCGCCGGCGGGAGATGCAAACGTCGCAACAAGCCGGTCATTCAGGTAAGCCAGGGCTGTACCTGAAGGATCAGTCGTGATACGGAAATCCATCCCTGAAAGATTGCTGATGCTGATCTGACCGGTGCGACCCTCGGGCACCCTTGCTGAAAACCTGATGGTCAGGTCCGGAACTGCAATGTGTTCCATCGGCAAGGTGCCGCTTACGGTTCCACCCAATTCCAGGCTTCTGGACCCATTTCGGAACTCTGATGACCGGATCCGTGCTTCATATTTTCCATCAACAGTGCCCTTAACAAGCCAAAAATCTGACACTTTATCCAGACTGGCTGAACTCTGATAGTCCTCAAATGTTTCCGTAAAAGGCACCGACCATGTGGTTTGCGGCCAGGCAGAATAGACTCCCGACCAAAATACTGTATCCGCCGTTCTCGAGGCAACCATCCATTTCAGGACCCCCTGGGGCCGCTCATCCATCCGTGCACGTGGTTCATCAAGTGAAGGTTTAAGCAGTACCAGTGAATCATCCACCACCCTGTACAGGTCAAACACGCAATTCCCGCAGCTCTGATCAGCCACCCACCGGAGTTCAAATTCATTGGCGGAAAAGCGGCCGCCACTCTCCGGGGTCGGATAGCAGGGACTCAGCGGCTGATAATTCTGAGGGCATCTGAAGCAATTAACTTTCTCATTCAGCAGGGGCAACTGTGTTTCAAAAGTCTCCCTCGACAAAGGATTTCCAGCCACGGAGAGCGAATCAAGCTGTCTGAATCCGGTAAGCCTGACCAGTCCGGCCAGATCGCTGATCCGGTTATTTGAGATATCCAGGATGGAAAGGAAAGGCTGAAGCTCAGTCCATTCTGTTGTAATAAGCTGATTATTTGATAGTTTAAGTACGGATAACTGTTCCGGATGATATTTCCCCATGGAGGTAAGCCGGTTGTCAGAGAGGTTTATTTCCTTTAATGAAGGGGTGTAAAGGAGGAATCGTCCCGGGCTGGCCAGAAGATTCCCTGAAAGGTCGATCTTTTCGAGGGACCTCAGGTCGGCAGAGGCATTGACTCCAGTGATCCTGTTTCCATGCAGGTCAATTGAGACAAGGCATTGCAGCTGGTCGGTCAGAACTACTTTATCAATCATATTATCTGAGACATCCACGCTTATCAGGCAGGGAAAATTCTGAAGGAAGGAGATATCAGTAAGAAGGTTCCCTTCCAGCCTCAGGTACCTGAGTTTTCCCATACTTTCTGCGAAGCTCATGTCATTTACACCGGTCTGGCTAAGGTCAAGCTCATCAAGCTCTGACAACCGGGCCAGAGGTGCGGTCTCCGGCAGGGGAACCCCGCGATAGGAAAATTTCATCAGACCCGGCATCCCTGAAAGAAACCCGATGTCTGGCAGCTGACAATTAAAGAATCTGAGTTCTGAAAGGTTTGAAAGGCTTTCAAGAACCTTAAGGTCACCCGTGATCTTTCCGTGAATTTCCAAAACCTGAAGATGATCCAGGTTTCCAAGGGGCCCGGCGTCCAGTCCGGGCCCCGGAAATCCTGAAACCTTCAGTCTCCTGAGCTGTTTACATAACCCGATCCCTTCCAGACTCAAGAGAGGTTCAGCGATTTCAAGACTGATAATCCTGCTGAGGTCTCCTTCATACACTTCCTGGGTGTTCACATCCCGTCCGTATCCCAGAGCCTTTAACACGGCTGAGAAGAGGGCATCATCGTGGATGGTCAGGCGGTTTCCGCGTACGAAAACATCAACCGGTCCGATCCAGCGCGATTCGCCTTCAGCGTTCAGGGTCGTAACATGAACCGTATGAATACCGGGTTCCAGGGGTGCAGTATTAAAAATAGTATCACTGGTTTCTATAAATGGGGTTTCATCCACATAAATCCTGTATCGTACCGGGCTGGACTGGTGGGCAGGTGACCAAACCACCTCGGGCACTGCCGATCCGTTTTTTACAGAAATGGACTTCGCCAGGGCTGGCAGGCACGACGGATAGAGATCCACGAACATTTCATTGACAGGGTATCCCATCACCAGCAGGCCGGGCATGTAATATCCGTCGCCGTAACCTGCCCCTCCGAGATTGAAATGAAGCATCCCCTCCTTGTCAAATCCATCGCAAATAAAGGCATGTCCCCCGCCCGTAACCAGTACTGGTTTGTATTCTATCAGATTGGAATACAACAAGTCACTCCATCCATCGGCGGAGTAGTCCCCTTTTCTGACAAGCGATGCTTCTCCATATCCAAGCTCGTGCAGGGCTTCCAGGGTTTGGTGGCTGTTGGCTGAGGAGCCTGTCGTACTGTAGGCGGTGTGCAGCAGAACGCTGAAATCATAGAGCATATCACACACTTCGCGGTTTACGGCTACCAGGGTGTTTTCCATTCGATTCCACGAATATGGACCGATGTTCGCGGTAAGCATTCCGTACCGGCCACTCTGAAAAGAGTGATTCAGATCAATTTCATTAAAGCCCCCGTAATATCTGATGATCTGAGCCATGGCAACCGACATGCATCCGGGCAGCACATGACCGTTCGGTCCTTCAGGATCAGCGGGGCAGGCGTAATTGAAATACCTGCCCTGTCCCCACTGGGTCCGGATCAGCGGTCCCACCGGATTCTGAAAAGTTCGGATTCCCTTTTGCTGCCTGATATCCGAAGGTTTTGCCTCCCTGATGATCTTTTCTGCGGTTCCGGCTTCCGGTGAATCATTCGACTCAGGAAAGAACAGATTGGTTCTGGAGTATGCCGCAACGATAATTTCACACTTTTGCCGGGAGAGAGCAACGAAAGAGGGAGGCGCAAAACGTTCATAAACAGTACATTCACCCACACGGGTAACCCGGTCAAAAACTATATTTTCATTTTGGAAGGAAAGAATCCGCCGGGCCTGCTCCTCCATGCCGGAACCCGGCTGACCGGAAGCAGCTGAAACAGTCAGTTGAATGAACAACAAAACTGTAAAAAACCGGGGGGAAAATCTCATTTGCATGTCTAATTCTAAGACATCGGGGTACGGGCCGCATTACTGGCATGAGTATCCTGCCTTCACATTTGATCCATCCTTTTTTATAAAAGAGAGCTCCGGGTCAGGGAGCACAAAAAAAAGCCGCATATCCGGTATAACCAGAGGCACTTATACCGTACATTTGCACGATAAATTCCAAGTATGGCACCACTTAAAATTGCAGTGATCGGTTTGGGACAGTTCGGCAGGGCAATCGCTACGGCTTTGACGAAATGCGGGGCGGAGGTACTGGCCATCGATTCAAGGGAAGAGGTTGTCGACAACTTTTCTGATCAGGTGGCTTACGCAGTGGCTTTGGATGCTACCGACAAGAAAGCTCTGATGTCGGTCAACATCACCGATATGGATGCTGTGGTTGTGGCTATCGGACAGGACATGGAACAGTTGCTCCTGACCACCGTTCTTCTGCTCGAAATGAAAGTGAAGCGGGTTATTGCCAGGGCTACCGGTAAAAGGGTGCGCCTGATCCTCGAAAAGATCGGGGTGCATGAGGTTCTGAGTCCGGAGGTTGAGGTAGGACAAATCGTAGCTGAAAGGCTTACCAATCCGAATCTGGTGTCTTACCTGCAGCTGCCTGATAACTACAGGATTGCTGAAATCAAGACCCCAAGGCAGCTGATTGGCCGGACACTTGGAAACGTCAATCTCCGCGAACGATACCGTCTTTCACTGATCACCGTTAAGTCCATCAAGAATGAAGAGAGCCATATCGAGGGGGTTGTGGATTACGAATTCCAGATTGAAAGCTGTCATACCCTCGTTCTCTTCGGCCAGACCAAGGACCTTGAGAGATTCGTTGCCATCAATGAATAAAGGGTAAATGCCCTCAAAAGAAACTATCCAGCAAATCCGGGAGAGGGTCAATCTCCGCCTGTTTGCAAGCAAGCATGCCACCCTTGGTATACTGACCTGGGGGACATTGCTCTTTTCACTTGCAGCACTGGTGGCCATCGTATATTATTACGGATACCAGCAAACGTTGGAATCATTGCGAACCGTCCATCTGGTTATCCGTGCAAGCATTTGGTTTTATATCCTGAAGTTCATTATCAGGGTTATATACGATTTCCATCCCGGACAGTTCATCAGTGAGAACCGGATGGACAGCATTGTGTTTGCCGGAATGGTTTTTGCCGAAACCTTTCATCTGATTTTCGGCGGTGATTTCCTCAACCATGTATTCATCGAATGGATGAACATCCGGATGGGGGAAATCTCCATGCTTGCTGTGCAACTTTACTTCTTTATTATTGTGGGAATCGAGCTCGGAAAGGCGGCCGTGAAAGTCTCTCAGCTCAAGATTCCGCCGGTTCAGCTCATGGCCATCTCCTTCGTCGGACTGATCTCTTTTGGAGCCCTGCTGCTTAAACTCCCCGAGATGACCACGGGTGACGGGATCTCCTTTATCGACGCGGTGTTCACCTCTACCAGTGCCGTCTGCGTTACCGGACTAACCGTGGTTGATACGGCCATAGCCTTTACCCACAAGGGGCACTGGATCATCATGATCCTGATTCAGCTCGGGGGCTTGAACATTTTGGCCTTCGCAGCCTTCTTTGCCATATTCTATAAAGACTCCTCCAGCATCAAATATCAGTCCTTGCTCAAGGACCTGCTCGATACCAGCGAGATGTCCAAATCCAGGTCAATCCTTGGAAAAATTGTACTCTTTTCACTGATCATTGAAGCCGCCGGAGTTGCGCTGGTGTACTTTTCCTGGGGGAGCAGCGCAGTATTTCCCGAAGGTCAGACGAAGCTTTTCTCTTCCTTGTTCCATTGTATCTCCGCCTTTAATAACGCCGGTTTTAGTCTGTTTACCGATAATTTTTATGACCAGTCCATCCGCTTGAACTGGACTCTTCAGGGAGTCATAGCTCTGCTTGTCTTTCTGGGTGGTATCGGATACCCGGTACTTCAGGATATCACCAACCTTCACAGGAAAGGCAAGTATTCCTTTGGGTTCTGGAAGTTCCTTCAGCCCGGCTCAAGGGTAGCTCTGAGGACCTCTTTTTACCTGATTGTGATCGGAGCTGCGATGTTCTATTTTTTCTATCCGGTATATTCTCCCGATGTTTCCGTTGGGGGAAGGATCATGCAGGGAGTGTTCCATTCGGTTATCGCCCGAACGGCCGGGTTCAATTCTGTGGAAATGACGCAGTTCAGTCAGGTCCTGATCCTGGTTTTCATTGGTCTGATGTTTATCGGTGCATCACCGGGATCCACCGGGGGCGGTATCAAAACCACCACCTTCGCCGTGCTGATGAAAAGCATATATATAGGTATCAGAGGCAATAAAAACCTGGTCTTCTTTCAGCACTCACTGAAAACCCCGCTCATCACCCGGGCTGTTTCCGTGACAGTGCTGTATGCCTGCTTCTTTATGATCGGCAGCACCCTGCTCACCATCTTTGAACCCCATATCCCCATGGGCAACCTGGCCTTTGAGCAGGTTTCGGCTCTCTCCACCGTAGGCCTCAGCACAGGCATCACTGCAGGATTATCCACCGCCTCCAAATGGGTGCTCGTTACCTCCATGTATGTGGGACGTATCGGATCGCTCACCATCATCATGGCCCTGCTCAAGAGGGTTCAGACCGTGCAATTCACCTATTCCCATACCAATATCCTGATAGGGTAAAAGGGGGAAAGGGGATGAGGGGGAAAGGGGATGAGGGGGAAAGGGGATGAGGGGGTGTAACAATTGTTACAATTAATAATTGTTAAGAGAAATAGTTTTGTGGGGGAAAGGTTGTAACTTATTCCATCCATTCTCAAGCCATGAAACTAATCAGGTTTTTTTTCCCTCCGCCGGGCTGGCGGTTTCCGGTAATTCTTGCGTTAGGAACGCTGTTAGGACTGTTTGGTTTTGCCTTTTACATTTCCAAAGCCTACTCCTATTTGTCGGACAATCCGAAAACCTGCGTCAACTGCCATATCATGGCGCCTCAGTATGCCACCTGGACACACAATTCACACAGGCAGTATGCCAACTGCAACGATTGCCATGTACCCCACAACAACCTGATTAACAAGTACTACTTCAAGGCCAAGGACGGCATGCGGCATGCCAGCATGTTCACCCTGAGGCTTGAGCCACAGGTGATTCGCATCAAGGAGGCAAGTCACGGCGGCTCGTTCCATGCTCCGGTGGAAACTGCAAGAATCGTAGCTTCAGGCATCGACCTTGCCGGAAATGCACGGCTCAACCTCAGCCGTCTTCTGGCCAGCCTCGGTTGGAACAAGGAAGTTCCCTACCCTGATATCGACACCAAGGAGAAGGCACAGAAGTTTATCGGATTGGATATGGAGACGCTCAATGCAGAGAAGCGGAAGGGGACTTATTTGAGGCCATAAGGGCATGAGGGCTTGAGGGCATGAGGGCACAGGGGCACTGGGCCACAAGGAAAGACAATAAGAAAACATAAAATGAAACAATTTACCTTATTAATGTTGGCCTTAATGGCCATGGGCGCAATGGCCCAGAGTACGTTGAAGGTTTCGGGGGAGTTCCGGCCGAGGAGCGAATATAGCCACGGGTATGGCACACTTGCCGGTCTGGATCAGAAAGGGTCGCTTTTTACCAGTCAGAGGACCAGGGTTAATCTGGAATTCGGGATAAAAAATGTAAAAACGAAAGTTTCTCTGCAGGATGTCAGGATCTGGGGAAACCAGCCACAGCAGGTGATGAATGAGGATCTGGCGGTTTCAATCCATGAGGCCTGGGCTGAAACCCCGCTGATCAGGGGTCTCTCTCTGAGAGTGGGACGCCAGGAACTGAATTATGACAATGGCAGGATCCTTGGCAATTCTAACTGGAATCAGCAGGCCAGGGTCCATGACCTGGCCCTCCTCAAATATTCAGGCTTTGTTGAAGTTCATTTCGGATTGGCCTATCATGAGAGTGGCAACCGGAAAAACAATATATACAGCGGACCGGATGCCTACAAAACCCTTCAGTTTCTTTGGCTTAACAAATCATTCGGTGACCTGAAACTGAGTTTTATCGGACTGAATAACGGGATTCCGAGAAACACACTGAACGACAACGGAGAAATTGTATCACAAAAAATCATTTACACTCAGACATTTGGTCCATATGCCGAGTATAAAAAAGGTGAACTCAGCTTTGCGGGAAGCGCTTATTACCAAACCGGCGAACTGGTAAACGGTAAATCTCTGTCGGCCTACGAGTATCTCCTCGAAACCACCTGGAAACCTGGTAAGGATTTTAGTCTGGGTGCCGGTTACGAGGAACTTTCGGGCTCGGCGGCAGACCTTGATCCGGCAAAAGCCCGCTCCTTTAATCCGCTTTATGGAACCGGCCATAAATTCAATGGCCATATGGATTACTTTTTTGTTGGCAACCATATTGGATCTGTAGGCCTGAGAGACCTTTACGCCAAGGTCGGTTACCTGATCAAAGGGATCAGCCTCGGGGTTGATATTCATCAGTTTTGGGCACAGGCCGACCTGGTCAACAAACCGAACCGGGCCCTGGGAACCGAACTGGATTTCTACGGCAGTTACAAAATAAACGAGGTGACGGAGCTGGGTATCGGATATTCCCATTTGCTGCCAACCGAAACGATGCAATTGCTGAAAGGCGGGAGTGCCGATGCAGTTCAGAACTGGGCCTGGGTGATGTTCACTTTCAGGCCGGCGGCAACCATAAAACTATAGGGGAATAAAAAACAAGGGGCTGTGGTGGAGGAAGGATTATTTGAGTTGGCGGAGGCGGTTGTCAGAGGAGAAAACGGCCGGCCTTATTACGAGAAATACAGGGAGGCGGTTTCACGGGTGACCCCTGAGCAGGTGATCGCCATCGTTGACGAACTCTATCGGAAGAAATATCCGGTAGATCAGATGAAAACGGGCATCAACAAATTCCTAAACCTGTTTTTTGAATCCCTCAAAAACCAGCCGGAACCAAAACCTGCGGCGGGTACCTTCCTGCACTTCCTGATGCTTTCAAACAGCGAAATGGAGGCCCGTCTCGACAAGCTCCGCCCGGATATCAAAAAGATCAACGGCAAAGAACCACTTTACAATGAAGGGTTGCCCGAAATCATGGAACGGATCAAGGATGGCCTGACCGATCTCACCCGGTTTAATAACCATTACCTGATCAAGGAGAATATCCTGTTCCCGGCCATCGAGAAAGCCTGGCCCGATTACCGGTGCGTGCAGGTGATGTGGGCATTTCATGACGATATCAGAAGGGATATCAGGAGTACCATCGGGGAAATTGAAAAGGAGACACCCGATATGCCTGCGCTGAACCGCTTGTTTGGAAGCATTTTCTTTAACATGCTGGCCATCAAGTTCAGGGAGGAGAGGATACTGTTCCCGGTTATGCTCGAAACTTTCCCCAAAAGAGTGTTGGACGAAATGCTGCACGAGGCAAAAGAAATTGGATTTTCATATATAAACACACTAACAATGAGCGAATTAATAAATAACTCAGAAATACGTAAACAAACATTGAAGGGGCTTCTCCTGAAGATTCACGAAGGGGTGGATCCGGACAGGGTCAAAGCCGATCTGGTCGAGTTACTAAGGGAAGTACCTTATGGGGAAGTGGTAGAGGTTGAGCAGGAGCTGATTGAGGAGGGGCTGCCGGCAGAAGAGATACAGAAATTCTGCGATGTACACTCACTGGTGCTCGACGGCAACATCGACCTTTCAGGAGCCAAATCGATCCCGCAGGGACATCCGGTTGACACTTTTATTCAGGAAAATAAGGAATTGATCCGGCTGGCCGACAGCGCATCTGAAAAGATCGACCGGATTGGTCGCTACAAATCCGCCGGGGAGATTAAACCACTGGTGCTTGAGCTCCTGGCTGATTTCAACCTGTTACTGGATGTTGACAAGCATTACCAGCGTAAGGAGTACCTCCTGTTTCCGTTCCTGGAGAAGGCCGGCATTACAGGCCCTCCGAAGGTGATGTGGGGCAAGCATGACGAGATACGCGACCTGCTCAAGGGTTGCATCGAAGTTCTTCGTACACCGGATCTGTCGCCGGAGGATCTGTCAAGTACCCTCAAACTGCTCTTCTATCCTGCACTTGACGGAGTGGAGGATATGGTGAAGAAGGAGGAGGAGATCCTGTTCCCGATGAGTATGGATCATCTCACGGATGAAAATTGGTGGGATATTTATCAGCAGACCCTCGCTATCGGATTTTGCCTGTATGATCCTCAGGTTGAATGGAAGCCGGAAGGAATCGAAGGGATTTCAGCAGATGAAACGGCAATTCACGGAAACAGCATCCAGTTGCCATCGGGAAGCTTTACATCCGAAGAGATCATGGCCATTCTGAACACATTGCCGGTCGACATAACTTTTGTTGACCGGAACGACAAGGTCAAATATTTCTCCCAGGGTCCGCACAGGATCTTTACCCGCAGCCGGTCGATCATCAACCGGGATGTGAGGCTGTGCCATCCGCCGGCCAGCGTGCATATCGTGGAGAAGATCCTTGAGGATTTCAAGAGCGGCAAGGCCAGTCATGCACCGTTCTGGATCCAGATGAAAGGACGATTTATCTACATCGAATATTATGCCCTGAGAGGCGAATCCGGAGAATACCTGGGTACCCTGGAGGTGTCGCAGGATCTTACGGATTACAGAAAGCTCGAGGGAGAGCAAAGAATACTTTCTTACACATCAGAAAAATGATCACACCAAAAACAAAAATATCAGACCTTTTAGAGGAATATCCGGCACTTGAGGAGGTGCTGTTTGATATCAGTCCTGCTTTCAAACAACTCAAAAATCCCATTTTAAGGCGGACCGTTGCAAGGGTAACCACCCTGCAGCAGGCTGCCATTGTGGGCGGGTTGAAGGTGGAGGACCTTGTGAACCGGCTGCGGAAGGAAGCAGGAATTGAGGGCACGGGGGCACGAGGGCATGAGGGCATGGGGGCACAAGGGCATGAGGGCATGGGGGCACAAGGGCATGAGGGCATGGGGGCACAAGGGCACGGGGGCATGGGGGCACAAGGGCATGAGGGCATGGGGGCACAAGGGCACGGGGGCATGGGGAAGCCGGAGTGGTATGAGGAGGGCAAGGTAACGGGAAGGCTGGATGCGAGGGAGATGCTGAACCGGGGTGAACATCCGGTGGCACAGGTGCTTGCGGATCTGAAACACTTGCCCGATGGGGAGATCTATGAACTGGTAGCTCCTTTTAATCCTGCTCCGCTCATTGAAAAGGCTGAGGGACTGGGATTCAGTCACTGGATCAATCAGCTGGCCGAGGAGGATTTCAGGGTGTACTTCTATAAAAAGTCGTGACCGGCCGCCAATAATTTTATATTTTGGTCCTGTCATGATACCTGTTCTGATCATTGAGGACGAAGCATCGCTGAGAAAATCCATGGTTTCCTATCTGGAAACCGCCGGGTACCGCTGTACCACCGCCGGATCCTATCATGAGGCGCTTAAGGTGATCGACCTGCAGGATTATTATGCGGTTCTGGTGGATCTTGGCCTCCCCGACGGCGACGGGCTCAACATCATCCGGCTGCTGAAAGAGAACCAGTCGGGTTGTGGCATTATCGTGGTATCGGCCAGAGACACCCTTGAGGACCGGGTGAAGGGGCTGGAGACAGGCGCCGACGATTATCTGGTGAAACCCTTCCACCTTTCAGAACTCAATGCCCGGATCCAGAGTGTGATCCGACGTACCCGGCGGGGCGGTCAGATGAACCTGACTTATAAGTCGCTCGTGGTGGACCCGGAAGGGAAAACTGCTTTGCTGGCCGGGGAGCCGGTCGAACTCACCCGGAAGGAGTTTGACATCCTGGTCTATCTGCTTACCAACCGCACCAAAGTGGTTACAAAGGACTCCATTGCCGAGCATATCTGGGGAGACTCAAATTATGGCATCGACTATTCCGATGCGGTTTACACCCACATGAAAAATCTCAGGAGGAAACTGGAGCAGAGGACCGGAGAGGTTTGGGTTCAGACGGTGTACGGCATGGGGTATAAACTGGAGGAGGAAACATGAAGCTGCTCTCACTGACCTCCATCTATCTGGCCGGTTTATCGCTCGTCATCTTCATTCTGATGGGAGGGGCTCTCTACCTGACCCTCAGAACCGTCAGTAACAAGGAGATCGACACGCTCCTGAAGCAGGAGCAGACACAGGTGGTTGCCAATCCGGAACTTTTCATGGTGGCATCCATGGGGAATATTCCCTTTTACGAAAGACTGCACACCCTCAATGTTGAAACCATTCCGAATCCCTCCTACTTTTTCTTCGACAGCACATACGTAGACTCCCTTTCCAGTCTTAAAATTCAGGCCCGCTACCTCAGGTTTTACCTGACAGTCCAGGGTGATCCGGTTGAGTTCACCCTGCATCAGAAAAAATTATCCTCCACCGAGCTGCTAAAAAGAATCTCGATAGCCACTACCCTGCTCTCCCTGACTTTCATCTTCCTGCTGTTTTTTCTCAACCGATTCATTTTCATACGATTGTGGAGCAGTTTTTTCGATACTCTTAAGGCAATCCGTTCCTATGGACCTGAACAGAAGCCTCTTAAACTCCCGGATTCGGGGATCATCGAATTTCACTCGCTGAATCAAACCATCAGCAAGATGACTGACCGGATCAGTGAAATGTACCGGAATCTTCAGGATTTTACGGCCCATACCACTCATGAGATCCAGACCCCACTGGCAGTGATCCGTTCAAAAACCGAGCTGCTTCTGCAGACCCCCGGTCTTACCCAGGACCAGCTTGAACTGATCGGATCCATAGAAGATAACAGCCGCCATCTTTCGCAGCTGAACCGTTCCCTGGCCCTGCTGTTCAAGATCGGGAATCACAGGATGCCGGAATCGGGCAGTTTTGAGGCATCCGGGATGATTGAAGAACAGCTCGAAAACCTTGAGGAGCTCATCGAGAAAATGGAGATTGGAATTTCGAGGACGGTGGATTCTCCGCTCATCATTCCCATGGACCATGCGATGGGGGCGATCATGATCCAGAACCTCATTAAAAATGCGGTAGTCCACAACATCCCGGGGGGAACCATCAGGATCACCCTTCGTCCCGGACTATTGGAGGTGACCAACAGCGGCAGAAAACCCGAGTACCCGACCGAGCATTACTTCACTGAATTTGTTAAAGGGCCTGATTCCAGAGGATTGGGCCTCGGCCTGTCACTCATCAAAAAAATCAGTCAGGTCACCGGCTTCTCCCTGGAATACAATTATTTTGAAGGGTTTCACACCTTCAGGATCAGCTGGAAAGAAAAAAAATAGCAATTCCGGTATTTCTTCAGTTTTTCTTCAGATTCCGGACCTACTTTTGAATCGTTAATCTGATAGTAGGTTTGTTTGTTGATAGTTTTGCGGGAGGCGTAGTGAGCCCATCACTACGCCTCCTTGCATTTATGACGGTCAGGTCAGGGCTATGTCGAGATACGGTCTCGAGCAGTCAATCCCCTCCTTTTCGATGGCGTCCTGATCTTTTGCACCGAAAATGATATGGGAGCAGAGCGGTTGGGAAAAGAATCCCCGGGCTGCCTCCATCACAGGATCCCCCTGGTAGCTTCCGATCTGCACCATATTATATCCCCTGGCGCGGTACTCATGATAGATCTCCGTGATCAGGGCCTTCAATATCTCCGGATTGCGGTTTTCCACCGCATGGTCATTAATGACGATCTCCCTGAAAGGTGCACCCGGTGCAGGCAAGCGTGGAAAACCAAAAAACGGCGCCACCAGACTATATCCCAGCCTGACCCAGCGGTATTGCTTGCGGTAGGCCATCACCCTCAGCTTCCGGATCGGAGAAATATCCCAGGCATTGCAGACCCCCACAATGCGGTCTCCCTCCAGGGCAACGAAATAATCAGTTATACTGAATCCTGGCCGGCTGGCAATGGTTTTCCTGAGATTTTCAGGATCCATCAGCGGACCAAATAGCCGCGGACGGTATTCCGCATCGAGAAGTTCAGCAATCCGCGGCAGATCCTCTCCGGTCGCACGCCTGACCTGGAAACCGGTCCGGTTCCTCTTTCTGAAAGTGATCAGGATATTGAATATGTAATTGATTCCGATCGATTTCGAATAAGGGATGAACGGAAACTTGTGCACTTTCCGGCCGATCATCGGCTCGGTGTTCCGGTTGCCGACCATCGTGGTGGCATATCCTATTCCAACCTCCTCCAGGACTTCACTGAAGAGCGGTTCCGAGACCTTGTACAGCCACCCTTTCTTTCGTCCCTCCGGCCGGATGTACATGTTGGCCAGGTATCCGATCTCACGCGGAATGCCGTTGACATAGACCTTTTTCCGGCAGATCATGACAAATCCCACCAACCGCTCATCCATATAAAATCCAAACGCTTTCCATGAATTGAAAAAGAGCCTCGGAACGGCATACATATCGGGCGACCGGTCGAGGCACACCGACAGCCCGTCATTTTCCATGGGGGAATCCAGCAGGATCCTCAGCATCTCCTGATTTAATTCTTCACCGATTTGTTTAACTGATAGTGCCATGCGGATGGAAAACAAGTATTAAAATTAACTTTAATTCGATGTTATTCACGATTCAACCTCAAACCCATGAGACGCAGCTTTACCCTTCTGTTCCTCCTTTTCCTCTCCTGTACCCTATATGCCCAGTGGAGAACGGCTCCCAACCCCTGGCCGGAGTCGTTTGGCAGCCAGCGGGCTGTCGTTGAGGTGAACAAAACCTGTGAAGTGGC
>Ga0172370_10003356_pt1 | contig 22233 bp, 19 predicted proteins | sample LakKiv5m_FD_114538 | JGI IMG/M metagenome (GOLD analysis project Ga0172370, IMG submission 114538) | Freshwater microbial communities from Kabuno Bay, South-Kivu, Congo - kab_022012_11.5m | ecosystem: Environmental > Aquatic > Freshwater > Lake | place: Democratic Republic of the Congo...
AGGATATCAAAATCAACCTTGGCACCGCCAAAAGGTATTACCGTACACATTTCGGGTTTGATATTGTCGTATCTTTCCATCAGTGTTTTTGGATAACCAGGCGAAACCGAAACAATTCCGGCAACTTTCTTCATGGTAATGGCTTCCAGATATTTATCCATCCGGTAGGCCATCCAGAATTTTGGCGGACGTTCGTTTTTGGGCTTGTCTAAATAAAAATCATTTCGCCATGGGTCCTGCATATCAATAATGAAAGGAATCCCGAATTTATGTTTCCAGTATTTACCAAGAACCATCACGGGAAAAGCGGTGGTTGAAAAGTAGATCAAATCGTATTTATTCTTTCTGATGAGTTTGTTACCAAATTTTAAAAAGAAATAAAACGAGCGGTAACCGATATTTCCAAGACCAAATTTGCGGGTATATTTCGAGTCGAATGCTGTGAGATAATGAATATCACTGTCCGTCGGAATGGTTTTGATGAGCAGCGGGTCCTGGCTCATTTCTACAAATTCAGGTTTCACCGCAAGCACAGTCGCCTTCCAGCCCATGCTTTCGAAAAAAGGCAGACTTTGCCTGACACGGTGCATGTCGGCAGCATTAATGGGCGGAAAATTTGGTGATATGATCAATACTTTTTTCATCCTTGTTATTACTTAATTTTCAAATAACAGAATTCATCCAACTCACAAGCCCTTTCTCCTGTTGTTCCCAACAAAATTTACGTTTTGCTATGTTGAGTGCAGATTTCTTGGCCGTTTCAAGTTTTTCCTTATTCCCGATCAGCGAATTAATTGTTCCGGACAAATCCTCGGCATCATAATTTTTAAACAGAAATACCGACTCAGGAGCTGAGGCTGCCACTTCTTTTTGTCCGGCTGTATCCGATGCAATCACAGCAATACCGCCAAGGAGATATTGTAAAATTTTGTTGGTAATCGTCAGATTTCTGCTGTCGGGCCTGTACTCTTCGGTGGCAAGCCCGATATCGTGTTCGGCAATTCGCGATAGCAACTCCTTATGAGGGACCAATGAATGGAAATATAAACGATGTCCTTTTTCGGATGGGAAAATCAAAGTAAGCTGCGTTTTAAAATCTTCGGAGCAGTTCCCGCGCAAATGAAGTTCCACCGGAGTTTCGACTTTATCGAGCGACTTAACAAGAAATTCCAGTCCACGTCCCGGTCCGATGGTTTGGGAATACCAGTGCATCGAAGGCCGGGTAAAATCGCTGCGGTCGGCGAATTTGCCGTCAAGAAGATTCCTTTCGGCCAGCTGAAAAACATTATGCAGAACCTTGGGGGGTTCAACTCCGGCAAAATCGGCAATACCTCTTGCCATGCTTTCGGAGGTAGTATAATTCAACACGCTGTTTTGCAGGGCAAACTTTTCATATTTCTCCAAAAGTTTTATCGGGCGTGTTTTGTTTGCTTCGGGGAGTAAATCGTGCGAATACCAGTCTTCAAAATCAAAAGCAACTTTAAATCCGCGTTTTATCAGTTTGCAACCAATTACGGTGCTCATTTCCTGGTGGCAGGTGTAAAGATCTGCTTTTTCCCGGATTGCAGCCCTGAGGTTGGCACGGTAATCATAACCCAAAGCCCGGATATTTTCCCATCTGAACCTTCCGATTGCTTCACCTGCAAGCCTTCTCACAAGCCGTTGCCTGAGCCTGTACCAGTTTGAGGCTTGACCGGGAATCATATTGATGATTCCCTTGTATTCAATTTTTGAAGTATCGATGAGTTTCAGGTCTTCTTCGAGCAAATCGGCGTAGGTGAATGTGGTGAGGATTGACACTTTAAACCCTGCATCCGACAAAGTATTGGCTTCCTTTACCACGCGCGGGTTCCGGCATAAATGGCTTTGAGTTAATATGCAGATCGTTTTCATTTTCCTAATGTTTTGTATGTACCTGGTAACTGATCATTTTTGCAGCCTTCCAGCCAAAAATATTTTTTACGGTTTCGATGGCACAACCTCCCAGTATAGGTATTTCGGGTTGCTTACCAGTTTCTTTAACTTTCGATTCGCAGGCTACCACCAAATCTTTAAACCGCGGGTAGGCGTTGATAGCGATTTCCTGGTACAAAGTGGCCATGGCCTGGTTAAACCTGTCAGAATTGGTATATTCAGCCAGATATGCCGATTTGCAATTTAAAGCGTGAAGCGCACTTTGGAGGTTTTCCTTTTTATTGGCTTTGGCAGAAATGTTTCCTCCATAAAAAAAGCGCCTGTAAAAATTGGCACCTCCGCTTGTCCGTATTCCTTTGGATGCCAGTACCGCGCGGGCAAAATATTCACCATCCTGATCAAGTAGCAGGCTTTCGTCCCAGGGTCCGATTTTATCGCAAATTGCTTTTGGCGTAAGCCAGGCGCTGGTTTGTACCATCCAGCGCTCTCCATCACCACCATAAAGCCTTACCAAAAAATCAACCGGATCGTCGGTATCATGGATCCAGAAAGATTCTTCGCGCGGTGACATCGTTCTATAATCGTCGCCATCCATAAAATGAACAGTCGGACTAACCGCAAGATAGCCTTCATTATTTTCGAGAACCTTAAGCTGTTCCTCAATTTTATCATTACTTAAAACATCGTCAGCATCAAGATATTGAATGTATTTTCCGGAACTCATTGCCAAGCCCTTGTTGCGGGCAACGCAAGCTCCCTGGTTCTTTTGAACAAATACCTTTATTCTCTCCGATTTAAATTTTTGCGCAATTTCAACGGTTTTATCCTTTGAGCCATCATCCACCACAAAAACCTCTATATTCGGCCATGTTTGATTCACCACCGATGTAAGTGTTTCGGTAATAAACCTTTCGGCATTATAGGCCGGAATAATGATTGAAACCAGGGGTCCCGATGAATTGAGCATTATTTTGTTTTTACTAAATATTTAAATGTTTTTTGCGATAGGTTTCAAATTTGTCTTTGCGGATGTAGCCATGATAGGGATGTTTATAATTCAGCCTGACAAGCTTATCCGGATCAAGTTTTTTAATGAATTTGGCCGGATTTCCTGCAATCACACAGTTTCCTTCGGGAAAGGACTTGGTTACCACTGAGCCTGCACCAACAACTGTAAAATCGCCAAGTTCGACACCAGGCAAAATCATGCTGTTCATGCCTATCCAGCAATAACTTCCGATCCTGGTAACACCCGAAAATTGCTTCATGTGATCGTAAATCTCATGTCCACCACTGAGAATACCCACATTTTGGGCAATGAAGGTATAATGGCCAAAATAGAGTTTACCTGAACCCTGAATGTAACAACCCGAAATAAAGCCGGGATTTGTCCCAACGCCAACCAAAATGTTGTGAGCACCCAGAATCCGGCTCGTGAAATGTGTTGGCCAGTAGGCTTCACGGTTATAGCCCAGAACCTTTTGCTTGTACCAACGGTTAAAAGTTATCCGGTCATTCTGCACCTGCGTATCACCGATGAACCGAAAATAGGGCAGTCGAGTGATCATCCAGATAAAAATCCTGAATGGATTTCCAAGGATATGCTTGATTTTTCCGGTCGTAATTTTCATTTGCGTGATTTAATGTATCCTTTGATCTAAATGTAATCCTGACAAGATAATTAAAACCTGTCAAATTTTTCGTGAATATTTAAGCCTTTTTGATGACTCTCCTGAGAATTTCAAAATAGCCCATTTCGGATTCTTTTTTGAGGACCTGCATGGTTTTGAGCGACTGGTTTTTACCCACACCCAAAATATACCTGGCCTGGTTCCACTTAATCTGTTTCAGTGCAAGCTGTCTTTCATCTTCCGAGAGTGGACACTCAGGTTTCATCAGCATTTCTTCGGAGCATTTGAGGTATTTAAACGGAATTGTGAAATCGGTGCGGTTATTTTGCATTTCCTGCTCCTCATGTTCGCGATACCACACCAGGCCCTGCGACATTAAAACCACGGGGAAGTTATTGGCCAGAACATGCCACATCTCGAAATCCCCCAGGTACCTGCGACCTGAAAATCCCCCGACTTTTTCAAAAGCTTCCTTTTTCATTATCGCCGAAAGTGGCGCTTTGTGAAACAACTTTTGTTCGAAATAGTGTCGTTTATAGGCATCCTTACCCGAAAGCATGAATGGAAATTTCCTGAATTTATCCTGCGGTAATGACGCTAAGGCCCATCCGGCTTCGGGGAATTGCTCCATTCCGCTCACCATTACCTGAAGACCTACCGGATAAATCATGTCGTCAGCGTCAACATATTTTAAATATTTCCCCTGAGCTAAACTTGCAGCTTTATTGCGATTTGGGTAGTCGCCAAGGTTTTTTTCGTTAAGGATTACTTTTACCCGCATATCTTTCTCGGCATAGTTCCTGGCAATTTCAACACTCCGGTCTTTACTCCGGTCGTCGACAACCAGCAATTCCCAGTTTTGATACGTTGACGCAATCACACTTTCGATGGCTGCTCCGAGATATTTTTCCCGGTTGTAGGTGGTCATTAAAACACTCACCAACGGTTGGTCAGATTTTTCCATTTTTCTATTATATTTCCATTTTTTTAGCCTGAATTCCCTGAGGCGGAAAGCCTACAAAATATTTTTGGGACGATTCAACACCTTTCATTCCCCTGAAAGCCGCATTAAAACCAAAGATCAGGGCTGCTGCCCAGGCAGCCGCGACAAGTCGAAAGTTATACCCTATCCATTTCATTTTCTCTCCAAGTCGTAATTCTTTCATTCTGAGCAGTCTAATATTTATCTGAGCTATCCTGATGAAAGGATTTTTGGGATATTTGATGTAATCGTAAAACTTATAATTCTGATAAAGAATAATGTAACTGCGCTTAAAATAAAACTTAAAGTCCTGATGGTGATAATGATAAACCCTTGCACGGTAATCGTAAACCAGTTTATAGCCTTTCGAAAGCGCATCTTTTGCCCAAAGTGTATCTTCTGAAAACATGAGTTTTTTGAAAGGAACTTTTTCTTTAATGCTCTTCCGGTACATGGCGTTTACATCATCCCAATTGCAGAATTCGTGCTGTTTTTTACCCGGAAGTCTCTTAAAATCATCCGTTTTTTCAAAATAAACGGTATAGGGCTTTGCTTCACTTGCCGGCCGGAACCATTGCAAAGGGTTTTTCGAATGATCTATTGCCACAATCTGTTGTCCGCAAACTCCGGCAACCCCGGGATCTGAGAAATGTTCAAGCATGGTTTCTATCCATCTGTCACCGGCAGGCGTGGCATCCTGCACTGTCATCAGAACAAATTCACCCAGGGCCAGGCTTACACCCAGATTACGGGTTTCGCCATGATTAAAATCGCTGGGTGGAAGATTGTGAACCTTAACCGGGGATTGAGCCAGCAATTCAAGGGTACCATCAGTCGAACCGGAATCAAGCACAATTACCTCAATAGCATCTTTGAGCGTTTGCCTAAAAATGCCGTCCAGACAAGCTTTCAGTGTGCTCATCCCGTTTTTAACAGGAATCACAACACTCACCAAGGGCTTGGTTCTATTCCTATAATTTTCTGATGACATCATTTTGAAATTTTTCGACCCGTTTGTCCCAGGTGCTGTTCATAATGAATGATTTCCCGTAATCGACTGATATTTTGGTATCTAAAATCTTCTTTATCTGAATCTCCATTTCGGCAGCATCCCCGGCAAGGAAAAACAGATTTTCAAAATCTTTGCCAAGGCCGGGATGGTAATTCAACGTAACCACCGGGATTCCGGCAGCGATGTATTCGTAAAGCTTCATGCTGTCCACATCGAGCCAGGGTTCATGCCGGTAAAGATTGAGTGCAACATCAAAAGTTTTTAGTGTCAAAGGAACATCCTCGGCCTTCACAGGTCCCATAAAATGAACATTTTTGAAAGTTTCCAGATTTTTGTAAGTCTCAGTTTTAAATGAGGGGCCATAAACCGGGAAATCCCATTGCGGATTATTCTTAATCAAGGTTTCGTAAGTTTCATAATCGATCCATTTCGAAATTGTTCCGATGTATCCGATAACAGGTATTGAAAACTGCTTTTTGAGTTCAGGCAAATTCATGTAAATCTCCGGAACAATTCCGTTTCTTAACCTGTAAAGATTTGAAAATCCTCTTTCTTTGTACCAATCAAGCATGCTTCTGGTACTGGATAATATTTTCCTGCATCTTTTTCCAGCATCAAGCAGGATTTTTTCCTGCCATTCCTGTTGACTTATATTCAGATTCTCGTCGTGAATGATATTGTGGTCGGTATCGAAAAAAACATGCCCGCTGAGTGCGATTTTCCTATTAAGATCATAGCCTTTGGGCCAGTAACAAAAAATGATGTTCCCGGGATTGTTGAATTTTCGGATACCCTGTAGCCAAATCTGCAACCTGAAAAACAGCTGGTTTATTTTATTAAAAATGATTCCTTTAAACCCACCGGACAGAACATTGGCAACGAACACATCGCTTACGGCTGCCAACCTGTCCTTTTTACCAAAAATCGCATTTAAAACCTTACCTCTTGTCGAAAAATGAACCGCAATTACCTGGTCGAAGTATCCGGAATGAGCAAACGATTTCAATAAATGCGTGTTGCGTCGCCTGAAACCATCAGTCAGCAATTTTGTCCAGGGAGCATCCGCACCAAAGTAAATCAATTTCATACCAGGCTGATTTTAGTGGTTCCGTTTCATCTTTTCCCTCTTAAAAGGCCTTTTATCCTGACACCTAAATTCACAAAACCCTTACCCAGCACAGGGAAAATCAGCAATCGCCAGGTTTTTGGTATTTTCCAGCCGTCTCTGAGCATTTCTCCGCCATATTTCCGGATCAGTTGAAAATCTCTTGCATTTAAAACCAGGCTGTACAAGTATTGTAGATCTTCCCGAAGGAATTTTCCTTTGGGATGTTTTACCTGTTTTTCTTCGGCAGGTTTCTCGGCGGGTGGTGAGGGAATGATCTCACCACGCATAATTGGGTCGGTTCCGGTTTCTTGCCGCTGTTGCGAATATTCCTGCAGGAGATTCCGAAAATATTGGATTTTATTGGCGTGACGGTTGGTTGCTGATTGTCCGTGGATACGCATAAAATAAGTACAATCGCTAAGGATGGCAATTTTATATTTTTCGAGCAGGCGCATCCACAAATCGTTGTCTTCCGAAACAATAAATTCGGGCCTGTAACATCCAATGTCGAGCACTTCCTGCCTCCGATAGCAGGCTGTACCATGAATTACCGGGCTGGCACGGTCGGGTTTAAAATCGTCAAGTGTCAGATCGCGATAATTTTTCCCTCCAAAATACTTATTCTGTGGTAATCTGAAATCCCTGGCAATCTTGCCGTTTGAGGTCATAAAAGCTTGTTGGTTGCAAACCATCACATATTCGGGATGGTTTTCCATAAAATCGACCTGTTTCCGGATAGAGTCCGGTGTGGAAATATCGTCGGCATCATGACGCCTGATGTATTTGCCCTTAGCCACTTTAAGTCCGTTGTTGAGCGAACGGGCTACACCCTGGTTTTTTTGCCTAACTGTTATGATGCGCGGTTCGTTGTACGAATCGATAATTTCCTGAGAGTCGTCCGTTGATCCATCATTTACCAAAATGATTTCAAAATCTTTAAAAGTCTGATTTAAAAGACTATCAATTGCCGGTCTCAGATAATCCCGTCCGTTGTAAACCGGCATTAGCACACTTACCATTCGGTGTTTATCCATGATTCGTCTGATTTATTTGAAATTCCATTTGGACTGAAGAACAATTTTAGCCCGCTTATCGAAGGGATAGGGTCGCAAAATAAATTTATCGCCCTGTTTGATACTAAACCTCATACAATTCTCGATGTAATCCATTGTTCCATATGAATTTCCGAGCCAGATTGAGATGTAATAAGTTCCGGGTGCCAGCGAGATATTTTTAACAGTTACTGATACGCTGATTGTATCGCCTTTGTCAACTTTCTTAATTTCGAAAAGGTCATCGGCATTGGTAATGTGGCCGACAAATTCATTGGAATCGTTGCGGATATCGAGGGAAAGGTCGGTGTAATCGATATTTTCGTTGGCTTTTGCAACCGTGCTAACCATAAAATCATCACCCAGGAAAACTTCATCAATCTTTGTTCCTTCCATATTTGTCATCCGATAGTCCTGAAACTCGATAAGCCTTGTGCCGCTTCGTTTTAAATCGTTTTCGTTTACCGATATCTTTTTATAGGCGGAGGTGATATCGTGAACATTGCCTCTCAGGGTAATTGTTCCGTTTTGCATGAGGATACCTTTAGTACAAAGCTGTTCGACGGCAGTAAGGTTGTGACTTACAAAAAGTACAGTACGCCCGCTCCTTGAAACCGACTGCATTTTGCCAATGGCTTTTTTCTGAAAATCGGCATCTCCCACGGCGAGAACCTCATCAATAATCAGGATTTCGGGTTCAAGGTGTGCAGCAACAGCAAAGGCCAATCTCACATACATTCCTGATGAATATCTCTTTACAGGGGTTTCGGCATATTTTTTAACTCCTGAAAATTCGATGATTTCCTCATACTTCGAATCAATCTCTTTTTTAGTCATCCCCAGGATCGCACCATTAAGGTAAACGTTTTCCCTTCCTGTGAGTTCCGGATGGAATCCGGTTCCAACTTCCAGCAGACTGGCAATCCTTCCTTTAACCTTGATATTTCCTGTTGTTGGCGCAGTAACGCGCGATAACAGTTTGAGAAGTGTCGATTTTCCGGCACCGTTTTTACCGACAATTCCAAGTACTTCGCCTTCACCGACTTCGAGGTTGATATCCCGCAAGGCCCAAACATATTGCCCATCGATAGTGTCGAGCCGGTTTGAAACACCTACCTTACGGGTGGGATCTTCCTTACCACGAATTTTTGCAAAAAAACGGTTCAAATCATGGCTTAAGGTACCCGTTCCTACCACACCCAAACGGTATTGCTTTGAAATGTCCTCGAGTTTTATGATTATTTTCGACATCTTAATAAATTTTCGATTTGTAATTTATTCTATACGACCCTTTTGAAGCACTAAACTGTATCCATAAAGGTTTTTTCGACTTTGTTGAAGATAATCACCCCCGCCACCAAAACAGCCACAGTAAATCCGAAACTATAAAGCAATTGCAGGTAGTTAATCTCCCCAACACCAAGCAATGCAGTTTTAAAGGTTTCAACAATGGGTGTCATCGGGTTGGCCAATACGAAAATCCTGTACTTTTCAGGAATACCGGACATTGGATAAATGATCGGTGTGGCATACATCCAGAGGGTTACACCAAAGGTAACCAAATTGGTTAAGTCGCGGTATTTCGTGGTAAGCGAAGAAATGATAATTCCGAATCCAAGGCCCAAACCGGCAATAAGGACAATCAAAACAGGAATCAGCAAAACATTGATGTTTGGCGCAATGTCGGAACCAACCGCCATAAAATAAAACAGGAAGCACAGCAAAAAAATGAACTGGATGAAAAAACTCACAAGGTTCGAAATGACGATAGAAATCGGAAGTGCCAGGCGGGGAAAATAAACTTTTCCAAATATCGAAGCATTCTTAACAAAAGTTTGTGATGTATCGTTTAAACATGTCGAAAAATACGTCCAACCCACAATGCCAGATAAATAAAACAGCATTTTTGGAATGCCATTGGTCGATATACCGGCAATATTTCCAAAAACAACAGTAAACATAAGGGTTGTAAGCAATGGCTGGATGATAAACCAAAGCGGCCCCAGGATGGTTTGTTTGTATTTTGCAACAAAATCACGCTTAACAAACAACATGATCAAATCGCGGTATCGCCAGAGTTCGTGCATGTTGATATCCAGGAGGCCTCTTTTCGGCCTGATGATCATCGTCCAATCATCGTCCTGCGGGCTATTCATTGCACCGATATTCTCATTTTCCATTTTCAGATTTTTTGAAGAATTGAATTTTACAATAATGTTAGCTTTTTCCTGAAGTCGGCATAGGCATCTTCGATTCCTTCTTTTAATGTTATGGAAGGCTCAAAGCCCAAAGATCTTAGTAGCGAAACATCTAACAATTTACGGGCTGTCCCGTCGGGTTTTGTGGCATCAAAAACCAATTCGCCTTTAAAACCAACAACTTCTTTGATAAGCAAAGCAATATCTTTTATTGTAATATCCTTACCCCAACCAATATTTACGAATGTTTTGCCATCATAATTTTCCATCAGGTAAACGCAGGCTGCAGCAAGATCGTCAACATGCATGAATTCGCGGAAAGGCGAGCCGGTACCCCAAATTGTGACGTTTGGCGAATTATTTTCCCGGGCTTCATGAAATTTCCTGATTAATGCCGGCAATACATGTGAAGTCTGCAAATCGTAATTATCATTTGGTCCGTAAAGGTTGGTTGGCATGGCTGCGATGTAATTTGTGCCATATTGAAGGTTATAATTTTCACACATTTTAAGCCCGGCAATCTTTGCGATGGCATAGGGTTCGTTAGTGTATTCAAGCGTATCGGTAAGTAGGTACTCTTCCTTAATGGGTTGTGGACAGTTTTTGGGGTAGATACACGAGCTCCCGAGAAACAACATTTTCTTTACTCCGATCAGATAAGCATTGTGAATGATATTATTCTGAATTTGCAGATTTTCGTAAAGAAATTGTGCCCTGTAGGTATTGTTTGCCACTATCCCACCTACTTTTGCCGCTGCATCAAATACATAATCAGGTTTTTCAAGGTTAAAAAAAACCTGAACATCAGTCTGGTTCAGCAGGTTCAGTTGCGAATAGGAAACGCCGTCGGCATACTGTGGTTTTTTTGAGTGATATATTCCGATGATCCGGGTGAAGCCATTTTTGATCAGGTTCCTAACGATAGCACTTCCCACCATACCAGTAGATCCGGCAACAAATATTTTCGAATCCTTATTCATAATAGCTCTTTATTTCGAAACCACCATCGCGAAGATATCTGTCCTTTTTCATTAATTTAACATCTGACTGAATCATCTCCTGAACTAAACTTTTCAGGTCATATTCTGGTTTCCAGCCCAGTTTTGTCTGGGCTTTTGTGGCGTCACCTATCAAAATATCAACTTCGGTCGGTCTGAAATAACGCGGATCTACTTTAACCACTTCTTTACCAATTTCAAGATTATACTCAGGATTACTGCAGGAGGCCACAACACCGGTTTCGTCCTGACCTTCACCACGAAATGCGATTTCAATACCCAATTCTTCAAATGCCATCCTTACAAATTCCCTTACTTCTGTGGTAACCCCGGTTGCAATTACATAATCGTCGGGCTTTTCCTGCTGTAAAATCAGGTGCATGGCTTTGATGTAATCTTTGGCATGTCCCCAGTCACGCTTGGACGAGAGGTTCCCAAGGTGGACGATATCCTGCATGCCGAGGGCAATTTTTGCGACAGCACGGGTTATTTTGCGGGTAACAAAAGTTTCGCCACGTTGTGGAGATTCGTGGTTAAATAAAATCCCGTTGCAGGCAAACATTTTGTAAGCTTCGCGGTAGTTCACCATAATCCAGTAAGCATATAATTTCGCCACAGCATACGGAGAGCGTGGGTAAAATGGTGTTTTCTCGGTTTGCGGGATTTCCTGAACCAAACCATACAACTCGCTGGTAGAAGCCTGGTAAATTCTGGTCTTCTGTGTCATGTTGAGTAGCCTGACCGCTTCAAGTAAACGCAAAGCACCAATTCCATCAGCATTTGCAACGTATTCGGCAGTATCAAAACTTACCTTTACATGCGACATAGCCGCAAGGTTGTAAATTTCGTCTGGCTGGGTTTCCTGGATGATCCTGATTAAGTTTGTCGAATCGGTCATATCGCCATAATGAAGCACAAATTTCTGATGGTCAACAAAAGGATCCTGGTAAATGTGTTCAATCCTGTCGGTATTGAATGATGATGACCGCCGCTTAATCCCATGAACGATATAGCCTTTTTTGAGCAGATATTCCGAAAGATATGCTCCATCCTGTCCTGTAACCCCTGTAATTAAAGCAACTTTACTCATGATATTTTATTTTTAGTTAAATGCTATTCCATTTATCCAACCGTCAGCCAGATTAAATTTTCCGTAATAAATCTACAATGATCCGCCTTAACCGCAGTATTAGCGGAATAATCCTGTATTTTGGACTGAAGTCTTCTCCATAAAAAGATAAATCCCGGCCACTGATTTTCATCTTAACATCATTGTAAACTATACTCAGGTTTTTCATCTCATTAAAAACAGCTTCTTTTACCGCATCCGAAAATCCTTTCTTTGTCGAAAAGTTATATCGTACGATAAAAATGGTAGCATCAGCATATTTATTTAAAAGATATGCATCACCAACGAGCCCTATGGGTGGGGTTTCGACAACGATATAATCATACTTTTTCCGCAATTCCTGGAAGAGCAGTTTCGTTTTTTCCGATTCGATCAATTCATCCGGGTTTGGTGGGATCGGACCTGATAAAAGGATATCGAGATTCTTTGTGAATGTAGTCTGAATGACATCATTCAACTGCAAATCGGTGATCAGGTAATCGGTAATTCCAACTGTGGATTGTAAATCAAAATCCTGCGGAACTTTTTGCCGCCGAAGGTTGAACCCTACAAACAAAGTTTTTTTCCCGGTCAGGGCATATACCGAGGCAAAATTTAGCGCAAAAAATGCTTTTCCTTCCATCTCCATGGCCGAGGTCACCATGATTACCTGTTCACCTTTTGCCGGATTAAAATTCAGCTTTATGCGGATGATCCTCAGCAATTCGGTAAAAAATGAATTTGGAGATTTCAGGACATTACTATTTCCCTTTTCGGGATTTCGCATCAATGATCCTATGATCGGGACGTCGGTGTTTGAAGTAATATCTTCGATGGCCATCACCCGGTTGTTGAGGAAAACCAAAAGGAACAGGAAAACTGCCGGAATAATGATTGCCCAAATCATTGCATTAATGTAAGCGGTTCTGGGGCCTGGAGAGATTTTCGAAATTCCGGTATCGCCCGCATAATCAACAATTTCGTGATCAGGTGTATTCGCTGCCCTTTGAATTTCAACCTCTGATTTCCGTTTTAACAAAAAATCATAAAGGTCGTTGATGATTTTGTATTTTCGCTGGATCGTAAGAAATTCGCGTTCGAGCCTGGGCAGTTTCATAAATTCTTCGTTCAAACCCCACATCCTTTTCTCGGTGTCATCCAATTTTTGCTCGGTAGTTTCGATGGTACTCCGCATGCTTTCAGCCAACGATTTTTTCATATTGGCAATATCTGTTTCCAGAATTTGTAAATAGGGATTCTCACGGGTCGAATTTGCCAGAAGGTCATCTCTTTCCTGAATGGCAAGTGAAAGTTTTCCGGTAAGGGCATTGAACATGGGCAAATTAACTCCCATCGAAGAAGGCATCACGATTTCGTCATAATCTTCTCTTTCTTCTACATAATTCAGCAGGTACCTGTAATATTCAAGATCGATTCGCAGGTTTTTGCTGTCTTTCGACTCATCATCAAGGTTTTTCAATAATGCACCGATCTTTTCCTGTAGCATCATAAAATGGTGCTTCTTCCGAAATTCTTCAATTTCCTGCTCCGTTTCGTTCAAATCACTTCGAAACTGAATGAGCTGTTTTTCGATAAAATTGATGGTGTTGGTTAGTATTTTATTCTTTTTTTCGAGGTTACTCAATAAAAATTCTGCTGTGAGCTGGTTTAGATAATCTTTTTCTTTTTGTTTGCTTGGCCCGCTTGATGAAATGACAAGCATCGAAGTTCCCCTTTCGATGTAAACATTGGTAACATTCATATATTGGTTTACCAAACCATTGATGTCGTTAATCAGAAAGGCAAATTCCTTGTCCTGAATGGAACTGGCATCCGTATCATCTTTTAGGCCGACAGAAAAACAATATTCTTTGCCTTTAAGGGTATCACCTACACGATAGGTTTTTGCAATGGTAAACAGGCCATTATCCGACCAAAGCTGGAATTTGTCAGGCGACAGAAATTTAATTTTTATTTGCTGGTAACGGGGTTGCCAGTGGTTGCGGTCAAAGCTTACAATGAAAGGAGATTGCTTGTAAATTTCGTTGTAAATAAAATCCCCTTTGGCATAATAAGAAACCTCAAAGTCAAGCTTTTCGATAATCCTCTTTATTTGGGCAAACGATTTAAGAAAAGCCATTTGATTTTCGATAAGTTTGGAACTTAGGTATATCGGTGAGGCCGAAATTGCACCCCGTTCCTCCAGGACAGATGTATTGCTTTTATCCTCAATAAGCACAGTTGTTCTCATACTGTACAGCGGTACGATATACCTGTTTTTGTTTGTAGCAAAAGCGTAGGCAATAATAATGGCGATGGCAAACATATACCAGTTTTTCGCGTATTTAAACAATACCCGCTGAAAATCGATACCACCTACTGATTTAACCGGTTTGCTCATTTCATTTACTTCTTAAGTGACATTATCAGCACATAGGTGGTCAATAATGTTGTAATAATCGATAGCGAAAAGGTTGGCGTCAGGCCAATGGCCTTTGCCCGCATGGGCTCAACATAAATCTGGTCGTTCGGGAAGACATAAAACATATTTTCCGAAATAAGTTTTCCGCTTGTAACATCAACCAAATAAACTACTTTCTCCCCTTGTACCGACCTGTAAACCTTAATCATTTTCCGGCGGGCATAAGGCGTCAAACCACCGGCCAGGGTGAGGGCCTCATAAATTGTGATTTTATTTTTGGTCATATTGTACAAGCCTTCCCGGTTAACTTCACCCATGATATTTACTGAATTGTTAATGAGTTTTACATCAATACGGACTTTATCGCCAAGAATTTTGCCAGTGGCTGCTTTAATGGCATCATGGGCCTGCCGGACAGTTAATCCGGCAACTTTTATAGGCCCGAGATATGGAAAAAAGATCGTGCTGTCGTCCGTTACATGATAGCCCACCAACGCCTGGTTACCCGCATCCAGGAAGTTAATTCCGGCCCCTGGTGCCAGAAAATCTGATAAGGGCTTTTCGACGGTGGTTACATTAACATAAAGATAGTCGTTGGGTTGTATCAGATATTCCGTCAGAGGATCGGGATCAGGCACAAACGCATTGGCATACGTACTGTCGTTAAGCTTATCATATTGCATCAATAAAATCTTCTTCTGTGGAATACACGATGAAAATGAGATAATTATCAGGACGAAAACAGAATATCTGAAAACCGAAAATTTCCTTTGCTTTCCAAACAATATATTGCCCATGTTAAGTTATGCTAAAAAACAAATGTTAAAATTCATAATATGCCCAACAATTTTACGAAAAATTTTCCATGCCATAGCAGAATGAAGTAATAATAAAATTTTGGAGTTGCTTTACCGACTATTTTTTTGAAAACTTGTCGATAAACCTGAGTACGTCGTTGCGATTGATTGGTTTTACCAGATACCCTTTAAAATTTGCGTTTTCGATCCGACCTGCAATATTTTTATTTGAATAGGCTGTCTGAGCTATAAAAGGAATATTGACATATTCTGGCCATTTTTTTTCGATCGACTCCTTAAGTATAATTCCATCCCAGGGTTCAGGAAGTCCGATATCCATGAAAATCACATTAAAAAGTATTCCTTTGTTGTAGTTCAACTCGATAATATTCATTGCCTCATTACCCGAAAATGCAGTCGATACATTGGCCACACCTTGGATGTACATTTTAAAAATATTTGCATTAATCTTCTCGTCCTCAACAATCAAGACATACATTTTCTTGTCAGGATTTTTTTCATCTGAATTTGTAGTATTAACATCCTGCTGTAAATCAATTTCTTTTCTAACCGGAATTTTAAGTATAACAATTTCACCCATACTTTCGCCGGTCGCAAAATCAATTTTCGAGTCGAGGCTGTTCAGGTTCTTAAGCAGCGATTGGATTTCACGATACATAAACAAAATAGGATTCTTATAATCGTACAGGGACTTGTTGTTTTCGCGCTTAATATAGTGAATGATGCTTTGCGGGATATCTTGTCCAATGTTATCGATGGTGAGCGTAATTTCTTTTTGATTGTCGTTCAGAAAAAAATCGATAACCACTTCTTCGTTCCGGGTAAAATCGATGGCTTTCCCAACAAAAAAATTGATGATATCAAAAAGAATGAATTCGTCACTTAGCAAAGTAATATCGGTTCGCTGCCTGATTGTGATGAGAATATTGTTTTGATGCGCCTGTGCACCAAGCATAATCTTTGCTTTTTGCAAAACCTGCAAAACCGAAGTTTGTCCCCAGGAAATTTCGTCGTGTTCAACCTCTGAATCTTCCAAGCTATTGAAAAGCTTTTTAAGATTATTCCCTGATTTTACAATACTATCGACATATTTTTTCAGTTTCTGATCCTTAACGATACCGGCCTCTTTCGAAAGCACTGTACCAAAACCAAGAATTGTATTCAGCGTATTCCGTACATTATGATCAAATTCATCATCATGCTTTACATTTGCGGTCTTTGTGATATGATCTTTTTGGTCCTGTTCCGGCACAGGCCTGATATCTGGCACAGAAAATGCAACCGGTTCCGGCTGAACCGATATTTCCCTTTCATTTAATGGTTTGATCGACCCTAAAAATTTATTCCCTTCAATTTCTTTAAACTCAAGAAAAACAGGTACGATGTAACGCAAGGCATCGATCATATAAATTTCAGCCGAAAATTCGCGTAAATGCCTGGCATCAAAAGGATTCGGATTGCTTTTTAGCGTAATGAATAAATCGCGGACTGAAAAAGTTGTGAGTTCATCTTCGGAATAACCGGTAAATTTTTCTCCAAAAGGGTTTGCCAGCAAAATATCTCCATCAAGATCGGCAAGGAAGATAGGTTCCTGCTTATTATCGATCAATGACCTGTAATAATGCTTATTGGCAAGTGTTTTTTTATCCCTGGTATCTTTATTTCCAAATCGTGTTAAAATATGCTTTCCTCCTCAAATTTAACAATATACAACCTTCACTTTATAGAAATGACTTTTCGGTGGGTGGCGGAATATCCTTTGTCACAAAACTAATAATAAATCACCAAAATTCAATGCTATTTCTTGTCGGACTTGTAAAAGAGCTGTTTATGATTTTCAAGGATGGTATTCAGCGAACTTGCCCACGATTTCCAGCTTAATCTTGTCTCATAAAAATCTCTGGTCGATTTTATAAGTGGCAGGTATTTGTTGTCGTAATCCGAAAATATTTCCGAAATTACATCGGCATATTTATCGCCTCTCGCCTCAAGTGATAACCGGAAACCGTTTTTCCCATTTTCGACGGCACTCCCAATTCCACCGGTATCAGTGGTAATCGAGGGTAGCCCAAAAGCGCTTGCTTCACAAAAAACAACACCAAAACATTCAGCCCGTGTGGGCAGGATAAAGAAATGGTTTTCAAATAACAGCTGATTAAATAAATCACTTTGTGCTTTATCATTTTTGTTCAGGAAAGGAATTACAACCAAGTCTTCATCCTGAAATTCCTCAGGAGGTTTACATCCGCAGATTGTTAACCGGGATTTGATGCCCCGCTTTTTTAACTCCTTCAATGTTTCAAAGGCAATTTCACCACCTTTTCTTTCCCATTCAATGCCAATGAAAAGCATTTTACAAACGATTCTATCTTTTTCGGTGTAAAGCATTTCCCGGCCTGGTAATTCATCTACATTTGGTCCGAATGGAATAATGAATACATTTTCGGGCTTTGCATGATAATGCTGAATAACCGAATCGGCAGCCCATTGTGATGAACATATCGTTAATGCAGAATTGTTGATAGCCAGTTGTTCGACTATGTTTCCTTCTTTTACCGAAATTTTCATGAAATTCGAAAACCATTCGTAATAATTGTAAAAGAGTTTGAAAGTTGTATCGGTATAGTAAATAATTGGAATGTCGGTTTTAAGCTTGCAGATTTCAACTGATGAGCGCTGAGCAAAAATGAAATCATAATCTTTACCTTTCAGTTTTTTCTCAAAAATCCGGGCATATATCCTTCCATAATAAAGGCTGTGGTTAAAATTATAACGTCTTTGTAATTTGTAATTTACTCTCTTTAAAAATCTCAGCAGTGCATTTGTAATTTTTACCGGACCCAACACGTCAACTGTACCTACGTCCTTTTCGAGGACTTTTAAAATTGTATAAATGGTCCCCGACAGAGACTTTTTATCAAGTGGATCAACCGAGGTGAGGTAGGCGATTTTGTACTTGCTCTTTTCCATACGACTTGGCAATATTTATCTGACAAATATAGAATGGAATCGATTTACCAGCCAAATTAAAGCGTCTTTATCCGAAAAATAAATTCAATCGCTGCATTTATTTTAAAATTTGTACAATTAATTGACAATAGAATAAAACTTTTAATATTTTTGTTAATCAGGGGCGGCATGGTTAATTTAATTAGTGTTTTTTGGAATTTTTCGTGCTTGAACAACATCATACCTAATTATCAAATGAATACTGATATTACGAATTATGAAATTTTAAAAATCGTAGGAACTTTCTTTGTCGGTTTTTTAATTACCCTGGTTCTAATACCAGTTATTATCAGGCTGAGTAAAAAATACAAACTGATGGATGATCCTACCCTTGACAAAGAAAAGCGAAAGATGCACAAGGACCCGATTCCTACCCTTGGCGGCGTTGGGATTTTTATTGGCTTCATTATTTCAACTGCCGGATGGATGATCTTTTATGGAAATATTACGATCCTTTTTGTTGCTGTTTCACTGATCATCTTATTCATAACCGGTATCATCGACGATCTGAAAGATTTAAGAGCATCCCTGAAGTTTCTCATTCAAATTGGAACAGCATTAATGGTCGCATATTTTGGAATAAAAATTGAATCGTTAAACGGGATTTTTGGAATTTATGAAATTCCGGTCTTTTTTCAGTATGCCTTTTCGGTTTTCTTAATAGTTGGTCTTACCAATGCTTTTAATCTAATCGATGGGATCGACGGGCTTGCCGGGGGTTTAGCGTTTATAAACTGCATGGTCCTGGGTATTATTTTAATTGCCAAATGTCACGATTTGGTCTTCAGTTTAATCGCATTTGGATTTGCGGGCTCACTGTTAGGCTTTTTAAAACATAATTTTAATCCTGCTAAAATTTTTATGGGTGATACCGGCTCATTAATTATCGGATTTTTGATGGCAGTGCTCGGAATCGTAGTAATTCAGGGCTTTTTTCAGAATGCGCCACTGGGTCAGGATGAAATGTCGGGGCTTACAATTATTGTTGTTGGGATTTTATTGCTTCCTGTTTATGATACATTGCGCGTTTTTGCCGAACGGATTCTTAAAAAATCGTCCCCGTTTAAACCCGATAAAACCCATGTCCACCACCTGTTAATCGAAACCGGTTCAAATCACGAAAAAGCAGCCATCATTTTATATTTTGCAAATGCAATCATCATTCTAATTGCTTTTCTACTAAGGAATGTAAATCCCTCATTTTCCGTTCCATTCTTGTTTATTATTGCCGCTGTCCTGTCGGAAAGTATAAACTTGAAGCGTTGGTTGTTAGCTCTTGCCAAAGGCAAAAAAGCCGAAGAAGATTCGGAAAAATTACTTGAAGAAAATCGCTATTTGTCGAGAGATCCAAAAGATTTTGATTTATAAAATTTATAATTATGAGTGTTTCAAAAGATTCGACATTAATTTTTATCGTGGAAGATAACTCCATCTTTGCCGAAACTGTAAAAAGCGGCCTTGAAAATGAAATGGGCTTCACTGTCAAGCATTTCAGCACTGGTGAGGAAATGCTCGATTATCTCGCCAGAAACCCATCGGTTCAACCGGAACTTTTTATCCAGGATTACTATCTGGACAGCATTGTGGCAAATGCAAAAAATGGAGGTGAAATCCTCCAGGAATTGGTGCAAAGGTACAAACAGAAAAAAGTACTTGATGACCTTCGGGTAATAATGCTTACCTCATCCGATGAAATTCGCAGGGCAATTGAATTACTGAAAAAAGGAGCCACAGATTATATTTTAAAAGATGAAGTTTTTTTTGAGAATCTCAAGAAAACGATAAGTAACATTTTAAAGATGAGGGAGGTAAAAGCCGAAAGAAAATACTATATGGATAAGGCTGAATCCTATCGCAGACGACTTATTTCGATAACTATAGCATTAGTTATCATTACTTTAGCTCTGGTTTACAAATTTCTTTAGATACCTTTAACAACTTGAGCTACTTGTGCTTTTTAACAATTCCTGAAAAAACTTGTTTGGTATGATTATGAAGTTATTTGGATAAATATTGATGTCCTGATTTACGGACTTTTTGTAATCGCTAATTCTAACTTAAAAAATTTTTAAAATGAGCATTGTTAAGGAATTTAAAGAATTTGCCATGAAAGGCAATGTGGTAGATATGGCCGTTGGTATTATCATTGGAGCTGCCTTTGGAAAGATCGTTGCATCAGTGGTTAATGATATTATCATGCCACCAATCGGCGTTTTGATTGGCGGGGTTAATTTTTCTGACCTTAGTCTTACCATTAAAGATGCCGCTGTTAATGCAGCAGGTGTTGCAACTGCCGCAGTTACGCTCAATTATGGAAAATTTATTCAAACTACCATCGATTTCCTGATTGTTGCTTTTGCCATCTTTATTATGGTTAAAGCCATGAACAGTTTAAAAAAGAAGGAAGAAGCTGCACCCGTTGCACCATCAGCTCCACCTGAACCCAGCAAGGAAGAACAGCTTCTCACGGAGATTCGTGACCTGTTAAAAAAACAAAACGGATAAAATTGTCGAAAGACGGTATTGGATGTTTGGCTGAAAACCGGATCAAATATCTGGCTGTTCCTTCTAAAATGATTTGTATATCCTACTGATTTGCTGTTCCAAAAGCATTAAATCGGCCAGTACAATTGCCGTAGCACATTCAATTACCGGTGGGATCCGTAGTGCAATGCAGGCATCATGACGACCTGTTATTGTCAGTTCTTCAACCTTATTATTTTCGAAATGAAAAGTTTGCTGTGCTATTCCAATACTGGATGTTGGTTTTACCGCCACCCGGAAAACCAAATCATTTCCGTTTGTAATTCCACCATTTATGCCACCGGAATGATTGGTTGTCGTAGTACCATCGGATGAAACAATCGGGTCGTTGTGAACACTGCCTCTCATTTTAGCCGCAGCAAAACCACTCCCGAATTCAATTCCTTTTATCGCCGGAATGGCAAATATCATGTGGCTGATCAACGATTCGACGGCATCGAAAAAAGGTTCGCCCAGCCCGACCGGCATAGCTGATGCCCGGCATTCGATAATTCCACCGACAGAATCTTTTGTGTTTATTGCATTTTCGATGGTTTCGTCAATATTTTTATTTCCCCCAACCTCCATTATGCGTGCATTTAAAACGACAGGAGAAATGATCTTTTTCGCGATTACACCCGCAGCTACCAAACCCAGCGTCAGTCTTCCCGAAAAATGTCCGCCTCCGCCAAAGTCGCCAAATCCGCCAAACTTCCTGGTTGCCACAAAGTCGGCATGACCCGGACGGGGATGCTTTACCATGTTACTGTAATCGGCGGACCTGGTGTTGGAATTTTCAAATAAAACAGTGAGCGGCGCTCCGGTTGTTTTACCATCAAAAACCCCACTTATCAGGGTTGGTAAATCTTGTTCTTTCCGTGGGGTGGTTCCTTTGGCTCCACTTCTTCTCCGCAACAAATCAGCCTCAAAATCGATGGGCGACAACGGCAATCCGGCAGGACAGCCATCAACGATTACTCCTACAGATTTCCCATGTGATTCTCCATATATGCTGATCCTGAATATTCTTCCAAATGAATTCATTGAATGATGATTTGAGAATGATGATTTTTGATTGATGGTTTTTGATTGATGATTTTTGATTGATGGTTTTTGGTTGATGATTTTTGATTGATGATTTTTGATTGATGGTTTTTGATTGATGGTTTTTGATTGATGATTTTTGATTGATGGTTTTTGATTGATGATTTTTGATTGATGATTTTTGATTGATGGTTTTTGATTGATGATTTTTGATTGATGATTTTTGATTGATGATTTTTGATTGATGATTTTTGATTGATGATTTTTGATTGATGATTTTTGATTGATGGTTTTTGATTGATGATTTTTGATTGATGATTTTTGATTGATGGTTTTTGATTGATGGTTTTTGATTGATGATTTTTGATTGATGGTTTTTGATTGATGATTTTTGATTGATGATTTTTGATTGAT
>Ga0172370_10003357_pt1 | contig 22233 bp, 19 predicted proteins | sample LakKiv5m_FD_114538 | JGI IMG/M metagenome (GOLD analysis project Ga0172370, IMG submission 114538) | Freshwater microbial communities from Kabuno Bay, South-Kivu, Congo - kab_022012_11.5m | ecosystem: Environmental > Aquatic > Freshwater > Lake | place: Democratic Republic of the Congo...
CGCTGTTGCTAGGCGTGGCCGCGTTGGCCTGCGTGGCCGTTGCGCTGGCCTGGACGGTACGTCAGCCCGTGTTTGACATTCGGGGTCTGCACATTGTGGGCGATGCCACGCATTACAACGCCATCACGCTGCGCGCCAACGTTTTACCGCGCTTACAGGGCACGTTCTTCACGCTGGACCTGGCCACCGCCAAGCGCAGTTTCGAGGTGCTGCCCTGGGTGCGTCAGGCGGTGGTGCAGCGCGAATTTCCCAACCGGCTGCGCGTGGCGCTGCAGGAGCATCAGGCGGTGGCGTTCTGGGGCGGCGAAGGCGATGTGCGACTGCTCAACAGTTTTGGTGAAGTGTTTGATGCCAACGTGGGCGAGCTTGACCGCGAAGACCTGCCGCGCCTGAACGGGCCGCTGGAACAGTCGGCGCAGGTGCTGGTGATGCACCAGACGCTGCAGGCGCGCTTTGGCCGACTGGAACTGGGGATCAACGTGCTTGAACTCACACCGCGCGGGGGCTGGCACGCCGAATTGGATACCGGCACGGCCGTCGAGCTCGGTGGCGGCTCTGTGACCGCTGTACTGGCACGGGCCGACAACTTCTTGCGTACCGTGACCCAGGTGGCGGCGCGCTATCAGCGCACGCCAGAACAGCTGGCGTCAGTGGATTTGCGGCATACCGACGGCTACGCGCTGCGGCTGGATGGCGTGGCCACCCTGGATGGTGCGGGTGGGAACAAACAGTAAGACAAAGCAACAGGTGACAACATGGCAAAAGAGTACAAGGATCTCGTCGTCGGTCTGGACATCGGCACCGCCAAAGTGATGGTGGTGGTGGCCGAAGTGATGCCCACTGGCGAGCTCAAGCTGGCCGGCCTGGGGGTGGCCCCCAGCAATGGCCTCAAGCGCGGTGTGGTGGTCAACATCGACGCCACGGTGCAGAGCATTCAGCAGGCGCTCAAAGAAGCCGAGCTGATGGCGGACTGCAAGATCACCCGCGTCTACACCGGCATCACCGGCAGCCACATTCGCGGCTTCAATTCGCACGGCATGGTGGCGATCAAGGACCGCGAAGTGTCAGCCGCGGATGTGGCGCGCGTGGTGGAAACCGCCAAGGCGATCAACATCAGCACTGACCAACGTTTGTTGCTGGTCGAGCCGCAGGAATTCATCATCGACGGCCAGGATGTGAAAGAGCCGATTGGCATGACCGGTATCCGCCTGGAAGCCAAGGTGCACATCGTCACCGGGGCGCAAAGTGCCGCTGAAAACATCATCAAATGCGTACGCCGCTGCGGGCTGGAGGTGGATCAGCTCATGCTCGACCCACTGGCCAGCAGCCTGAGTGTGCTGACCGAAGACGAGCGCGAACTGGGCGTGGCGCTGGTGGACATCGGCGCGGGAACGACCGATCTGTCGATCTTTACCAACGGCGCCATCCGCCACACGGCAGTGATCCCTATTGCCGGCGACCTCATCACCAGCGACATTGCCATGGCGTTGCGCACACCCACCAAGGACGCCGAAGAGATCAAGGTTGAAAACGGTTACGCCAAGGAGCTGTTGGCCGACCCCGAGGCGCATGTCGAGGTGCCCGGCCTGGGCGACCGCGGCCCGCGCATGCTCAAACGCCAGGCGCTGGCCCACGTGATCGAGCCGCGCGTCGAGGAAATCTTCAGCCTGGTGCATCAGGCGATACGCGAGTCGGGCTTTGAAGAAATGCTCTCCAGTGGCGTGGTGCTGACCGGCGGCAGTTGTGTGATGCCGGGCATGGTCGAGCTGGGCGAGGACATCTTTTTGAAACCGGTACGCCGCGGCATCCCCAAATACAGCGGCGCGCTGGCCGACATGGTGGCGCAGCCGCGTGCGGCCACCGTGATGGGCCTGCTGGAAGAGGCGCGGCTGGCGCGGCTGCGCGGCTTCAAGGTGGCGCAGAAAAACGGCTCGGTCAAGAGCGCGTTCGGTTCGATCAAAGACTGGTTCATGAAGAACTTCTGACCATGGCCACCACCCTTCTTCCGCCGCGCGGCGGCCCCCCGCGACGATGGCGATGCATGGATCCACCCTCACCCCTGATTTTTGAGTGCCATTTTTTGATTCATTTTTTAACTATTGAAACCCAAGGAGCGCAACATGTCCATTGAACTGATTGAAGAAGAAACGTTTAACCAAGGTACCCAGATCAAGGTGATCGGTGTCGGCGGCGGCGGCGGTAACGCCGTGGCGCACATGATCGCCAGCGCGGTGCAAGGGGTTGAGTTCATTTGCGCCAATACCGACGCGCAAGCGCTCTCGACCAGCGACGCGCATCGCATCATCCAGCTGGGTAGCTCCGGACTGGGCGCCGGCAGCAAGCCCGAGAAGGCGCGCGAAGCCGCCGAGGTGGCGATGGAACACATTCGTGAGGCGATTGATGGTGCGCACATGCTCTTCATCACCGCCGGCATGGGCGGGGGTACCGGCACCGGTGCCGCACCGGTGATCGCCCGGGTGGCGCGCGAGATGGGCATTCTGACCGTGGGTGTGGTGACCAAGCCGTTCGAGTTTGAAGGCAAGCGCCGCATGGACAACGCCGACCAGGGCCTGGCCGAGCTGGAAACCAATGTCGACAGCCTGATCGTGGTACTCAACGAGAAGCTGCTCGAGGTGCTGGGCGACGACGCCACGCAGGATGAAGCCTTTGCTCACGCCAACGACGTGCTCAAGAACGCGGTGGGTGGCATTGCCGAAATCATCAACGTACCCGGGCACGTGAACGTCGACTTTGAAGACGTGCGCACGGTGATGGGTGAACCCGGCAAGGCGATGATGGGTACCGCCATGGCCTCTGGCCCGGATCGTGCCCGCATTGCCGCTGAACAGGCCGTGGCGTGCCCGCTGCTCGAAGGCATCGACTTGTCAGGCGCCAAGGGCGTGCTGGTGCTGATTTCGGCGGCCAAGGGTTCGCTCAAATTGAGCGAGTCCAAGCTGGCGATGAACACCATCCGTGCTTACGCTTCGCCCGACGCCCACGTGATCTACGGCACTGCCTACGACGACAACCTGGGCGACCAGATCCGTGTGACGGTGGTGGCCACTGGTCTGAGCCGTCAGGGTCGCAGGCCCAACATTTCGATCGTCCAGAGCGAGGTGCGTCGCACCGGTACCGACAACATGCCGGTCAATGTGCCGATCCTCGATACCCCGTTGGTGGGGCTGGGCGGCGCGACGGTGACGCCTGCGGGTGGTCTGGGGCAGATCGCCAGCAAGATCGACTTCAACCCCATGGCGACCCCGGCGGTCTGGCGCAACCGTACCTCGGCTTCGGCACGGGTCGATGCGCTGTCCAGTGGGGGCATGGAAGATTTTGAAATTCCGGCGTTCCTGCGCAAACAGGCGGATTGACCGCGCCACTTTTAAAATCGCTCTGTGTTGAAACAACGAACGCTCAAGACCCTGACCCGCGCGGTCGGTGTGGGGCTGCACAGTGGCCAGCGGGTGGAAATCACCCTGCGGCCGGCGCAGCCTGACACCGGCATCGTGTTCCGACGTGTGGACCTGCCGCAGCCGGTGGACATTGCGGTGTCGGCGCTGGCCGTGTCGGACACCCGCATGGCCTCCACCATCAGCGCGGGCGACGCCAAGGTGCATACGGTCGAACACCTGATGTCGGCCTGCGCGGGCCTGGGTGTGGACAACCTCTACGTGGACATCACCGCTGAGGAGGTTCCCATACTGGACGGTTCAGCCGCTTCGTTTGTTTTCTTGTTGCAAAGCGCCGGCATTGAATTGCAGAACGCTCCGCGGCGCTTTGTCCGGCTGCTGTGGCCTGTCGAGGTGCGTCAGGGCGAGGGCGATTCGGTCAAATGGGCTCGGCTTGAGACGTATCATGGCTACAAACTCAGCTTCGAGATCGACTTCAGTCACCCGGCAGTCGACTCCACCGGCCAGCGCGTTCAGTTTGACATGAGCACGGGTTCGTACGCCAAGGACATCGCGCGTGCGCGCACCTTCGGCTTTACCAAAGACGTTGAAATGATGCGCGCCAACGGTCTGGCGTTGGGTGGCGGACTGGACAACGCCATCGTCATGGACGACTACAAGGTGCTCAACGCTGGCGGTTTGCGTTACGACGACGAGTTCGTCAAACACAAGATCCTGGACGCCATGGGCGACCTGTATTTGCTGGGCAAACCCTTGCTGGCCAGCTACAGCGCGTTTCGCTCGGGGCATGCCCTCAACAACCTGTTGTTGCGCGAGTTGTTGCGGCAAACGCAGGCTTGGGACGTAGTCAGCTTTGACGACGAGCGCCTGGCCCCGCAGGGCTTTGCGCAACCGGCACGTGCCTGGTAGCGGGCAGTTGACTCATGCTGCTGTTTCGCTGGGCCATTCTGCTGCTGTTGCTTGGCGCCATCGTCTGCTTCGTGTTCTTCATCGGTACCGGTCAGCCGCACTACAAGCGCTGGGGACTGACGGTACTCAAGTGGACTTTGATGGCCGCGTTTGGCTTTTTTGCCGTGCTGATTCTGGAGCGGCTGGCCTGAGTTCAACCGTCCGTCAGTAGGGCGCGTCAAACCCAAGCTTGGTCAGGATTTCGGTTTCGCGCTGCTCCATGGCTTGCGCCTGAGCATCGGTTTCATGATCCCAGCCTTGCGCGTGCAATGCGCCATGGACCAGCAGGTGCGCGTAATGTTGCTGCAGCGTTTTGCCCTGCTCTTGAGCCTCGCGTGCCACCACCGGCGCGCACAACACCAGGTCGGCGCAGACCTGCGGTGCTTGTGCATACCCAAACGTCAGCACATTGGTGGCGTAGTCCTTGTGGCGGTAGTCGCGGTTGAGGGCCTGGCCCTCGGGCGCGTCAACCACGCGAACCGTCATTTCCGCGTCGCTTTGCAACGCTGCACGCAGCCAGCGTTGCACCTTGTACCGAGGCAGCGCAGCACGGTGAACGGCCACGTCATTGAACCGGGAAAACTGCAGTGACAAAACCAATGCCGCCATGGGGTACGGCTCAGTGGGAGAGGGGCTTCGGCGCGACCTCGTCCCCTGGGGCGGGCTCGGCGTCTGCGGCAATCTTGAAACGCTCGCTGGCCCACGCGCCCAGGTCAAGCTGGCGACAGCGCTGTGAGCAGAACGGGCGCCAGCGGTTGCTGCTGGCGTAGATGCTGGGACCACCGCAGGCGGGGCACGTCACGGTACGTGCAGGCATGTCCATGCGCTCGGCCACGGTCAGGCGCAAAGTGTCAGTTCGAAGGCCACGTCTTCTGTGACCGGCTGCGGGCGCTCGGCATCGCCCAGGCGCATCCAGCGCACCGAGACCATCAGACGGTTCCCAGAGATTTCCGGAATCAGCGCCAGCGAGGCGTCCAGCGCCACCCGCAGCAGCAAGAAGGTACGACCTTGCGGCAGATTTTGTTGAAACTGGCCGGCGCTGGCAAAAACTTTTTGGGGTGCACCGGAATCGCGCAGCAAGCGCAGCAACAGTTGCACAGCCTTGGCCAGCGGCGACAGGGTCGACGTCCATTGATGCAGTTGTTCTTGACGGCTCACGCCGGTGCGGTGCTGCCAGGCGTAGTACGAGGGCAGGTCAAATTCACAGGTTCCGCCCGGGATACCGATGCGGCTGCGAACGCTCATCAACCAGTCGTTTTCGGTCAGTGACTGCCCCGCTTTGCCGGGCAGCGCGTTGAGCGCGTTAAAGCACTGATCGAACTCGTTGATGATGTGATTGAGTGCGTCCTCTGCAATGGCTGGGTTGCCGCGGTAACCCTCCAGCGTGTGCTTTTGCTTGTCCAGGTCCTTGAGCAGGTCAGACTTGAGGTCCGCGCGCGCAGCCACGTCCATGATTTCAAACAACGTCACCAGTGCAAAGTGGTGGTCGAGCGCGTCCATGCGCGTCATCAACTGGCCCAGACGGGTAAAAAGATGCTCCAGACGCAGGTAGGTACGGATGCGTTCTTGCAGGGGGTATTCGTAGAGGATCACGCGAGTGCTTCAGGGGGCTGACGGGTGAGGCGATGATAGCCCCAAGCGCTGCGCCAGCGAGTCAACTTCTTGCGCCAATTTCTCAGGCGTGATGCCGTCATTGCAGATCACCGCGTCGGCAGCGCGCAGCCTTTGCACGCGCCCGGCCTGCGCCGCCAGAATGCCCTGGATCTGGTCCCGGCTCAGCGCGTCGCGCGCCATGACGCGGGCCATCTGGGTTTCTGGGCTGCAATCCACCACCAGCACCCGGTCAACGCGCGCGCGCCAGTGGCTTGATTCCACCAGCAAAGGCACATCAAACACCAGATGGCGGTACCCTGCAGCTTCGGCTATGGCCGCTTGTCGCCAGGTTTCCTGCCCTACGAGCGGGTGAACGATCGCTTCCAGGCGCTTGCGTACCTCGGGTTCGGCGTAGGCCAGTGCGCGCATGCGCTCGCGGTCCAGCGCACCTGTGGCGTCTATGAAATCGTCGCCGAATGCGGCGCGAATGCCGGCGATGGCGCTACCCCAAGGCGCTGTGACTGAGCGCGCGATGGCGTCAGCGTCGATCACTGCGGCGCCAAGCCGCTGCAGCAACGCGGCAACGGTGCTTTTGCCGCTGCCAATGCCGCCCGTCAGTCCCCAGCGCACCGCCTGCGCCATGATCTACAGCCCGACAACACGCAGAATCGCTTGCGGTCCCAGCAGCATGGCGGTCAGCCCGGCGCCGGCCAGAAACGGGCCGAACGGGATGTAGCCGCCCTCGCGCAGCGCGCTGGAAAACTTCATCGCGATCCCGACGATGGCGCCGATCACCGACGCCATCAGGATGATGGGGATCAGGGCCTGCCAGCCAAACCAGGCACCGAGCGCGGCAAACAGTTTGAAGTCGCCAAAACCCATGCCCTCTTTGCCGGTGGCCAGTTTGAACGCCCAATACACCAGCCAGAGTGACATGTAGCCACCGACGGCGCCCCACACCGCGTCGGGCAGCACCACGCCGCTCAAGCCCAGCGCCGCAGCCATCAAACCCGCCCACAAAAGCGGCAAGGTGATGTCGTCTGGCAGCAGCGTGGTGTCCCAGTCGATCATGGCCAGTGCCAGCAGCGCTGCCGCAAAGCCGCACCAGATCAGCGCGGTGGCATTCAGGCCCCAGTGCCAGCCACAAAAGAAAAACAAGGCGCCCGTGGCTAGTTCAATCAGGGGATAGCGCAAACTGACGGGTGCCTGGCAATGGCGGCAACGGCCGCGCAGCACCACGTAGCTCAAGACAGGAATATTTTCAAACCACGACAAGGTGTGTCCGCATGACTGACAGCGTGAGCGTGGCACCATCAGATTGAAGCGCTCTGCCACCGGTATGGGCTGGCCCTGCATGTCTGCGCATTCGGCCTTCCAGCGCGCCTCCAGCATCACCGGCAGCCGGTAAATGACGACATTGAGAAAGCTGCCGATCAGCAGCCCCAGAACGCCCAGGAAAGTGGCATCCAGTCCCTGCGACAGACCCATCAGACAACCTGACCCAGCTTGAAGATCGGCAGGTACATGGCCACCACGATGCCGCCGATGACCGTGCCCAGGATCACGATGATGATGGGCTCCATCAGGCTGGAAATGCCGGCCACCATGTCGTCCACTTCAGACTCGTAAAAGTCTGCCGCCTTGCCCAGCATGTGGTCGATCGAACCCGATTCTTCGCCAATGGCGCACATCTGCAGCACCATGCTGGGAAACAGGTTGGCGTTGGTCATGGCTGCGGTCAACGCCGTGCCGGTCGACACCTCTTGTTGAATTTTCAGGGTGGCTGACTCATACACCCAGTTGCCCGACGCGCCCCCCACCGAATCAAGCGCCTCTACCAGCGGAACGCCGGCAGCGAACATGGTGGACAAGGTGCGGGTCCAGCGCGCTACGCACGATTTGTCTACCAGTACGCCAAAAATCGGCATCTTCAGCAGCAACCGGTCCATGAACTGCTGCATCTTCACATTGCGCTTCCACGCCTGCATGAAGAAGTAGAAACCGCCGCCGATCGAGCCAAAAATCAGCCACCAATACTTCACAAAATACTCGCTGATGGCAATCACCACCAGCGTGGGGGCGGGCAGGTCGGCGCCGAAACTGGTGAACACTTCCTTGAACGATGGCACCACAAAGATCATGATCACTGCGGTCACGACAAAGGCCACGATCAACACCGAAATTGGGTACATCAGTGCCGACTTGATCTTGGACTTCATCGCCTCGGTCTTTTCCATATAGACCGCTAACCGGTCGAGCAACTGGTCCAGAATACCGGCGGCTTCACCGGCTTCCACCAGGTTGCAGTAGAGCGCGTCGAAGTACATCGGGTATTTGCGAAACGCCACCGACAGCGAGGTGCCCGTTTCCACGTCGCTGCGGATGTCGTTGAGCAGCCGCGTCACGCTCGGGTTGGGGTTGCCTCGGCCGACGATGTCAAAGGCCTGCAGTAGTGGCACGCCGGCTTTCATCATGGTGGCCAGCTGGCGGGTGAAGATCGCCATGTCCTTGGGCTTGATGGCCCGGCCAGCGCTCATGCGCCGCTTTTTGATCTTGGTGGACACCACCCCTTGGCGGCGCAGCGCGGCCAGCACCTGGTTTTCGCCTCCGGCGCGGATTTCGCCGCGCACCTGCTTGCCGTTGCGGTCTTTGCCTTCCCACTCGAAGACAAATTCCTTGGTCGCTTTCAACTTGTCAGTAGCCATAGGGTGCCTGGTTGCCTGAGGGTTATTCGTTGGACACGGCCAGTATTTCTTCGAGCGAAGTCAGTCCGGCTCGCACTTTGTCAAGCCCGGCCTCGCGCAAGGTTTTGACGCCTTCCTTGCGGGCCTGTTCGGCAATTTCCAGCGCGCTGCCGTCGCGCAGGATGATGCGCTGGATTTCTTCGGTGATGGGCATCACCTGGTACAGGCCCACCCGCCCTTTGTAGCCGTTGTTGCAGGCGTTGCAGCCCACCGGGTGATAGGGCTTCCAACTGCCGTCCAGGTCGCTCTTTGTAAAACCAGCGTCCAGCAACGCTTTATCGGGCACGTCAATGGCTTTCTTGCAGGTGGGGCAGAGCCGGCGTGCCAGCCGTTGTGCGGTGATCAGCAGCACGCTGGAGGCGATGTTGAACGGCGCAATGCCCATGTTGCGCATGCGCGTGAGCGTGGAGGGCGCGTCGTTGGTGTGCAGCGTGGACAGCACCAGGTGCCCGGTCTGGGCGGCCTTGATAGCGATGTCGGCGGTTTCCAGGTCGCGGATTTCACCGACCATGATGATGTCGGGGTCTTGCCGCAAAAATGCCCGCAGCGCCGCGGCAAACGTCAGCCCGGCTTTCTCATTGATGTTGACCTGATTGACGCCTGGCAGATTGATTTCGGACGGGTCTTCTGCGGTGGCAATGTTGACGCCGGGCTTGTTCAAAATGTTCAGGCAGGTGTAGAGCGACACGGTTTTGCCCGAACCGGTAGGACCGGTCACCAGGATCATTCCGTAGGGGCGATGAATGGCGCTAAGCAGTCGCTCTTTTTCGACCGATTCATAGCCCAGCGCGTCAATGCCCAAGCGAGCACTGCCGGGGTCCAGAATCCGGATCACGATCTTTTCACCAAACAGCGTGGGCAGGGTGCTGACGCGGAAGTCGATGACGCGTTCGGGCCCCAGCTTGAGCTTCATCTTGCCGTCTTGCGGCACCCGCTTCTCAGAGATGTCCAGCTTGGAGATGACCTTGATGCGTGAGGCCAGCTTGTCCTTGATGGCGATCGGTGGCGAGGCAATTTCACGCAATTCGCCGTCGATGCGAAAACGCACGCGGTAGTTGTGCTCGTAAGGCTCAAAGTGCAAGTCGGACGCGCGCATGGTGAACGCGTCGATCAGCATCTTGTGCAAAAACTTGACGACCGGTGCGTCGTCGACCTCCGCCGAGGTGACGCTGGAGCTGTCGGTTGATGCTTCAGAGACCAGTTCGTCAAATTCGAAGTCGTCGCCGACGATGTTGTCGATGGTTTCGGTAGCTGTCACCGAATTGGCCGCGACCATCTTCAGGAGCTTGTCGTATTCGGCCACCACCCAGTCGACACTTTGACGCGTGGAAAACTTGATGCGTTCGGCCGATTCCTGGTCCGAAGGGTCGGCGGTGGCCACAATCAGGCGGTTTTGCCGCTTGCCCAGCACGACCAGGCGGAATGCCTGACAGATCTTGTTTTCCAGCAACCCCCGGGGCAATTGTTCGGGGTTGACGGCGTCTAGGTCGATCAGCGGTACCGCAAACGCCAGCGATAGGGTGTGCGCCAGGTCGGCGGCCGACACCGCGCCCGAACCCGTCATCTCGCCAATAAAGCTGCTGCGCTTGGACTTGGCCTTGCGGTAGATTTCCTCTGCGGCCTTTTGCTCCAGCTTGCCGGCCATGACCAGCGTGCGACCCAACCCCGGCAAGGTGTTGTCGGACGGTTCATTCAGGGGCATGACCACAGTGCTCATGGAGTGCGAATGTACTACGCGAGAGGGTACCAACCTTCCATCCGCGCTGAAACAGCGCGTTGAAATTGTAAATTTGCGACGTTTGCTTAAAAAAGCTCGATATCACCCTCATGTTCGGGCTCGCTCGCCAGTTTGCCCAACGCCAGCAATTCTTCAAAACCACAGACCTGGTTGCGACCGTGTTCCTTGGCGTAGTACACGGCCCTGTCGGCGCGCTCAATGGCGCTACTGGGCGAATCGCCATGGCGCACCTGGGTAAAGCCGATGCTCACGGTGATGTGGCCCACCTGCGAAAAAAGGTGGATTTCGCAGGCCTGGCGCAGGCGCTCCAGCGCGTTGTGGGCTTGCTCGGCGTGAGGGCAGCGCATCAGTACCACAAACTCTTCGCCGCCAAAACGGTAAAGCTGGTCGTGGATGCGAAAGGTCTGACGCATCAGGCGTGCCAGCAACAGCAGCACCTCGTCGCCAATGAGGTGGCCGAACGTGTCGTTGACGCGCTTGAAATGATCGATGTCGAGCATCACCAGCCAGAATCCGGCATCCCCGGCGCTATCCTGCGTTACAGATTGACGTCGTTCGTCGGGTGGCTCCAGTGTCGTGGCCGAAGCGGCTGACAAGGTTGCCCTCATGAAAGCCCGGTCGAACGTCTTGCGATTGAATAATTCCGTTAGAGCGTCGCGTTCGCCATAGTCCAGCAGATTGACGAATGCTTCCTTGGTCTAGAAGGGTTTGGTCAGTACGATCTGGTCGCTCATGCGCAGGCAATGCGCCAGCAAGTCCGCCAATGGGTCGGCATTCCAGTCTGCGTCGGTATTGCCGAAACCAAGACGCTGGCAAAACTTGCCAACCATAGCGCGAAGAAATCTCTGGCCGGCGCTGACGGCGTCTGTGATTTCACGCGCATGTCGGAAGTCGAGCGATCGAAGCTGTTCTCCACCATCAATGTGGGAGAGGTATGGGGCATCGGGCCACGACTGTCGCGGCAACTGGCCGACCGGGGTGTTGGCACGGTGGAAGCGCTGCGCCGGGCGGATCCGAAAGTGCTCCGGCGGGAGTTTTCGGTGGTGGTTGAGCGGACGGTGATGGAACTGAATGCCGTACCGTGTATGTCGCTGGATGACGTCGTACCGGCCAAGCAGCAGATCATGTCCTCACGGTCGTTCGGCCGCTATGTGTATGACCTCGAGCCGATGAAGGAGGCCGTGGCCAGTTATGTGGCGACAGCAGCCGAGAAGTTGCGGGGTCAGGGTTCGGTTGCCGGCATGATCCAGGTCTATGTCCGGACCAACCCGCATAAGGACGATCACCCGCAGTACAGCAAGGGGCTGACGATCCCGTTGCCGGAAGCAACGGCTGACACCCTGCGGCTGACCAAGGCGGCGCTATGGGGATTGAAGCGCATCTTCCGCACCGGGTATGCCTACCAGAAGGCGGGCATCGTGCTGATGAACCTGACGGACTCGGCAAACCATCAGGCGTCTCTGTTTTGCACCCATCGCGATAATGATCGACTGATGGCCGTCATGGACCGCATCAATGCCATGTGGGGCCGTGGCACACTGCGCTCAGCAGCGACAGGCGTGGCGAAGTCATGGGCAATGAAGCGGGAAAGGATGTCGCCGCAGTACACAACGTGTTGGGAGCAACTGCCTGTAGTGGTTTGAGCAACCTTGCATTCGGATTCGTACTGGTTCGGTACCCCATGCCCGATCCACGTGATGCAAAATTGCCCGTTGGGGATGCTGAATGACTCGCCACAACGCGTCTGAATAGCATCGAGGATGGCTCATCCTATGAGCCTCGGCAGATGTAAGCTACGTTCTCGAGAGGTCACATGAATATGAACAAGCTCGGACTTATCTTGTCAGCGGCTGCGTTTGCGGCCGACCGCCATCGAAACCAGCGAAGGAAGGACGCGGATGCCTCGCCATACATCAATCACCCGATTGCTTTGGCGAACGTCCTGACCAACGAGGGTGAAATAGACGATCCAGTAGTGATCTGCGCTGCTCTGCTGCACGACACCATGGATGACACCGAAACCACCGAGGCCGCACTGGTTGATCTTTTTGGTTCCGAGATCACGAAGGTCGTTTTGGAAGTCACCGATGACAAGTCGTTACCCAAGCAGCAGCGGAAACTTCTCCAGATAGAGCACGCCGCAAAGATCTCTCCGCAAGCCAAACTGGTGAAGTTGGCCGACAAGATATGCAATTTGAGGGATATTGATAGTTCTCCGCCTGCTGATTGGTCAATGACAAGGAAATCCGAGTACTACGACTGGGCGAAGCGGGTTGTTGATAATCTTCGTGGCGCGAATGCCCAGCTAGAGGCTGTGTTTGACGGCATTTATGACCGATGGCAACGTCGTTGAAGCTTCCCGATTCTCCGTATTACTTTGGTCGTACAGCGCATCTTTGGGTGTTCAGGGACCGTCTCTTCAGCGCATAATTCGCAGTAATTACACGGTAAAGCAACAACATCAACAAAAAGAACAGGCAGCTATTTGGCTAGATGGTCTAAAGGGGATGGAAAATGGGTGATGAAAGTAGCAACCCGACAGCCGAGGGGCTGGAGAAGGCTTTACTCGACCTCGTCATCGAGAGTTGGCGCTTTACCAAACTCTTCCAGCGTCTGCTGACGAAGGTGGATGCAGGCGAAGGCACCCGTTACATCAATCAATACCGCTATTACCTCAAGCGCCTGGACGATTGCCTGAGCCAGGCCGGATTCCACGTTGCGAACATAGAAGGCCACCCCTACGACGCAGGGATGGCCGCTAGCGCACTCAATATCGGCGATTTCGGACCTGACGACGTACTTCTCGTCGATCAGATGGTAGAGCCCATCATCATGGGGCCAGATGGCCTTGTTCGTTCAGGAACGGTAATGCTTCGGAAGGCTGCGGAATGAAGAACTACGTAGGTATCGACCTCGGAACAACCAATAGCGCCATCTGCTCCTACGATGGCGAGAACCTGAAGCTCTATAAGAGCCCGGAGCAGCACGACGTCACGCCTTCTGCGATTTTCATCGACAAGCGAGGCAACAAGTACGTCGGCGCGCGGGCCTACAACAACTCAGCCAGGAACCCCGACAACGCGGCCGTGCTCTTTAAACGCCTGATGGGGACGAGCACCCCGATCAAGTTGCCGGCGATCAACGTGACGATGAGCCCCGAAGATTGCTCGGCGGAGATTTTGCGGGTGCTGTTCGGCTTCCTTCCTGAGGAAATCCGCAACGATCCTGAAACTGGAACAGTGATCACAGTTCCGGCGGCATTTAACCAGATGCAGAAGGACTCCACCATGTCTGCCGCTGAAGCGGCGGGTCTTGGCAAGGTCGCCCTCATGCAGGAACCGGTCGCCGCCGTCATGTGCGTTATGCGCCACCGCAAAGGCGACGGGGTGTTCCTCGTCTATGACCTCGGTGGCGGCACGTTGGATATCGCCATCGCAGAAAGTATCGCAGGGCGCGTTAATCTGCTGGCTCATGGTGGCATAGCTATGTGCGGTGGACGAGACTTCGACCGCATCCTGCTCGACAACGTTGTCAAGCCATGGTTGTTGGACAACTTCGACCTCCCCGAAGATTTCACCGTCAATCCGCAGTACAAGTCCCTCGTCAGGATGGCGACTTGGGCGGCGGAAAAGGCAAAGATCGAGTTGTCTTCGAAAGAGGAAGCGGTCATCGGACTGTCCGAGACCGAGTTGGGCGCCAAAGACGCATCTGGCGTGGAAATGTACTTGGACATTCCATTCCCGAGATCCCTGCTCGATGATCTGATCGAGCCCAAGATCACCGAATCGATTCAAGCTGCTCGGGAGACGATGGAGAAGGCCGGATTGAGCCCGCACGATATCGAACGAGTTGTGTTCGTCGGCGGCCCAACCCATTACAAGCCGCTACGCGACAAGGTCGCCTTCGAACTTGGCATTGCACCTTCAACCGATGTGAATCCGATGACTGCCGTAGCCGAAGGTGCTGCAGTGTTCGCAGAATCCATCGACTGGAGTTCGATGACGCGCGGGCGCAAGAGCACCCGTGGCGCTATCAGTGCCGGCGGCAGGCTTGATCTGGCTTTCAACTACATTGCCCGGACCCCGGATTCGCGCGCCAAGATCGCCGTCAAGCTGGGAGGCACAGCGCTAGCTGGCGCTGCCTTCCAGATCGATAGTCTTGATACCGGATGGTCATCGGGCCGCATTGCATTGAAGGACGGGGCCACGGTCGAGGTAACCCTCTCGAAACCCGGTGAGAACACCTTCAAGATATTCGTCTTCGATTCAACCGGCGGCCCGATTTCGCTGGAGAACAGCAAGATCGTCATCACCAGGACGGCAGCCACCATCGATGGCATCCCCTCGTCTTCATCCATCGGTATCGAGGTACTCGACAAGCTTGGTGGTCGCGCGGTACTCGACTTTATAGTCAAAGAAGGCGACTCACTGCCAAAGAAAGGCCAGATTCAGTTCAAGGCCGGAGAGTCGCTGAAGGCTGGCAGCAACGGATCATTTAACTTCAAGCTGTGGGAAGGGGACATCCAAGACCCCGTTTCCGACAACCGGCCGATTGGCCTCTTCACGATCCGTGGTCATGACTTCGAAAGCGGCGTGATCTCAGCCGGCGCCGATCTGATCTGCGAATACGAGGCATCCGATTCGGGCAACATCTGGTTGTCGGTCACCGTGCCTAGTATTGGCGGTACGTTCAATAGCACCCATAACTTTTATTCTAGGGATGGCGGGCTGATCGACTACACCAGTGCATCGCTTCAGGTTCGCGAGGATGCGGAGGTTGTCAGATCGCGCGTACAGGCCGTATCCCAGAAGGTCGACAATCCAAAGCTGGATCAGGCCATGGCGAAACTCGATCAGGCTACCAACCTGAAGGAAGGCGAGAGTGACCCGGAAACTGCCAAGCAGGCCATGGACAGCGTTCTCGAAGCCAAGAAGCTGCTGGCTCAGGTGCGGAAGGAACACATCAAGGAAATCCGTCAGCTCGACCTGGATCGGTGCGTCAATTTCTTCAACGAAAGCGTTCGCAAGTTCGCCAAGCCGACAGAGGTTTCCGCATTCGAGAATCTGGCCCGCACTGCCCAGCGTTCCATCGACAGCAACAGCACCGATTTCGAGAGCCACCTCAGCCAGCTCAAAGGGAAGAATTTCGACATTCTCTGGCGCCAGGATTGGTTCGTGGTTGATTGGTTCAAGAACCTTGCCGAGGAAACGTATCTGTTCCCGGACAAGCGTAAACATGCCGAACTGGTTGCCATTGGTCAGGAAGCAATCAAGGCCGACGAGATCGACAAGCTCAGGCGCGTGGTTTGGGAACTCGACAACATGAAGGTCGGTACCGCTGCGGAAGACGAAATGTTCGCGGCTGCCAATATCGTTCGGGGATGATCCATGCCGCTTGATTCCTGGCTGCCGGTAGGATTGGCTCTCCCCGATGGAGCAAAGGTGCGGATCGCCTTGCATGAGGGCGTCGACTGGCAAATCTTCGAGGCGCAAGGTGGCGGCTATGCCCTGGTAGTGAAAGACTCTCTACACCAGCGCTGGATTGATTCAAAGCTGATCGACTCCGGCGTGTTCGCCCAGTTCGCGTTCGGCGGTGACAACCTCTATGAGGCGTCGTGTGGTAACGGCCACATCCTGTCTCCGATCACGGCCTGCAAGTCTCCTGACTCAAAGAATGAGGCACTGGCCTTTGCCGATGCCCTGCGCGCCACGAGGCAACTGGACGCGGAAAGTGCGTTCCAGGATGCAATCTATGTCGAGAAGCTCTCCAGGCTTCTACCGACCTACAGCCTTACTGCCCGTGTAGCCGACGATGTTGTGCTTGGTGCCTGGATTACTGGAGGTGTGCCGGTTTCGGTCACAGCCTTCCGGCGCCTACGAACCCTCGTGAGCTGGCTGGGGGATCAGAACCTGCGTGAAGTCGTAGAGCGTGCCGGGTTTACGGTGCCGGCGACTTCTGGAAGAACACGTACGGCTGAGAAGCTGGCCGATGCAAAGGCACAACCAGGGGAAGAGTCCAAGGAAGCGGTCCCCGAAACCTTCACGTTGGCAGGACGGCCGGAACTCGAAAACTTCCTGATCGAGCACGTCATCGACATCATCGAGAACAAGGAGCGATACAAGGCTCTTGGTATCGAGTTCCCGTCGGCGATCATCCTTCATGGGCCTCCTGGCTGCGGCAAGACATTCGCGATTGATCGCCTCGTTGAGTACCTGGGCTGGCCGAGCTTCCAGATCGAAGCGTCCAGCGTCGCCAGTCCCTTCATCCACGAGACGAGCAAGAAGGTAGCGGAGGTTTTCGACAAGGCCATCAAGAACGCACCGTCAGTTCTCGTCATCGACGAAATGGAAGCTTTCCTCGCGGATCGGCAGATTGGTGCCGGCTCAAGTCATCACCGGGTAGAGGAGGTGGCTGAATTTCTTCGCCGCATCCCGGAGGCGATCAAGAACGAGGTCCTCATCGTAGCCATGACAAATCGAATCGAGATGATCGACCCAGCGATTCTGAGACGAGGCCGATTCGATCACGTCGTGAAGGTCGATATGGCCTCGGAGACCGAGGTGCTGTCCTTGCTTCAGAACCTTGTTGGTCAGTTGCCGCAGGAAGGTGAGATCAACCTGACCACGCTGGCAAAGAAGCTGTCCGGTCGCCCGCTGTCGGATGTCGCCTTCGTGGTCAGGGAAGGGGCGCGAATCGCAGCCCGATCCGGCAAGGACAAGTTGAATCAGGAGAGCTTGGTTAAGGCGCTGGATGCTTCCCCTGCCAGGGAGGAAGACGGCGGGCATCGGAAGATCGGGTTCGTTTGACAGGTATATCGATTGAGCCAGCCATGTCAGATAACAAGAAAGACGGAAAAGGATTTGCTGGTCTCGATTCGATGGTGTCCGACGTTTCGGACGATGTTCGGAACGTAAGCAGTAAGCCAGAGCAGAAGCGCCAGGAACCTCCACGCACGCCGCCTCCCAGTTCGCCCTCGGTTCAATCGGAGCCGGTACAACCGCAACCCACGCCGCAGTCACGGCCTGCCCCGATTGTCTCTGGAAAGCAGCCTTCGGGCGGGAAGAATTGGTTTGTATGGGGCGGGATCATCTTCTTCCTGATCTGGGTGTTCGGCAACTCTGGCAAGTCAAATAACACCAATTCATACTCGCCGCCACCTCCATCCTACTCGGCACCGTCGTCTTACTCACCGACACCAGCGCCAGCGCCTGCACCAGCTCCCGCGCCGGCCGTCGTCTCCTCTGACGGCGAGAAACCACCTGTAGGTAACGGACTGTCCTTCAATCGAGAGCAGATTCGCTACTGCCTGACCGAGAAGTATCGGATCACGGCAATTGAGGGCATTCTCGACAACACGCACAGTAACGAGGTGACAGCCTTCAATGCGATGGTCGACGACTACAACAGTCGTTGCAGCCATTTCCGTTACCGCAGAGGAATGCTGGAAGGAGTCAGGTCAGAGGTCGACGCGAACCAGGCGTCGATAGCCGCTTCAGCGAAATCCAAGTGGATTCGCAACGTCCTTGGCCTTCAATCCTCCACCAATGCGCCGAGTGTACCGGCCGCATCTTCCCAGCGAGTCAGTATGGCCAGCCAACCGCCTTCCACCACTAATGAGACATTGAGTTACGAAGAGAAGGAGTCCATTGAGTCTGCCTGTGCTCTCGACAAGCAGGTGAATGGACCAGCGGCGTACAACCGCTGTGTTTCCAACAAACTCGCGGCTCTCAAGAGTAGCCCTCGAAATATCGACCTGTCTGGGCTGTCCTATGACGAGAAGGAATCTGTTGAGTCGTCTTGCGCGCTAGACAAGCAGGTCAATGGACCTGGCGCTTACAACCGTTGTGTATCCGGAAAGCTGAGTTCTCTTAGGAACGGTCCACGGAACATCGATCTATCTGGGCTTTCATACGACGAAAAGGAATCTATCGAGTCTTCATGTGCCTTGGATAAGCAGGTCAACGGTCCAGCAGCCTACAACCGGTGTGTATCCAGCAAACTCGCGGCCTTAAAGAGCGGCCCGCGCAATTTAGATATGTCACAGCTCAGCTACTCAGCGAGGGAATCAATCGAATCAGCATGCGCGCTCGACAAACAGATCAATGGACCTGCAGCGTACAACCGTTGCGTGGTCAGCAAAATGAAGCGTGCGAGGTGATACGCCGATGACTAAGGCAATTTGCTTTAACTGCGGGGCCGAGAAGTTCGGTGCCTTCACCGAGTGCTCTGGGTGCAAAGCCACACCGAGCAGCCAAGAGCAGTTCGAAGTCTCCATGGCTCTTTGTGAACACATGCATTCGAGCCAGCAGTTAGCTGTTTTCGCCGAAGATATCCGCCAGCATCGGAAATTAGCCTTTGGTCCTGGCATTCTCACTCAGGCTCGTGAGGCGCTGAAAGACCCGCAGTTGATGTCGATGCTGGGCCTAGTGATCAAGAACGCAAACAAAGAACAACAGCGCCCCTCAACGCCGCCTCCTAGACCGACTCAATCCCAGAGCGCAAGCCAAATCAAGGTCAGGCGTGACGCCCCCGATTCCACTGATTTGCACAAGACGGCATTCGCAATCCTGGATGTAACAACCAGGGACAATAGGCGCCGGATAGTCGAGCAGGCGGAAGAACGAAGCCTGTCGATGGATCACGAAATGTGCGCCAAGGCACGATCCGACCTGACCAACCCGCGCCTTCGTCTTTCCGTGGAAGTTTCCTGGCTTCCGGGCATTTCGCCGAAACGGGCATCCGCCTATTGCACGCTTATCAAGCACGACCTGGACAAATACATGTCCGCTGCCGACGATGAGTCACCGCTGGTCAAGTCGAACCTGATTGCGGCAGCACTGGACCTGTTCGATCAGGACATGGACGCTGATGACTGGGCGTCCTGGATTTATCAACTGGCGTCCGAGTCTGATCAGATCGACGCCGAGGATGTCTTCCGGCTGGTCAATGAGGATCGCGCAGTTGCAGGCTTTCCTCTCGTCTCAGGCCCGGAACTCGTCGAGGAAGAGATCGCTAACCGTCGTAGGTACTACAAGGACTCGATCAAGGGCGCGATTGATCGCCTGCCGACAAAGCGCATGATTGATGTCATGACAGATGTTGTCGATACTGCAACGATGTTAGGTGAGGATTCAGCACCGCTTTTGATCGACGAACTGATTGATAGCTACGAACTAGGGGTGCGCTCGTTCCTTGAGCGTGAGGCAGGCAATGTCGAGAAGCTGATTGGATCGATCCGGGATGGCGCGACTGGTGGGTCCAGGGTGGTGACTCCGCTGATCGACAAGCTCGACACGGTCATCCGGAATTGGGACCGGGTCGCGCAGCCGATCCAGGTCAGCATGAAGTCGCGGGGGCTTGAGCATGACCAAAGCCGACGCATGGCGCTCGACGTGAGAAGTCTTGGCATCGACCTATTCAATGAGTACCAAATGTTGGATCAGGCTGAGCGGATCACGAACCTTCTCAAAGAGGTGTTTGCCGAACTGCCAGAGGTGGCCGACAAACTGGAAGATGACTCCATAGCTATCGCCAACATCCACAACGATCGCCAGAGAGCTCAGAAGCGGGCGGACGACTGGGTGAGGGAAATCACATATGAAGCACAGATTGGGCTCGTATTCAAGGACACGCTAAAGATTTCCCAGAACGGCGTCGAATGGAAGAGTTCGCGAGTGGCTCTCGACGACGTGACGGGTGTTGGCTGGGGGGCGACTCGGAATTCGGTCAATGGAATACCGTCCGGCACCGATTACTTTATTTTCTGGTGCGACCGGAACAATGTCACTCGCGTCCAACTCAATCGCGAGAACGTCTATTCGACCTTCATCGACAAACTATGGAAGGCCGTTGGCGTGCGTCTCCTAACCGACATGCTTAACGGCTTGCGCGAGGGCAAACGTTATCGTTTCGGCGATGCCATCCTCGACGATTACGGGATGGAACTGACCAAGAGCCACCTATTCAGTGCTGACGAAAAGGTTAAGGCGGCTTGGTCTGAGTTACAAATCTGGAGCGCCAATGGTTCGTTGTGTGTCGGCATGACGAATGACAAGAAGACTGTCATGACTCTCCCGTACCAGGGTGCCAATAACGCGCATGTTCTAGAAGCCGCGATCCGTGCGAAGTTCAAGACCGGTAACCCAAGGCTAAGCAGCATCCTTGAAGACTAAACAATAACTAGGGAGCACGATCATGGGGTTCTTTTCCAGACTACTCGGCAAAGAGGATGAGGGACAAAAGGCTTTCAGGGAAGCCATGGAGATGATCGCGAAGATCATCGACGACGAGTCGTTCCAGAATAAGTTGCTCGGCGATGAAATGGAGGCCATGCTGTTGAGCGCCCCAGCTATCGACGAACGGCCAGACGGACAGGGTGCTTTTGGACTGGACGAGCGCAATCCAATCCCTGTCAACGGAGCAATCGGCGAGCTTTCGTACCTTTCCAAGCTGGAAACAAGCAACGGCGAGCGCATGTTGTTCCATCGAGTCGGGGCGATCAACACGGTGGATGTGTTCGAGGCTGTGACTTTCTCTGGTAGTGGCTGGTACATCATCTTTGTCGATTACTACCATCCAAGGCGCTCAAGGAAAGCTCCCTCGGGGTTCCGAATCGCCAACGAACCGCGTCAGTTCAGCGGCTTCCACAACTTCTGCCGGAACTTCCCATACGACTTTCCCGATGCTAAACAAGCGTCTGCGGAGTTTCTTCGTATGGCCTACATCCCGCTCGGGAACGTCATGCCGCAGATCGAGAAGAAGGTTTTCACTCGGCCGATGAACCATAAAGCCAAGCTCGATATCGTCATGAGCAAAATGACTAGCCGCTCCGATATTTGACCGATCAATGTCGTCTGAAAAAAAGGGATTCAGTGGCCTGGATGATTTGGTTTCCGACATTTCGGAGGACTTAGCTTCCAAACCCGCAAAACAGCCGGTAAAGACAGAAACCGCACCTCAACCGGAGCCTGTTCCGAAACCACGACCAGTTCCTCCGTCAAGCTCCTCATCGCCAGCAACACAGAATTCATCTCAGCCCACTCAGCCTAGTTCTGGCGTTGGAGGGATGTGGATCGTTGGGATCGTCGTTCTGGTTGTTTTCCTGCTGTTCGCCTTTGCTTCAGGTAGCCGTAATGACGGAGGGTCATCTCAAAAGCAATACGCAGTTCCCTCTACTCCTCCGCCGTCTGTCTATGCTATAGGAATTCACTACTGTCCGGTCAAAAGTCGAACAAAATCAATTGGTTAGAGATGGGTGCTGGTTGTTCTTGTAGGTCATCGGGCTGCAAGGCGCATGAAACCTGGGTTTTCTCGAAAACCGAGACCGACAAAATCTGTAGACAAGTGTAGAGCGAGGATTTCAGTTGCAACTCTTTTTTGACAATGGCGATCAAAACGTAGGTAGCTATGGCGCACCAGACCTGCGTCTTCACCGCGTTCTCGCTGGTGCCCAAAAACTTTTTGATGCGCAAGTGCTGCTTGATCCACTTGAAGAACAATTCCACCTGCCAGCGATTCTTGTAAAGCTGGGCAATCACCGCAGCGGGCAGCGCCGTGTTGTTGGTCAAAAAGATCAGCGTCTTACCCGTTGCGTCCTTGAACCGCACCCGGCGCAAATGCTCAGGGTAATCTTTGACAGCCTTGACGCCATTGAGCCTCACCGATTGATCACACACCACGCCGGTGGCCTTATCTACCTTGGCCGAATACACCCGGTGCGCATTGAAGTTGGACTTGGCCCGTGTCACAAAAAAGGCTCCGGCCTGATGCATCATGTACAGCCGCGCAAAATCCAGATAGC
>Ga0172370_10003359_pt1 | contig 22218 bp, 16 predicted proteins | sample LakKiv5m_FD_114538 | JGI IMG/M metagenome (GOLD analysis project Ga0172370, IMG submission 114538) | Freshwater microbial communities from Kabuno Bay, South-Kivu, Congo - kab_022012_11.5m | ecosystem: Environmental > Aquatic > Freshwater > Lake | place: Democratic Republic of the Congo...
GCAGAAGCCGTTCCTCAAGGCCGGACGCGTCGAGCTCTTCGTGGCCGGCGGTGGGGCGTTCAACGATCCGCTGACGACGCACTACGGCGTCACGGCGGCCGCGCGCGTGCACCTGTCGCCCCAGGTCGCGCTGAGCCTCACGGGCTTCAAGTTCTACGGTCGAACGACCGACAACGCCTCCGCGATCCAGACCGACTTCGGCCTTTTTCCGGAGCGTTCGCTCATCCAGGCCGCGGGCTTCGCCGAGGTCAACTGGGTGCCCCTCGTCGGAAAGTTCGTGCTGCTCGGCTCATGGGTGGTCAACTGGGATGGCTACTTCATCCTGGGCGGCGGCGTGCTGCGCACCAACCACGACGAGGACCTGAAATTGGGCGGCAACGTGGGCGTGGGGCTTCGCTCCTACATCACCCGCTGGCTGACGTTCAACGTGGAGCTGCGCGACATCATCTTCTTGGAGAAGTTCAACGCCGGCTCGCAGGTCATGCAGCACGTCTACGGCATGGCCGGCATCGGCCTCTGGATTCCGCCCACCTACGAGTACAAGTACCAGCGATGAACACAGCGCGCCTACATGGAAACTCGCGGGCACCCGGTGCATTCGCACACGCCCGCTCCGTCGTTTTCATCGTGATCTCGCTCGCGGGCTCGCTGCTCGGGGCCCTGCCCGCGTCGGCGGAGGACGTCCTGAAGGACACGCCCGTCGTGCGCCGTCAGGCCTTGTACCGCGCGAATCGGCACGAGATGTCGCCGATGGTCGGGTTCACGCTCGGCGAGCCGTTCACGAACAGCATCCTGCCCGGCGTGGGCTACACGTACCACCTGCTCGACTCGATCGCGGTGGGTGGGGACCTGCTCGTGGGCTTGCGATCGAATACGGCGATCGCGGATGACATCAACGCGAAGACGCAGGCGCAGTCGCCGAACTTCCAGCTCGCCTCGTCGAGCATCCGCTTCATGGCCGACCTCAACGTGTCGTTCGCGCCCGTGGTCGGCAAGCTCATGGCCTTCCGCAGCCTGCCGTTGCACTACGACGCGCACATCAGCCTGCACGGCGGTCTGGCCGGCATGAAGGGGGAGGGGCGCATCCCCGACTCCGTCACACCTGCCTTCGGCGTCGGCGGTGGCGTCCGCCTCTTCCTGTCGCGCTTCATGGCCATCGACGTCGACATCCGCGAGTTCTTCGCCAAGCGCACGCTCGCCGTGAACAAGGACGAGCGCGCCGCCGATCCCGTGTTCCGCCCGCACACGATGGTCATCGTGGGCCTGTCCTTCCTGCTGCCGCCCGAGCTTGAGACGAGCCCCTGACCTACCCCATGCTTACCTCGTCGAACCTGCGCGCCGCGGCCGTCGCGGTCGCTGCCCTGCTCTGCACCGGCGTCGCGGAGGCCTCGAACTACCGGCTCGCGGACGCCGAGATCACGTCGGTCGCGGAGACGAGGGCGCTCGCCGCGGAGGGCATCGCGGACACGGCCACGCTCTTCCAGAGGGCGCACACGCGAGAGCTGCGCAAGGGCCTCGCGGCGCGGGCGAAGCTCGACGCGGGGCGTCTCGAGGTGCTCGCCGTCCTGTGCGATGTGCTGCGCGTCGACGGGATCGGTCCGACGATGGCGCGCGCGCTCGGTCGTGTGGGGGTCTCGACGGTGGCCGCGCTACGAACCGAGGACGCCGAGCGCCTGCAAGCTCGCCTAGAGGCGGACGCGCGCAAACAGGCCGGCCCGAACGCGGATCCAATGCCCGTGCCGCCGGTGGAGCTGCTGGCGAAGTGGATTGCGTCCGCCGCTGCGCTGCCGCTGCGCCTCGAGCGCTGATCCGAGTTCCGGCGTTCCGTAGCGGCCGTGTGCGCAGCACCGGGTGCCCGCATTCTAACGCCTCGCGACGCGCCGCAGTTCGCCGACGTCGCGGACCTCGATCTGCGCCTTGCCGGTCTCGATCACGCCCCTGCTGCGCAGCTCGGCCAACGCCCGACACACGGTCTCCGGTGCGAGCCCGAGCAGGCCTCCGAGCTCGTCGAGCGTGAGGTCGTTCGAGACCGTCGCGGCGTCGGGCCGGCCCGCCAGGCGGTGCAAAAGGTAGCCGGCGAGCCGCGCGCGCGCCCCGAGCACGCCCAGGAAGGCCTGCCGCTCGCGGGCCTGCACGAGCTGCCGGTGCAGGTAGCGCGCGAAGTCAAGCGCGAGGTTCGGCGCAGCGGCGAGCATGTCGCGCAGCTCCTCGTGCGAGGCGACGCAGATCTCCGAGTCGGAGAGCGCCTCGGCGCCGGTGAGGTAGGCCTCCCCGAACAGCGCCTCGAAGCCGAAGAGATCGCCCGATTGCAGGATGGACGTGACGTGCTCCCGCCCGCCCGCGTCGTAGGTGACGAGCTTGACCGCGCCCGATCTCAAGGCGAAGAGCTGCACCGCGCGATTGCCCTCCGAGAAGAGGATCTGCCTGCGCTTGACGCGGCTGAGCCACATCCGTTGACACAGCGCGCTCGTGGTCTCAGCCGTGCACTTCGCGGCCCGCAGCGACTTGAGCAGGAGGCAGTGCTCGCAATCGGCCGACAGGGCCTTGCGCTCGGTCCTGCGCGAGACGGACTCGCCCGACCATGCCGTTTTTGCATCCACCATCCGGGCCCTCGCCGCTCAAGCTCCGCGCACGCCGATGCACCACTACCCGAAGCGCGCGAGGTTCGTCTGATCGCGATCAGGCACCGTCAGTTGCAGCTGAACGTGATGTTGTCGATGCCCGCGCCCCAGCCGTTGTTCAGCACGCTGTCCATCGTGTAGAACCACGTCGCGAACTCCACCACCTGCCCTTGCATGCTGGCTGGCACGGCCCACGTCAACGGCTGCCAGTTCGTGTTGCCCTTCGTGCCGGCATTGCGGAAGAGGATCTGCGTGCCGCCCACGCTCACCCCGAATTGGTCGTAACTGCCGTATTCACCGGGGTCCGGCGAGTAGCGGAAGTCGAACGTGAGTGTCTTCGCGCCGGCCGGGACCGTGAACTTCTTGCGCGCGAAGAACTGCGCCGTGCCGGGGTAGTTCGATCCACCGTTGCCGTAGCACAGCGCGTTCTTGCCACCGTACTTGCACCACGCGCCGACGCTCCAGCCCGTGTTGAGCGTCCAGCCGACGTTGCCCAACTCGAGGTCGTCGCCCGTGCCGTCATCGGTCTTGCCGTCGCAGTTGTCGTCCGCGAGGTTGCCGCAGATCTCCGCCGCGATCGGGTTGACCTTGGCGTCCTTGTCGTCGCAATCGCCGGGGCCGGCGGCGCATACCTTGGGCGTGCCAACGATGTTCATGCCCGAGTCGCAGAAGCCGTCCGAGTCGTCATCGCAGCCCTCGTCGACCGCCCCGTTGCAGCTGTTGTCGATGTTGTCGCAGGTCTTCTCGGTCGCCTCGTAGCCCGGCGCGAAGTTGGCGTAGTCCGCGTCGGCGCACGCCTGCCAATTGCCGCCCACGCACTGCGTGACGGGCTTCATCGCGCCGGCGCAGAGTCCGTCTTGCTTCTCGCATTTCTGCTTGTCGTACAAGGCGAGGTCCATGTCCTTCGCGTCGATCTTGTAGTCGCAGTCGTCGTCGATGCCGTTGCAGACCTCCTTGCCGTCGGGATTGACCAGCCCCTTGCCGTCGTCGCAGTCGCCGGGCCCGTTCGGACACGTGGCGACCGCGGGTCCCACGAAGGCCATCGTCGTGTCGCAGAAGCCGTCGGCATCATCGTCGCAGCCGTTGTCGGTCGCGCCGTTGCAGTCGTTGTCGATGTCGTCGCAGGACAGCTCCTTGGCCTGGTACTGGCTCGCGTACGCGAGGTACAGCGCGTCGCCGCACGTCTGCCATGAACCGCCCACGCACAGGCTGAGCGGCTTCTTCAGGCCCGCGCACACGCCCCCCTGCTTGTCGCACAGCGGTTGGTCGTTGCCGCCCATCGCGGGATCGGCCGTGTCCACCTTGCCGTTGCAGTCGTTGTCGAGGCCGTCGCAGACCTCGGTGCCCTCGGGGTGTGCCGCGGCGTGCAGATCGTCGCAGTCGCCGGCGCCCTCCGCGCACACGGACGGCGCGCCCACCACCGTGAAGTCGACGTCGCAGTAGCCATCCCCGTCGTCGTCGCAGCCTTCGTCGGGTGTGCCGTCGCAATTGTTGTCCAGTTCGTCGCAGGTGATCTCGAAGTCCTCGTAGGCCGGCACGCCCTTGTATTGAGCCGCGCCGCAGGGCTGGATCGCGCCGCCGACGCACAGCGAGACCGGCTTCTTGAGGCCGCCGCACACGCCGTTCTGGTTCTCGCAGAGCGCGCCTTGCAGGTCGAGCGCGTTGTCGGCGATGTCGACGTTGCCGTCGCAGTCATCGTCCTTGCCGTTGCAGAGCTCCGGCGCCGAGGGATGCACGCCCGCGTCGCTGTCCACGCAGTCGCCGCCGCCGAGCGGACACGCGCCCGGTGTGCCGGTGACCGTCCGCTTCGCGTCGCAGTAGCCGTCGCCGTCCGCGTCGCAGCCCTCGTCGACCGCCCCGTCGCAGTTGTTGTCCGCGCCGTCACAGGTCGCCTCCACTGCCTCGTAGGTGGGGATCACGCCGTATTGCGCCGCCGTGCAGGCCTTGACTTCGCCGTTGACGCAGGTCGACGCTGCCTTCTTGAGCCCTGCGCACACGCCTTTGTGGGCCTCGCACAGCGCGCCGCCGAGGTTCAACCCGGGGTCCGCCGCGTCGAGCTTTCCGTCGCAGTTGTCGTCGAGCGCGTTGCAGATCTCGACCGCGCCGGGATGCACCTCGGCGTTCGAGTCGAGACAGTCTCCGCCGCCCTTGGGACAGGCCTTCGGCGACCCGACGACGACCATGTTGGCGTCGCAGAAGCCGTCCGTGTCGCCGTCGCACGCCTCGTCGGTCTGGCCGTCGCAGTTGTTGTCGAGGTCGTCGCAGACCTCGTCGCCCGCGCCGCCGGGCACCGAGCTGCACACGACCGCGTCGCCCTTCTTCGAGCACACCATCGTCCCGCTGGCCTGACACGTGCCCGTGCCGACCGTGCAGGGGGCGCCGAGACCCGAGAAGCCTTCGTCTGTCTGGCCGTCGCAGTCGTCGTCGAGCGCGTCGCAGGTCTCGTCCGCGCCCGGGTGCACCTGGGACTTCGCGTCATCGCAGTCGCCCGCACCCTTCGGACATGCGGCGGGCACGCCGATCGCGCCCATGGCGGCGTCGCAGAAGCCGTCACCGTCGTCGTCGCAGCCTTCGTCCGTAGATCCGTTGCACGAGTCGTCGACGTCGTTGCAGACCTCCGTGGCGCCGGGTGAGATGGCCTTGTCGTCGTCCTCGCAGTCGCCGCCGCCCTTCGGGCACGCCGCGGGCAGGCCCGTGGTCTTCCAGTCCGCGCGACAGTAGCCGTCGCCGTCCTGGTCGCAGGCCTCGTCCGTCTTGGCGTTGCAGTCGTTGTCCAGGTCGTCGCAGGTCGACTCCGCGCCGTCGGAGAAGGCCTTCGCATGCGCGGCGTACACGGTCGCGTCGCAGGCGAGCCACGAGCCATCGACGCAGAGCGTGGGCGGTTTCAACGCGTCCTTGCACACGCCGAGCTGGATCTCGCACGGCTGCCCGTCGCTCGACGCCAGGGTGAGGTCGGCCGCGTCGGTCGCGCCGTCGCAGTTATCGTCCTTGCCGTTGCACAGCTCGCTCGCCTTCGGGAACACGGCCTTGTCGTCGTCCGCGCAGTCCCCCGCGCCGTTGGCGCACGCGGAGGCCGTCACGAAGAGCATCTTCGCGTCGCAGTAGCCGTCGCCGTCGTCGTCGCAGCCCTCGTCCGTGACGCCGTTGCAGTTGTCGTCCTTGCCGTCGCAGACGCTCTCCTTCGGGCCGTAGGTGGGGGCGGCGCCCTTGTAGACCGCGTCGTCGCAGGCCTTCCACGATCCGGCGAGGCACAGCGGGGCCGGCTTGGTCGTGCCCGCGCACACGCCCTTCTGGTTCTCGCAGGCCTGTACGTCTCCGGACGCGAGCGCCGCGTCGGCCGCGTCGACGGCGCCGTTGCAGTTGTCGTCCTTGCTGTTGCAGACCTCGGCGGCCCCCGGGTTCATCAAGGGATCCGTGTCATTGCAGTCACCGGGTCCCTTGGCGCACAGGGCGCTCGCGCCGTAGACGATCGCCACGTCGCAGTAGCCGTCGCCGTCATCGTCGCAGCCCTCGTCGGTCGCGCCGTCGCAGTCGCTGTCCTTGCCGTCGCAGATCTCGGCCGCCGGCGTGGCCGCCGTGCAGCCGAGCTTGCCCCCCTGGCAAGAGGCGAGGCCCGTGCACGTGCCAAATTCATTCGTTACGTCACATGGTTGTCCGTCAAGCCCGCCATCGGTCACGCCGTCGCAGTCGTTGTCGGTTCCATCGCAGACCTCGGCCTCCGGCGTCGCGCCGATGCAGCCCGGCGCCCCATCGGTGCAGGTCGAGATCCCCTGGCAGGCTCCGAATGCATTTGTGACTTCACATGGTTGTCCCGTGACGCCGTCATCGGTGAAGCCGTCGCAGTCGTTGTCGAGGCCGTCGCACACCTCGATCGCTGCGCTCGGCGCGTCACACACGCCGAGGCCCGCCTCGACGCAGCCGAGCGTGCCCTTGCAGGCCCCGAACTCGCCTTTGGCGCTACAGTCGGTCTTCGACCCGAGCGAGGCGAAGTACGGTGTGCACAAGATCCCGGAGTCCGCGGCCTTGCACTGCTGGACGAGGGCGCCGACCGAGGTGGCGAAGAGGCACTCGAAGCCGCCGGGGCACTCCGCGCCGGTCTTGCAGGCCGCGCCGCAAAACGATCCCAACCCTTCGTATTCAATGCACTTTGCGCCGATGTCGGCGCCGGCGGGCAGCGGAGCGAGGCAGTCGGCGTTCAGGACGCAGGGCTTCCCGAGGACCGCCGTCTGGGGCATGCAGACCGAGTCCGATAGGCTCGGGATGGAGGCGCAGACCCAGTCCGCGGGGCACAGGGAGCAGGCCCCGCCGCAGACCGTGCCGCCACGGCTCGACACGCAGGGCTCGGTCGTGCACTCGGCGTCATCGTGGCAGGTGGCAGCGCACTCGCCCGGCGCCGCGGTCGTCGGGTCGCAGGGCTTGTTCGGCGCGTCTTCCTCCGAGATGTCGTCTTGCGAAATGTCTACTTGAGAGAAATCAACCTGAGCGCCCCCGTCCGGCCACGTGTCATCCCAGACCACCTCTTGTCCCTCACCGTCGGGCGTGACCTCCCCGATCGCTGTCTCCGGAGGCTCGACCGCCGCGTCTTGCGTATCCCCTGCGCCGTCCGAGGGCTGGAGGATGTCACCGGGGCCGACGTCGGACGCGACGGCATCGGAGAGGCCCGTGTCCTTGGAAGCCGTGAGGTCGGGGCCGAGGCCGCCGGCGTCCGCGGCGCGCGGCACGGCGTCCGATGCGGTCGGGGCGTCGCCGAGGCCCGAGATTCCGTCGAGGACCGTCGGGATGTCGGGGGAGGCGATGCCCACGACCTCCTCGGTCCCGCCACCACAGGCGAGGACCAGGGATCCGAGCACGAGCACGAGCGGGCGGGCGGGAGCGTGGGGGAACGAGAGCGCGCGCATGGGGGGTCTCCGACGGGACCTTCCGGCCCATCCCATCCTGCCACATGAATCACCGTTCAATCCAGGCAAGCGCGCGCAAAACCAGCGCTACGTCAGTTTCCCGACACGGCATTGACGCGCGCGCACGCGAGGCCTAACCTCTTTGGCCTGTCCCGCTCGGGCCATCAACGTCCAACCTCGGTTTTTTGTTCATGATCTTCGAAATCCCCGCCCTGCCCCTCGCGGCCCCGACTTCGCTCGCCACGACGGCGTTCGACGTCCTGGGTCGGTTCGCCGCTCAGCCCGCCAAGGAGCGGAGCGACCCCACCGGTGCGCTCATCGCGCTGGGCGTCATCGCGGCCATGGGCGTGGTCGGCTTCCTGCTCTTCCGCCGCATCCAGCAGGCTCGACAGGAGAGCTTCCGGGAGCCCGGCGAGCCACGCCGCCCAGAGCGTGACAAGCCCGCGAAGAAGACGCCCCGCTACGAGGACATCGAAGACCTGGACGACGAGACGCGCGCGGCCGCCAGGACGCTGCGCAAAGCCGCCAAGGGCGCCATCAAGGTGGGCGCGGACGGCAAGGTCGAGCGGCTCAGGCTCGACGAGTCGCTCACGACCGCGCCGCCCAAGCGTCCCGATCACGGTCACAAGGGGGCGACGGAGCCCGCCCGCCAGCCTGCGAAGGGGCAACAGCGGCAGCCCGAGGTCACGCGCGCCCCGGTGCCGGTGGCGGGCTCCGCGCCGGTCCGCGACGAGGCGCTGCGAGAGGGGCTCTCGCGGACACGCAAAGACGGCTTCGTGGCGCGTCTGGGCAAGCTCTTCTCGGGCAAACAGCTCGACGACGACCTCATGGAGCAGGTAGAGGCCGTGCTCTACGGCGCCGATCTGGGCGTCAAGGCCACGGAGCGGCTGCTCGGCGGGTTGAGAGAGGGGCTCTCGCGGCGCGAGTTGGGCGACGAGACGCGGGTCTGGACGACGCTGCGGGAGCAGGCACGCGCGACGCTGGAGAGCGCTGGCAGCGCGGCCATCGCGGATCGCCCGGCGACCGGTCCGCTCGTGCTCATGATCATCGGCGTCAACGGCACCGGGAAGACCACCACCATCGGCAAGCTGGCCCACCGTTTCGTGGGCGACGGCCACAAGGTGCTCGTCGCGGCGGCGGACACGTTCCGCGCGGCAGCGGTGGACCAACTCGCGGTGTGGTGCGAGCGCGCCGGCGCGGACCTGCACCGGGGCAAAAGTGAGGCCGATCCCGCGTCGGTGGCCTTCGACGCCATCAAGCGCGCACACACCGAGGGGCACGACCTCGTGATCGTCGATACGGCGGGCCGGCTGCACACGAACACAAACCTGGTCGAGGAGCTCAAGAAGGTCGGGCGCGTGATCACCAAGGCGCAGCCGGACGCGCCCCACGAGGTGCTGCTCGTGCTCGACGCGACGATGGGGCAGAACGCGGTGCAGCAGGCCACGATCTTCAAGGGAGCGATGGGCGTGACGGGGATCGTGCTCACGAAGCTCGACGGAACAGCGCGCGGTGGCGTCGTGTTGAGCGTGGCGGACACGTTGGGGGTCCCGGTGAAGCTCATCGGTTTCGGCGAAAAGATGATGGATCTCAAGCCATTCGACGCGAATTCATTCGTCGAGGAGCTCTTCGCGACGGACGACGAGGCCGCCCAGGCATGAGCGTACGCCTGCCGATCCTCTCCGCGCTGTGTGCGCTCGGCGCCATCGCGTCCTGCGGCGCGCCCGAGGTGCGGGTCGATCCGCCGCCGACCGCGGCGCTCGAGGTCGCGAACCTGACCGAGGACACGATCCGCGTGAGCCTCGGCGCGGAGGCGCTGGGCGATGTCCTGCCGGCATCGCGCGCGCGCTTCGGGGGCCTGCCGGCCCGTGAGGCGACGTTCGTCGTGGAGCGGGCGCAGGGCGGCTTCCTGATGACGATCACGGCGACGCTGGAGGCCGGCAAGACGTCCCGCGTCAAGGTCGGGCGCGGGCGCGCGGATCCGCCGGCCGTCTCGTCGGTGCGGGTCACAAGCGCGCAGCCGGTCGACCTCGAGCTGAGGCTCGACGGCAAGCGGGTCGGGCTCGTCGTCGCGAACGGTGAGACCACGCTCGAGGGCATCCCCGCGGGCTCGCACGTGATCGAGGCGGTGGCGGCGTCGGGTCCCGGTTTCCGGGTGCGCGTGGAGGTGCCGTCCGACGAGGCCGCGCGCGTGGCGTTCGACGCGGCGCCCGCGAGCGTCGTGTTGGACAACGACACGGCCGACGAGCAGTGGATCCAGATCGACGGCGTGGACGCGCTGCGCATCGATCCCGGCACGCGGCGCGAGGGACCGCTGCTGGTCGCCGGCTGGCACGTGGTGGAGGCCCGCAGCCTGACGACGCGCGCGGTGCTCAGGCGCCCGCTCAAGCTCGAACCCGCGCAGGAGCGCGTGCTCCGCCTCGGCACCAGCACGGGCGCGCTGGTGGTCGTCAACCGCACCGGTGACGACGCCGCGGTGGAGCTCAACGGGCAAGCGCTCGCGCTGCTGGGCGTCAACGAGCGGCGCCGGATCGACGGCCTCGTGCCCGGCGTCGCGACCTGGCGCCTCGTCTCGCAGCGCGCCGGTGTCGTGCGCGGCGGCGAGGTCTTCATCGGCCCCGGCGACATCGTCACGCTCGAAGCGGGGCGCGGTCCGGGCGTGCTCTTCGTCGAGAACCGCGCGGGCGAAGGCGTGGCGCTGAGCCTCGACGGCGTCGTCTTGAAGCGGCTCGGGAGCGACGCTGTGGTGCACCTGCCCCACGTTCCGGCCGGTCCGCACACGCTGGAGGCGCGCGGCGAGCGGTCCGGGCGCGTCTACCGGGCGAGCGCGGAGATCACCCCGGCGAGCAGCACGCGGATCCTCCTCACGGGTTCGCGCACGGTCTTGAATGTTCGGAATTCACTAGGAGAGTCGGCGCGACTGCGGATCGACACGCGGGATCACGGCACGCTTCACCCGAACGAGAGCGTGGTGGTCACGGGGCTCGTGCCCGGGCCCCATGTCGTGGCGCTCGAAGGGCTCGACTCCGGGCGGAAGATCGAGCGGAAGATCACACGGTTGGGTGATGGATCCGAGGCGATCGACTCGCGGATCGAACAGGCGCGCCTGCGCATCGTCAACGAGAGCGACGAGGCGATGCTGCCCCCGCCTGGCCTGGAGAAGCGGCTGCCACGCGTGGACTGGGGCACGGAGCGGACGATAGCCATCCCGTCGGGAAACTACGGCCTGACGTTTCGCGGCGAGAAGAGCGAGTTCGCCTATCGCTTCGACGTGCGCGTCAAGGACGGCGAGGCGCTGATCTGGAAGGTGGCGCGTCCGACGGCGCTGCTGCGCGTCGAGAATCGGACGAGCGAGCGCATGGAGGTGCGAAGCGACGGCGAGGTGCTGGTGACGCTCGAACCCCATAAGGACGCCACGCTCGCGAACCTGCGCGCCGGCCGGCACGCGCTGACCGCGGTCGCCGAGAGGACCCGGCGCGAGCTGAAGGCGGGCGTCGACCTGCCCGCAGTAGGGGAGCGCGCCTGGATCCTGAAGCTGCCACCCGCCGCGCTGCTCATCGAGAACCGCGCGGTCGAGGACGCCAAGGTCTTCGTGGACGGGCACGAGCGCGCGCCCATCGCGCCCCGGCGGACGCACCGCTACACCGACCTGGGCGAGGGAACGCACGTCGTGGAGGTGGTCCTCGTGCGCTCCAAGCACGTCCAGCGGGCGGAGGTGACGCTCGTGGACGGGGAATCCAGGGTCTGGCAGGTGCGGGCCTCCGAGGGGGCGCTCCGCGTGCTGAACCCGCGGTCGGAGGTCGTCCGGGTGAGCGCCGGCGGTGAGGTGCGAGGCGAGATCCCGGCGCGCGGCGAGCTGACGCTGACGCTGCCGCCCGGCAACATCACGCTCGACATGACGGGCGTCGACAGCGGGCGCACGCGGCTCTTCACGGGCCGGCTGATGCCCGACCAGACGATCGTCGTGATAGCGCACGACAACACCGGCCCGCTCATCGTCGCGAACCGCAGCAAGGAGGCGGTGATGATCTTCCGCGAGGACGCGGGCCTGGGCCTCATCGCGCCGGGCGAGACCCGCACCTTCGAGGGCGTGGACTCCGGGGTCGCGCTGCTGCGCGCCGAGTATCGCGACGGCAGCGCCAGCCAACGGGAGCGCCTGAACATCCAGCCCTACGGCTCGGCGCAGCCGACGCGCTGGCTGGTGGCCGTCCAACCGCGGCCGTAGCGCGCGGCACCGTACCAGCGCTCGGGCCTGGCTACGATATTTATAAACGTCACAATTTAACTAGAATTTCGGCTTCTGCGTGCCGTGTGACGGTCCCGTGGATCGCACGGAGGGCGCCTGCGAGCGCCCGGCACCGCCAATCCCGCTGAACTCGTCCCGGTCCATCTGCTTCCGCCCCGGGCGCGACGTCGCGGCGCCGGCCTTCTTCTTCACGGGCTTCTTCTTTTTCTTCTTGCCCGACTTCTTGCTGTCCGAGGCGGCCGGCTGCTGCGGCGGCGGCATGGCCTCCACTCCGGGCGCGAGGGCGGTCAGACACATACCGATGATGAGCGCGATGCGCGGGATCTTCATGCCAGCAGGATAGCGAGCCTTGCAGCGCTGTCGAGGGCAAAAACGGCGCGTACCCTACCCGCCGATCTTCTCGAGGTACTGGCCGACACCCACCGCGAGCTGCTCCATGTTCGGCTTGATGCGCTCGAGCAGGTAGCCCTCGATGAGCGGGACGACCTTCTTCGCGAGGAAGAAGGGCACGCCGGGGATGCCGTCGGGGTCCACCGTGAGCGTGCCGCGGATGACAACACGGCACGTGCCTTCTCCGTCGGCGACGACCTTGTTCGTGCCCTTGCAGGCGTAGAGCTTCTTGAACGAGGGGGCCTCCAGCCACCAATCGACCAGCAGCGCGTCGTTGTTCCACGCGGCGTGATCCAGCCACTCGAGCATCTCCGGCTTGAGGAACGGACGCGCCGCCGCGGGCGCGCTGCCGGCCTCCGCGCGCCACTTGTTCAGGATCGTGACAGTGCCGCCCGTGTCCTTTCGCTCGAGCTGCTCGATGGTCGCGACGTTCGGCAAGAAGGGCACGAGCTTCGTGAGATCGTCGCGCAACGCCTCATAGACCCGGGTCTGCGGATACTTGACACGGCCTTCACAGGTAAAATCCATCGTGATCTCCTCACTTTCCCGTCCACGCCGGGGCACGCTTTCCGAGGAAGGCGCTCATGCCCTCCAACTGGTCCGCGGAGTGGAAGAGCTCGCCGAAGGCGCGCGCCTCCAGATCGAGCGCAGACGCGAGCGGCTCCTCCACGCCGGCGTTGACGGCCCGCTTCGCAGCGGCCACGGCGAGCGGCGCCTGCCTCGCCATCGTGTTGCAGAGCGCGATAGCCCTCGGCAGCAGATCCTCCGGCTCGCAGACGGCCTGCACGAGGCCCACGCGCAGCGCCTCCTCGGCGCCGTACATGTCGCCCGACATCACCCACATCTTCGCGGCGTTACGACCGATGAGGCGCGCCAGGCGCTGCGTGCCGCCAAACCCCGGGATGACACCGAGCTTGACCTCGGGCTGACCGAAGCGCGCCTTCGTCGACGCGAAGATCACGTCGCACGCGAGCGAGAGCTCGCAGCCTCCACCGAGCGCGAAGCCATTGACGGCCGCGACGACGGGCTTGCCCATGGCCTCTATGCGCTCGAGCACGCCGCCGCCCGTGCGGGCGAACTGGTAGGCCTGTTCGGGGCTCAGGTCGGCCATCGCGCCGATGTCCGCTCCCGCGACGAAGGCCTTGTCACCCTCGCCGGTGAGCACGACGGCGCGCACCTCGACGTCGGCCTCGGCGCGATCGAGCGCGGCGGCGAGCGCCTCCAGCACGGCGGGGTTGAGGGCGTTGAGCGCCTTCGGGCGGTTGATCGACAGCACGAGCACAGCGCCTTCGCGCCGCTCGTGGACCAGGGCATCGTCGGTCGGGGTGGGCATGGCAGTCTCCACGGCCCATCGTGTCCGCGGTCACCCGCGAGGGCCGCGCGGTACCGCCGTGAGGCGTCCTACTTGCCGGACATCGCGCGCTTGGAGGCCTTGAGCGGGTTGATCCGCTTGGCGGCTTCGACCGACTGCACCTTCGCGTGCGTCGCGAAATTGCAGATGCCGAGGCCCCACTTCTCCTCGGGCTCCGCCCACGTCTTGCAGTAGTAGTCCGCGCCGAGCGCGCGGATGTGGGCGCAGCCGACGCACTGCTCGACGATGGGCTGGTGTCCAATCTTCTTGAAGGTGGCGGCGAGCGCGGGCTCGGCCTGGGAGACATTCGCGAGAGCAGCAGCGTCCATCGGTTCCTCCGAACAAAGCGGCGGGTCTTCTAGCGGCCGCACGCCTCGCTGTCAATAGAACGTTGACGATCGTCGTCCGGGCCCCTTTTCGTCGCGCGCGCGCCGGGGTAGCCTGCCGGCCCTATGCTACGTGACTGGCGCTACCTTTTGCTGCACACGATCTCCGTGACCTTCGTCACGGCGCGGATCGTCGCGAGCTACCTGTGGGTCCTCTTCATCGAGCGGCTGCTCGACCTGCGGGTCGATCCCGAGCGCCTCTCCGCGCTGCACGCGCGCAACGCGGCCCTCTATCTGCGCACCGCGCAGCGCCTCAAGGGCGGCATGATCAAGGTCGGCCAGTTCATCTCGACCCGCGTCGACGTCATGCCCATCGAGTGGGTGCGCGGTCTCGCGATGCTGCAGGATCGCGTGGATCCGGAGCCCTACACGACGATCCGCACGCGCCTCGCGGAGGAGCTGGGGCGGCCGCCGGAGCAGGTTTTTGCGTCGATCGAGGAGCGAGCCGTCGCCGCCGCGTCGTTCGGTCAGGTGCACCGCGGTCGCCTGCCCGACGGCACGGAGGTCGCCATCAAGGTGCAGCACCGCGACATCGCCCGTACGCTGGAGGTCGATCTGGCCATCTTCCGCGGAGCGGTGGCCGTGCTCGGGAAGGCCGTGGGGGTGACGGTGGACATCTCGCGCGTCTACGCGGAGATAGCCCACGCGCTGCGGGAAGAACTGCGCTACGACCGAGAGGCGGAGCACGCGACGCTCGCGCGACAGCTCCTCGGCGACGACAAGACGGTCGTTATTCCGCGAATTTACACGCAATACTGCACGTCGCGCCTCATCGTGATGGACTTCATCCGCGGCGAGAAGGTGACCGATGTCGACGCTATGCGACGCCTCGGCGTGTCGCCCGGCGAGGTCATCCGCATCGTCATCAAGACCTACGTCAAACAGATCTACGTGGACGGCTTCTTCCAGTCCGACCCGCATCCGGGCAACCTCTTCTTCATCCCGCCTTCCGACGACGTCCCCTTCGTTCGCATCGGCATCGTCGACTTCGGCCAGTCCAAGCGCATCCCGTCCGAGGTGCACGAGGCCCTCAGGCAGGCCGTCTTCTGCGTGATCTTCCGTAACCTCGAGGGCTTCATGCAGGCCCTCATCCGGCTGGGCCTCATCGGTCCGGAGCACATCTACGCCGCGCACCAGCTCATCGACGTCTTCTCGGACCAGATCAAGGTCGGCGCGCCGAGTGAATTCAACAGCCTCGACTTCGTCGCGTCGGGTCGGGCAATTGCAAATTTCTTGCGACAAGTAGAGGGATTGCAGATTCCGAACGACCTCGTGCTCTACGGTCGCACGCTGGGCCTGCTGCACGGCCTCGCGACCTCGCTCGACAAGGACGTGAGCATCTTCGAGCTGGCGGCGCCTTATTTCTTGGGCGCGGGGACGGGGACGCGCGGGGCGGCGTGATGGCGGCTGGCCGACGCCAACGACCAAGCAAGCCTGCACTTGGGAGGTGATGCGTGAGCAATTCAAAGTTCTTTGTTTGGTTGATCGGCTCGATGATGGTTGCATCGTTCTCTGCAAGCGGGGTGACCTCCCTCCTTGCCAAACCACCAGCCGCGCCGTCGGGAGCAGTGCTTCGCGGGAACCGGATTGAGTTGACCGACCAAGATGGCGTAGTGCGATTGGTCCTAGCGGCCGATCGATAGGGTGCAGGGCTCACTGTGCTACAGCCGGACGGTGCTCCCCACTTGACGCTCGGCACTGACAAGAAGGCTGCCTTCCTACTCGTCGGGGCGTTTGGAGACGGGGGCGTAAACGTCTGGGTGGACAAGGGTGGCGACCGTCGAATCGACATGATCTATCCAGGAACCTCCATGCGCCACGCGGCAAGCTTGGTGGCGCACGGCAGGGCACCCATGCTGACGCTTCAGGACGACGTAACCAAAGGTTCGGCGACGCTTGCAGTTGGCTTCACGGGCACCCCATACCTGCAATTTCGCGACGGGGAGGACAAGAAGGTACTTCATCTGCCGTAGTCGTGTGCCAATGCGAGACCGGCCGGATGGATTGCCCTGCGCCGGACGAGCCCAAACGAACATCATTGAGCAACCTCACGAAATCACGCCAGGGCTCGCTCGTGGTCTGCAGCCGCGTTGATGCGCCGGTCCCCACCCACCCAAACACGCCTTGACATTTTACGAGCCAGGATGCGTAAATCTTCTCATCCGGGCTCGTAGTCCGTAGCCAGCGTGCCTTGACCTTCGCTCGAAGCCAGCTCCCAGACCTCCTCGCCCGGCTGCGGGAGCCGCGAAGGCACATCGTCGTGGTGGCGGGGCCGCGGCAGGTGGGCAAGACGACGCTCGTGCGGCAGGCGCTCGCCGAGCTTGGGCTGCCTCATCGCTACGTCAGCGCCGACGACGTGTTTCCGCCGGACGCTGCCTGGTTACGGCAGCAGTGGCAGCTCGCGCGGCTCGACACGGCGGTCCTGGTCGTAGACGAGGTGCAACGGGTGCCGGGCTGGTCGGATGCCGTCAAGGCGCTGTGGGACGAGGACACGCGCGATGGGCGGGCGCTGCGCGTGGTGCTGCTCGGGTCGGCGCCGCTGCTCATCGGGAGGGGGCTTGGCGATAGCCTCGCGGGGCGCTTCGAGCGGCTGCGTTTGCCGCATTGGTCCTTCGACGAGATGCGCGACGCATTTGGGGTTTCGCTTGAAGAATTCGTTTGTTACGGCGGCTATCCGGGCGCCGCGCACCTGATCTGTGATCCGATGCGCTGGAGTAACTACGTCCGCGACGCGCTCATCGAGGCGACGGTGTCGCGCGATGTGTTGCAGATTGACCGCATCGAGCGGCCGGCCTTGCTGCGGCGCCTCTTCGACCTCGGGTGCGCGTACGCGGGACAGGAACTGTCGCTGAACAAGATCATGGGGCAGCTGCAGGACCGCGGAAACACGGCGACGCTCGCCTGGTACCTGGAGTTGCTCGGCGCCTCGGGGCTCCTCACGGGCGTCGGGAAGTTCGCCGGTGAGGCCGTTCGGCAGCGAGCCGCGAGCCCCAAGCTGATGGTCTACAACACGGCGCTCCGCTCGGCCGTGCTGCGGCAGCGGCTGCCCGAGCTGCGCGCCGATCCCGAGGCCTGGGGCCGGCAGGTCGAGGTCGCCGTGGGCGCTCACCTGCTCAACACCGCGCCCGCCGACGGCGTGGACGTGACCTGGTGGCGGGAGCGCAATAACGAGGTCGATTTCGTGATCGCCCGGGGCCGAAGCGTGCTCGCCATCGAGGTGAAGACGGGTCGTCGGCGCGCGCATCGCAACGGGCTCGCCGCATTCCAGGCCGCGTATCCCGAGACCAACACGCTGGTCGTGGGGGAGGGCGGACTGGAGCTCGGGCGTTTCCTGGAGCGACCGGCCGGGCATTGGCTGGATGTGATGCGCTAGATCCGGCGCCGCGATGGGCCCCGCCCTGCCCCTACTTCAGCTTCTTGAGCTCCTTGCCCATCGAGTCCCGCTGCACGAGCTTGCCGCAGGCCTTCATCAACGCGGCCTGCGTGGCCTCGACGCTGCCGACGACGAGCGTGAGGAAGCCCTGCTTGGCGAACTGCTCGCGCGCAGCGGCGACGGCCTCCGCGGGCGTCACGGCGCCGAGGCGCTTGCCGTAGGTCTGCCACTCGTCGGCCGGCAGTCCGTTGAGCTCGGCGCTCGCGATGCGGTAGGCGACCGAGGACGGCGACTCGATCGAGAGCGCGAAGGTACCCGCGATGTAGCGGACGTTCGCCGCGAGTTCGTCGGCGCTCAGGCCGTCCCTCTTGAACTTCTCGATCTCGCGGGAGATTCCGGCGAGCGCCTGTTCGGTCTTCTCGTTTCTCACCTGCATGCGCACGAGCCACTCGCCCCCGCGCCGGCGCGGCTCCATCGCGGAATAGACGCCGTAGGTGAGCCCCTCCTTCTCACGTAACTGCTGGAAAAGACGGGACGATCCGCTGCCGCCGAGGGCCTGGTTCGCGACCACGAGCGCGGTGTAGGCCTTGTCGGCGCGCTTGACGGCGCGGTTGGCGACGAAGATCGTCGATTGCACCGAGCCGGGACGATCGACGACGTGGCAGCCGGCGTTGTCTTCGCCAGCCGGCGCGTCTGCGAGCCAAGGCGCGGCCTCGCCCACGACCTTCGCGCCGAGCGTCCTCTCCAGCGCATTCTTGAGCGCCTTCGCCGTCACGTCGCCCACCACGATGAGCTTCGCGCCGCCGAGCCGGAAGCCCCGCGCGTGGAAGGCCCGCAGGTCGGCCTTCGTGATGGCGTCGACCGTCGCGAGCGTGAGGCCGGGCGACGAATAGACATCGGAGTCGGGGTAGAGGAGCCTGCCAAGTACCCGATTTCCAATGGCTTTCGGGTCCGTCTCCTGGTTCTCGAGCGCGGCGCGGTAGCGCTCCCGCAGCGACTCGATCTCGTGCTCGCCGAATTGTGGCTCGAAGATCACCTCGGCCATCAGCGTCAAGAAGCGATCGAGCCCGGTCGAGAGCACGCGCCCCGTCACCGACGCCGCGTCATCGCCGACCGTGACGTCGAGGCTCGCGCCGATGCGCTCGAGCGACTCGGAGAGCGCCGCGCCCTGGTGCTTCTGCGTGCCCTCGAGCATCACCTGGCCGCAGAGGCCGCCCGTCCCCGCAGGCAGCGCCTTGTCGCCGCCACGACGTTCCAGCGACGCGCCGCCGGGCACGAGGAGGTGAAACACGAGCGCCGGCGCCTCGTGCCGCTCGACGAGCAGGACCTCCAGCGGCGCGCCCTTCGCACCGGGCTGCGTCGGATCGAGGGTGAAGCGGTGCGGCTTCGGGAAGGCGGCGGGACCGGGCGGCGCGACGGCGGGCTTCGTGTTGTCGTCGGCCCGCGGAGGCTCGACCGCGAGCACCGACGAGGAGACGCACAGCGCAGCGAGCAGCAATGAAGAGGAGGGGACGAGCGTGTTCATGGTGTCTTGTCCTTGCCGGCCGGCGCAGGCGTGGCCGTGGGAACCTTCGGTTTCGGCAGCACGTCGATCTCCGTCTCCTTTTCGGCGCTGAAGTAGTGCTTCGCGACGCGCTGGATATCGGCCGGCGTGACCGCGAGGTACTTGGCGAGCTCGCCGTTCACCTTCGACGCGTCGCCGTAGTAGATCTCGAAGCGCGCCAGCATCTGCGAGCGCGGCATGGCCTGGATTGTGGAGAAGACGTAGCTCGACGCGAACGACGTCTTGACCTTCTCGAGCTCGCCTGCGGGCACGCCGTTTTTCGCGATCGTCGCGATCTCGTCGCGGATGATGGTCTTCGCACGCTCCGCGTCGGCCTTATCGGGCTTGGCCATCATGATGAAGAACCAGAACATGTCGGGGCCGCGAAATCCGCGCGCGCCGGCCGAAACGCTCACGGCGATGGGCTCGTCCTTCGTGAGCTTGCGCTCGAGCCGGCTGGAGTCTCCGCCGCCCAGGATCTCCTCGAGCATCGCGAGCGCATAGGCGTCCTTGTGCGGGAAGCCGGGGATCTTGTACGCGAGGTGGAACGCGGGCAGCCGCGCGAGCTTGTCCTGCTGCACGAGCGCCTTGTGGAACTTCTGGTCGGGCTCGTCAATCTTGGGCCGCGGCGGCGCCGGCTTCTTCGCGATGTCACCGAAGTGCTTGTCCACGAGCGCGCGTGCTTCCTTGTCCGTCACGTCGCCGACGAGCACGAGCGCGGCGTTGTTGGGCACGTAGTAGGTTGACCAAAACGTCTGAAAATCCTCCAGCTTGGCCGAGTCGAGATCCTTCATCTCGCCGATCGTGGAGTGCGCGTAGGGCCACGACTCGAAGACGCTGCCCATGAGCGCTAGCATCGAGAGCGCGTAGGGCCGGTTCTCGTAGTTCTGGCGGCGCTCCTCCTTGACCGCGTCGCGCTGGTTGTCGACGTTGTCCCTCGTCACGGCGAGCGAGCGCATCCGATCGGCCTCGAGCCACAGCACGAGCGAGAGCGCCTCCTTCGGCACGACCTGATGGTAGAGCGTGCGGTCGGGCGAGGTGTTCGCGTTGACCTGCCCGCCGACCGCCTCGATCTCCTTGAAGTGGCCCATTTTAGGCACGTTCCTCGAGCCCTGGAACATGACGTGCTCGAACAAGTGCGCGAAGCCGCTCTTGCCCTTCTGCTCGTCGCGTGATCCCACGTCGTACATGAGCGAGACCGCGACGAGCGGCGCCGAGTGGTCCTCGCTCACGACGACGCGCAGGCCGTTGGGCATCGTGAACCGCACGATCGGGAACGTCGGCGACGGCAGGTCGAGCGCGTACGCCGGGGTCGCCAGGAGCAAGGGCGCCACGCAGAGGCCGAGCATCGCGACGCCGCGCGATAGAGAATTCCTGTGCATTGTCCCTCCGTTAGAACAACGTGACGAACGCGCTGAGCGTGAGCAGCCAGGGGGATCCGCCGGTGCCGCCGAGCAGCAGCATCGTGCCGCGCGCGTCGATCCCGGCGCTGAGTTCGGGCGAGTCGAGCAGCGCATACTGTGCGCCGAGCGAGAAGTCCCACGTCGATCCCAGCGCGCGCTGGCCGCCGGATTCATAGCCGCGCACGCGCTTCTCGACGTTGTACATCGTGTAGCCGACGCCCACGTCGACCGCGAGATCCTGCGTCATGCGCACATGGAAGTTCGCGAAGTCGAGCGTGCCGAAGTACCACGACGCCGCCTCGGTCGAGCCGTCCGCGCGCGTGCCGTCGTGCGATCCAAAGACCATGCGTATGTCGGCCCCGATGCCCACGCGCGGCGAGTAGTACTGGCGATATCCGGCCCGCAGCGTGAGTCCGCCCTGCGCGAACGTGCCGGTGCTGGCGGGATCCCAGGCGCCGGGTACCTTGGCGTTCGTGTAGCCGGCGCCGAAGCTCACCTCGGTGCCACGGGGCTTGATGGGATCGGCGGTTGCGACGCCGCCAGACAAGAGCACGGCGAGCGCCAAGGCCGCGGCGCCAAAGGAGAAACAGGCGCGGGCGCCGCGGGCGCCGATCATGGCATCAGGCTCCCGTGAAGGCGCCGAACTTCTCGGCGAGCTTGTCGGGCGTAAAGCGCACGCCGTTGATGATCGTGCACACGGCGATGTCCTCGATTGGATAATTCTCTATGAGATCCGCCACGATAGCGTCGGCCTGCGCGTCATCGATCTTCTCGATCGCCTCCACGTCGGGGTTGATCGCCTGCACGTGCTTCTTCATCGCGCCGTAGAGCCTCCACTCCGTCTCGTCCCAGTTGAAGATCAGCAGCTGCGCGACGAGCCCATTCTTCACGCCGAAGATCTCCTTGCGGAGCACCTCCTCGAAGCGCTTCTGCGTGATCGACTGGTACCGGTACCCCTTGAAATAACGGAAGAACGTGCGCCGGTCGAGCTTCTCCAGCTCCATCAGGAACGTGCGCAGCGGAACGGAGCGCGCCATCCGGCCGAACAGCTTCCCGAGCTTCTCGAGCGCCTCGATCGCGTCCGCGGCGTCCTTGTCGGGATCGCCCTCAGCCTCGGCTTCAGGCGCCGGCGCGGACGCCGCTGCCTGCGCCGGGATGGGCTGCGTGGCGTCGACGTCGGCCTCGTTCGCGGCTGCGGTCTCCAGTTCGGGGTTGGTCGGCTCTGTGGTCATGGGGCCCTCCTTGCGGGCGCGGAGATTGGCACAAAGGGGCGCGAGCGTCTAGACGTGCGCTAGGGCGTGGGCTGGACGACCACTTCCACGACATGCGACGTCCGCGTCGGATCGAGGTGAATCTGTACGACACCGTCGATGATCTCGAATTCGCACGGTTTGCCCTTGTCCGTCACCGCCTGGACCAGCCATCTCCACCCGCCCCAGACCTCGAGCAGTTGCCCCGCATCGGCGGTGGTCGTCGTGAACTCTGCACGGAGCACGTGAGGTTCGATGGCCCCATACCCGAAGGTCGTGAGAGTCGGCGTCCCCGGCACCGCCCGCACATGTGGTCTGCCTAACGCGTCCGCGTAGGGCCTGCGCAGCGTGCGATCGGCCTCGAGCATGCCGAAGCCGCCGATGTCCCAACTCCAGACGGTCCAACCGGCGAGCGCCTGGTCGAAGCGATCGAGGACGTCGCGCAGGAAGAGCGCCTCGTTGTCGACGCCCGCTGGATTGCCGAATTCTCCCATGAAAAGCGGGAGGTTACCGCTCTCCTTCGCCATGGCCTCGAAGTGCGTGACGAACGCGTCCATGAGGCTCGGGTCGCCGTCGTAGGGCCCGCCGTCGTGGACGATGATGTGGTAGGCGTGCGGCGCGAACACGACGCAATCACGGCCTACGAGCGCGCCTTTCATGCCGAGGTCGACCATGGCGGCCGTGTGCGGCTCGATGAAGATGGCGCGTTGCGGATCCTCGGCGCGGATGGCGTCGATGATCTCGATGAAGAAGGGCC
>Ga0172370_10003363_pt1 | contig 22173 bp, 19 predicted proteins | sample LakKiv5m_FD_114538 | JGI IMG/M metagenome (GOLD analysis project Ga0172370, IMG submission 114538) | Freshwater microbial communities from Kabuno Bay, South-Kivu, Congo - kab_022012_11.5m | ecosystem: Environmental > Aquatic > Freshwater > Lake | place: Democratic Republic of the Congo...
ATGTCGAAGGTAAAATCCGTGTTTTAGCGGGTCTATTAGACCAATTAAGGAAAGATAGAGCGAGTTTAAAATATATCGATTTAAGATTTAAGGAACCGGTGGTAAAATTAAGCGCGGTTAGCTCTAAGTAGCTTTATGGCCGGGTATTTATTGGCCAAAAGGGGATATATCTGTAATGCCCAATAATCATATCTGTACTTTAGATATCGGCTCAAGCAAGATAGTCGCTTGCCTAGCCCAGATTAGAAAGAAACAAATCATCAATCTTTTCTTTGAGAGCGTACCCTCCAAGGGGGTGAAAAGAGGCGTAGTTTGTGATTCGATTGAGCTGGTTAGTTCTATCAGTAAGCTGTTAAAAAATTTACGACTTAAGTCGGGGGTAAAGATTAGATCTGTCTATGCTAATATTTCGGGTCAGGATATCCTGACCAAGCATAGCCGGGCGATCATCCCCCTGGCTGAGAGGGGTAATAAGGTTATTTCAGCCCCGGACATCTTCAGGGTCAATGAACAGGCCCGCATATTGGGTTCTAGCCTTGAGGAGGAAATTATCCATCAGATTCCCTTTAGTTATTCAATCGACTCCCGGAGTAATATTACAAACCCCATCGGATTATACAGTCATAGGCTGGAGGTTGATTTATTCCTTATCTGCGGAAAATTATCCTCTATTCAGAGTCTTAGCCGGGTAATTAATCAGGCGGGTTACGAGATCAAAAGCCTGTTTTTTTCCGGGTTGGCTACGAGCAGGGTGGTGTTTAACCGGGATTTTAAAGAGGGCTTAAACCTGCTCTGCGATATAGGCAGCGATGTTACGGAATTAGTCTTATTTTCTGACGGGATTCCCAGGGATATCAAGATCCTGCCGTTAGGAGGAGACGATCTTTCGCTGCAGCTGGCTGAAGAGTTAAAGATACCTTTTGAACTTGCGGAGGATGTCAAAAAGTCCTTCGGTTTAATCGGAGATTGCAGCTTGGTCAAAATGGATAAGGAGATTCTGATCAAAAAAAATAATATTTACCGGCCGATACAGCAAAAAACAATCGTAGACCTATTAACTTTGAAGGCCAAGTCGATCTGCGATACGATCAAGGAGGCCGTGCAAAAAAATACAGCTTGCGACCAGATCAATAATTTTATTGTCATCGGCAGGACGATCTTGACAGAGGGTTTCATAGAGCGATTGGAGAGCAGCTTAGGCATCTCTGTTAAATTAGGCAGGATTATCGACCCTCGCATTATCCCCCTGATTAATAAGGACAGCGCTATATCATCTCAGCAATATTTAAACTGCATTACTCCCCTGGGTATGGTCTATGAGGCCATGCAGGAAAAACGTTTAGCAGTCCAGCAGACTATTCACCAGCCTATCAAAGATCCTTTTTCCCGGGCGATAAACAGAGTCAAGGAGATATACCAAGAATACTTTTAATGAACCCCGCCTTAGCTGGGGCAAATTAATCCCGCGCTTGCCGGTTTCTTAAGATAAATATAAGGCATAAAATTTGAAGAAGCTTTAATCTTTACCGTCACTTACTTTTAATTGACCGCCTTGTTTTATAATGTATAATATATTAGCTAAAAATCATGATTAAAGAGAATATATCCCTGGTTAAAAAACGCATAGCTATAGTTTGCGCAAAAAACAATCGCAGGGCTGAGTTGATTACTATCGTGGCTGTGACCAAAGGCCGGACTGCGGAGCAGATACAGTCAGTACTAGAGTCAGGTATAGCCGATATTGGCGAGAACAGGGTCCAGGAAACGCTTTTAAAATATGCCGACCTGACAGCCAAAACCTATAACTCAACACCCATCAAATGGCATATGGTAGGACACCTGCAGACCAATAAGGTAAAGCCGGCAGTAGAGATGTTCGATTTGATACATTCAGTAGATAGCCTGAGTTTAGCTAAGGCAATCGATAGGTGTTCCGCTCAGCTAAATAAAATACAGGATATCCTGCTGCAGGTTAATACCTCCGCCGAGGCTACTAAATCCGGCTTCAGCACGCAAGAAATTATAAAAGTAATTCCGGAAATATCCGGGCTAAAGAATATAAATCTTAAGGGTCTGATGACTATCGCCCCTGTTGTAGCTGATCCTCGGGAAGCCCGCCCGTATTTTAGGTTCCTGAGGGAGTTGAGGGATAAAATTAACGCATTACGCATTACGCATTACACATTACACATTTTATCTATGGGGATGAGCGATGATTTTGAAGTGGCGATAGAAGAAGGTTCGAATATGCTCAGGTTAGGGCGTTCGATTTTTAATGATTAGGCGTTGATCAAGGTTATCATTCATTAAGATAGCCGGCATAAGTTTACCAGGACAGGATTCTGATGAAAAAAACAATAAGCAGAATGAAAATCGGAATAATCGGTTTTGGGAATATGGGTCTGGCGATTTCCGAGCAGCTGAAATCAAGATACGGGGTAATTGCCTTTGACCAAGATAGGAGTAAAACCTCCGGCTCGGCAGGAATTGATCTCGCAGACAATATACAAGATTTAGTCGGTAAGACCGAAGTAATCATATTAGCGGTCAAGCCGCAAGATTTTGATGCGGTATTACGAGAGGCCAAAGGTTCAATAGGGGATGCTTTGGTAATTTCAATAGCCGCCGGCATTAGTACTGCCTATATTGAAAGGATACTTGGTAAGGCCAGGGTAGTGAGGGCGATGCCGAATATCGGGGTCAAGATAGGAGCATCAGTTACCTGTTTGGCAAAAGGCGCATCCGCAAGCAGCAGCGATTTAGAGTTGGTCCAGGAATTGTTTTATTATCTGGGGGCGACCAGGGTGATCGGCGAAGAAATGATTAATGCCGCCACCGCTATATCCGGCAGCGGCCCGGCATACATCTTTGATTTTATGGAAAGAAATAAGTTGAGGCCACCAGATATAGCAGAACATACCAAGCGCGATTTAATGAAACGGCTGGAGAGGGCGGCAGAGAGTGTTGGTTTTAGCCGCGAGGACGCCACATTCCTGGCGGCCAATACTACTAATACCAGCCTTATGTTAGTTAGCGCTACTAAGCTTACTCCCGCCGAATTGAAGAAGCAGGTTACCTCCAAAGGGGGAACTACAGAAGCGGCTTTGGCGGCTCTAGAGAAGACTGGGTCATGGGAAGATGCGGCCAGGGCAGCCTTAAAGCGGGCTGGAGAATTATCTAAATGAAGTCGTCGGTTTATTAAAGAAGGAGAAAATATGGGGCGGATCGGAATTATCGGGGGTAGCGGTTTATATAAGATCGAGGGGATCAGGAATTTAAAGGAGTTAAATATCTCTACTCCTTTTGGTAAGCCATCCGGTAAATTTGTTATCGGCAGTCTTGAGGGTAAAGAAGTGGTGTTTGTGCCCCGTCATGACGTTGGCCACCGCATACCGCCCAGCCACATCAATTATCGCGCTAATATCTTTGGTATGAAAAAATTAGGGGTAGATAAAATTATCTCGGTTGGCGCCTGCGGCAGCCTTAAAGAAGAAATAAAGCCCCTGGATTTCGTGATAGTGGATCAGTTTGTGGACCGCACTAATTATGCGCGTGATATGTCTTTTTTTGAAAAAGGCATCGTGGCGCATATTGAATTTTCACATCCGGTCTGCGGGGACCTAAGCAGAATTTTATTTGAAGCGGCGAAGAGCTTGAACCTAACCGTGCATAGTCAGGGGACATATATAAATATGGAAGGCCCGGCATTTTCCACCATAGCCGAGTCTAACCTTTACCGGAGTTGGGGTATGGATATTATCGGCATGACTAATTTCGCAGAAGCAAAATTAGCCCGCGAAGCAGAAATCTGTTATGCGACCCTGGCGGCAGTGACAGATTATGATTGCTGGCATCCGCAGCATCAGTCTGTGACTATAGAGATGATTATCCAGAACCTGCAAAAGAATATTGATAATGCCAAAAGGATACTGCGTGATGCCGTCAAAAATATCTCAGCTAACCCTCGCTGCAATTGCCAAGATGCGCTTAAATACGCCATTATTACCGATAAGAAATTGATACCTGCCAAGATCAGGAAAGATTTAGCTATCATTATTGGAAAATATTTATAAGCTGATAGCTGACGACTGACGGCTCAAAAAATGGATTATAAATCTACCTTAAACCTGCCCCAGACTGATTTTCCGATGAAGGCGGACCTGCCCAAACGGGAACCCATTTTTTTAAAAGAATGGGAGACTAAAGGTATCTACGGGTTGATTCGCAAAAATTCTCAGGGTAAGCCCAAATATGTCTTACATGACGGACCACCCTATGCCAACGGAGATATCCATATCGGCCATGCCCTGAATAAGACCTTAAAAGATATTGTAGTTAAATATAAGACGATGCAAGGTTTTGATTCTCCCTATGTCCCTGGCTGGGATTGCCATGGCCTGCCGATTGAACACCAGTTATTTAAAGATCTCAAGATTAACAAATCGCAGATTACTCAACTTGAGTTTAGGAAGAAAGCTTATGATTACGCGATGAAGTACGTGGCAAGCCAGAAAGAGCAGTTTAAAAGGCTGGGTGTATTCGGCGATTGGGATAACCCTTATCTTACCTTAAGCCGCGAATATGAGGAGGCGATAGTTTGCGCTTTTAGCGAATTATTTAAAAAAGGTTATATCAAGAGGGGATTGAAGCCGGTTAATTGGTGTTTTAAATGCGAGACTGCTCTTGCTGAGGCAGAGGTGGAGTATGACGACCATCTTTCCCCTTCGGTATTGGTAAAATTCAAAATTCAGGGGGATGATGATTTTAAGGATGGATACTTGCTTATCTGGACGACTACTCCCTGGACTTTGATCGCTAATGTTGCTATAGCAGTGCATCCGGAATTAGCCTATTCCTATATTAAGACAAATAAGGGAAACTTGGTTATAGCCAGTTCCTTACTGGAAAAAATTTTGCCCTCTGCTTCCATCGTTAACTATGAATTAATCAGGGAATTAAACGGCAGGGAGCTGGAGGGATTGATCTATGAGCATCCCTTTGGTTTAAGGAAGGGCCGGGTGGTACTTGCTGATTATGTTTCCAGGGAGGAGGGCACCGGGCTGGTGCACACAGCACCCGGACATGGTAATGAGGATTATCAGACAGGCTTGAAATATAATCTAGATATCATCATGCCGGTTGACCAGCGGGGGAGATTTGATTCCAGCGCTCGGGATCTTACGGGTTTAAACGTATATGACGCAAATAAGGTTATTATCGATAAGTTAGAAAATTCGGGGGCACTGCTGGGTCAGGCAAGGATTTCTCACTCCTACCCTCATTGCTGGCGCTGTAAAACCCCGATTATCTTTCGGGCAACCAAACAATGGTTCCTGATCATTGACCACGCAGATTTAAGAAAGAGGGTTCTTCGGGCGATCAGGGAACAGGTGCGCTGGATTCCTGCCGGAGGAAGCCAGCGTATTTCGGCAATGGTGGAGTTAAGGCCAGATTGGTGCTTATCGCGTCAGCGTTACTGGGGGGTTCCTGTTCCGGCTTTGATCTGCGATGAATGCCGGGAAGAATTTTTTGATGCAAGGGTAATCGATAATTTTGCGCGATTTGTCGCCTGCGAAGGTTCGGATGTCTGGTTTACCCGGGAGATTAAAGAGTTCCTGCCTGCGGATTTGACCTGTCCGCTTTGTAAAAAGGGGAGGTCTTTTTCTAAGGGAAAGGATATCTTGGATGTTTGGTTTGACTCCGGGGTGAGCCATCAGGCTGTGCTCAAAAAAAGGAGCGAATTGGCGGGAACTCCTTGCGCGTTATATTTAGAAGGGTCTGACCAACACCGGGGCTGGTTTCAGTCTTCGATCATCCCCTCAATGGCCATAGACGGTAAACCTCCCTTTAAAGGCGTGCTGACGCATGGTTTCGTAGTAGATGGCCAGGGCAGGAAGATGTCGAAATCTTTGGGTAATGTGATTTCGCCGCAGGAGATCATTAAAGATTATGGAGCAGATATCTTAAGGATGTGGGTGGCATCGAGTGATTACAATGAAGATATCCGGATCTCTAAAGAAATACTGACTAGGTTGTCTGAAGCCTATCGTAAAATCCGTAACACCGCCAGGTTTATCCTCAGCAACCTCTATGATTATAACCCTGACCAGGATAAGATCTCTTACGATGATTTAAAGAAAATCGACCAATGGATATTGTATGAGCTTCAGGAGGTTATCGGCAGGGTAATTAATGCCTATGGTAGCGAGGCGGATTCAGGTTTTGAATTTTATAAAGCCTACCAGGAGATCTACGATTTCTGTAATGTATACCTCTCAATGTATTATCTGGATATGGTAAAGGGCAGGCTTTATACTCATCCGGCGGATTCAGAAAGCAGGCGTTGTGCGCAAACCGTCCTTTACGAAACCCTTCATGTTTTGGCGAGGATGGTTGCTCCCATCCTGGTATTTACGGCGGAGGAGATCTGGCAGAGTATGCCTAAGCGGGGATGCGAAAAAGCGATCAACAGCGTGCATCTTCTGGATTTTCCGAAAGTTGATCCTGTTTTTGCCCAACACGACCTGCTATCTAAAGGTAAACCCGCTATCGCAAGAGAGTTGAAGGTTATTATTGATTTGATTCCTGATATAGCCAAGGCCCTGGAAGATAAGCGTAGTAAAGGCGTGATCGGCAGTTCATTCGAGGCGCAAATAATTCTATTGACAAAAAGCGAAATTCGTTATAAATATTTAAGGGGTTTAGAAGCGGAACTGAGTGAAATTTTTAAAGTTTCGCAGGTTAAGATAAGAGAAGACGATACCAGCGCTGATCTAAGTCAAGGGTTTAAATCATTAAGCTGCCCCGAATTGCTTATCGTTATCGAGAAGGCAGGCGGCTGTAAGTGCGCGCGCTGTTGGAACTATAGCGATTCAGTCGGCAGGTCTAGGATTCACCCGTTACTTTGCGCTAGGTGCCTAGAAGCTATGGAGAAGGGGGAAAGGAATTGAAAAAGAAACTGACTAAAAAAGAATTAACGTTTTTTAAAAAACTGATTTTGAAAAAAAAAGAGTTGGTCCTTGATGATATCAAGCATATCTCTGATGATACTTTAAAGAAATCACAGAAGGAAGCCTCCGGAGATATATCAGGCTATACCTACCATATGGCAGATATCGCCACCGATACTTATGACCGCGAGTTTTCTCTCGGCCTGGCTTCTAACGACAGGCAGTCGCTCTATGAATTGGACGATGCCTTAAAAAAGATAGAGGAAGGTACGTTTGGCATATGTGAGGATTGCAAGGTTTTAATAAGCAGGACAAGGTTAAAAGCCGTTCCCTATGCGCGCCTCTGTCTCAAATGCCAAGAAAAAAAGGAAAAGAGATAGTTTTCTCTTTACATGATTTTTATCCTCCTATTTTCAATCCTATTAGTTGATCAGCTCACTAAATACGCTTTAAATAGTGTATTATCGTTAAATCGATCTCTACCTGTAATCCAGGGAGTTTTCCACCTTACGCTGGTGCATAATCGCGGCGCGGCCTTTGGAATATTAAGGGATAAGGCCCCCTTGTTTATAATTACTTCCTTAATTTCGGCAGTACTTATCTGGCTGGCTTTAGGTAAATACAAGAATATTCCCGGGGGCAATATCTACAGGGTAGCTTTGGTCTTGATCCTGGCCGGCGGGATAGGTAATTTAATCGACCGGATCACTTTGGGTTATGTTGTGGATTTCCTGGATTTTAGGATCTGGCCAGTATTTAACATAGCGGATAGCGCTATAACTATCGGGGCGATATTGCTGGGTTATTCTATATTGAGATCCGCCGGCAGTAGTTAATTGTGTAATGTGTAAAGCGTAATGTGTAAAGCGTAAGAATACCTTACATAAGAAGAAGCCATACTTAAGGCAGCTATTTGTTACTTTATCATTACACATTACACATTCAACATTACACAGAAATATATGCATCCTTTAATCTGTAAAATCGGGCCTTTAAGTATTTATTCGTATGGTTTAGCGATTGCTTTGGGTTTTCTGACCGGCTTAAGCCTGGCCAGTTTAAAAGCGCAAAAAGAAAATATCGATAAAGACATAATTTTTAATTTTGCCTTTTTCGCTTTTATTTGCGGCATTATCGGCGCCCGCCTTTTCTATGTCCTGGAGCACTTTTCTGATTATACCGAGTCACCGCTGGAGATCATCATGCTGCAGCACGGAGGGATGTCCTGGTTTGGCGGATTAATCCTGGGGAGTCTTTGCGGTCTTATATATTTAAAGAAAAAACAGATCTCGGTATATAAAGTATTGGATTTGATTGTTCCTTTCCTGGCTTTAGCTCAGGCTATCGGCAGGATAGGATGCTTACTTAATGGCTGTTGCTTTGGCAAGGTTTCCAGTTTCGGAATTTATTTCCCCGTACACCAGGCGACTCTTATTCCGACACAACTTTATTCGTCATTGCTTTTATTGTTGATCTTTATTATTTTAAGGTTTTTGCAAGATAGGCCGCATCAGCCGGGCCAGATTCTTTTTAGCTATCTTTTTCTCTATTCCCTTAAAAGATTCTTTATCGAATTTCTACGCGCCGATAACCCCAGGGTTATTATGGGATTAACTCTCTTCCAGCTGATCAGCATAGCCATTTTTTGCTTGGCAGTTTACAAGCTCATATCTATCAATAGATCAAAAACTTAACAATGCAGGTTCATACCATTAAGGTTGTCCCGGAAGATAGCGGCAAACGCCTGGATTTATTCCTCTTGGCATTTACCAGACAAAAAAAACTCGGTTTCTCCCGTACCCACATTCAACGCTTGATCGAAGAAGGCAATATTACCCTGGGAGAATCAACCCGCATAAAATCTAATTATAAAATCAAAGCAGGTGAAGAATTCAGGGTGTGCCTGGCGAATAAGGATCCTGCCGATATTGTGCGGGCCGAGGATATCCCTCTGGATGTCGTTTATGAGGATCGGGATTTAGCTGTTATCAATAAGCCGACGGGGTTGGTGGTACATCCTGCTCCGGGTAACCCCAAGCACACGCTGGTGAACGCCTTATTACACCGTTTTAAAAATCTCTCGGATATCAATCCTCATAGGCCGGGCATTGTACATCGTTTGGATAAAGAGACATCCGGGCTTTTAGTTGTTGCCAAGAATAACTTTACCCACCTTGGCTTAGCCCAGCAGTTCGCCAAGCACAGCATAAAGCGCAAATATGTGGCCTTAGTCAAAGGTAAAGTAGAGTTTAATGAGGGAGTGATCGAGATACCTATTGGCAGGGATCCCAAAAAAAGAAAAAGCATGTCTGCCGGATTTAGCGAAGGGACAAAGTACGCTAAGACATATTACCGCACTCTAAGGCGCAGCAGCGCTTTTAGCCTGTTAGAATTAGAGCCTTTTACCGGCAGGACACATCAGTTAAGAGTCCATCTGGATTTTTTAGGGCATCCTATTTTAGGCGACCCTAAATACGGCAGCAATAATCGCTTCAGCCGTTTAGCCCTGCATGCGGAATATCTTGGTTTTAAACATCCGCGCAGCGATAAATTTATTGATTTTTCCTGCGATTCTCCACCTGAATTTAGAGAGTTCCTCAAAGAAAATATTTCTTGATTTCTAAGCGCATAATGTTATACTAAAACAAAGTTAATTATTTAAATATCAAAGAGGAGGGGCGATGATTAGTAAGGCGAGGCTTTTTATATTGATATTGGTCATACTGCTCGCGGCTTCTTTATCTTTAGCAGCAGGGGTTTCTTATTTACTGAATAGAGAACGCGCCATAAATTTATCCCTTCAGAATAATCTAGAGGAAATTAAAACCAGGCAACGGATAACCGAGGCTAAACTCGAGGAGTCCAAAAAGCTCATCTCTACATTACAAGTCAATCTTGATCAAGCCAAGACGCAGATCGGTCAGTTAAACAGTGATTTAGAAACTGAGAAAGCTTCGAAACAGGAAGTTCTGGCCCAGGTAGGGCAATTGAGGTCAGATTTAGTCCAGCAGCAGGAATTAAGGTCGAATTTAGAAAGCAAACTTAACCAGGCTCAGGAAGATGCGAAAAAAATGGATACGCGTATACTACAATTGCAGAGCCAGAGGACAGAGTTAGAGGTTAAAATTAAGAGCCTGGAAGAAAAGATACAGCCGATATCACAGGGTCAAGGGGTAGAACTGGGAAAGATTGTCGTCGGGACTGAGGCTGATCCAGCGACAGCCGGTCAGCCTGCTGGTAAAAAGAAGAAAGTTGAAAAGATAAAGCCAGAGAAGAAAAAACCGGTTGCTAAAAAATCAGCGCAACAGCCCCAAGAAGAAGCAGTCAGCGGCCCCAGCGGTAAGGTATTGGTAGTGAATAAGGATTATGACTTCCTGGTAATAAGCCTGGGCAGTAAAGATGGGGTGGTTACCGGTGATACTTTCTCTGTTTACCACAACAATAAGTATTTAGGTGATGTTACAGTAGAGAAGCTCCACGATTCGATGGCTGCCGCAGGTTTTACTTCCACAGATATAAAAGAGAGAGTTAGCGAAGGTGATAAAGTAGTAAAAGTAGTAAAGAAGACTGAATGAAGTCTATTTTAGTCAGGCCAGCCTCCCGCTTAAAAGGCACTATATCCCTTTTAGGCGACAAATCTATAGCCCACCGTTATCTTATCCTGGGTGCAATCTGTAAGGGTAAAACCCGCATAAAAAACTTTCCTTTAAATCAAGATTGTTTAAATACTATAAATGCTTTTCGTAAATTAGGCTTAAAGATAAATCAGGGTTTAGAGTATAACGGCTCTGCCTGCATTACTATCTCCGGTAAAGGACTGTACGGGATTAAGCCTACGAGCCCTGTTTTTGTCGGTGATTCCGGCACTACCCTGAGGCTTATTTTAGGCATCTTAGCTGGCCAGAATTTTAAAGTAGAATTAAAAGCGGGTGAGTTCCTCAGCCAGCGACCGATGTTGCGAGTGACCCATCCTTTGAGGATGATGGGCGCTAAAATTATTGCCCGCCAAAAACCAATCGCCAAAAACCAATCGCCAATCACCAGATTTGAGGAGTTTCCCCCGATTACAGTCAGCGGGGGCAATCTAAATCCTATTAGCTATAAACCTCCGGTTGCTTCGGCACAGGTTAAGTCAGCGATCTTATTAGCCGGTCTTTTTACGAATGGGAGAACCGAAGTAATTGAGCCGCTAAGAACACGCGACCATACAGAGCGCTTGTTAAAATTGTTTGGAGCAGATATTAAAGTACTAGGAAATAAAATAGTTATAAGAGGAGGCCGGGCATTGACTTCACCTGGAACAGTCACTGTACCAGGGGATATCTCTTCAGCAGGTTTCTTCATAGTAGCTAGCCTTATTTTGCCTGACTCTTGCTTATGTATAAAAAATGTTGGGCTGAATCATTCTCGCGCTGGAATTCTGCGGGTTTTAAAAAGGATGGGAGCAGATATCCGTATTAAGCCGTATGGCCCGGATAGCCAGCCAGGGGAACCCGTAGGGGATATATGCGTAAAAAGCAGCAATTTAAAAGGTACAGTCGTGCAGCAGGATGAAACCCCCGGCGTAATTGATGAATTGCCAATTTTGATGGTAGCTGCTTGTTACGCTAAGGGCAAAACTATATTCCGCGGGGTAGGTGAGTTACGGTTTAAGGAAACTGACCGCATAACCTCAATGTCCGAGAATTTACAGAAAATGGGGGCTGTTATAAGAGTTTTACGATCCGCTAGATCAGAAAGTATTATTATACAAGGAAAAAATGCGCTTAATGGTGGTAAGTTAAGAAGTTTCGGAGACCACCGTACTGCTATGAGCCTAATAATCTGTGGTTTACGGGCAAAAGGGGTTACCCGCATAGATGATGTCAGCTGTATCAATAAGTCTTTTCCGGGATTTCCCGCCAGATTAAAGAGTTTACTAGAATAAAATACTCTAAATTTTTGTTTGACATATAGTTTAATCTCTGTTAAAATTCATTAAATAAAATCTAAGAGCTTGCTTATTCCTGCCTGCCCCTTCGGCAGGCAGGAGCAGGCAGGGAGAACATAATGGGTAAATTTAAAGAGTTAACCAAAAGATTATTCAATTTTATACTCGGTTTATTTTCTAATGATATGGGTATTGATTTAGGTACGGCAAGTACCTTGGTATATGTAAAGGGCGACGGAGTGGTGCTTTGTGAGCCTTCGGTAGTAGCAATCGAACGCGGCACTTCGCATGTTTTAGCAGTAGGAGAGGAAGCCAAGCGTATGCTTGGCCGCACGCCGGGCAATATCGTAGCGATCAGGCCGATGAAAGATGGGGTAATTGCTGATTTCGAGATAACCGAGGCTATGCTCAGGTATTTTATCAAAAAGGTACATCATCGCAAGGTTTTAGTAAGGCCGAGAATAGTAATCGCTATCCCTTCAGGTATTACTGAGGTTGAAAAAAGGGCAGTTAAGGATTCTGCGGAGCGCGCTGGTGCCCGGGAGGTGTTTTTGATCGAGGAACCGATTGCTGCTGCGATAGGGGTCGGCCTGCCGATACAGGAGCCCGTAGGTAATATGGTTATTGATATCGGAGGCGGCACTACCGAGATTGCGGTAATTTCCCTAGCCGGAATCGTATTCTCAAAGTCCATACGCATCGGAGGAGATGAGATGGACGAGGCGATTATTGAATACCTAAAGAAAACTTATAATGTAATGGTCGGTGAGCGCACGGCCGAGAATATTAAGATTAAAATCGGCTCCGCTTATCCTCTGGAAGAAGAAATGACTTTAGAGGCAAAAGGAAGGGATTTGGTTGCCGGCCTGCCTAAGACAGTAACTATCAGTTCCGAGGAGATAAGGGAGGCGCTGCAGGAACCGCTGCGGGCCATATTGGAGATTGCCAAGATATCGTTAGAAAGGACTCCGCCGGAATTAGCCGCAGATTTAATCGAACACGGTATCATGATGGCCGGTGGCGGCTCATTACTCAGGGGGCTGGATAAATTAATTGCTGAGGAGACCGGGCTACCGGTGCATATAGCCGATGACCCTTTAACGGCCGTAGCTGAAGGTACAGGTAAAGTTTTAAACGAAATACATTACCTGAAGAAGGTAACCGTCCCGATTAAGTCTGAGATGCACTCTTAGCCCCAAAGTAAAATGTGTTTAAGCTCACCAAGAGAAATTTAATCCATTATATAATTCCTGCCGTAGTTGTTTTCTCCCTTTTCTTTCTTATTGCAAGTATCAGAAATCCCGTTTTAAGTATTATCAGAACACCGCTTAGCCTATTAAATTTAGCCCGGCGCGAGCTTGGCGGTATTATTTTTTACCACCGTAATTTTATTCAGAACGAAAGGTTAAAAGCAGAGATCGGTTTATTAAAGCAGAGGTTTAATTCCGCGCAGGAGACTGCTTCGGAAAACGTGCGCTTAAGAAACCTGCTTGCCTTCAAACAAAAACAGCAATTTAAAGTAATTATTGCGGGAGTGATCGGCCGCTCTCCGGATAACTGGTCTTCCCTGCTCATAATTGATAAAGGGGCTTACCACGGGGTCAGGCGCCAGATGGTAGTAATTACTTATTCTGGCTTGGCCGGAAGGATAATCGAGACGGACAACTATACGAGTAAGGTTATGCTGATCAATGATGCTAATTTTGCCGTCTCGGGTATTGCGCGACGCAGCCGTCAGGAAGGACTGGTGTCCGGTACTTTAGGCGGAACGTTGATTATGCGCTATCTGAATCTAGATTCCGACATCAAGATCGGTGACTCTATCATAACTTCGGGGCTGACTGAAAGTTATCCTAAGGGTTTATCCATAGGTACGGTAACAGGCATGGGTAATGAATTTTCTGGTTTAAGCCAATACGCCATTATAAAACCTACAGTAAATCTTTCCAATATTGAAGAAGTATTAATAATCATTTCATGAAACGCGTTTATTTTTTGCTTGTCTTGGTCGTTTTCGGGTTATTTCAATCGACTTTCCTGAGCTACCTGAGGGTTTTTGGGGTCAAGCCCGATATTTTATTAATCAGCGCAGTAATCGCCAGCCTTTATTTTGGTTGGGGATGGGGTTTATTTTTTAGTATCAGCGCTGGCCTAATCAAGGATGTTCTAGGGGGATACCTGTTTGGGATAAATACTGCGCTTTTTACAGCCTGGTCTATCGTCATTTTACAATTAGCTAAAAATATAACTTTGGACTCCGGGGGTGTGCGCACCCTGGTTATATTTATAATAACGCTTTTAAACAATCTAATTACCGGCTTAATTTTAATCTGTGGGGGTTCTTTTATCCCGCTGGGGATTTTTTTACGCATCAGTTTGCTCGGTGCCGTTTATACAGCCGCTGTCTGGCCTTTAATCTTAAAAGCAGTCAGGCCAGTTTTATTACCGGAAGATATATGAGAATAAAAGTTATTAAGTGGATAATATTTTTTTTATTTTTATTTCTTGGTTTCGCCGTCTTAAACCTTCAATTAATCAACGGCAGGCGTTACCGTCAGCTAAGTAATAAGAATTGTATCCGCCTCTTGCCTCAGGAAGGATGCCGAGGCAATATCCTTGACCGCCAGGGTAAGGTTATGGTCGGCAACAAGCTTTCTTATGACCTGATGATTATGCCGCAAGACAGGGCTCAGACCAAAAAAGCCATTTTAGCCGCATCTAGGATTCTGGGCAAGGATGTTAACGAACTAGAGCGCAATTTTAAAAATGGCTTTATCGCCCCCTTTGCTCCGGTGGCAATCGCCAAAGATATCGAGGTTAGGCAGGCGATGGCTTTGGAAGAGTTGCGGTCGGATATCTCAAGCATTATCATTCAGATGCGTCCGGTAAGAGATTATCCTTACGGAAAGCTGGGTTGTCATATCTTCGGTTACCTAAATGAAATCGACCGCTGGCGATTGACTGAATTATCTGACTATGGTTATCAGACTAAAGACATCATGGGATTCGGCGGTGTGGAAGAACAATATGATTATTACCTGCGACCTGAAAAAGGAGGGTTATCGCTTGAGGTGGATCACCGGGGAAAATTTGTGCGCATCTTGGGTTTTAAGCCGCCCCGAGACGGCAAAGACATACAACTGACTATCGATTTAAATATACAAAAAATAGCAGAGAGTAAGCTTGCCGATCGCCAGGGAAGCGTAATCATCATGGCCCCTGAAAGCGGCGAGATTATCGCTATGGCCAGTTCGCCTAATTTTAACCCGAAATTATTTGTTAAAAGGATAAACCCCGCAGCCTTACGGAATCTATTTAATGATCCCCGGGCAGCACTGGTCAACCGGGCAATCAGCGGGGTTTATCCTCCGGGTTCAGTTTTTAAGTTGGTTGTGGCCTACGGGGCCCTAGACACGAAGAAGTTAGATACTAATAAGGCCTTCTTCTGTCCGGGAAGCATGTATGTCGGCAGGAGGGAATTCAAGTGCTGGGATGTTCATCAAAGGCAGAATTTATTTACCGGTATTATCCATTCCTGCGACGTCTTTTTCTACCACACCGGGCTTATCGTCAGCGCCCAGGTAATACATGATTATGCCTTGCGGTTCGGTTTCGGAAAAGTAACCGCGATTGACTTACCTTATGAATCATCGGGTTTTGTGCCTTCTCCGTTATGGAAGAAGATCCGCAGGCTGAGTAATTGGTTTGACGGGGATACGGCGAATTTTTCTATAGGCCAAGGGGATTTACTGGTAACGCCTATTCAGATTGTGCGGATGGTGGCTGTATTTGCCAATAAGGGATTATCGGTCAGGCCGTACATCGTAAAATCTATAGACGGAGGGGATATTTCTGCCTATCAGAGGGGATCTTCCGAGACTAAATTTAAAGAAGCTGCGATAGAGTATATTGCTGATGCAATGAGAAGTACGGTTTCCGAACCCACAGGCACAGCTCATATCTTGGCTATCCCGGGAGTTCAGGTGGCAGGGAAGACCGGGACGGTTCAAGTCCCTCACGGGCAGTCGCATGCCTGGTTCACCGGTTTTTTCCCTTTTAAAAATCCCAGATTTGCTATCTGCGTATTTTTAGAACATGGAGGTTCTGGGCAGGCAGCCTGCGTGTTAACTAGGCAGATTATTGAAGCGATGCTGGAAGAGGGACTAATCTGATAACCTACGCATTGATTAATGACGATTATGGATACCAATGAGAAATCATAGCTTAGTTATATTAATCTTGATGCTTTTGATTGCTTCTTTTGGCCTGCTCTCGATATACAGCAGTACCCATCAGAAGGAAGGCGAGCCCTGGGACCTAATATCTAAGCGCCAGTTATTATGGATCGCCTTCGGGTTGATTTTGTTTTTTACGATCTCCAATATTAATTACCGCCGCCTCTGGGATTGGACATATGTATTGTATGCCTCGGCAGTAATCTTATTACTACTGGTTTTCATATTGGGCGTAGCGCGCTTAGGCGCCCAGCGTTGGCTTAAATTTGCCTGGATTAATTTTCAGCCTTCAGAGTTAACGAAATTAACTATGGTAATATTCTTGGCCCGTTATTTCAGTTCAAAGTCAGCTGACGATGTTGCCTGGCATACGCGTAAGCTGGGTTTATGCCGGACTTTGGTTTTGCCTTTTATTTTTATTTCCATACCGATGGGTTTGATCATCGAGCAGCCGGACTTAGGCAGCGGAATAATGTTACTTTTGATCTTTATAGTTATGTTATATTTAGCGGGAGCGAAATTAAGGTATATATTATTGTTTCTATCGGTTATGTTGTTGGCTATACCGGTACTCTGGCATCTCTTAAAGGATTACCAGAAAGACCGTATTATGGTATTTTTAAATCCCAATTCTGATCCGCTAGGAGCTGGTTATACGATTATCCAGTCCAAGATCGCTATTGGTTCGGGGGGGTTTTTAGGCAAGGGCTGGTTAAGCGGCACGCAGAGCCAGCTGCATTTTTTGCCCGAATCGCATACTGACTTTATCTTTGCTACTTTTGCCGAAGAGAGGGGTTTTTTCGGCAGTATTATCTTATTGGTCCTCTACTATTTTTTAATTAAGCAGGGTATAGCGATCGGCCAGCGGACTAGTGATAATTTCGGCAGGCTCTTGGCTTTGGGGATCTCTTCGATGTTAGGTATCCAGGCCCTGGTCAATATCGCCATGAATATAGGCATAGCTCCGGTGGTAGGGTTGCCATTACCGTTAATGAGTTACGGGGGGTCTTCGGTTATGATTACCTGTATTTCGTTGGGGATATTGGTGAATATAGAGAAGACCAGGGCGGTATTTTAGGTTAAGTGATCTTAAGTCAGGTTACCAAAGCGGTTTTATAGACTATGGTTAATCTTTATCAACCTTAATTAAAATTATGATAGAAGATTTATTATTGAAAGTTAATAAGCCTGCCCGCTATATCGGCCGGGAATGGAATGTATCGGAGAAAAGCTTTGACCAGGCCAGAATAAAATTTGCCCTCTGTTTTCCTGACCTGTACGAAGTGGGGATGAGTAATTTAGGCGTCAGGATTATTTACGGAATCCTGAACAGCATCGCGGATGTATCCTGTGAAAGATTTTTTGCTGTAGCGGCCGATATGGAGTCCGTATTACGTAGTAACCAGCGGGAAATCCTATCTTTGGAATCACATAAAAGGCTGAAAGATTTTGACTTCATCGGATTTTCTTTAGGGTATGAGTTAAATTACACTAATATTTTAAATATTCTGGATCTGGGCGGCGTTCCTTTGTTCTCATCAGAGCGCAGCCAGGATGATCCTTTAGTCATTGCCGGTGGGCCTTGCGTATTAAATCCTGAACCGCTTGCGGACTTCATTGATTTTTTTGTGATCGGCGAAGCCGAAGAGGTCTTAAGAGAAATTATTGACGCCTACAGGAATTTTAAAGACAAGCCTAATTGCCATGGGAGAAGCAGGGAAGATTTATTATCCGAGCTTTCCCGCATCGAGGGGGTTTATGTGCCTTCGCTTTATGAGGTTAGCTATACCGCTCAAGGCCGCATAGCGGGATTTAAACCTAAAGCGCCAGGTGTGCCTATAAGGATCAAGAAGCGTTTTGTGCGCGATTTAGACCAGGCGTATTTTCCGGTTAAGTGGCTACTTCCGTATATAGAAATTATACATGACCGGGTCACCTTAGAGGTTATGCGCGGTTGCCCGAATAGCTGCCGTTTCTGCCAAGCAAGACAACAGTATTTCCCCTTTAGGCAAAGACAGGCAGATACCCTTATAAATCTGGCTTGCCAGTTATATAAGGGGACAGGTTATGAAGAAATATCTTTAGCCGGATTATCAGTAAGCGATTATCAAAATATAGAAGTATTAGTCAGGTCTTTAATCGATCTATTTAAGGCTAAGGCGGTAAATGTTTCCCTGCCGTCCCTAAAACCCCGGGCAATGGTAGGAGAGCTCTCTTCGATAATCGCCAAGACCAAAAAGACGGGTTTGACGTTTGCGCCGGAAGCGGGGAGTGAAAGATTGCGTAAGTTGTTAGCCAAAGATTTTAACCTGGAAGTTTTCTTTGAGGCCCTTAAACAGGTTTATTCTTGCGGATATCAGCATGTTAAACTTTATTTTATGATCGGCTTACCCGGAGAAAATAAGGAGGACCTGGACGGTATTATAGAATTAGCGAACCGTGTTTCGGAGTTAGGCAGGCAAGTCAACCGTAGGCCTGCCCAGGTGAACATCAGCGTAAATACCCTTATCCCTAAGCCGCATACTGCATTCCAGTGGTTAGGGATGCAGGATTTAGAAGGAATAAAGCAAAAACAGGATTATCTGCGCGGTGCAATAAAAAATAAAAGATTAAAAATTAGTTTTCATCACCGCTATATGAGTTTTTTAGAGGGGGTATTATCCCGGGGTGACCGCAGGCTGGGCCAGGTTATACATAATGCTTTTATCAATGGTTGCCGGTTAGATGCCTGGGGGGATTATTTTCAATATGAAAAATGGTCTGCCGCTTTTAAGGCGTCCGGACTTAACCCTGATTTTTATTTAGGGGAAAAATCAAGGCAGGAATTCCTGCCTTGGGATTTTCTGGATATAGGTACGCCTAAAGAGGATTTGGCCCGGGAGGCCGATAGAGTTGATGCAGAAAATAAAATATTGAACTAAAGTTAGTTAGGATGTATAATTTTTACATATAATTTAGCCGGTAAATTTAGATGCGCATTAGAAAAATTATAAATAAACAATTAGGCAATTTGCTTATTGAGCGTAATATACTGAATCAGCGCCAGTTAGAAGAAGCCTTAGCCTTACAAAGGCAAAGAGGGGGGTTAATTGGCGAGGTGTTGATTGAACTAGGATTTGCCAAAGAGGAAGATATTGCCCAGGCCTTAACCGCCCAATTCGGATTCCCTTATTTGCTTTTAAGTAATTACGATATTGCCCCTGAGATTATCAGTATTGTCCCCGGCCGGGTTGCCGAACAATATATGCTGGTGCCTATAGATAAGATTGGCAATAATCTTTCCTTGGCGATGTCTAATCCTTTGAATGTCCAGGCTATTGAAGATATAGGGTTGCTTTCCGGTTGTAGCATCCAGACGTTTGTCTCTACTTCTTCAGAGATCAAAAAGGCTATCGAGAAATATTATAAAAATAAAGAGTGATCCGGCAGTTAGGATGGGTTAATCACTCCGGCTTAAGCCTCGATCGTTAGAAGCGAGGAATAAAAAGATGTATAGAGATAAAAAGATCCTTATAGTTGATAGAGATGAACCCGAAGCGCGTTATATCCGCGAAAGATTAATTCTTGACAGCAATTATTCTGTTTCTCTGGAGCTTAGTGGAAAAACCGGGCTGGCAACCTTCCGGGAGAACAATTTTGATATCGTTCTGTTTAGGGCTAGCCTGGAGGATATAGATTGCCAGGATTTTTTCAGAGAACTAAGACAGGTAGATCAGAATTGCGTGGCAATTGCCCTGCTAGAAGCAGAAAACCTTAAATTAATCCAGGATTTATCCAGGCTGGGTGTTTACGCTTTTATTGATGAGCCGGTGAATATCGAAAAACTATTGTTCCTGGTAAAGAAGGGGATTGAATTGCGTTCTTTGACAGTAGCTAATCATAAGATGATGCAAAGCCTCAATGAGCAGAATGCCTCTTTACAGAAACAGAATACGCTTCTAGCTAAAAGGATAGAAGAATCGACGCGTAACCTGACGCGCCTTTATGAAGATCTGCGTTCGACTTATATGCGCACAATTAAAGTCTTGGCCCAGGCTATTGACGCGCGGGATCATTATACGCATAGCCACTCGGAAAATGTTGCCCGTTATGCCGTAGCTATAGCCGAAGAGTTGAAGCTTCCCACTAAAGAAATAGAGATGATCCGGGAGGCTTGCGAATTGCACGATTTGGGTAAGATCGGGGTTGAGGATAGTATATTACTTAAACCTTCGGGCCTGACCGAAGATGAATGGACGCAGATAAGGCTCCACCCTTTAACTGCCGCACGGATCCTTGAGCCACTGACGTTTTTAAACGGAGTCACTGATCTGGTCAAACAGCATCACGAGCATTATGACGGTTCCGGATATCCGGATAAGCGTAAAGGGGATGATATCCTGTTAGGGGCGCGCATTATTCATCTGGCAGATGCCTATGATTCGATGATCTCGGCACGTGCGTATAGAAAAGTACCGCTTTCCAAGGAAGACGCGATCGTAGAAATAAAGAAGAATACCGGGACACAGTTTGACCCTAAGGTCGTAAATGCATTCTTGAGAATAGTGGATAGTGTATGATTCTGTTTTGGTTATTGGCCGGGAGAATATTTCTGGTTGTTAACCGTTTAGGCACCTAACTATATAGAAATTAATGAGTTTTTGCCGGTATTTAATTTTTAAAAACTAATAAAAAAATACTTGACAATAAATTAATTATCTGTTATATTTGACTACCCTTGTAAAAGGAGAGAGGAAGAGATACTTCCTATCGTGAAAAAATTAAAGAGCGGTGTTGACAAATTTGGGTAGTTAATTTTCCGACGTAAGACGCGATAGTTTGTAAATTATCAAGCGTCCCGAAGTAGTGTCGGGACGCTTTTTGTTTTGCCCTGTTTTTTGACAAAGCAAGGCAAAACATCCTGAGGCGAAGCCGAAGGATCTAACGTTCTTTGATAATTGAATAGCCAAGCGTGGCCCCGTAAGTCCCGCAAGGGATCTTATAGGGTCTTTTTGAGTGTGATATATAAAATGAATCATTAAGAGCCTTTATACAAGCTTACTCCAAATTTTTTTCGGAGAGTTTGATCCTGGCTCAGAGTGAACGCTGGCGGCGTAGATTAGGCATGCAAGTCGAGCGATATTTTAGATGGAGAAGCTGAAGCCGCAAGGCAGATGCCGATTCGTTTGATTTATAGCGGCAGACTGGTGAGGAACACGTGAGTAATTTACCCCTAAGTCGGGGATAGCCTTGCGAAAGTAAGGGTAATACCCGATGTGTCCCTCGTTGCATAAGCAGCGAGGAGTAAAGGTGGCCCGCAAGGGCTGCTGTTTAGGGATGAGCTCGCGTCCTATCAGCTAGTTGGTAGGGTAATAGCCTACCAAGGCTTTTGACGGGTAGCTGGCCTGAGAGGGTGGTCAGCCACACGGGGACTGAGATACTGCCCCGACTCCTACGGGAGGCTGCAGTCGAGGATATTTAGCAATGGGGGAAACCCTGACTATGTGACGCCGCGTGAGGGATGAAGGTTCTCGGATCGTAAACCTCTTTCGATAGGGAAGAAACCCCGCCATGAATAATGGCGGATTGACGGTACCTAGAGAAGAAGCCACGGCCAACTCCGTGCCAGCAGCCGCGGTAATACGGGGGTGGCGAGCGTTACTCGGATTTATTGGGTGTAAAGGGCAGGTAGGTGTCTCTGTAAGTTTTAGGTGAAATCCTTTCGCTTAACGAAAGAACTGCCTAAAAAACTGCAGAGATTGAGACTAGGAGAGGAGAGCGGAATTCCCGGTGTAAGGGTGAAATCTGTAGATATCGGGAGGAACACCAGTGGCGAAAGCGGCTCTCTAGTCTAGTTCTGACACTAAGCTGCGAAAGCTAGGGGAGCAAACAGGATTAGATACCCTGGTAGTCCTAGCCGTAAACGATGAGCACTAGGTGTTGGGGAGTAATCCTTAGCGCCGTAAGATAACTCGTTAAGTGCTCCACCTGGGGACTACGACCGCAAGGTTAAAACTCAAAGGAATTGACGGGGGCCCGCACAAGCGGTGGAACATGTGGTTCAATTCGACGCTACGCG
>Ga0172370_10003367_pt1 | contig 22154 bp, 23 predicted proteins | sample LakKiv5m_FD_114538 | JGI IMG/M metagenome (GOLD analysis project Ga0172370, IMG submission 114538) | Freshwater microbial communities from Kabuno Bay, South-Kivu, Congo - kab_022012_11.5m | ecosystem: Environmental > Aquatic > Freshwater > Lake | place: Democratic Republic of the Congo...
ATCATACTCAAAGGTGCATTGTCGGTCGGAGTTTCAGCCCTTCCGGCTTTACCCAGCACGTGATGAACTTCAGGAATACTTTGGATAATCCGGTCTTGTATCTGTAAAATTCTATTTACTTCAGTAATGGAAACATTTGGTAAAGTTACTGGCATGTATAATATTGAACCTTCGTCCAAAGGAGGCATAAACTCCGAGCCTGTATTCAAAACCATTGGTATTGTTACAAGGAGAGCAATCAAGTTGATAATTATGGTAGTCTTCCTGTGTTTTAAAACCCAATGAATAACAGGTTCGTAGATTTTGATAAAGAATCTTGTTACCGGATTCTCGTTTTCCGGTCTGAATTTGCCCCTCATTAATAAAGTCATCAAGACCGGTATTAAAGTTATTAGAACTATGGCAGAACCGGCAAGCATGAATGTCTTGGTATAAGCAAGGGGTCTGAATAGTTTTCCCTCTTGTCCGGTTAAAAAGAAGACAGGAATAAATGAGACTAAAATAATCAACTCGGAAAAGAAAATAGCTCTTCCAACCTGTTTTGCAGAAACGATGGAAATACTCTTATATTCATCCGCAGTCAAATGCCCTTTTTCCCTCATAGCATGAGCTATATTCCGATAGGCATTTTCAACCATGACAATTGAGGAGTCAACAATAACTCCTATAGCCAGTATAATACCCCCTAAACTCATTATATTCGATGTGATTCCAAACAAGTGCATTAAAATGAATGCCAGAAGAACAGAAACAGGTATCTCGATAATAATCCGGACAATACTTCTAAAATGAAGAAGAAAGATAGCGACCATTATTGAAACAACAATTGCAGCTTCGACTAATGCCCGCTCGAGCGTCCCGACTGCTTCCGATATTAGAGTACTCCTGTCATACGATGCAACTATTTCAACACCAGGAGGCAAACCGGGCTTAATTTCTTCAATTTTGTGCTTAATTCTTTCAATAACTTGACTGGCATTTGAGCCGTTTCGCATGACAATGATTCCGCCAACAACCTGACCTTTACCGTTTTTTTCGAGAGAACCGCGTCGGATGTCGGCACCAAGCTGAACTTTGGCTACATCTCTAATCTTGATTGGAATACCGTTAGAGGCATTTTTTATTGAAGCATTTTCAATATCATCTTTCGATTTGATGTAACCTTGTCCTCTGACAAAATATTCTGCATCGCTTGCTTCGATAATTTTACCTCCAACTTCATTGTTACTTCTTTGGATAGTTTGAATAACTTCCGATGTTGTTACATTATAAGCTCTTAATTTTAATGGGTCAATATCAACTTGGTATTGTTTAATATAACCGCCGATACTAGCCACTTCGGCAACACCCTCAACGGAAGAAAGTTTATATCTAATATACCAATCCTGAATGGACCTAAGAGCTCCCAAGTCATAATTTTTACCTTCCACTGTGTACCAATATACATGACCAACTCCTGTTCCGTCAGGACCAAGAGAAGGAGTTACTCCCTGAGGTAATTGAGAACGAATTGTAGCTAATCTTTCAAGAACTCTGGTTCTGGCAAAATACAAGTCGGTTTTATCCTCGAAAATTACGAAAACAAAAGACATTCCGAACATTGAGGTTGCCCTAACGGCTTTTACATCAGGTAATCCCTGTAATGAAGTAACCAATGGATAAGTTACTTGTTGTTCTACTATTTCGGGCGACCTGCCCATCCATTCCGTGAAAATGATTACCTGATTCTCGGACAAATCGGGAATGGCATCAACGGGTAAATTAACAAGTGAATAAATGCCAAATCCTGATAATATCAGATAAAGAAGGATTACAATAAATCTATTTTGAGAACTCCAATCAATTATTTTTTCTATCATTAACTATTAACCTAAACTTACTTTATAAAACCTAATTATTTAGCGATTACAACAACATCAGTGAAATTTATCATTTTAAATATACAAACAGTGTTGTTTTTCTTATGATTACATTTATAATTTAATCTTTAAAAATCTAATGCTTTAGTGCGATATAACACCTCCGTAAAAACCGGTAATTGTTGTTAAAATAACACTGATAACAGATATAGCCCATGCAAATTTTTGTAAAGGTTTGACCGATAAGAAAATAGTCCAAATCCACAAAACCAGCATTGAACTGATTCCAAGTATTTTATGAATACCAACAACCCATTCTTTTGGTTCACCTATAAAATTATTTGACTGAAACAAGCCAGTAATTACCGTAGGCAAGGACATTAGTGCAGCGATTAACACAATATACTTAATTGAAAAATCGAACTGTTTCCATTTAAAGCTGAACATTGTGAAGAGAAATGCAAGGAATGACAAAGCGAACGGGAAATGAACCAATTTGTTATGAAAATGTTCGAATGCTTCTTCAAAGTAATTAAGAATGAATGGTTGCTCATCTTCGGATTTTTCATTTGGCTTTACAATGCTGCCGTTATTCGTTATTTTACTTTCAACTATATGCTTAGATGAATCTTTAACTGATTCTTTATGCTTATGTTCTTCGTGAGCAGTAATATTTAAAATACCGAACAAAAATATGAACAGTATTAGAATAAATCTATATTTCATCGAATTCCTCTTATATTGTTAAAAATATTAATTTTGACTTTTTTTCTTAAAATCCGAATTTAAAATAATTCAATTTCCAAAAATTAAATCATTTATTTAATTACAACAAACTTTTTTACCATCAATGAGTTAGTAGTTATTAATTTAAAGTAATAAATCCCTTGTGATAGATCCTCGATGTTCATATTAAAGTTCCTCACAGAACCATTTGATGAAAAATTCTTATTCAATAAGGCATTACCAAAAATATCATAAATACAAATGCTGAAATTCGGTATTGAATTATTACCATCTAAACTGATTGACAAAAATTCTTTTGCAGGATTCGGAGAAATATAAAAATCAAACAATTCCGATTCTTCTTTAACCGAACTGAACGGACCAATATCAGATCCAAATGAACTAACGCTGTATGGCTGCAAAGAATAATCAAAGATTCCGTCTTTTGAAATTATTGGATTAATGATTTGCCAACGAGCAGTATCGTAAGATTGTTCGCCGTTAATTTGACTTTGAAATTCTTTTCCATTTAAAGAAATGGTTGCTGACCTGCTCTGGGGCGAATTATTGATTACAACTAATGCTATTCTTTTAGTAAAATCATTAATAAAAGCAGAAACCTGAACCAGACTGTCCGATGAGACGGCTTTTATTCTTTTCGCACCCTTACTTATCCAACGGGAATAATGTCCGATTGCATATCCGATTCCGGTAATTATAACTTTAGCCGAATCGTTATCAATCAAAACAATCGTACTTTCTTCGGAATACAAGTCTTTATTTCCGAAATGCATTTGCTGTGAAATCATATCCCACATATTACCCATTCCAAAGTATGCCGAAGCATTTGCATAGATGAATTCATCATGAATGTGAATAGCCCTGCCACGAAGTGCATCCATGCTTCTTGGGTCAACATATCCGTGAGATACCTCAGTCATCCAAAGCGGTATGGAATATTGCGAACAGAGATTTTTTAAAGATTCACGAATCGCAATTCTTGATTTCACCGGTTTACCGGCTCCGGAAGTTGATAATATGTTAGGAATACTTGAATAAACAGAACCATACGGATAGGTATGATACGCAATAGCTCCAACAAAATTTCTTGCTTGGGCATCTTTAAAAATTTCACTGGCAACATTGAATGAGCGTTCTTCGGTTTCTTCACCTGGAACGACAAATTTAGTTTCCAAAAATCCTTCATTTCTTAACCGATTTCCAACTGCTTTTATAATATCAATTACTGTTTGAGTGTTTCCACCGGTTAGTTCAACATTTCCTGAAGTCGGTTCGTTAAAAAGCATCATATATTTGGAATTTAGTCCCAGAGTATCCCTCCAGTAATGTAAGCCCGCAGCGACATGCTCGCTGCATTCATAAAGGAATCTCTGATAATCGGATGTCATGATTGCCGAGAGCCACGTTTGTTCCCACCGCATACTAATCGAATTAGCCGGATAGAATTCCGTGAAACCCAAAGGCATACCGGGCTGAATTATTTTCTGGTTCATCAGGTTTAAAGCTGACCAATTGAAACCGTTCCATTCGTACCGGAAAGGGTCATTGTCATCGTTCTGCCTTTGTCCCCAAGTATCAGTAGCATTTCTTGGGGTCTCAAAGACTCCGAAAGAAACATTTCCCATATTTAATTTAACTTGATTATAAACGGCATCAATCGCTTGAGCACGTAATGCCGGCGTTAAATTATCCTTTGAGCCGTAAACGAGCATACCCGTTGTAGCACCAAACCCGTCAATCGGCTGATAAATAGTATCTGCGTCAATCTTAATCTCGACAGTCTGGCTGAAAATTGTTAAAAATGAAAACAATAAAACCAACAATGACATATAAATTTTAACCATGCTTTTATTTCAGCTTGATAGTCGTGATACATGTCCTGCTGTCAGCTTTTGTTGGGAATGTTTCACTTCCCGTCAATGTATTATCATTTATTTGTAGTGTTATCAACTTATTTCTTGGAAGCCACAGTTCAAAAAATCCGTTTCTTAAGGTTGTAATGTTTCCATCGAATAAAACAAGTCCATTTTCATCTTTGACATTTATTTTCAATATGGTTTCCTTAAGTTCTCCGTCACAGCTCGAAGGATAATGAGTTTCGCAAGTGTGAGTCCCGTTAATGTAAGGAGCAATAGCAATGAACATCAAGCTATCGGGTAATGCTTTTTTAACAGTCCTGCCGTCGGGAAAATCAATAATGACTTCACTTGGAGTTACGTGTGCTGTTATTTTGGGAGTTGTAAATTTCCAATCGTTAGCCAGAGCAATCGCAGCCTTGGCGTCCAGATTAGTCAAAGACTCGAACTTATTGTTATAATCGGGATTTGTAGAATTCTTACATCCAATTATAATTAAAATCATTGATAAGATTAAAATAAAAGATATTTTCATAGTTTCTCCTAACTTTAAAATGTGATTTTTGAATCCAATTCAGCTAATTGTTATTTATGTAAATCAGCTATTTTTATTTAACTTTGAATCCATTTTTTAAAAGATTTTCTTTAGCTTTTTTCAATGAAACTTCTTTGAGTGTCATTTTGCATAAGGGACATTTCCCGGGCTTATCCGATATTACATTCCAGTCCATTGGATCTTGGAACACTTTACCATCTTTGTTTTCGTCAATTTTTTTTAAATCAATAGTACCTTCACGCACAATTGAATCTGCTTTTTTCATCTTTTCATTCATACTTGAATGTTTTGAATGGTCATGTTGTGCAAAGACAAAAGTATTTGAAAATGAAAATGCAAATAAAATTGTCAAAAATGTGATTCCTTTTGAAACAAAAAAAAGGAAATTTTTGTGGTTTTTCATCCTATCTCCTATAATTAAAATGATTATTCTTTAACTGTGAAATCGTTTTCTTTTAAATTTTTAATAGCTTTTTTGTTCTTTACTTTTTCTAATTCCATTCCGCAAATCGGACATTTCCCTGGCTTGTCTGAAATAACATTCCAATGCATCTGGTCTTGATAAACATGACCGTCCATATCGAAATCAATTTCATATACATCAATGTTACCCTTTCGGATTAAAGAAGTATCGGCAGAATTTTTATTTTGCATAGCATGGCTGTCGTGGTCTGAGTGTCCACTATGTCCTTTCATACTACAGCATTGAGCATTCAGATTGGAAAAAGACAGACCGAGAATTATTGCAATTCCAATTAATATTGGAATCATTTCCTTATTGAATTTTACATTTTTCATTTTAAAACCTTTATTAATTTTTTAAGAATAATTTTTTTATTACTGAAATTGTTGGTGTCTTTATTGTAAGAAAATAAATATCACCGGAAAGTTCTGTTGCGTCAAATTGAAAATAATAATTGCCTTCATCTTGAATCTCATTAACCAAAGATTTGACCTTATTGCCATTTATATCGAAAACATCAATACTTACTCTTTGCCTGATAGACAAGACATAGTTTATTTTTGTCGAAGAATTAAAGGGATTTGGAAAAGCCATTAATGAAAGGCTGTTATTTTCTGATGATTCGTTAACGTCTGTAATCGCGTTTACAGTAACTTCTATTGGAATTTTTGTCGGACCATGATGAGGGTCGCTAACTACGATATATGCATTGTATGTACCTTGCTGCAATTGAGAAACGTCAATGTTAATCTCGATGTCGGCAGTTTCATTAACTTTTACTTCACCGATAATTGGTTTTATTATGACCCATTTTTCGGAAGCACTGACTTGATACTCAAGAATGCTGGTAGGACCGATATTCTTAATATGGAGTAAAGTGCTGTTGTTCTGTCCGATTATCAAAGTTTCCTGTATCTGTTCCGGATGCACCGAGAGGCTTGCATAAACATTTGCAGTAAACAATGATAATATAATGAACAATGTTAGAAATATTTTTATTTTAGGCATAAATTTTCCTTTTACATTTTAATTATTTGGCGTTGAATTTCTAATCCAAGCCTGAATTTTAAAATAATCACAATCGCCATTACTTAAGAAAGAGTTCATTGAACTACCTTTTCCGATACTTGTCAACAATTTCCCATTCAAAGCATTTGTCTTGATGTTATCGTATCCATCAAGAACGACACCACTATAGTTGGTTGATTTGTTATGACAAGGAATGCATTGCGAAAGCAAAGGTGCTACAGTTTTTGAATATGAGACATTAGTAGTATCACACTCATTGTTGATTTGTACAGGTTCAAAAATCAGAAATTGATTAGTTTCACACGCACTTAAAATAAATATTAAAAAAGCAAAGACTTGAATAATGATTATTAAAGTCCATTTCGATTTTTTTATTAAAGATGTTTTCATTTTATACCTTATCGTTGTACGACAAATTTTTTCACTAAATGATTAGTGCCATATCTCATTTCATAAAAATATACTCCTTCCGGAAAGGAACTAACATCCAAATCAACCCTTTTTGCCCTTGCCTCTAGAAACTGATAGCTCATATTTTATACTTCAGTTCCATTACTTCTGGTAATCCTTATCGTGACCGAAGCTGGACTTTCAATACCAAATTCGAAGGATGTTTTCTCGGAACAAAGATTCGGACGACAATCGGTATGAAAGCTCATTTGCTCGTCGGATTCAACCGAAACAGTTCCAGCTAATGCAGGTACTCCGATGAGAATATCATCCCCGCCATCATATTTTAACTCAAAACGCTGCAAGACTCTGCCACTTGCAGGTCCCCAGATATAACCACCTTCAATATTAAAAATCGAACCTTGCCCTGTACATGTAAAAGTGAATGTTTCCTCATTGAATGAATACATAACATAACATAGATGCGGGCATTGGTCGAGAAGAGCAGTAAAATCGCAGTTGTAATCAGCATTGGGAACTCTTGATACAATGATATTAGGAAAATATCCGAATACTCCGTCAACATGCAATACAACAAAGCCCCAAACTTTTTCAAGCACAGGATATTTACTGATTTTCACTTTGAAGATTCCAAGAAATTTATCGTTCTTCTTTTTTATTTCAGGTTCGATTTTTCCCGGTAAAATATGAGGACATGCAGTGGTAAACACACTTGCAGCTAACATCCTTCTAAGAAAGTCACGCATGGGAACAGTTAAATCTTTCATTTTTTTATTAAAATTTATGAAACAAAAATCTTAATTAAGATTCATAAAATCATTTAAAATAATCCAACGTTGAAATCAAGAAAATTTCAGAATTACTGCTATTGATGAATTTGTAATTGATTTTTAAATCAATACATAAGAATATCCTGCTAAAAAGTTTAGCAGAAAAGAGGATTTGGGACGTCGGAATCATCCCCAGTGCTTGAAGTGAAATGAATGAACGATATGATGTCGAATACAGGTTCTTTTAATGGAAAATGTATTTCTTTATAAAGTGATGAATTGTAGTCTGTTAAATCAAAGTTAATTTGTTTATAAGCGACGGTTGACAATATAGGAAAATCTTGCAATCCTTTGCTGCTCTCCAAAGCAATCACAACCACATTAACATAATAGTTAAAACTTGAATTTGAACAGCAGGATTGCTTGATGTGATTACTGCCGAGAAAATTATCGGATTTAGAATAATCATCGGACTTTTGTGAATTTTCACTTTTTTGTGCAGTTTCTTTTTTTTGTTTTGCACAGCAGCTTGATGTTGTTTCTACTTTTTTTGAATTATTTGAAGAACTAAATCTTTTATGACTTTTTTGTTTTTTACTTTTTGAGCAGCATGAACTTTTTTTATAATTAGTCTGATTTTTATTTTCGCTTGAACAGCAGCAAGAAGTTGATTCAGTGGACTTTGGTGAAGAATAATTTAATGACACTTTAGTTTTGCTTTTCATCATACATTTATGAATGGAAATATTCATCCCAATAGCTGAGATAGGGAATATCACCAGAAGAAGCAAAGCTGTTATATGTTTTAGTTTATTCAACATCCATCATAAAATTATTTCATTTGTCTCTGACGTTTTTTTCCGAAATATATTTTATTGTTACTTTTCTTTAAATTTCAGATTAAAAATTTAGACAGTACAAAATTAAAAAATAGTTTAGTTAAATTTTTATTATAATTCTTAAAGGATTAGCATTTTTCGATTTCTGTATCACTTTATGTTATATTTGTTTTATATTTCCTGAATATTCTCACAATCGTGTAAACATCAAGAAACATGTATGTTAAGAATAATTACGAAAAAATAGCTATTATACAAATCGGTAAAATTGCCTTTTTTCAATATAATTCAACACATTATCAGGAACCAATCCTTCGATTGACTTCCCTAAAGAGATAAAATTCCTGATTTGAGTAGATGAAATATCAAGTAAAACATTTTCAATCCATATTATTTTAGAATTTTTTGTTTTTAAAACGGCTTCGGTCAACACTTTGTCATCATCGGTAAAATTCTTAGACCTTCGTGCAATGCAAAGTGATGCAATTGAGAGGATTTTCTGCCAATCCTTCCATCTTTTAAAATCTCCTGCCTGGTCGTCACCAATTAACAAGAACAATTCTGCTCGAGGATATTTATTCCGAAAATACTCAACTGTGCTAATTGTGTAAGAAATTTCGCCGTTATCAATTTCAAAAGTATCAAGCTCAAACTTATCGTTATTTGCTATTGCAGTAGAAATCATTTTAACTCTTTCTTCTGAAATTAATTGATTTGAGGCATCATCATCAGTCTTGAAAGGGGAGATGTTAGCAGGAACGAAGAAAACAATATCGAGGTTAAGCTGCTTTAAAAAATGTTCTGCAATTGTTATGTGAGCATTATGAATAGGATTAAAAGTACCACCAAGGATACCGATTTTTTTATATTCAGCCATTTCAGACCGTTTCGACGAGTTGACTTATTGAGTTTTTCCTTCCGTGAACTGCATTAGGAACAACGAAAGTTCTTTGCATTTTCACATATTTTTCAAAATCTTCTCTGAACTTTATAACAAAGCCCCTAACAGCCCATGCAGCGGCATCACCCAAAGCACAAACTGTATTTCCTTCAATATTATTGGAAACAGAAGCAAGCAGGTCAAGGTCTTTTGAAGTCGCCTCACCATTAAGAATTCTCTTCAGCACTTTTTCTAACCAACCGCATCCTTCACGGCAAGGAGTGCATTGACCGCAGGATTCGTGATGGTAAAAATGAGCAATTCTCAATGCCACTTTCACTACATCCGTATCCTCGTCCATCACCATTATTCCACCGGTACCGATATGAGTGCCGATAACCTTTAGTGATTCTTCGTCCATTCTGACACCATCTATTTCATCTCCACGAAGAACGGGCATGGATGAACCACCGGGAATAACTCCTTTTATTCTCTTGTTATCGGGCACTCCGCCACAAACATCGTTTATTATATCTGTCAGCAAAGTTCCAGTCGGCAGTTCGTAAACACCGGGTTTTCTGACATGTCCGCTTACTCCGAAAAGTAAAGTTCCGGGATGCTTGGATGCTCCTATTTTAGCATATTCTTCACCGCCCATCATAATAATGGCAGGGACAGTTGTGATTGTTTCAACGTTGTTAACCGTAGTTGGCATACCCCACAAACCTTTCTGAGCGGGGAAGGGAGGTTTGAATCTCGGATAGGCTCTGTCACCTTCGATTGATGTCATAAGTGAAGTTTCTTCACCACAAATATATGCTCCGGCTCCTTTATGAATGAAAATCTCAATCGAATAATCTGAGCCAAATGCTTCTTTCATCCCGATACCTGCAAAATTCCTGGAATATGCTTCATCAAGGGCAACCTGGAGAAGGTTCACCCATTTGTGATATTCACCCCTGATGTATATGTAAGCAGCCGTAATACCCATGGCATAACCCGCAATAAGAATTCCTTCAATAAGCTGGTGAGGATTAAATTCAAAAATCTGCCGGTCTTTGAATGACCCAGGCTCAGATTCATCACCATTAACTGCAAGGTACTTAGGTTTAGCATTACCTTTCGGCATGAAAGTCCATTTAAGTCCAGTAGGGAAACAGGCTCCACCCCTGCCACGTAGACCGGACTTTTTAACTTCATTTGTAACTTCGTCGGGAGTCATTTTCAAAGCTTTTGCAAAAGCCTGGTAGCCTCCGTTTTCAAGATAGACCTCAATTTTATTCAGGTCTTTTATCTCCGGCAATATCAATTTTGGTGTTTCGCTAAACATTAATATCAGTTTGGTTTATATGACAAAATACTAATATAAAAATTTCCTGAAAATTATCTCTTATATTTTTATTAGAAGCTACTATTTAATCATTTCAAAAATTTCATCGCTGACATCATTATCAATCTGTAAATTCTCAATTAGCATACGTGTATTTCGCATATTTCCTTGCTTCGTGTCAATGATATATGGTATTGTAATGTCTTTAACCGTAAAGAAATTCCTTAGATTTAATATGAACGGTTCGGGTAAATAATTGAATTTTACTTCATGTTTTATATCAAGATAGGTCTTGGCATCGTAATAATATGTAAGCGTAGTTTTATCCTTCATTATGACCGATACCTTGAATGCTTCCTTTCCTTCTACCGAATCTTTCCCGATAAAGACAGGGTTAAGACTATCTTTTGCATAATTAAGAAGAAAATTATCAAAAAAAACAAAGAAATAATCAATCATCGGTTTCATTTGGCTGATTTCTTTCGGAGAAAGATTAGTGGGAACAAACACTTTTTTCGATGGGTCAATCATCCAGCCGGAATCGCCTTTGAATACTGTAATTCCGTTCTGTCCGTTCAAATCCACCTGAAATCTTACTTTTGAGGGAAATTTTTTAATAAAAACCATGGGTAGCTCAACTCCTTCTGATTGAATTTTACCAATAATTTTTATTGATTTTATAGTAGATAACTTATCAAATCCACCTCTTGCTTCGATATTTTTTTTAATAATTTCATCAGCGGTCTGAGCAGACAACCAAGTTACACTCATGAAAATAACGAAATATAAAATTATTGTTTTGAACATTTTTATACAAAATTAAAAAAAGGATTCAATTGTGTAAATCAGTTGTAATCTGATTTCGTTAAAAATTAGGGGGTTGTCTCATAAGCTAAAATTATGAAATTTGTCATACACGCTTCCCCTTTTATGACAAGACCAGAGACTTTTGAGACAATCCCTTAATTTCATTAAATACGATTCGGATAACCTACTTAACAGGCATCACAAAAAGTCTGTCGTTCACGGGTGCATTGAACTGCAGATTGCCAATAGTCATCTTACCCGTTGGCGCTCCGTTTTGTTTTAGTTCAATCTGGTGAGGTACCATAAATCCTTGAACCTGTTTGTAATTTCGATAAATAACTTCGGATACGTTCTTAACGCCATGAAATTTGGACGATTCTTCGGTTTTGAGCTGCAAATAGCTGTCTGCATCTACATAAATTGTCTTTTCCACTGAATCCTTGGAAACCATTCTGACTTTTATTACTTTCTTGCCTTCTAAAGTATCCTTACCAAGCAAAGTTGTTTTCATGCTTTTTTCGCGGTCGTTAATTAGTTCAGACCGGAAAAAATTCATTTGTGATTGGATGGCTCTTTTATTGTCAACCAACTGTTCGGGAGGCATCATTTTCAACATAGTATCACTAACCATCCAGCCATTATCACCATTTATAACTGTCGTTATTTCCTTGCCCAAAAGATTCATATCCATTCTGATTTTGTCGGGAAGTGAAATTATCATTTTCATTGAAATATCGAATCCGAAATTAACGGATTTTATTTCTGCCGTAACAGTTTTGATGGCTTTCTGTCCTTCAAGGTCTCCTCTGGCTTTGATGGCTTTGGTCATCACATCATCCGCAGATTCGGAGCATGAGATTAGTCCGATAGTGAACGCAGCCAATAAAACAATTAAAATTTTGTGTCTTAACATTTAAAACTCTCTGATATATCTAAAAAAATACAAATTCTTACAAGAATGCAATAATTCAATCCATCCGGCTGAAATAAAGCTCTTTATTACTTTATTTCTTGGGTAATTCAAACAAAGAATCTTCAATTGGAAGATTGACTTCAACTTTATCAAATTTAATTGTAATGTTCTGTCCTTCGGCTTTCATTTCGATTAGAGTAGCCATCGTAATACCACTGAAAGGTTTATAATCTTTGAAATAGATTTCAACATCTTTTTTTGAACCCATTGCTTCAATCTGGCTAGTCATTTTAATTGCAAAAAAAGTGGAAGCATCAATAAACATTATACTTTCGGTATTATCTTTACTAACCATTTTAATTTTATAGGCATCGACACCGTCGGTTTTTTCTTTGCCCAGAAGGGTAGCTACGATTCCGTTTTCTTTCAAACTCGTTAGGGGATTCTGTCCCAAACTAGCTTGCTCTTTGATTGAAGCCAGCATATTTTCCGGTATTTCCTGAGGTTCTGTGGAACCACCCATGGAGTTAATCATCCAACCGGTTTTTCCATTATAAGCTGTTGTCATTTTCTGTCCCATGACTTCCTGTTCCATCCTAAATGATGGTTTTTTGTTGTAAATAGTCATTGGAATACTCATGCCCATCATATCCATTGAAGCAACCAACTTCATGGTTTTGACTGCTGCGAATTTATCCTGACCACCGGCTGCGGCAACAGATTTGTTTATAATATCTTCAACTGTCTGAGAATAAGAGAAACATGTAAATGCTAAAAGCATTATTGTAAACATTGATAATCTACGTATCATAAAAAGGACTCCTTAAAATTGATAAAAAATTATTCATACATTTTTTCTAATTTAATTTTGAATTCTCTTGCTTCGAGACCTGACAGACCGTAAGTTTTCAGCACTTCAGGTTCAAATGCAAAATCTTTAGTTACATCTTTCAGTAAATTAAGTTCTTGTCTCGAAAAAGTTATACCGTTCAGGACATAATCTTCGTAAGCCTGCCATGCAAGAGGATTGCAGGCTTTTACAATCTCGGCTATTTTATCGGCATATATCCTGATTTCGTATTGTGCATGGCTGTCAAGTCTGAGTTCCAGGAAATGAAATAAATTATGAAGGTCAATTTTCCAATACCATTCCGTATAGGTTGATAGTGGAAGATTTATGCGTGCAATTTCACGAGCCGTGTTTTGCTCGAGATAATATAAATATTCTTCATATAAATGTCTCTGAGACACATTGAGCATGCTTGCGATGGTAGCCGCACTCTCACTATTGAGTCTCTCTTCTGAGCGTCCTTGCTTGTTCAGACTGCTTTGAGTTCTTATCTGGTCTATATCGGGAATATAAAACTCATCTTTCATTTCAGAATATCTACCGCTATATTCGTTGACATTTGCTGTTCTGTGACGAATCCACTGTCGTGCTATGAAAATCGGAAGTTTGATATGAAATTTATATTCAACCATTTCAAATGGCGAAGTGTGGCGATGTCTGATAAGATAACGGATTAATCCTTCGTCTTCGTTAACCGATTTTGTACCTGCACCATAAGAGACCCTGGCTGCTTGAACTATAGCTGAATCGTCGCCCATAATATCAACAAGTCTCACAAATCCTTTGTCGAGACAATTTATCGGTTTTCCCAAGTATTTTTCTTTTATTTCATCGGTCATTTCGGTTCCTTATATCAAACGTGTCTGTTTTACAAAAATAACTATGTTTTTTCATTTAGCAATGGAACTTTGTATTAACGTTTTAAAATAAAAAAAATTAGCTCATTTTGAATTTGGATTTACTTTTTGATACTCTTATCAGCATTTATGAAAGATTTTTTTACAACAAATTGAATTTAAAAATGTGAACAAAAGCTACGTTAAAAAAAAAGATGATTTTTCTAAGTATTTTTACTCTGTTTTTCTAAGTATTTTGTGGTAATTTTAAGTCCTATTTCAGGAACTTGTTGAAACATATATCAGTATGTTGTAAATTTACAATCGAAGAAAAAAAATCAGGGAATTTTCTTTGTATTAATTGATATAAAATTAATTGTTCTTTGTTCGAGGTGAAAACTCCTTTTTGAATGTTCAAAACAGAACACAAAAAAGGGAATGGTAACCCTGCATAATGATGATAAAAAATCTTTATATTCTTGTTGAATAGCGGGAATACCTGAAAGATGCCGTTAAAAGTAATTAGCGGCATCTTTTTTTTGAAGGTTCGTTTAAAAATTTTATTCAGTTTCTATCGTTAATCTTCTTTTGAAATTTCAATATGGTATTTATGATTAAGACAAATTTTGGCAGCTTAATTTTATTTCTTTTTTTAATGATTACCAGCGTTCATGCTCAGAAATTTGACGGCGAGTTTTCGATGCTTCGTTCCGATAAAGGGGTTGTGATTGTTTATAACTGCGGAATTAACAGCTTCACTCTCGATATTGAATGTAAAGATATAAAAGAGATTGATTCTCAGGATATGATTTTTCTGGTTGATGATAAAGTGATTCAGCTAACTCCGGTTCCTCTGATTGTTTTCTGTAAGGACACAAGCAAACAAATGAGTGATAATGAAGTTCTTCAGCAGCAGCAGGATTTCGAAGTAAATTTTGCCAAAAAATTGAACGGTGAAAGCATAAAAATGAATTCTAAAAAATTTACTTTGCCTGACGGAAGACTTTGTAACTCGTGGAACTACAGGATGCCAAGGAAAAAAGAAGACACTTCATCCCAAATAGTCAGAAAGCAATTCTTCCTGAGTACTAAATTGAATGAGATTATTTTGATGCTCTCAAGTGTTGCTACTTTAAAAGATAACGATAAAAAAATACAGGATTTTCTCAAAAAGGCGATGCAGGGCCTAATGCCTAGTAATATTAATATTGACCTTGAGGCATACAGGGAAAAACTGAAATCTGGCAAATAAAGCACAAATCATTTAGATGAAGTACTTTTCTCTTCCAACAGTTTTCTTAACTCTTCTTTGAGGAAGTTCACAGTTCTAATTAATTCTGGAAGCTGCCGCAAACCACCTTCTATTCTCATAGCATCAAGTCGTTTTTTGGCTGGGGTGCCGAAGTATATTCCTGGTTCTGGCAATGTCTTAGCTATGGCAGAACGGGCTAAAAGCGTCACGTCATCGGCAGTTTCAAGATGACCGGCAATACCGACCTGACCACCAAGCTTATTTCTCTTACCAATTGTTGTGCTGCCTGAAATTCCCACCTGAGCCACCATCGCAGTGTTTTCACCAATCTTGCAATTATGTGCAATTTGTACTAAATTGTCTATCTTAACTCCGTTTTCAATTATGGTACTACCAATCATTGCACGGTCAATTGTAGAGTTGGCACCTACTTCGACATTGTCTTTGAGAACAACGTTGCCGATTTGCGGAATTTTAGTATAAGAACCATCCTGATTTTCGACGAATCCGAATCCGTCCGAGCCAATAACGGCTCCCGGCAGGATAATGCAATGATTACCCACAACTGTATCGCAGCAGAAAGTAGTATTGCCATGAATGATGCAGTTTTCACCGATGCTGACATTGTCGTAAATTGCTACATTTGAAAAGAGTATCGTACCTTTGCCGATTGATGCGTTTTTGCCAACTGTACAGCAAGGTCCTATATATGCAGTATCTGCTATTGTGGCTGTATCATCAATTACAGCAGAAGGATGAATGAAGCTGGTTCTTTTGTCTTTCAGAGAATCAATAAAGCTTATTATTTTTACAAAACTTATATACGGTTTCTTTACGGTTATAAAAGTCTGCCCTTTTGTAGGCAATAGGTTTATATTTTCGGGAACAAGTATGCATGAAGCTTCAGTGGTTTCCAAGTATTTAGCATATTTGGAATCGGAGTAAAAAGTAAGTTCTCCGGATTTAGCTTCGGAAATGCCGTTGAGGCTGGTTATTTCCTGATTTTCTTTACCGGAAAGTCTTCCTTCAACCAAACCGGCAATTTGTCTGACATGTAATTTATTTTGAAGTTTCATGCTAAATCCGATTTAATAAAATTTCTTTAATGGATTAGGTGTCGTTGTAGTATCTATTTCAAAATGCGGAGGATTATTCGGGTCGAAATTGTTATTCTGTGGATTCACCATTGGATTATTCTGATTTCTGTCCATTGGATTATTCGGCAGAGTTCCTTTATTCACCGGTTCTTCGCGTTTGATTTCCTTGTTAGTCGGAGACTCGTTTGCTCTTGTACGTTTTGTAGGAGCATTTTTTGTATCTTTTTTCTGATTTCTTGGGTCTTTATCAATCTTATCCTGAAGCTCCTTTTCGAGAGCTTTCACATCCACTCCGAGCTTGCGTAGAACTTTGATTGTCATATCGAACTTTGAATTGACGTAAGCAAGAGGCTGAAGCGTTTTGTCCCAAATCAGGTCGTAACCTTCGTCAAAAGCAACCTGCTGAACAGCGGCATAAATTTTCTCTTCAATAGGGAGCATCATTTGCTTTACAAGAGCATCGTATTCACCACCGGCTTCGAACTTTCTTCTGGCGAATTCCATTTTCTGAATCTGCATTTCTTCGAGTTCTTTGTCCTTCTGTCGTTTTTCTTCATCGCTCCAAATCAGTCTGTTCTTCTTTATATCAAATTTGAGGTCTTCAATTTTCTTCTCCATGTCTTCAAGTTCACGTTTCCAATCGTCAACCATTGAACGAACTCTTTGGTCGGCTTGCTTGGCTTCGGAAAATTTGTCCCTGATTATATCGGAAGCAATAAAGGCAACTTTCTGTGAAAAGAGGTTGAAAGCAGAAAGCAAAAAGATTGATGCAAATAGCATCAACGATGATAATTTGAATATTTTCATTTTATTTCTCATTATTGTTAAAAAAATGAGTTTCAAATCTTATAGGCGTACCAAAGAGATTAATAATTTATTTACTGCCGCGTTTGATTCTGTCAATCACTTTGAAAGTAATGTCGAATTTATCTTCCGAAAAAAGTACAGCCGAGCTGCCTTTATCGAAAGCAAAGCTCATGCCTTCTTCTTTGGCAACTTCCTGTATAGCTCTTTTGACTTTTGCTCTGATTGGTTCGAGAAATTCGTCACGTTTCTGATTGATTTCCAGATACTTTTCTTCGCGGAATCTTTCCAGACCGGCTTGTGACTGACGAAATTCTTCCTCTTGTTTTTGCTGAGCTTCCGGAAGCATCATGCCTTTCTTTTTACCGTAGGAATCAACTTTTTTCATCAAATCTTCCTGCATCTTCTGAAGTGAATCCGAATATTTTTTTTGCAAATCTTTGAGCATTTTGTCTGCAATACCTGCTTCAGGCATTTCCTTTACAACTGCTTCGATATCCACAACACCGATGGTTAGAGGTGGAGCTTTCTGTGCTTTGGCATTGCCGGTTATAAGTAAAAATGATAAAATTAAGATTGTGCTTAAGAACATTTTTTTCATAAAAATTTTCCTGAAATTGATTTATAATAGATTAAAAATTACCTAAGTGAAACAGAAATTTCCAACCGGAAATATCACCTGTGTCGTCCGCTTTGTCAAATCCATAACCATAGCTGAATCCGATTAATCCGATTGGATTAATAAATAATTGAAGACTTACACCAGCCGAACGTTTCAAGTTAAACGGGTCAGTTGTTCTGAAATTGTTCCAAACATTACCGGCTTCGGCAAATACTCCCACATATATTGGCATTGGGTCAACAGATACTCCGAACCTGATTTCGGCAACGTGTTTTGAAAATACTTTTCCACCTGTTGAAGGACCTATAGCTCTGTCGGCATATCCTCTGAGAGGGGTTACTCCGAAACCGCTCAAACCATTTCCTCCCATATAATATAAATCTATAGGGGGTATTGTTGTGTCGGATTTGAAACCTGAGATATAACCCCAATTAGTGCTTAAAGTCAGAACTAATCTGTTCATTCCGTTGATTTGCATCAATGGTTCATTTAATGCTAAATTCATTCCGGCTTTGAAATAGTCAGTGGTTCCTATACCAATTGCGCCCATAGCCCATTCTCCGGAAAGACTGAATTTTGAACCGCTCGTTGGGAACATCATATTGTCGAGGCTGATTCTTGATATTGTTGTTCCTACGGTTAGCTCTGTGTTGATTCCTGGTCTGTAATAAACTGCTCCGGATGTTCCGACATCATTTCTTTGGACACGGAAATTCACATCGCCACGGAAATAATCGTCGGGCCAGCGGAATCTTCTGCCAAGGTTCACCTGAAAACCTGTACGACGAAGTGTATAATTATAATTGATTCTCGAATCGTATAGATTGAATCCAACGGTTGTTGGCTCGTCAAACACCCACGGTTCAGACAGACCGAATGAAATATTCTGCCAGCGATTAGACTGTCCGAACTCCCAATTGAAGTTGAACATTTGTCCGCCTCCGCCTTTTAAAGGTTCGGTCAGTGCAAAATTATTCAATGTGATTCCGACTGCACCCGTAAATCCGAATGAACCGGCATAACCGACCGATGCATTGAATGTGTCGGTGGAACGTTCTTCAACTTTGTAAACGACGTCAACTTTTGTTTTATCAACCGGTTTTACATCTGGTTTCAAAGCTTCAGGGTTGAAATAGTTCAGCACTCCCAATGCACGGATGCTCCTTATGATGGCGGAACGGTTGAAAAAGTCACCGGGTCTTGTGTAGAGTTCACGTCTAATAACCTTGTCTTTTGTTTTATTGTTTCCTATTATGTCCACTTTCCGTATGGTTACTCTGTCACCTTCGTAAACGGTAATGTTAATATCGGTTGAGTCGCCGATTCTTTTTTCTTCTGGCTCTAATCTTGCAAAAAGATAGCCGTTATCGAGATAGAGCGAAGTAGCATCTGTTTGTTCCTGATTTACAGTAAGATTTTGCTGAAATTTTTCATAATTGTATACATCTCCAGTTTTGAATTCAAGCCTTTTAATCAAATTTTCAGAGGGAAAGGTTGTATTTCCTGTGAAATTAATATTTCTGACGAAGAGTTTGGGTCCTTCGTTTACTTTCATTTCGATATAAAGCTTGTCGTCTTTTTCATCATATATCAGAGTGTCTTTGATAAGCTCGAAATCCCTGAAACCATTTTTTTTATAGAAATTCGCCAGAGCTTCTTTGTCCTTATCGTACTCAGCCAAATCGAACTTTGAAGAGCGCCAGAACTGCCACCACGATTTCGAATGCGTTTTGTCCAATGCACTTTCTAAGTCGCTGTTTGTGTAGGCTTTGTTTCCAGTGAAAGTAATTTTCTCCACATGGTACTCCACGCCTTCATAAACCAGCACTCTAAGCTGAGCATAGTCAGGTTTTTCAGTAGGTTTCAGATGAGTTTCTATCTTAGCGAACATATAGCCTTCTTCTTTATACTTCTTCTTGAGATTTTTTCTTGAGAGATAAACCTCGTAAGGAGAAAGAATGTCGCCTGGAACTTTTCCGATAGCTTTTTTTACATCTTCGTCTTTCAGTTCTTTATTGTTTTCAATAGCAATTTCGCTTAATCTTTTAAATTCCCTGACCCTTATTTTAAGAAAGATTCCTAATGGAGTGTTTTTTTCAACAAAAATATCAACATCTGAGAACTGTTTTCTTTGCCACAGATTGCGAATGGCAAGCGGGATTTTATTATCTCCCGGTAATGTTATCTGGTCACCAACTCGCAAGCCCGAAAGTGAAATAATAGTTCCGGCATCGGCAAATTTATTTCCTTCCACACTTATTCCTGCTATTGCGTAAGTCTGAACTTGGGGCTGAGACTGCTGGGCTTGGGAATGACTGAAAGAAAAAATGCCAAAAACAAAAAAAACGACAATTACTATACTATTTTTTAATTGCATTCATAATCCGTTGAAAATAAGAAATACCCTCGCTTGCACTGTTTTCAGAAGCTATCTGAGCACCTGTTTTGCCGAATCTTCTCTCGCGTTTCATAAAATCTTCAAGAGCCAGATAAAGGTCGTTCCTCCGAAATTCGGGCCAGAATTTATCGGTTATATATATTTCAGCGTATGCGAGTTCCCACAATAAAAAGTTGCTTAACCTCATTTCGCCGCTCGTCCTTATAAGCAGGTCGGGGTCGGGCATTGAGTGAGTTTGAAGATAGTCTGAGAATAATTCTTCAGAAATATCTTCAGGTGAAATCTTGCCTCTGCGAACGTCGAGAGCGAGCATTTGAACAGAGCGGACAATGTCCCATCTGCCACTGTAGCTAAGAGCAAGAGTCAAGGTAAGTCCCGTGTTATCTTTCGTCATTTCATTTGCAGTATGGAGCAGTCTCTGGATAATTTTAGGAAGAGAACTGAGTTTTCCTATGGACTGCAGGCGGACATTATTTGCATGTAGTTCATCAAGCTCCACCTTGAGATAGTGCTCAAGAAGTTTCATCAGAATGCCGACTTCGGAAATAGGACGTTTCCAGTTTTCAATGGAAAAGGCATAAAGCGTTAGATTCTGAATACCAAGCTGGGAAGAGGCTTTGACTATATCCCTGACACTTTCGATACCTTCTTTGTGTCCTTCGGTACGAGTCAGACTTTTTTCGGTAGCCCATCTTCCATTGCCGTCCATAATAACAGCAAGATGCTTCGGGAGTTTGCCCTCTTTGAGCAATTCCACCTGAAGCAGTTTATCGTCAGCGTTTTGGTTTGTATGCCAATTCAATATATTCTCCTTTTTACAAGAAATAACAGTATAAAGAATTACAAAGTTACCTTTTATTGTTCAAATTTCAAAAACAGACACAGATTTTTTCTTTGCCGCTTCTAACACACCTAAGTTGACTCTACGAAAATTGAAAACAATAGTTTCAAAAATTCTCATTTTACGAAAAATATAAACTAACAATTCGGTGAAAAATTGTAAAAGAAAAAGGGAAGAAAGAAGAGAAAGATTTACTGGAATTCTTTATCCCTTTAGGGATAAAATATTTGTAGAAAAATGAAGTCCCTTAAAACTACGAACTCTGAAGGAGTTCAATATTAAAAAGGATGAAGGATAAACATGGCAAACACCTACACCCAGCTCTTTATCCCTAACGAGATTCTAAGATTTGATTATTTTTCTTTGTAACTGTTATATTTTCCTTTCGTTTAATGAAGGAATAACAGCTTCAACTAGATCTTTTACTTCAAGTCAGTTGTTCATCCTTACTGATTCTGTGAGGAGAAACACATTTGCTGATAATTTATAAGTCAGAATGATGAACTCCGCCAGATTGAGAAAATTATTAAACCTCGTACTCGTCACTATTTTTTTTATTTAGAAGGAAGAATATGATTGCAACATTAAATATGGTATCTGCAAACCCGGATTTTTATCTTAATAGCGTTTTAAAGAATAGAGATGAGCTGATAATTAGTACTGATTCCGAGAATTTGGTTATTGTCCCCGAATCTGACTGGAATAACATGAAGGAGAAAATTGATCTTCTGCTCGATAAAAAATCCTTAAAATCTTTACTCGAAGGTCATTACGCCAAGGATAATTCAACCGAAATCAAGAAATATGATTTAGAGGAAGTTTTCAATTGCTTATAAAATTGCTTTTTTCCAACAAGCAAAAACAGATTTAGCCCGAATAATTCACAAACTGTTTGCATAAGAGGGGGTAATTTGTTATATTGCAATTAGTTAGACAACAATAACAACAAATTAATATCCCCCAAATATGCGACACAAAATTAAACTATTTTCAT
>Ga0172370_10003368_pt1 | contig 22151 bp, 20 predicted proteins | sample LakKiv5m_FD_114538 | JGI IMG/M metagenome (GOLD analysis project Ga0172370, IMG submission 114538) | Freshwater microbial communities from Kabuno Bay, South-Kivu, Congo - kab_022012_11.5m | ecosystem: Environmental > Aquatic > Freshwater > Lake | place: Democratic Republic of the Congo...
CATGTTCATCTGATCCCCCGTCGCGCCAAGGACGGCTTGAATCCCTGGCCTCAAGGCAAATATCCTGATGACCAGGCCAGAAAAGTGGCCGCCAAAATCAAAGCCAAATTGTAGTTATGGCCAGTATTTTATATGGCGTTATGGGGGAGGGCCTGGGGCATGCCGTTCGCAGTCGGGAGATGATCAATGGTTTGCTGGCGGCCGGTCATCGGGTGACCGTGGTTTCTTATGATCGCGGTTTAAAATATTTAGCCCGTTTTTATCCGGTGACGGCGATCAACGGGTTGAGTTTAACCTATCAAAACAACGAGGTGCAATACTGGCCGACTTTTGTTCATAATTTTTTTAACAGCCGCGCCGCTGTCAAAAGTTTAAAAAAATTATCAGATCTGATCGGCAAAGAAAAAATCGATGTGGTAGTGTCCGATTTCGAACCTTTGTCGGCCGCCGCCGCCAATCTTAAACGTCTGCCCTTACTTTCCCTGGACAATCAGCACGTTTTAACCAAAACAAGCGTAGAACGGCCGGCTGGCTACCAGCAGGCCTATCTGGTTGATCGGCTGGTTACCCGTCTGTTGGTTATGAGGGCCAGGGCCTATTTGGTTTTGAGTTTTTTCCCTTGCCGACCGTTGTCCGGCAAGGTTTTTGTTTTTTCGCCGATTGTCCGGCAGGAAGTTTTAACCGCCAAACCGCAAGCGGGCGATCATATTTTAGTCTATTTAACTTCGGCCGACGACAGCTTGTTCAAGCATCTGAAAGAACAGCCGGCCAAATTTATCATTTATCAAAGCCGCCGCCAGGGCCACAAAGGCAATTTATGGTTTAAGCGCGATAACGGCCAGAATTTTTTGGAAGACCTGGCGAGTTGTCGGGCCATTATGGCCACGGCCGGTTTTTCTTTGATTTCCGAGGCCTTGTTTTTGGGCAAGCCCTACCTGGCCGTGCCGGCTCAGGCGCAATACGAGCAAATTCTTAACGCTTATCACCTGGCCAAATTGGGTTATGGCGAACATCATGACCGGCTGACAGGCGAAGCTGTCATATCCTTCCTCGGCAAGATCAACCAATATCGCGACGCTCTGTCGGGAGGCGGTCTAAACGGCAATCGCGAGGCCTCGGCCAAGTTGTTGGACTTGATTGATCGCTGCGTCGGTTAACTTGCTTCACCGGCCGACAAGTGTTAAAATAATTTTGTAATCATTTTTTATGTCAGGCGATAAACAAATACTGCTCGGCTTAACCACCACCGGCATCAGTCAGTGGCGCGACAAGGTGTCGGAGATCAAACAGCTTAACATCGCGCAAGCGGCTTTATTGCCGACCGCTTTAAAACAGGCCGAGCGGCAGAATTTATATCGTCTGTTGGAAGAATCCGGTTTGGCGACCCTGCCTTGCGTGCAGCTTGCAGCCGACAGCACGGTGGAAGAAATCGATTATCTGGTTTCTCGTTTTAAAACTCAGGCCCTGACTTGTTACGCCGACACGGCCGGATACGCTTTACTGGATCGTCTGCCCAAATATAACAGCATGATTTTCGTGGAAAATTTTGCCAGTGAAACCGCCGACAAATTATTCAGCGCCGACTACTTCGCCAAGCACCAGGTTAGCGGTCTGTGCGTCAATCTGGCCAATCTGGCCGAGCTGGGGCGCACGGCCAAGCGCCACCACAAAACCGTGTCCGCGTTCATGAATAAATATCCGGTCAAGGTCAGTGTGGTGAGCGGCGTCAAGACCAGCGTCTGGTTTAAGATGTTTAACAAGACGTATGTGGACCGCAGTCTGGACAGTTTGAACGACCTGGCTTATTTAAAACAGACAGCCGTCAATTATCTTGGCCGTTGGGTGGTTATGGATTTGGAAAATTCTTTTTTGGAACAGGTGGAGATTAAAAAGTTTTTGGAAAACACCTTGATTTAAAAAGTAAAAGATAAAAATCAGAATTTGCTGGACAAAATTTTTAACCAATTTCGTCAACCCGTGTCAACGGGTTTTTGGTTTGACAAAATTGAGTTTTGTGACCACAATAACCGATATGAATCAAGAACCGCTGGTGGCGGTCGGTCTGATTATTTACGGCCGTGACACCAGACAATATCTACCGCAATTTATAAATAGCTGGCGTCGGCAGATTTTTGCCAATTGGCGTTTGTTGGTTTGGGATAATGCCGAAGGCGATCCGGATGATAATTGGCAATGGTTACGAGAGCGCTGCCCCGAAGCCAAAATGGATCGGAGCGGTCGCAACTTGGGTTTTGCCGCCGCTTACAATAAGTTGTTGACCGCAGCCAAAAAGATGGGCGCCGATTATTTTGTGGTCACCAATGCCGACACTTTTTGGACCGAGCAATCCCTGGCTTTACTGGTCGCGGCTTTAAATAAGGATCCTGGTTTGGGTTCGGTCAGTCCCAAAATTCGCCGTTGGGATTTTAACCCGGGACGATTTAGCGATTATTTGGATAGTTGCGGTTTGCGCGTTCTTCCCGGTTTGCGTTTTGTGGATTTGGGGCAGGGTCAGCTGGATCGCGGTCAATTTGACCAAGCGAAAATTCTGGGTCCATCGGGCGCGGCCGGTCTGTTTCGTTTGACGGCTTTGGAACAAGTCAGGCAAGCGGGCGAGCAGTATTTTGATGAAAAATTTTTCATGTATAAAGAGGATTGCGACCTGGCGTATCGTCTTCGCTTGGCCGGCTGGACGAGTGAATTGGTCAGTCGGGCTGTTGTCTACCACGACCGCACTGTTGCGGGCGGCAATTGGCGGAGGCGTTGGCAAAACCGCGCCAGACGCCGACGCGCGGAAAAAATTTGGTCGTTTACCAATCAGTGGCGTTTGGTGACCAAACACTGGTCGCGGCAAAGTTTGATTGATAAATTTTTTATTGTCGGCCGCGTGGCGGCCGGCTGGCTTTACGCTTTAATTTTTGAACCCTATCTTTTGCGCGCGCTGTTCAAACGTCAATAATATGTCTTTAACCGTGATTATCGTGGCCTGGCGGGTCAGGGAAAAATTGCGAGCCAATTTATGCGCTTTATTCAATTCGGACTGGGACGGTCTTTTGAAAGTGGTAGTGGTTGATAACGATTCCGCCGATGGCACGGCCGAGATGGTTCGTCGGGACTTCCCGCAAGCGGAGTTGATCGTTAATGCCGATAATTTGGGTTTTGCCCGGGCCTGCAATCAGGCCTGGCAAAGAACGGCGAGCGATTTTGTTTTGCTCTTGAATCCCGATATGCTGGTGAAGCGGGAGACTTTGCGTCAAGCCGTAACCTGGGCCGCGACTAATCCGGCGGCTTGGGTCAGCGGTTGCCGCTTGCTTGATGAGCGGGGACAAACGATGCCGCACGTCAGACGTTGGCCCCGTTTGAGCGATCAACTGGCTATCGCCTTAAAATTGCCGCATCTTTGGCCCGGTGTTTTAAACGGTTATTTGCGGCGCGATTTTGACTATGGCCGGGCGGCCGCGGTGGATTCGGTGCGCGGTTCGTTTTTTTTGGTCAGCCGGCAGTGCTGGCAAGCTATCGGTTATTTGGATGAAAGATTTTTTATCTGGTTTGAAGAAGTCGATTATTGTCGGCGGGTTTATCAGGCCGGCGGCGAGGTTTGGTATGCGCCGGCGGCCGAGTGCGTTGATTATGTCGGACAGGGTTTTAAGCAATGGCCGCGCCAAAGCGCGCAAAAAATGTTTCGTGACAGTCAATTGAAGTATTTTGCCAAGTGGCACGGCGCGGCGGCGGTTTGGCTTTTGCGGTTGGCCTGGTCGGTCAGTCTGCGGCCCGCGGTTTGGTTGGCAAAAGCGGGTTTAAGAGGGCGCGCCAAAACTTAAAACCGCCGCAGGAAGGGCGGTTTTTTTTAAGTCAACGGTAATAAGGTCTGATTTCAGATGTCAGGCCAGGGCCTTGGCCACCTCGTCCCAGTTAACAATTTGCCAAAAATTTTTCACAAAATCAGCTCTCTTATTTTGATAATCAAGATAATAGGCATGCTCCCAGACATCCATAACCAAGATCGGTTGCCAGCCGGCATATAAATTAAGATTATGTTTTTCGATTTGCGCGATCAAAAGGTCGCCTTCTCCCGACAACATCAGGGCCGCCCAACCCGACCCCTCCACGCTGTTGGCGGTCAGTGAAAATTCCTGTTGAAAATTTTCCCAGCTGCCAAAATGTTCGGTCAATTTGGTCAGCAAGGCGTCCGACGGCTGATTATTGTCTTGCGGCTCGCGCATGATTTGCCAAAAAACGGTATGTAAGAGGTGGCCGTTTAAGTGAAAAGACAATTCCTTTAAGGCGGCTTTCAGGTCAATGACCGCGCCGCCGGTTCGCGCTTCGTTTAATTTATCGATAATTTTATTGGCGCCGTCCACATAGGCCTGATGATGTTTGTCGTGGTGCAGAGCCAGCACCGTTTCCGACATCACCGGCGTCAGCGCGCCGGGGCTATACGGCAAAGCCGGTAAAGATATATGTTGCATACGATTATAATTTAATTTTCAAATTTGTAAGCGTGTTTGGTGTCAATGTGATCGCGCAGTCCCTTGACTTTGGCCAGGTGGTTGTTGAGGGCCTGGCCGCTGATTGCGGCGTAGAGCGAGCCCACAACGGTAATCGCTAAATCGGCGTATAAAAGAGAGGATTGCGCGGCCACGCTTTGCCTGAATATAATGGATAAAGCGGCGCAGATAGTCAACAGGCCGCCGATAATCAACAGGTGCTGGCCGCCGCGGCGATTAACCGCGTACCAAATTTCCTGATCCAACATGGCATAGCGCGTAACGCGAAAACCGAAAAAATAATTCCGTTTAACCTTTTTTAAAAACAAAGGCAGGCCGGTCAGTATAAATATCAGGGCCAAAGGCACGGAAATGGCGATGGCGATAACAGCGCTCATGATTTTATGATTGAAATGGTTGTCAGACAGTTTGGCAACCATTTCATTATACCGCAAGTTTGACTATCGGGGCAAGTTGGGCTTAAGATGATACTGTTATGACTAAGCCGGTGGCGGTGATTATCAGCCCGAATTGGCGTGATTACGCTGAAAAATATTTAGCCGATTGTCTGCGTTCTTGGCGCGATCAGGATTATGACGGTCAGTTTAAGTTGTTTTTATTGGATAATGAAAGCGCGGCAGCGAGCCGCCGGTTGATTAAAGATTTGGCGGAAACAAATTACGGCAACGACTATGAACTGATCACCAGCTCGACCAATGACGGTTTTGCCAGAGCCAATAATCGCGCCATTGCCGCGGCCTGGGCCAAGGGCTGCGACGACGTGGTTTTGATCAACATGGACACGGTAGCCGATCGGCATTGTTTGAGCGCCTTGACTGCGGCCGCGACCAACGAAGTGGCGGCGGCGCAGGCGCGCTTGATGCTTTTTGACCAACGAGACCGCGTTAACAGTTTGGGCAACCAAACTCATTTTTTGGGCTTTGGTTATTGCCGCGACTATGGCAAAATTTGGTCCGACGGAGATAAAAAAATCTCGGACATCAGTTACCCGAGCGGCGCGGCGGTTTGGCTCAGGGGCGCGGCTTTGCGGCAAGTCGGTTTGTTGGACGAGGAACTGTGGATGTATGCCGAGGATCAGGATTTGGGCTGGCGTTTGGCCGCGGCCGGTTGGCGACAAGTGTTGGCTGCCGAGGCCGTCGTTTATCACCACTATGATTTTGCCAAAACCCAAGAGCGTTTTTATTGGTTGGAACGCAATCGTTGGTGGGTGATGTTGAAAAATTATCATTTGTTAACTTTGTTTTTGATCGCTCCGGCTTGGCTGTTTTTGGAAATAGTTTTGTGCGCGGTGGCCTGGAAACAGGGTTGGCTGAAAGCCAAATTGCGCGCTTACGCTTTTTGGTTGCGTCCGGCAACCTGGCGACACTGTCGGTTTGCCAGGCGCCAAGCGCAAAGTCAACGTCGTTTATCCGAGAAAGAATTAACCAAGTATTTTAGCGGCCGGCTGGTCTATCCGGAACTGGACGGCTGGCTGACGCGTCTCGGCAATCCGTTCCTGGCCGCCTATTGGCAGGTTGCCAAAAGGTTGATTGTGTGGTAAAAAAGACAGTTATGAAGAAGGTCAGCATCATTATCGTTAATTACCGGAGCAAGGGTTTGACCCTGGCCTGCTTAAAATCCATTCGCGAGGCCGATTGGTTCGGTTTAACGCCGGAAGTGATTGTCGTGGACAATGATTCCCGCGACTTTATCGGCGATATTTTATCCTGGCAGTATCCGGAAGTTCGTTTTATCCAGTTGCCGGCCAATGCGGGCATGGGCGCCGGCAATAATGTCGGTTTTCAGGCGGCCACCGGCGATTATTTGATAGTGATGAATCCCGACACCCTGGCCTTTGGCGATACTTTTAAAATTTTATATGATTACATGGAAGCCAATCCGCATGTCGGCGTGGTCGGCCCTAAGCAGTTTAATCCTGATAAAACAATTCAAGATTCTTGTTATCGCTGGCACAGTTTGTTGACACCCCTGTATCGTCGGACTTTTTTGGGCAGATGGTTCGGACAAAAAGATTTGGCGCGTTTTTTGATGAAAGATTTTGATAAGCAAAGCGTCAAAGAAGTGGACTGGCTCTTGGGTTCGTTTTTGTTTATCCGTGTCGCCGCCTTGAAACGGATCGGTTTTTTTGATGACAGATTTTTTCTTTATTTCGAGGACACTGATTTGTGCCGGCGTTTTCATCGGGCGGGTTATGGCGTAATTTACAATCCGGCAGCCCGCATCATTCATAATCACAGCCGCGCCAGCGCCACCACGCCCTGGTATAAATTTTTTACCAACCGCAATACCCGCACTCATGTTTTGTCATGGTGGAAATATTTATGGAAGTGGCATTTTAAGTAAAACTCATGTCTGATTTTAAAAAAGTTCGCAAGGCCATTTTTCCGGTTGCCGGTTTCGGCACGCGATTTTTGCCGGCCACCAAAGCTCAACCCAAAGAAATGTTGCCGGTAGTGGACAAGCCGGTGATTCAATATTTGGTGGAAGACGCCGCGGCCGCCGGCATTAAGGATATTATTTTCGTGACTGGTCGCGGCAAGCGGGCCATTGAAGATCATTTTGATTATTCTTTCGAGCTGGATAAAAATTTGGTGGAAAAAAATAAAATGGAGTTGGTCAAGCGGGTGCGGGCCGTGGCGGAGTTGGCGCGTTTTTCTTATGTCAGACAGGCGTTGCCTCAAGGCGACGGTCAGGCCATTCATTGCGCCGCTCATCTGGTCAACGATGAACCGGTCTTGGTGATTTTCGGCGATACTTTATACGACGCGCCCGTTTCGCCGGCGGCTCAGGTCATTGCCGCTTATGAAAAATACCGCCGCCCCGTTATCGGTTTGGCCGAAGTGTCGTCCGACCAGGTCGGCAAGTTCGGTATTATCGGCGGCGAGCCGGTTGAAGAGGGAATATATCGCTTGACTGACTTTGTGGAAAAACCTTGGCCGGACCAAGCTCCGTCAAACCTGGCTTCGGTCGGCGCTTATGTGATTACGCCGGAAGTTTTTGATATTTTGGCTAAATTGCCGGCCGGACAAGGCGGAGAAATTCATTTATCCGAGGCCTTTGCCGCCATGCTCAAGGCGGGCGCCGAACTTTACGGCTTGAAATTGCGGGGCCGTTGGTTGGACACCGGTTCCAAACTCGGACTTTTGCAAGCCAACATCATTTTCGGTTTAAAAAATCAGGAAATCGGAGAAGATTTGCAAAGTTTTCTGAAAACGGTTTAAGGTGAAAATCAAGCAAAAAGTTGATATAGCTATCACCTTCAAGCGTTAAAATATCGCCTTGGGCCTGGTGGGGCCTCACAAAGGGCTTGTGGTGGAAGGATGACAAAAAATAGCTTTTGGGCTATTTTTTTAAACAACACCTATTTCAGGGCAGTTTTTAAATTTATAAATTATTAAATAAAAAACTCCCGGCCGGGGAGAATTTTTTATTCGTCTTAGTTTATTTTAACTCCTGGATGCCGGCAGGAGTTTGCCCCGCGCTTGATACGGGGCCGGCATGACAAAATTTTTAAATCCCCAACCAATAGACGACGGGTTGTCCGTTATCGTTGCTAAGAAACAGCACACCGTTACCGTCGCGATTAAAAACAGGATGAGTGATGCTATCGGCCTGCCATAGCGCGGTGATATTGTAAGTGTCGCGATTATCCAATTCCAAAACGTTAATATCATTCGTGGTGGCAAAAACGACATAGTTGTTGCTTTGGTGCCAGCTTAGAGCCAGGATGGCGTGACTGACCCTGGTCAACAGTTTGTTTTCGCCGTTGGCTGAAAGCCCCAATTCAAAACCGTTGCCGTTTACCAGGCGGTCGCCGTTGACCCAGCGGCCTACGCCGACGACCCCCAAATCTTTAACCGCGTAATCTTTGAGCCAGGGCAACTTGGTGCTGATTGAAAAAACGCGGCGGCTGGCGCCGTCTTGCGCGTTGACGGTGTCGTTGCCCAGGTCCAGGAAATGATAATCGCCCGGGCTTTTTAATTTGATGGCCATAATTTTTTCGGCTTGGCCGTTGTCATTCGGTTTGACGACTTTTAAAATTTCCGGATCATCGGCGCCAAAATAATAGCAATAACCGTTTTTCATGGTAAAATCCAAGATTTTTTCAGATAAATCAATCATGACCAGCTGTTGATTTTTTAAATTAAGCTTGTGCAGTTTTTGATCGGCGGTTAGATAAAGAGAATCGTTGTCGGCCCAGGCGGCATGATTTATTACGGTCAGGCCCCAGGCGCTTAAATCGTCGATTTGCCGGTCGCGCCAGTTAATGGCCAGCTGTCCGGTTAACAGCCAGTTGCCGTCGTCGGACCAACTGACCGCGGCGCTTTGGTGGCGAGCCGCTGCCAGATCGGTTAAGAGTCGCCCCTTTTTTAAATTAAAGATCAGGACGCGTTCCGTGGTAACCACGGCGGCGTAATTGCGGTCCGGCGAAGCCGCAACGGCTAAAATTTGACCGCCTGGCGTTGTCAGGGCCACCGGTTGATTTTTTTTAAACAAATAAACGTCTTCCAAGTAGGTGGTGGCGCCCGGTCTGATCACCAGCGGTTTGCTCCAGGACCAGTAGCCATCAAGTTCCAAGCGCACTTGATAAGTGCCGGGTATGATGTTTTTCAGTTTGACCGGCGTGCGGGCCGCGTCGGGCTGGCCGCTCAGGCGTCCCAGCCAGTTGATTTGCTGTTTGTCGTTTAAAAAAATAGCCGCGCCCGAGGGAGTGGTTTTAATGTCAAATATACCGGTGCGTTGCCAGATGAGACCGGACCAGCTTAATTTATAGCCGAAAGCGTAGGGTAAAATCAGTCCGGACAAAACAAAAAACAAGACGATAAAACTGAAAAATAAAAAATGGCGAATCCGATTAGTCATAGCGTTCTATGCGCGCGCCCAGTTGACGCAAACGTTCGTCAATGGCGTCGTAGCCGCGATCTATCTGGTAAATATTATCAATTTCGGTTCGGCCTTGAGCGATCAGGCCGGCAATAACCATGGCGATGCCGGCTCGCAAATCCGGTGAAGTCAGTTTGTGCCCGTAAAGAGGCGTCGGGCCGTTCACGACCGCGCGATGCGGATCGCACATGATAATGTTGGCGCCCATTTGCGTCAGCATGTCGGTAAACAGCAGGCGGCGGTCGTAGATGGTCTCGTGAATCAGACTGGCGCCAGCCGCCTGCGTCATTAAAACTGTGTAGGGCGATTGCAGATCGGTCGGAAAACCCGGATACTCATGCGTTTTAACGTTATAAGGCAGAAGACGGGCGGCGTGATCAATTTGAATCCAATCCGGACCAAGAGTGAAATCAACGCCGATTTTTCGCAAGACGGTTAACAGCGCAGTCAAATGATCCGGTCGACAGTCGGTGATGGTGATGGCGGAGCGGGTGGCCGCGGCTAAAATGGCTAGAGTGCCGGCTTCAATGCGATCGGGAATGACCGTGAAGTGTCCGGCCGAAATTTTTTCCACGCCGTCAATGGTGATGGTCGGCGTGCCGGCGCCCTTGATTTTGGCGCCCTGGGAATTCAGATAATCGGCCAGGGCCGGAATTTCCGGCTCCATGGCGCAGTTCTGCAAGATTGTTTGGCCTTGAGCCAGGACCGCCGTCATCATCAAACTTTCCGTGCCGGTCACGCTGATGGTGGTGAAAAAATATCGGCAGCCCCGCAGTTGTTTGGCTTGGAGATGATAATAACCGTCGGCAATTTTGACCGAGGCGCCCATGGCTCGGAAGCCCTCCAGGAATAAATCTATGGGTCTGGTGCCGGCGCCGATGACGCAGCCGCCGGGATGAGGAAACTTGACTTCTCCGAAACGCGCCAAGAGCGGCCCGACAAACATAATCGAAGCCCGCAATTTGTTGGCCAAAGCCGGCGTCAGTTCTTGCTTAACGGTTTTTTTAAAATGCAGGCGACAGCCGTCGGCCGTTCTCTCGATTGCGGCGCCCAAGTCTTCGGCCAGGGCTAAAGATATATGAATGTCTTCAATGTCGGGCAGGTTGCCGATAGTGAGCGGTTCTTCGGATAATAAGGCCGCCGGAATGATTTTTAAAGCCGAATTTTTGGCGCCTTTGACGCTGATGACGCCGTTTAGCGGGTGGCCGCCTTGAATGATGAATTTTGGCATAAGCCGGTTTAGTTGTCGTTAGGGCTAATTTTTATTATAATATAACAGGAGATAGACAACAAATGCCTCATAAAACTTTTAATTTTATGATGGATTTAACCTTTATTTTTTAGCAGTTTGATATTATGAAGTCAAATAAACGCATCAGCGCCGGCAAACGGTCGGGCAACCCGGCTTACCGCACGCCTTCGGCCTATCGCGCGACCGGTAAATTTAAAACCGGCGGTCAGCCGGTTAAAAATTAAGATTGATAACCGCAGTCCTTATTGGAACATTTAACCTGGTTGTTTTTGCCGGCAAGCAACAATTCGCCGCAGTCGGGACATTTGTCACCGGTGGGTTTGCCGTTATAGATGGTTTTACAGCTGGGGTAGTTGTTGCAGGCGTAAAAAACACCGCGGCGGCTGCGCTTGGCTACGATGGCGCCTTGGCCGCATTTGGGACAAGCGATGCCGGTGTTGCCGGCGGAGTTGTCTTTGATGTTTTTTAAGTTTTTACATTTGGGATAAGCGGTGCAAGCCAAGAAGGGACCATAGCGGCCGACTTTGACGGCCATGGGCGCGCCGCATTTATCGCAAACCTCATGGGCATATTTGGCACTCAGCTCGTTGATTTCTTCCTGGTCAACGCGGCCGTCGCCATCAACATCGCCGTCGGCTAATTTTTTGGTGTTTTTGCACTCCGGAAAATTGCTGCAAGCCAGAAATTTTCCATAGCGGCCGGTTTTAATCAACATCGGCGCGCCGCATTTATCGCACACTTCTTTGGATGTTTGATCGGGCATAATGTCGGATTTTTTTAATTCTTTATTTTTTTGTTCCAGATTGTCGTGGAAAGGCCGGTAAAAATCTTCGATGACGGGTTGCCATTTGATGTGACCCTCGGCAATGTCATCAAGTTCTTTTTCCAGTTTGGCGGTAAAATTCACATCCACGACTTGGGGAAAATGTTTAACCAGAAGATCGGCCACCACAAAAGCGATATCGGTCGGCCGCAACCTTTTGTTTTCGTCGCGTTCAACATAGTGGCGCGTTTCAATGGTGACGATGGTCGGCGCATAGGTGGACGGTCGGCCGATTTCGTTTTTTTCCAGCTCTTTGACCAGAGTGGCGTCGGAGTAGCGGGCCGGCGGTTTGGTGCTGTGTTCTTCGCTCATCACCTCTTGCAAATTTAAGGTTTCGCCGACTTTGACTTGTGGCAATTCCAGGTCTTTGTCTTTTTCCGGATAAATTTTTAAATAACCGTCAAAGACGAGCGTTTGGCCGTTGGCCGTGAGTTGATAGCGACCGGCCGTAACGGCGATGGCGGTTTTGTCAAAGAGGGCGTCAGCCATCTGGCTAGCCACGGCGCGTTGCCAAATCAAACGATATAATTTTAACTGTCGCGGGTCCAATTCCGCGTTTAATTGATCGGGCGTCCGTTCAACTTCGGTCGGGCGAATGGCTTCGTGAGCTTCCTGGGCGGCGCCGGATTTGGTTTTAAATTGCCGGCTGGCGGCGTATCGGTCGCCGCAGGATTTGCTGATGTAGCCGGCGGCTTCGGTGATAAATTTTTGACTCAAATTCAGCGAGTCGGTGCGCATGTAAGTGATGTAGCCGTTTTCATAAAGTCGTTGCGCCAGCATCATAGTTTGTTTGGCGCTTAACCCCAGGCGGCGGTTGGCGGTTTGCTGCAAAGTGGAGGTTTTAAATGGCGCTGGCGCGGTCTGTTTGGTTTGCTTTTTTTCAACGTCGGCGACTTGAAAAACGGCCTGACGCAAATCGCCGACAATATTGTCGGCTTGTGCTTTTTCGGCAATGTCCAGTTGATTTAAGTTTTTGCCGTCAATTTTTTCCAGCTCGGCCGTAAAGGTCTGTTGTTTCTGGTTGGCTAAAAGCGCCGCGACCGTCCAATAGGTTTGCGATTTAAAATTTTGAATGGCGCGTTCGCGTTCCACGATCAATCTGACCGCCACCGACTGCACGCGTCCGGCCGATAGTCCTCGCGCCACTTTGCGCCACAGGAAAGGGGACAATTCGTAGCCGACCAGGCGATCCAAAACGCGACGGGCCTGTTGGGCGTCTATCAGGTCCTGATCCAGGTGGCGGGGATGCTCCAACGCTTCCATGACGGCCGACTTGGTGATTTCATGAAAAGCGATGCGCTGGGCCGTCTCCGGCTTGATTTTTAAGACTTCGGCCAGATGCCAGGCAATGGCTTCGCCTTCGCGGTCTTCATCGGTGGCTAGAATAATTTTGTCAGCTTTTTTGGCCGCTTCTTTTAGTCGGGTCACGGTTTTTCTGGCCTTGGTTGGTATGACGTATTTGGGTTCGAAGTTATTTTCCAAATCAATGCCCATGACGCTGGTCGGCAAATCGCGAATGTGACCGAAAGACGACTCTAAGCGGTAGCCGGAGTTTAAAAATTTGCTGATAGTTTTGGCTTTGGTGGGTGATTCCACGATGACTAAATTCATACTAACTTAAGATAACGGCCTTGCCCCGTGTTTTTAATCAAACCTTGCAGTTCCATGACGGTTAGTGTACTGGTTATAACACCAATGTCAAGTTTAAGCAAGGCGGAGAGTTCGTCCAGGTGCCTGGCTTCATCGCGCAACAGGTCCAAAATTTGCGTTTCCAGGGGCGTCAGGTCGCTGGCCGTCATGGCCGCGGCGGTTAAGGACAAATTTAGCGCTTCGCCGATATCATCCACTCGCGTGACTGGTTTGGCGCCAAGTTTAATCAGATGATTGGCGCCGGTCGATTGCGGGGAAAAAATATTGCCTGGCACGGCCAAGACTTCACGATTTTGCTCCAGGGCGTAGTGAGCCGTGATGAGTGAGCCGGATTTGGCGGCCGCTTCAATGACCAAAGTGGCTCTGGACAAACCGGCAATCAGACGGTTGCGTCTGGGAAAATTAAATGGTTGGGCGCGAGTGAGAGGCGGAAATTCGCTTAACAGTAGACCGTTGGTCGCCACGATTTCGTGGGCCAGCGCGCGGTGCGCGGCCGGATACAGACTGCCCCGATCCAAGCCCGATCCCAAGACCGCCACGGTTAGGCCGTTTTGTTCCAAGGTAACGCGATGAGCCAGAGAGTCGATGCCATAAGCCAGACCGCTGACGATCGTCAAACCGCTCGCGGCCAGTTCTTTGACCAAGTGATTAACCACCTGCTGTCCGTAGGGCGAAGGGCGGCGCGAACCCACCACGGCCAGTGGTTTTTGAAACAGCTCCAAGCGCAAACGCCCCTGATAAAACAAGAGGGGCGGCGGTTGATAAATATTTTTTAAAAGCGGCGGGTAAAGCGGATCGTTAAGTTCAACGGTTCGGATAGCATGCCGATCCATTATTTCCAAAAGATGGTTGATCACAATCCGTTGGCGCCAGTCAATAAATTCATTGACGGTTTGATGGTTTAAGCCCAGGGCGGTCAAGGCGGTCGCGGAGGACTCAAAAGCGTTTTGCCAGGAAGAGAGACCCGCCAATTTATGCAAACTGGCCGGCCCGAATTTGGGAAAATGCGTGAGAGCGATTAAGTAGTCCCTGTCCGACATAATTTAGGCCTTTGTCCCCGCTCATTATTTTATTAAAAATTTGAGAATTGGAAGCTGTTGGTGTGCGCCTGGATGAACTTGAGTCATTCTCCTGAACGAGCAGCTTTAGGCTGGAGTCGTGATTATTTAGAAATTTTTTTTGCGCGCCAAACCTTGGTGCGCCTGGATGGACTTGAACCATCGACCCCAGCTTTATAAGAGCTGTGCTCTAACCAACTGAGCTACAGGCGCAAGACGGTTAACAGTAAAAAATTCATAAAGTTTCCAAGCCGACAACTTTCAACTTTACAAATTTTTAACTAAGGTGGTGGACGATAGAGGATTCGGACCTCTGACCTCTACAATGTCAATGTAGCGCTCTAACCAACTGAGCTAATCGTCCTTAATGTTTATCAATTTAGTTAATTTTTTATTATTTGTCAATTTTATCGTTATTTGATTGACAGACCAGTGTTGATGTTTTAAGATGTGGCCAATTAACATCAATAATGGAGGAGAAAAAAATTGCACTTTTTAAAAAAGATTAACTTGCGGCTTGATCACCTGCTTTATGATAAAAGCTGGCTGGGTGAATTGCTGGTTAAAATCCCCGCCAGTTGGGATTGGCCGGCTAATTTTTGGTCGTTACTGCGGTTTGTTGGCATTTTTGTCGTGATCTTGCTATATCGGCAAGATCGCTGGTTGGGGATTTTGGCCTTTGGCTTTTTTCTGTACACCGACGCCCTGGACGGCGTTATGGCGCGTCATCAGCACCGACGCGTTTATTTATGGCTGGATATTTTTTTCTGGCTGTATGTTATCGGGTGGATCAAAAGAGAAATCTGGCAAAAAGCCGGACAATGGTTTGACCCGTTGGCCGACAAAGTTTTTATCATCAGCAGCTTGTATTATTTCGGTCTGGTCGCTAAACCGATTTTATGGCCCGCCTTGTTTTATTTGGCGGCGATAGTAGAAATAGTCAGCCGCTTGGTTATCATTCCCCTGATCAGGGGGGTAATAATGAAAAAGTCGCTGGTCATTAAAGCCAATAAGTTGGGCAAAGCCAAATTTATCAATGAAGCGATAGTCGGCGGTTTGATTATGCTGGCGCAGGTGGCGCCGATTGATTCGGCGTTGATTAACGGTTGGTTGGTGGTCGTTATCGCCCTCTCTCTGGGCAGCATGCTGGGACACATCATGCCGGAGAAATTTCAACAATGGCATCTGTTCAACGATTAACATAAATAATGCGTTTTTTAGCGCATTATTTTTTTTAATGCCAGGGTCTTGACAGCGGCCGACTCTTTGTTTAAGATGTATAAGATTTGGCAGTCCGCTTGTTAGACTGCTAAGAGAAAAATAAGTAACCAGCGGCTCTTGGAGCTATCTCCAAAGCGGCTAAAATAAATTTATGAATTTAAAACCTTTGCACGGCAATGTGATTGTCAAGCCCTTAGGAAAAGAAACCGTGACCAAATCCGGTATCGTTATTCCCGAGACGGTGAACAAGGAAAAGCCGGAACAGGGCGAGGTGGTGGCTGTCGGCCCGGGCCGTCTGTTGGATAACGGTCAAACCGCCCCCATGAGCGTCAAGGTCGGCGATCAGGTGATGTTTAGAAAATATTCACCCGATGAAATCAAAGTTGACGATCAGGAATATCTGGTCATCAAAGAGCAGGATATAATGTTAATTGTCGGTTAAAAGTGGCAGGGTTATCGAGTTTGCGGCGACTTTTTTAAATTGGCGGTTCGGTGTCTGGGAGTAAAGAGTCAAAAACAGAAACTTGTAACTCGCAACTTTTAACTTTTAACTTAAGTTTATGGCTAAACAAATTATTTTTAACGAAGAAGCGCGGTTGTCTTTGAAGCGCGGAGCGGACAAGCTGGCTGACGCCGTCAAAGTTACTTTGGGTCCCAAGGGTCGCAATGTGGTTATTGACAAAAGTTTTGGCGCTCCGACCATCACCAAAGATGGCGTGACCGTGGCCAAAGAAATAGAATTGGAAGACAAATTTGAAAACATCGGCGCTGAAATTATCAAAGAGGTGGCTTCCAAAACCAATGACGCCGCCGGCGACGGCACCACTACCGCCACCATTCTGGCGCAGGCCATTGTCAATGAGGGTTTGAAACTGGTGGCGGCCGGCGTCAATCCGATTGAGATTCGTCATGGCATTGAAAACAAAGTGACTGAGGTGGTGGCCAACTTGAAGACCATGAGCAAGAAAATTTCCGCCAAGGAGGAAGTGGCGCAGGTGGCCTCTATCAGCGCCAATGACCAGGAAATCGGCGCTATTATCGCCGAGGCCATGGACTCGGTTGGCCACGAAGGCGTAATTACTGTAGAGGAGGGACAGTCTTTCGGCGTGGAAAAAGAAGTGGTGGAGGGTATGCAGTTTGACAAGGGCTATGTTTCGCCCTATATGATCACTAATCAGGAGTCCATGAAAGCGGAAATGGAAGATCCTTATATTTTAATCACCGACAAGAAAATTGCGGCTGTCGCCGACATCTTGCCGCTTTTGGAAAAAGTTTTGCAGTCCGGCAAAAAAGACATCGTTATCATTGCCGACGATATCGAGGGCGAAGCCCTGGCCACTTTCGTGGTCAATAAACTGCGGGGCACTTTCAATGTCTTGGGCATCAAAGCGCCTGGTTTTGGCGATCGGCGTAAAGCCATGTTGGAGGATATTGCCGTTTTGACCGGCGGTCGGATGATTTCCGAAGAAGTCGGCTTGAAACTGGACGGCGCCTCTTTGCATGATTTAGGGCAGGCCCGCAAAGTGGTGGCCACCAAAGACAACACCACCATCGTGGAGGGCAAAGGCGACAGCGTCAAAATCAAAGCCCGCGTGGAGCAGTTGAAAAAAGAAAAAGACTTGTCCGACTCGGATTATGACAAGGAAAAATTGCAGGAACGTCTGGCCAAGTTATCCGGCGGCGTGGCCGTCATTAAAGTCGGCGCCGCCACCGAAACTGAAATGAAAGAGAAAAAAGACCGCATTGAAGACGCTCTGAACGCCACTCGCGCGGCCGTGGAAGAGGGAGTCGTGCCGGGCGGCGGTTTGGCTCTGGCTTTGGCCGGCGAGGCCTTTGCCGTCAGCGAGGACGCCAACGGCAACCCGGGCGCTATGATTATCGCCCGCGCTATTTTGGAACCGATCAAGCAAATCGCGGCCAACGCCGGCAAAGACGGTTCGTTGGTGCTTTATCGCATCATTGATGAAAATAAAGATAAGGGTCGGCAAATCGGTTACGACGCCGGCAAGGATCAGTTTGTGGATATGATCAACGCCGGCATTATCGATCCGACCAAGGTGGTGCGCAGCGCTTTGGAAAACGCCGCTTCGGCCGCCATGATGTTCTTGACGACCGAAGCCGTCATCACTGACAAGCCGTCCGACAAAGACGAACACGATCACGGACATGGCGGCATGAATCCGGGCATGATGGGCATGTAAAAACCAGTCGCCTTATTTCAAAAACAACAAACAGCAAGGCCTTATGGTAAATTGCTGTTTGTTGTTTTTGGGATGTTTTTAATATCAAAATTCAAATGTCAAATTTCAACTAAAACTCAAATTTCAAAATCCAAATTTGAAATATTGTGTATTAGGCATTGGACATCGATTGGAAATTGGAAATTTGAATTTTACAATTTATTCATTTTATTTGTGAGGCATTTCGTGCTATAATAGCTCCACTATGTCAAGTTGTCATAAACACCGCGCCGGCTTTACCCTGATAGAACTTTTGATTGTTCTGGGTATTTTGGCTGTGGCGGCCGCCGTGGTTTTTGTGGCTTTGAATCCGACTAAAGTTTTTCATAGCGCTAATGAAGCGCGGCGCGCCACCGATAAAGAAAATCTGGTTAAGGCCTTTGATCTTTATTTTTTTGATCAAAAAGGTCGCTGGCCGGACGGTTTGGACGTCACTCCGCGTTTATTGGGAACTGCGCCGACCGGTTGCGGTGTGGAGTGCGAAATTGATGGCGCCAAGACCGTCTTGCCCGATGCCTGCCTGGATGTCAGTCAGCCCCTGTCGCCCTATTTGAACGGGCTGCCGGTTAATCCATCCGTCGGCAATCAGGAAAAAACTTATTACGCGGCGCGTTTAGTCGGCAAGGTGGTAAAAATTTATGACTGTGTCGGCCAGGCGGACGTCTGCCTAAGCGATTGCTCGGAGCGGTGCGGCGGCGGGAACGGTTGCGGCGGATCTTGTCCCAACACCTGTTCCGGCGCGACTCCTTATTGCGATAACAATCATACCGCCTGTGTGGCCGCCGCGAACGGCTTGGCTGATTGGTGGCAGCTGAACGGCAATGCCGATGATGTTTTGGGCGAGCGGAACCTGGAAATCATCGGCGTTTCGCCAACGGCCGATCATTATGGCAATGAAGGTCAGGCCTATGATTTTAGTTTAAACGACCAGCAATGTTTGAATTTGACGGACGGCTGGCAAGCTTTGGACTATAACCGAGATTTCAGTTTGTCCTTTTGGTTTAAGGCCGCGGATTTGAACACCTGGAATAACGTGTTCGGTTATTGCGGCGACGCCGATTGCGTCAAGACCTTGCGGATTTACCAGGAACCGAACAAAAATCGTTTAGATTTCACCATCAGTGACGGCGTCAACAGTCGGGGCGCCGGTAACGGCAATGATAAATTAACCGTCGGCCTGTGGACGCAAATGGTTTTAACCTTTCAGGGCGGCAACGGCCAGGTTATCAAGTGGTATCAAAACGGTCAGCCGCAAACCAACTGCTGGAACTGCAGTCAGCAATTAAACCGGTCGGTTTATCAGGGCGTGACCGTAGCCGGTTTCGGGGTCGGCAGCGTGATGAACAGTCCGTCCGGCCAGTGCGCCTCCACCTTTGGCGGTTCATTGGATGATGTTCGTTTTTATAACAAGGCGTTGACGGCTCAGGAAGTGGCGGATCTGTATAACGCCACGAAGTAGAATTTTTAAAGGGCGTGGTCGAGGGCCGGCGGTTGACAGATTAAATCGGAGCGTTAAACTGTTAAATAGGCGATAATCGTTTAATTTTTAAGGGGGCACCATGAAAGTGGTTCTTTTTATTTTATTTTTGGGACTGGTCATTAGCGGCTGGCGTTCCGCTTATTTTAATGAAAAGCAGAGGGCGGACAGCGTTTTGGTGGCGGCCGTGGAAAAAATCAACGGCCTGGATAGAAAATATTTTGCCGGTAGAAAAGTTTTGATTCCCGACAATCTTGAAGAGGCGAAAAATTATCGCCCGGAGGGTTTGTCTGACAGGGGTTATGGTGATTTTGACTCCATTATTGTCGTGGATTTGGCGCGCAGCTGGCTGGCTGTTTACCGGCAAGGTCGCCTGTTGTTTTGGGCGCCGATTACCCGCGGTCGCAAAGCGCGTTTCACTCCGACCGGTCTCTTCGCCATACAGGCGAAGTGGCGTTTAATATATTCCAAAAAATACGGTAACGTGCCCATGCCCTGGGCCATGCATATTACCGGCAACATTTGTATCCACCAAGGCCCGATGATGGGTCGCGGCGCTTCGCATGGTTGTTTACGGCTGTTTCGTCGTGACGCCCATCGTTTGTATGAATGGGCGCGCGTCGGCGCGCCGGTTTTAATTAAATAATTTTCCAGGCCAAGCAATTGGCCTTTTTTTATGGTTGACAGGTTTCGCCAGTTGTTTACAATAAATAACAAGTCACAAAAATAGTTGTTTAACAAATTATCGGGGGGAATCGTGAGAGTCTTAAGCTGTCCGAGGTGCGGAGCGGCTTACTATGACCAGACAGCGGTTGAGGAATGTCAGTTTGTCGGTCGTCTCAAAAGTCGTTTGGCAACAGAACTGAAAAGCGGTTTGGTTCTTTTTTATGTAATTAATAGTTTTAATATTTTTATCCCGGTCCTGAAAGTCGTCAGCGGCTGCGATGAAAACCAAATTTGTTTAAACGATTCTTTCGGGATTTTTAACCCCGAGGAATCCAAAAACGGCCGTCCGAGTTGGCGGTTGAACAATAATGTGGTTCTGGCTAAAACAGTAGCTGAAACCATGGAAATTGTTTCATTGACCCAGGCCGTTTATTCGGGCTACCGGGTAACCAAGTGCTATGCCTGGGAAGTCAACGCTGACTTATCTATGCAGCTTGAATACAACAGGGCTATGCAGGAGGTCAATGAGCAGCAGACTTCTTTGCAAAAGCACATTGAAAATTTGTGTTTTTTGCAAAATAGGCCTCACTATATTAATGTTAAGTAATTTTAAGACCCGCTGGCAATTAGCGGGTTTTTAGTTGACCGTTGAGTTGATTTTTTGTTAAGCTGTATTTATGAAATCGGTTAAATTAAACCAATTATGCATTGCCGAGGCCCAGCGCGGCTTGCGGCGCAAGCATTTCAGCGCCGTTGATTTAACCAAGGCCTGCCTGGACAGGATTGGCGTCGTTAATGAAAGATTGAACGCTTGTTTAACGGTGGATCATCATGCGGCCTTAGACGCTGCTCGTCTGGCCGATGAACGTTTGGCTGAAGGCGACCGCGCGGCGTTGTTGGGCATCCCGTTTTTGGTTAAAGATAATATCTTGGTCAAGGGTTTGCGCGCCACGGCCGGTTCCAGGATGCTGGAAAATTATGTGGCGTCCTATGATGCCACGGTGGTGGCCAAGTTGACGACGGCCGGAGCGATTTTGCTCGGCAAAACCAACTTGGATGAATTCGCCCATGGCGCTTCCACGGAATTCAGCGCTTTCGGCCCGACCAAAAATCCTTACGACTTGTCGCGAGTGCCGGGCGGTTCGTCTGGTGGCAGTGCGGCGGCCGTGGCGGCTGATTTATGCTTATTCGCTTTGGGCACCGACACCGGCGGTTCGGTTCGTCATCCGGCCAGTCTGTGCGGCGTGGTCGGTTTTAAGCCGACTTATGGTTCGTGTTCGCGTTTCGGCTTGATCGCTATGACCAGCTCCACCGACGTGCCGGCGGTGTTGGCCAAAACAAGCGAGGACGCGGCTTTGGTCTGGCAAGCCATGGCCGGTTCTGACAATCGCGACAGCACCACTCTGGATTGTAAAATATCAAAAAATTTTAAAAATATTTTTCGTCCGCTCCTGCCGGCGTTGCTTAAAAAGGGCCAGGCGCCATTGACCGGTTTAAGAGTGGGCATGGTTAAAGAATTTTTAAGCAACGGACTTGACGCGGAAATTAAAGATTTGGTGCTGTCGGCCGCGGCTGAATTAAAAAATTTGGGTGCCACGCTGGTGGACATCAGTCTGCCGAGCAGTCGCTACGCCTTGAGTGTCTATTACATCATCACGCCGGCGGAAATCAGTTCCAATTTGGCGCGTTTTGACGGTTTGCGTTATGGTTTAAAAGCCGATAATAATGATTTGCGGACCGCTTATTTAGAGAGTCGCGGTCTGGGTTTCGGCGAAGAAGTTAAACGTCGGCTGATGCTCGGCACTTATGTTTTGAGCGCCGGTTACTACGATGCTTATTATGTTAAAGCCCAGAATGTACGCGCCGCCATCATTAAGGAATTGTCAGAGGCCTTTAAGATGGCGGATGTTCTGGCCGCGCCAGCCACGCCTCATCCGGCCTTTGCTTTGGGTGAACAGACAGGCGATCCCCTGCGCATGTATTTGGAAGACGCTTTTTTGACTCCGGCTTCGTTGGCCGGTTTGCCGGCAGTCAGCGTGCCGGCCGGCTTGGTTGACGGTTTGCCGGTCGGCTGGCAGCTGATCGGACAACGTTTGTCCGATCCGGCCTTGTTGGCCGTGGCCCAGGCCTACCAAGACGCGATTGCTTGGAAGCGCCCGCCGTTAGCGGTTTAAAACGACCGTTGGCCGGCTGGACTTCTTTTCACCCGGCCCCGGGCGGAGTACCCCCTCTCGTTTCACGTATAAAAAATAAGGGTCTTATTTAGCAAATAACCTAATTTTGTCATACCGGCCCCGTATCAAGCGCGGGGTAAACTCCTGCCGGCATCCGGAAGTTAAAATAAATTAACACGACAATAAAGTCCTTTTTTA
>Ga0172370_10003369_pt1 | contig 22150 bp, 13 predicted proteins | sample LakKiv5m_FD_114538 | JGI IMG/M metagenome (GOLD analysis project Ga0172370, IMG submission 114538) | Freshwater microbial communities from Kabuno Bay, South-Kivu, Congo - kab_022012_11.5m | ecosystem: Environmental > Aquatic > Freshwater > Lake | place: Democratic Republic of the Congo...
CGAGCTTTAAAAAAATGGAATGAGGAGTATAATAATTTAGAGCACTGCGCTTTAGGCGGAAAAACGCCGAATGAAATGCTTTTAACTAATTAAATAATCCGCCAAATGTGTGTGCCTAAAACAAGCTGATTGCCTATTTCTCGGCTTTATGATAATTTATAATTGAATTGGTGATTTATAACTTAACCTTATGGTCTCTAAAAAAACTTATGTTATCTCCATCGGCGGCTCATTAATTGCGCCGCGCCAGGGCATTGATTGGCGGTTTTTAAAAACATTCCGCGCTTTGATTTTAGAAGAAATTAAAGCCGGCCATAAGTTTTTTTTAATTGCCGGCGGCGGCATCACGGCCAGGAATTACGCGGCGGCGGCATCACGGGTAGTGAAAATTGATCAGGAAGATTTGGATTGGCTGGGCATTCATGCCACGCGCCTGAACGCTCATCTTTTGCGCACGGTTTTTCGCGGCCAAGCCAATCCGGAGATTATTAAGAATCCGACGATTAAACTCCAGAGCCGGAAAAAAATTATCGTGGCTTCGGGTTGGAAGCCCGGCTGGTCGACTGATTATGTGGCTACTATTATAGCGCGACAGTATGGCGTAAAAACTATTGTTAATCTTTCCAATATTGATTATGTTTATGATAAAGACCCGAGGAAGTATAAGGAGGCGAAGATTAAAACCAGAATGGCCTGGCCGGAATTTAGAAAATTGGTAGGCAATAAATGGTCGCCCGGATTGAACGCGCCGTTTGATCCGGTAGCGGCCAGGCAGTCGGCTGAACTGGGTTTGGAAGTTATCATCATGGGTAAGGACATGAAAAATTTAAAGAATTATTTGGACGGTAAAAAGTTTAAAGGCACGGTGATAAGGTAATTTATTTTTTACTGATGGAATTTGTCGACGGCTAGTCTGGCTGAATAATTTTCTAGCTGCGGAACTCGCTTCGCTCAAACAGTCCTCGCTTCGAAAATTATTCAACCAGACTAGCCGCCTTAATAAAAATTTATTATCTCCCTCGCAATTTTTCTATGCTCGCGAGATAATAAATTAAAATACTTAAATAGAAATATATGAGCAAGCAAGGAGGGCATATATTTGTTTTTGTTTTTATCCTGGCCATAGCGATGGCGGGATTTTTTTGTAGCCAAAACGTTAGGGCCAGCCAAAGCATCGTTATTAGCGAGGCGCAGATCACCGGCGGACCGGGCAAGACCGCCAATGATTTTATTGAATTATATAATCCGACCGCTACAAGTTTTGATTTGAACGGCTACCGTCTGGTTAAGCGGACTAAGAACGGCACCAGCGACAGCAGCATAAAATCTTGGACCGCTGAAGAGTTCATTCCGGCTAATGGCTATTATCTCTGGGCCAATAGCGGTTATACGGATATAGGGGTTCAGCCTAATGTCACTACTAGCGCCACGATTGCCGATGATAATGGCATCGCTTTGCGCCGAGGCAGCGCGGATACGGGTGAAATTATTGATAGTTTGGCTTGGGGCGAAGCGGTTAATGACTTTATTGAAGGTTTGGTTTTTCCTTCTAATCCAGGAGCCGGCGAGAGCTTGGAAAGAAATTTCAATTTAGATACTGATGACAATAGCGCGGATTTTTCTAAACAAGCTGATCCCAACCCACAAAGTTCAGGTTCGGGATCGGCGGATGAGCCGTTAGATACTACGCCGCCGCCGGACCAAGCAACTGGCTCTTCAACTCCGGATTCTTCTTTAGATCAGCAGAAGAAATATAATTTTGGCGATTTAGTAATCAATGAGCTGGTCTCTGATCCGGCCGATAATGAAGTGGAGTGGGTTGAATTATTTAATAAAGCCAGCCAGGAGATTAATTTAACCGGCTGGTGGCTTGAGGACGGCTCTAAGGCCAAGACAAAGTTAACCGGTTCGGTCGGCTTAAGCGGTTCGGCTAGGTACAAAATCATTGAAAAGCCGGCCGGCAATTTAAATAATAGCGGCGATTTGATTATTTTATATGAACCAGGCGGAAAAATTATTGATCAGGTCGTTTATGGAAATTGGAGCGATGGTTATTTAGCCGATAACGCGCCGGCGGCTGGCGACCCGGATAGTTTAGCCAGAAAGTTTGATGGCTATAATACTTTTAATAATGCCAATGACTTTTCCGTTACTAGGAGGCCGACTAAGGGTACGAGTAATTTAATTGAAATGGAAAATGAAGTCAGCTCCCAGGCCAAGGCCGGATTTGATTTTTCTGACGACATTTTTATTTCCGAAGTGTTGCCCAATCCGGTCGGTGATGACACCAAGTTGGAATTTATTGAAATATATAACGCCGGAAAACGCGAGGTGAATTTAAGCGGCTGGAGTTTAAGCAATGAAGATAATAAAAAAGTCTGTTTGGAAAAGATGGCCACCAGCACCATAATTAAAGCCGGTGAATTTCTAGCTTTTTTTCGGCCTAAAACTAAAATAGTTTTGCATAATGATCAGGGAGAAGTGAAATTATTTAAGCCCCTAGCTGATCAGCCGGCGCGAACTATGACCTACTGGGACGTTAAAGAAGGCCAGAGCTATAATTTAGTAGAATATAAAATCGGCCTGACTGCCGGACAGGCGGGCGGCGAATGGGTTTTAAGCCAAAGGCCGACGCCGGGAGAGGCTAATTTCACAGAGGAGGTTAATCAGGCGCCGTTAGCCGAGTTTAGTTTTCCGCTTGAGGCGCTAATCGGCAGGCCGGTCAGCTTTGATAGCTCGGATACTATTGATCCGAATGATGATGATCTGAAATATGCCTGGGATTTTGGCGACGGTTTTAAAAATAGTTTAGCTAATCCGGAGCATACTTTTTTTAAGAGCGGGATTTATAAAGTGCAATTGGCGGTTAGCGACGGCCAGGCGACTACGACGGCCGAGAAGACTATTAAAATAGTGGAGAGCGCTGATCAGCTTAATAATCTCGGCGAAACAGATTTATCCTCTACGGCTTTTCGTCAGGGTAGCGTGATTATCAACGAAATATTGCCTGATCCGGCCGGCGCGGATACGGGGCAGGAATGGGCGGAATTTAAGAATCAAAATTTGTTTACCATTAACCTATTAAATTGGCGGCTGGAGAATAACAACGGCAAATATAAATTTAAAGATGATCTCTGGCTGGGAGCGGATGATTTTTATCTATTAACTAACGCGGCCAGCAAGCTGGCTTTTAAAAATAGTTCGGATGTCATCACTCTATATAATGATTTAGATGAGTTAGTCGATACCGTGGAGTATACCGAGGCGGTTCAGGGCGAAGCCTACGCGCGCGGGCAAAATGGCAAATGGTTTTGGACCACTAAATTAACGCCAGGAGAAGAGAATATTATAAGTTTAGATGGTAGTCAGAGTATTGTAGCAATTGATGGCGCCGGGGCCGCCAACCAGGGTGGAAATTATCTTGAAGTCAGTTTAGATAATGTTAAAGATTTAGAGGTTGGCAGTTTAGTAAAGATTAGAGGTTTGGTCGCGGTAGAGCCGGGTATCTTAGGCGTACAAATTTTTTATATCGCCAGTTCATCGGCCGGAATTCAAATCTATAATTATAAAAAAGATTTTCCGCCGCTTAAGGTCGGTGATCAGGTTGAAATAAACGGCGAGCTGGCAAAGACACAGAGCGAGTTTAGGATCAAAACTAAAACCCAGGCTGATATTAAAATAACCGGAGACAGGGTGACCTTAGCGGCTCAAGCTTTAAATTGCGGTATAATCAGCGAGGAGAACATTGGCCAGTTAATTACCGTTAGCGGCGAGATTACCGATAAGAAGGCCAGCACCATCTATCTCGATGACGGCAATGGCGAAATCTTAGTTTATTTTAAACAGAGTGCTGGTTTAACTACTAAAGACTTAAAGTCCGGGCAAACTCTAAATTTGACCGGTATCTTAAGCCAGACTTCAACCGGGCTTCGGCTCCTGCCGCGCTATCAAGAAGATATTGTTAGAATTGATCAGACCGACGAACTAGGGCCGCAAGTTTTAGGCGAGTCTAGCGCGGCCGAGGCCTGGGCTATTGCCGAGCGGGACAAGAAATTAGAATTATTTAAATACTTGCTGATCATAGCCGGCGGCGCGATAATCATTTTGGCCTGGTTGTTGGTTAGAATAAAGAGAAAAAATGTGGTATAATGTTAATAAGTATTAACATCGCTAATCATGGCCAGACGACGAAGAAAATCAAATTCTTTAGATTATATTAGACTACCCAAGGTTGATTTAGACCCTGATATGAAGAGGGGTATTTTTATAATTCTCATTTTAGCTTTCGGCGCTATCAGCTTATTAAGCCTGTTTGACTTAGCCGAAGGCTTAGGCGCCTATTTAGCTCGAGGCATAATTTTTGTTTTCGGCTGGGCCAAGTGGATTTTCCCGGCCTTTTTATTCGCCATCGGCTTTTTAATGTACAACCGCGGCAAGTCCTGGGTTCGGGGCGCTAATTACCTTGGGATTTTTATTTTTGTGATCTTTTTTGGCGCGCTGCTCCATACTTTTGTCGGTCAGGATAATTGGCAGTCGGCCGTTTTTCAGGGCGCCGGGGGCGGTTATCTAGGTTTTGGTATAATTTCCATCTTCACCAAGCTAATGGGTTTTTGGGCCAGTTTGATCGTGATTGTTTGTTTAATGTTCATTTCTTTAATGCTCATGTTTAATGCCACCCTAGAATCAATCATCGGCCGCGAGAGCTGGTTCGCCAAGATGCTTTATCCGATTAATTTTATTTTTAATAAAATTTTCGGCGAACAATCTGAAGATGAAGAACCGGCCGAACTTGATGAAATGGCTGAAGCCGAAGACGAGGAATTGGAAAATGAGGAAGAAGAAACCGATTTATCAGGCGAATTAGATGAAGTTGGTTTTCATAAGCATAAGATTAAGGCGGAATTAGCGGAGGGAGCGGAGGAGGCTAAGACCTCTAAAAAGGCAGCCGCCAAAGACAGCGGCTGGCAGCCAACGCACGTCAAGATTGACCTGCCGCTGGATTTATTAAATGTTAAAATCGGCAAGCCGACTTCCGGCGATATTAAAAATAATTCGATAATTATTCAGCGCACGCTGGAAAACTTCGGCATTCCGGTGGAGATGGGAGAAGTCAACGTCGGCCCGACCGTTACTCAATATACTTTAAAGCCGGCTGAGGGCATAAAGTTGACTAAAATCACGGCGCTGTCTAACGACCTGGCGTTGTCGTTAGCCGCGCATCCGATTAGAATTGAAGCGCCGATTCCGGGACGTTCCTTAGTCGGCGTGGAAGTGCCTAATCAGACCAAGGCCATTGTCGGCCTGCGTGAAGTTTTAAGCGGCGAGATGTTTAAGCAGAGAAAGAATAATAATTTGGTCGCTCTAGGCAAGGACGTTTCCGGCAAGGTCTGGCTTGATGATCTGTCAAAAATGCCTCATCTGTTAGTGGCCGGCGCGACCAATTCAGGCAAGTCAGTCTGTTTGAATGCAATTATTATCAGTTTACTATATCAAAATAGTCCGGACGATTTGCGCTTTATCATGGTTGACCCTAAGCGGGTGGAATTGCCGGTCTATAACGGCATTCCGCATCTTCTAACCCCGGTTATCACGGAGGTCGGCAAGACCGTTAATGCTTTAAAATGGTGCTTGAATGAAATGGATCGGCGCCTTGACGCTCTGGCCAAATCCGGCAAGAGAAATATCGACAGCTATAATCAAACGAGCAAGGATCGCATGCCGTTCATTATTTTCATCATTGATGAATTGGCTGATTTAATGGTGGCTTCCGGCCGGGGAGTCGAAGCCAGCGTCATCCGCTTAGCACAGATGGCCCGGGCGGTCGGCATTCATTTAATTCTAGCCACCCAGAGGCCGAGCGTGGACGTCATTACCGGCTTAATTAAGGCCAATATGCCGGCGCGCATCGCTTTTTCCGTGGCTTCGGGCATAGATTCGCGGACGATTTTAGATTCTTTAGGCGCAGAGAAATTATTGGGCCGCGGCGACATGCTCTTTACTACCGCGGAAATTTCCAAGCCTAAGAGATTGCAGGGCGCTTTCGTCAGCGAAACTGAGATTCGCCGCATCGTCAACTATATTAAGGATCGGGGCGGCGAGCCGCAATACATTGAAAACATTACCGAACGGCAGAAAGTCAAAGGCATGGGCGGCGTCGGCCTAGACGGCAGCGGATCAGAAGACGAAGATGAGCTCTTAGAGGAAGCTAAGGAGTTAATTATCAATTCGGGCAAGGCTTCAGCCTCATATTTGCAAAGACGCTTAAGCATCGGCTACGCGCGAGCGGCTCGGCTTCTAGACCTTTTAGAAGAGGCCGGAGTCATCGGTCCGGGCGCGGGTTCTAAGCCGCGCGAAGTCTTGATTAGCCGCGAGCAGTATGATAATATGATAAGTCAAGGTACGGCCGGAGTGGCTTTACATAAACAAGAAGAAGCGGTGGCGCCGGATGAATTTTTGTCACCCTCCGCTGAAGCTGCGGAGGATGAACTTGAAGCTGGCGATGCGGATGAGGAGGAAGATGATGGAGAAGAAGTAGAAACTGATGAAGAAGAAACTGAAAATGAGGAAGAAGAATCTGACGATGAAGAGGACGAGGAGGATAAACCGGTTGCGGCTGATGGAGTTGGCGCGGATGAGTCAAAAGATTCTAAGCCGGAAAGAACCAAGACGGTTATTATGCCGGACGAAGATGATGATGGGAAGTATTTTTCCAGATGATTCGGAGTGTATTTTAAAATTTATAATGTCGCGAGCATAGAAAAATTTAGGATAAGCTTACCTGTAAAATTTCGTTACAAACATTTCTTTCGGCCGTTTCACATAGAAATTTTGTTGGAAATTTTACAGGTAAGCCCTAAATTTTTTGTGGCGAGCGACATTGTAAATTTTAAAATACACTAAACTGGTTCAGGCGATAACATTATCTATTAAATAAGAATTAATTATAAACATATGGCATTTTTCAAAAATTGGTTTCGTGGCAATGAAAATCCCCGGGCCGAAGCGCCGGCGGCAGAACAAGTAATAGAGCAGGAAATAGAAGTGGACGAGGTAACCCAGAGGGAAATCGACGTGCTTAACGCCAGGATTGAGGCAAATGAGAAATTAATTGGTGGATTAGGTAGAGCGGCCATGGAAGATGATAATTTTATGGGCAGTCTTAGCGGCGAGGAAAGGCAGAAACTTTATGCTCCTAAAGAAATCGGCAGGATGCGAGTAGGAGCGGAAGATGCCTGGGCTTTTGAGCCGGCTAGCCGCGGGCTAAGAGCAAAAGACGCATTGTTAAAAGTTCTTGGCGGCGGCAGTGATTATGTTTTAGAAAGCGGAGGAAAAAAGTTTGATAAAAGAAAATTAAAACCGGAAGTTAAGGAGCATATTGGGCGAGGCGAAAAAGTGGTTATGGATACAAGCGAATCAGAGGCAGCGGCGGAAAAACTTGGTTTAAGATCGGAAGGAACTTCTCAACAGGACCTTCGAAAAACCTATGGAGAAGGAAGGGCCGGCGTGGAGAGTATTATTTTGGGCGAAACAAATCAGCAAGAGAAGGCCCAAGTGGCCGGTCAAGTTTTGTTTGAGCGTGTGAATAAACTGGAAAGCGGCGTCGGTTTAGATCCTGTCGGTGATAAAGATTTAATTACCGGGCCGGCTTTATTAGAAGAGAAAAAACGTCTGCGAGAATTTAGCTTAGAAAAGGAAAAAAAATTTAAAGAATTTGATTTAGAGAATGGAAATAAGCTTCAAGGTTTTAGAGAAGAGATAGAAGTATGGCGAAATCAATTTGTAGAGGAGAGGATTAGAGAACTAGAGCAAGAACTTTTAACTAAGAAAGGGATTATAGCGGAGAAAAAGCAAGAATTAGAAAGGAGTTTAGTTGAAGAAGAACAAAAATTGAATGAGGGTTTAGCTGATAAGGAGAAAAAATTAAGGGAGGGTTTAGATGTCGTTCGTTCTCCGTTACAAGTTCAAAAAGAAGAGTTGGAAAAATCATTGGCCGAGAGTGTTGAACTGTCTTTAATGACAGTAGCCCAGGAGGCTGCCTATCGGGCAGAGATTAAAGGCTTGGATGATAATTTAAAAAAGATGGCCAGAACGGAACAAAAGGCTAAAGAAGTGGCTGATTTTTTTAAAGATGATGCTGAGGCTTGGCGAGAGCAGAAAAAGCAGGCGGAAACGAATTTGAATAAATATAAAGAAAGGAAAAATAAGCTAAGATCTACAATCGCCGAATTAAAGAGTAATAAGGCGGAAATTGATAAAATGTTAGAAAGATTAGATAAAGTTGGCAAGACGTCAACGGAGCTAAGGGCGGAGAGAGAGGAAGAAGCTAAAAGGAAAGAGGCTGCTAAGCAACAACAGCCAGCTCAAACGGCCGCGCCAGCCGCTTCGGCGCCGAGTACGGTTTCAGGGGCGACAGCTGAAGATACAACCGCATCATCCGCTGAAGCCTGGGCGAAGAGTGGGCGACTGGCTAGAAGTTTTGATACAGATGTAGTTAGCGCAGAAGAGTCGGAAGCTAGCAGAGATAGTAGCGACGCTGATACTGATGATGAAGTATTATGGCAAAAGTCTATGAAAGCCGCTGATGAGGCATATGAAGAACAAAGGGCTAGAATGCTTAATGATACATCGCAAAGGCTTAAGAGGTATACTGAACAAGCGGGTCAACCTACAGTTGAGCGGCAACTTAAAGCCGAAAGGGAGGCTGCTCCTGCTACCGAACAACCACTAGCAGCTCCAGCCGGTGAATCTGTTGCGGCAAGGCCAGAAATAGCGCCAGAGCAGGAAGTTAAAGAAGCACCGGTTAGAGATTGGTTAAATTCCCTGTTTAAGGAAAGACTTGCAGGCAAGGCCGATAAAATAATGAGAAAAAAATTTAATATAAAGAAAAATTCTGATTTTAATCGGATTATGACTCGACAAGACGCTAAAGAAGCATTCGCTTATTTTTTATGTGATTTAAAAGGCTGGGAGACGCATCAAGCCTTGCCTGAAGCCGAAAGAAGATTTAGCAATATAAAAAAACCGGGAGACAGGAGGGGCCGTCCGGCTGAAAACGCGACCCCAACGGTATCGGTCGAATCTCAAGAAGATGCTAATCAAGCCCCTGAATCAACCCCTGAACCATCGCCAGCCGGTGGACAGGCTGATGTTGAGCCGACTGGAGAAGATATAATGCCGGGCTTGGCTGATGAATTTGGTAGGGTGGTGGCTAGGGACTGGGACAGAAATGTTAGCGGCGGTACATTGGATTCTAAAACACCAATATCAGCTACAGATGATTCCGTTAAGCAACCGCCAATTGCGCCAACCGTCGAGTCGCCACGGGCTGATGGACAAGCTGATGTTGAGCCGGCCGGAGAAGCAAAGCTCAATTCTCTAGAGGCGCTTAATCAGGTTCCCACGCCGGACGAAGGGAAAGGTAAAGGAAGAGCAGGCAAGAATAGAAAAGAATTTCCGGAAGACAAGCCAGGTGCTGGAAGAAGACCTAGAGTCGAATCCGGGCGGAGGCAAAACAGAAAAGGCGATGTCAGGGGAGGAGCTGATGCGGCGGCGACAGAGGTGACACCGAGAAAACGAGCGGGCGAACCTCTTAAACCGGCGTTTACAGATAAACCAAGCAATGGCTTATCGGCTGAGGTAAAGGCGGCTCTAGATGAATTAGCAGGAAATCCTAAAACTACGAAAGAAAAAGGTGAGACTATTCCGAAAGTTAGTCATAGTCAATGGGCAGAATTACTAGATTTAAAAGCTAACACACCGGAAGAAAAAAGAGCATTAAAAAAGTTTTTTAGACCAAGCCCAGAGACTTTAACGAAGCTGGCTGAAGCTTGGATGAATTTTAGGAAAGAAACTAACACTTTGCCGGCGAGAATTAGTCTGAAGCAAGCCGAGGAGAGAATTGCTTTAGAATTACGCGCTAAAGCCGTGATTAAGAAAGTTGAATAATATTATAAATTTATGCCAACAACTAATAATCAAAATCAGGCGCAGGCTTTATTAGATGAATTCAAGGCGGTTAATGAAAAGGCTAGGCGCAATTTAGACGAGCTTGATAAAAAAATTGCCGCTTTAGATCTGCGTTATGCTAAAAGCTTGGTCCAGCATGATATTAATATGATGCAGGCGGCTAAGAGCGTCTTATTAGGCAAGAAAAAATAATATTTAAATTTATGTATATTACTTGGCTTGGACAATCATGTTTTAAATTACAGGATAAAATCGGGCCTGATGGCGTGCTATTAGTGACCGACCCTTTTAATGACGATACCGGCTTAAAGATGCCGCATTTTGAAGCCGACATCGTGACGGTAAGCCACGACCATCATGATCATAACAATTTAGGCGCCATTCGCGGCAAGCCTTATTTAATCAATACGGCCGGCGAGTATGAAGTTAAGGGAGTTTTTGTTGAAGGCGTGGAGGCTTGGCATGATGAAAAAAGCGGCGGCGAACGCGGCAGCAATGTTATCTATCGGATTGAAATGGAAGATATTTCCATTACTCATTTAGGCGATCTCGGACATATCTTAGACGCTAAGCAGCTGGAGAAGTTAGAAGGCACGGATATTCTCTTGATTCCGGTGGGCGGTAAGTACACGATTAACGCGGCCAAGGCCGTAGAAATCATCTCCCAGATTGAACCCAGGATAGTCATACCCATGCATTATAAAGTGCCGGGATTAAAAGTTGACATTGATGGGGTGGACAAATTCGTTAAAGAACTTGGCCTAAAACCAAGAACCGAAGAGAAATTGAAAATCACTAAAAAAGACCTACCGCAGGAAGACATGGAATTAGTGGTTTTGGGGTTGTAATTATAGCTAATGTTAAATAAATTTTTAGTTATTATATAAATTTTATACGAAAGAAAAAAACTCCGTTTTTACGGAGTTTTTTGTTCTTTACTTTTGTACATTTTTTTGCTACAATTTAAGTAGTTTAAGGCGCTCTTCTGGGGCGGTTTTTAAGTGTTAATTTATGCCAAAAAGGAGGCAGAAAAAAATATCAGCCGGCAGTAAAAAGAGCAAGGCCAGTCAGCCGGCAGAAAAAATAATTGAAACGGTTGAACCGAGCGATGAGAGAGTGGAACGGGATAAAAAGATGTTTATGTGGGTAGGTATTAGCTGTTTGATGGTGATATTTTTTGTGGTTTGGATTATTGGTTTAAAATATGAGTTTAGAATAAATTTACATAAAGGCGCCAGCAGCGGTTTCGATTGGCAACAAACCAGGATTGAACTGGATCGAGCTATGACGCAAGTTAAACAGGGAGTGGCTGAAATAAAAAAGATTAAAGATAATGTTACTGCGCCGGCGCCGGCAGAACAAAACGTTAGCGAGCCCAAAATATCGGCTGAGCAGTTAGATTTTTTGAAAAGCAAGCTATTAGATGAAATTGCCACTAGCACAGCCAGCAGCACCAAACAATAAATGATCAATTAAAAAATATGGTTAAGAAAATATTAAAGAAAAAATCTAAGGCGCCAGCGCCTAAGAAAAAAAGTCAGCCGAAGAAGCTGGCCAAGGTTAAAGTTGAGAAAAAAACCGCGGCCGTGCCGGCGGCGGAGATTAAAAAAGAAGAAGTTAGGGCTTTAGCGGCCGAGCCAGCCAAGAAGAAAGCTGAAGTGGCCGAGGAGACTTCTGAAGCCGTGGAAAAAAATGGTATTGGCTCAATTCCCAATCAGACTATCTCGAAAAAGGGTTTGACGCCTTATGGTCTTTTAGAGCCCCAACCATTAGTTGATGAAATGTGTAAATCATATCTGGACTATGCCATGAGCGTTATTGTCTCCCGCGCTCTGCCGGACGTACGCGACGGGCTTAAGCCAGTGCATCGCCGAATTCTTTATGCCATGTGGAGTATCGGTCTAAAGGCCGGCGCCAGATTCAGGAAGTCGGCTACGGTCGTCGGTGAGGTTTTAGGTAAGTATCATCCGCACGGCGACACGGCGGTTTATGATTCCATGGTCAGAATGGCTCAGGATTTCTCCATGCGCTACACCCTAGTTCGCGGCCAGGGAAATTTCGGCTCTATGGACGGCGATAGTCCGGCGGCCATGCGCTATACCGAAGCCAAATTATCCGCTATTTCCGAGGAACTATTATTTGATATTGATAAGAACACGGTTAATTTTGTGCCTAATTTTGACGGCTCGCAACAGGAGCCGTTAGTCCTGCCGGCTAAATTGCCCCAGTTACTTTTAAACGGCACTATGGGTATAGCCGTGGGTATGGCTACGAATATCCCGCCGCACAATTTACGGGAATTAACCGATGCCATCACTCATTTAATCAGCCATCCTGAGGCGACAGTAGAAGATTTAATGCAGTTTGTTAAAGGACCGGATTTTCCGACCGGCGGCGTGATTTACAATCAAAAGGATATCCTGCAGGCCTACGCCACGGGGAAGGGCGGTATTGTCATGCGCGGTGTGGCCGAGGTGGCGGAGCATAAGAATGGTATGTTTCAGATTGTCATTTCTGAAATACCTTATGCGGTTAATAAGTTATCGTTAGTGGAGAAAATCGCCGAGTTGGTTAAAGATAAAAAATTTGAAGGCATAAAAGATTTGCGCGATGAATCGGATAAAGAAGGCGTGCGCATTGTTGTTGACCTGAAAAAAGACGCTTATCCCAAAAAGATTTTAAACAGTTTATTCAAGATGACCCAATTGCAGGAGACTTTCCATGTTAACATGCTGGCTCTAGTTGATGGCTTACAGCCTAAGGTTTTAACTTTGAAAATGATTTTGGAAGAATATATCAAGCATCGTATTGAAGTGGTTAAACGCCGGACGCAGTTTGATCTTGATAAAGCGCACGAGCGAGCTCATATTTTAGAAGGTTTGATGATCGCCCTGAACAATATTGACGCGGTTATAAAAACTATTAAAGCTTCAAAAGATAAAGAAGTGGCTAAAGTAAATTTAATTAAGAAATTCAAACTATCCGAGCGCCAGGCCTTAGCGATTTTAGACATGAAGCTGTCTACTTTGGCTAATTTGGAAAGATTGAAGATTGAAAATGAGCTTAAAGAAAAACGCGCTTTAATTAAGGAGTTGGAATCAATTTTAAAGTCGAGCGTAAAGATAAAAGAGATTATTAAGAAAGAAATTAAGGATTTGGCGGAAAAATTCGGCGATGATCGCAAAACCAAAATTATCGCTCACGGCGTTAAAGAGTTTTCAGTTGAAGATTTAGTGCCAAATGAAGAAGCGGTAGTAATGATGACGCGAGACGGCTATATCAAGCGGTTGGCGCCGGATACTTTTAAAGTGCAGGGCCGGGGCGGCAAGGGAGTAATTGGCTTAACTACCAAGGAAGAAGATATGGTGGACTTTATGTTTACCACCCTGACTCATAATGATTTGTTGTTTTTTACCACCAAGGGCCGAGTCTTTCAGCTTAAGGCTTATGAAATCCCTCAGGCCACTCGAACGGCCAAAGGCACGCCGATAGTTAATTTCCTGCAATTAGCCGGCGGAGAAAAAATCACTTCGGTTTTGCCTTTAGAAAAATTAGCCAAGAGCAAGTATCTTTTTTTCGCTACGGAAAAAGGCTTGGTTAAGAAAGTGGAGATTGAGGCTTTCGCCAATGTTAGACGGTCGGGTTTAATCGCCATTAAGATAAAGGATGACGATTCATTAATTTGGACCAAGCCGACTTCGGGCGATGATCATGTCCAGCTAGTTACGGCCATGGGTCAAACGATTAGATTTGAGGAGGGCGATGTTCGCGCTATGGGTAGGAACGCGGCTGGCGTCCGCGGCATTAGGCTGAAAAAACAGGGCGATGCGGTTGTCGGTATGGGGGTAATAAAAAATGACAAAGAGAAAATTAAAAAATTTCAGCTTCTAGCGATCGCTGAAAATGGCTTCGGCAAACGTTCAGCCGTAGGACTTTATAAAGTGCAGGGCCGGGGTGGTTCGGGCGTAAAAACGGCTAAAGTAACGCCTAAAACCGGAAAATTAATCAGCGCTTTCATAGTTAACGCCGAGATAATGGAAGCTAAGGATATAATTATCATTTCGGACAAGGGCCAGGTGATTCGCTTGCCGTTTAAGAGCGTTAATTTGCTCGGACGCGATACCCAGGGCGTCAGATTGATGCGCTTTAAGGAAGCTTCTGACAAGGTGGCCTGCGTGACTTGGGTATAGAGATATTTAAATAATAATATTGTTAATTATAAATTGATTTTATGCCTATTAAAGTTAATCAAGATTTATGCATTGGCTGCGGCACTTGCGAGGCCCTATGCCCCAAATCTTTTAAGATTAATGCCGAGGCGAAAGCCGAAGTGATTAGCGAAGAAGATTTGCCTTGCGCTAAGAATGCGGCCGAGAGCTGCCCGGTGCAAGCCATTGAAGTAAAATAGAATATAGAATTTGAGAAAAACAACTCTTATTTAATAAGAGTTGTTTTTTGTTGAGGAAAATGATATATTGGAGGAACTTTTATATCGCTGAATACATATTTGAGTTTTTCGCTTAAGACTAATTTCTGGCGATTTTTTCAAAAATCGCTACAATTTCATATGCGCTCAAAACTCAAATATGTATTCAGCGTGATACTATGACTTTGGAAAAGGTAAAAAAATTAAATCTTCCGGCCACTCCTGGCTGTTATCAATTCTTTAATGCTAAGGGTGGGATCATTTATATCGGCAAAGCGGCTAATTTAAGGAGCCGTGTTTTATCGTATTGGCGCCAAAGCGCTAATCATACGCCGATCAAGCGAAAGATGCTTAAGGAAATAAAAAAGATTTCCTGGCTTGTGGTGGACAGCGAAATTGAAGCTTTGCTTTTAGAGTCTAATTTAATAAAAAAATATCAGCCGCCGTATAATATAATGCTGCGGGATGATAAAAGATTCAGTTATATAAAAATTTCTTTGGCGGACGAAATTCCGGGCGTGTTTTTAACCAGAAAAATTGATCAATCTGGTAAGTATTTCGGCCCCTTTACCAGCGCGCTGGCGGCCAGAGAAACGGTGCGCGCCATCAGAAAGATTTTTCCTTATTGCACCATGAAAAAAGGCCAGGCGCGGCCCTGCTTCTACTATCAAATCGGCCGCTGCTTAGGCGTCTGCGGCGGGCTAATCAGCCGGCCAGAATATTTAAAGCAGGTGATTAAGCCGTTAATACTTTTTTTAGAAGGTAAGAAAAATAAAATAATTAAGAATTACGAATCACAAATTAAAAATTTAGAAAAAAATAATGCTAATCAGCAGTTGGATGTTGAAGCCGCGCAGGACGCCGTTAACGAACTGGCCAGGTTAAAGTATGAACTAAAGAACATGAAGCATGTTTTAGAGAGCTCTAGGGTATTAAGCGTTGGTGAAAAATATGCTAATGACGTGGTTGAATTGGCTAAAGTGTTATCACTACCAAAAATACCAGAGCGGATTGAAGGCTATGATATCGCCAATATCTTCGGCCGTGAAGCAGTCGGCTCCATGGTAGTTTTTTCTCAGGGCGAGCCGGATAAGAGTCAATATCGTAAATTTAAAATCAGGATTGGCCAAGGCCAAGCTAATGACGTGGCTATGCTTAAAGAAATATTGGAGCGAAGGTTTAACAATGACTGGCCCTTACCTGATTTAATAGTTATTGACGGCGGTAGAGCGCAGTTAAACTCGGCCTTAAGAGTTTTAAAAAAAAGAAAATTGACCATGCCTTTATTAGCTATTTCTAAGGGGCTGGGGCTAAGATCGGCCGGCGCGCCGGATAAATTATTCTTTCCCGGTCAAACTAAGCCTCTGGAATTACCCCTGGCTTCGTCCGCGCTGCATCTAATAAAACGGTTGCGCGATGAAGCCCATCGCTTCGCTATCGGCTATCATCGGGAATTAAGAAGCCGAAAGAAATTTACTTAAGATTATGGCGGCCTGGTATTATTTATTTTTTCGTTGCGGAACTCGCGGGAACCTTTAGCTATGCTAAAATGGACTCTTATACTACTCTTTGTCGTGTGATGTAAACCATTAACTAGATGGCGGCTCAAACAGTCCTCACTTCAAAAATAAATAACACCAGGCCGCCATCGAATTATCAAAGTGACAAAAATAAAAAATCCGTCAGCATCGGGCCGACGGATTTTTTAGTAGAAATTTTATGATTTAACGGTTAGTTCTAAGGGAATTTCGTTACAGCTTCCCAACCCGGGGCCGGCGTCGTTTTTCGGGCAATTTCGGCAATCGGATTCAACTTTAAAAAGGATTTTTTTAAAATTCATTTTCTTAAAGCCGGATTTTTCAAAGAGTTCAGGCACCAAAGTCAGAGTGAAAAAAAATTAAAGCCTAAGGCAACGCCTTTATTAATAACGCTTTGGATTAGGGCCGTGCCGATGCCTTGATGCTTGAATTTCGGTTTAACGGCCAAGGAAACGATTTCCAGCCAATCCGGCTGCCAGAGCTGAAAACCGCAGGTGCCGGCGAATTCACCGTCGGCGATAGCCACTGAATAATTGGCTAATAATTTGTGCAAATACTTCTGATCGCGCGGCAGCATTATTTTTTTAGCGGCGTAGAATGAAATTAAGCGCTGCATCTTCTCAACATCTTTAAGTCTAGCTGACCTAGTGTAGTAGCCCATAGAAATTTTTTAGTTTAGGTTTTAAAAATCTCGTCTTCAAATAGAAATGATTTTCTATCCAAGGACGAGATTTATTTAGCGCCTTGATATTTTAATTATAATACGGCGCCGCGCCTTGTCAAGAAAATCAAGCGGCGCTTTTTAAAATCTTTCATCCGGCCGCACCAGGGTGACGAAGAGAATGGGCACGATAAAGAGAGTGAAAAACGAAGAAAGCATCAAACCGAAAATAATCGCTCCGCCTAGAGCGGTCCAGGTTTCGTTCGATAGAGTCACCGGAATGATGCCGACGATCGTGCAGATGGAGGTTATGACAATGGCTTCTAGCCTTGATTTGCCGGCATCGACGACCGCATCGTAGAAAGGAATCTGGCTTTTTAAATTTAAGTTTATTTTATCTATTAAAATAATGGCGTTTTTCACCACGATGCCGAAAAGCGCTACAATACCGATCAGGCCGGGGAAGGAAAGGGTTAAGCGGAAAATAGCCAAACCGTAGAAGACGCCGATTAGAGCTAGCGGAATAGTCACTAAAACTATCAAGGCTTTTTTAAATGAATTAAATTGAATTACCAGAGTCGAAACGATTAGTAGGCCGGCCATAACCATGGCTCTTAGAATAGAGGCGACAGACTCGGCATTTTGTTCGTTTTGACCGCCGTAAGTTATAGTGTAGCCGTCCGGCAGTTTATAATTTTTTATCGCTTGGTCTTGAAATTCTTGCACGACGGACGCGGGCAAGTTATTTTCGTTGACGCTAGCCGAGAGTAAAACCGTTCTTTTTTGGTCAATTCGGCTGATAGTTTCTACGGATGGTTCTAGCTTAATAGTGGCCACATCGCGCAGAAAGACAGGCTGTTTTTTTAAATTAATAATTTGCAGATTTTGTATAGACTCTAAATCAGGAATTTTATCCGGAGAGAACCTGGCCATAACTTTGATTTCTTTGCCGGCATCTAGAATTGATGTTACTTCGGTGCCGGAGATGGCTAATCTGATCATGGAACCGACGTAAGCGGCGTTAAGATTATATAGTTCCAGCCGCGCCGGGTCTAAAACAAAAGTATAGTCAGCCGGCGAATCTTTCAGCGAGATATCATCATTAATTACGCCTTTGATGGAAGTCAGATACGGCCTTAAATCGTGGGCGATTTTATCCAGGACTTGCAAATCGTCGCCAGAGATTCTGGCTTCAAAATCCGCGCCTGAGGGTGGGCCGCCGCGCGGCGTATCCACGGTGATAGTAGCGTCTTTAAGGTCGGCTAAATCTTGCCTAATAATATCAGTTAACTGATATGATTTTAAGCTTCTTTGTTTTGTGTCAACTAATTTAACCGTGATTTGGCCTTTGTTTGAGGGATTGCCGGAAGAAGAAGACAAACTGTTCTGATTTGTTCCAGCCGTGCCTATGACGGTAGAAAAATTACTGATTTCTTTATATTTATAAAGCCGTTCTTCAATTTGTTGAGCGATTTTGTCAGTTTCGCCAAGGTTAGTGCCTGCGGGCGCGGTTATGTCTATGTATAAATAGTCGAAATCAGAGGCCGGGAAAAATTCGCTTTTAACTATGCCGATTATCGGTAGCATAATCGCCGAAACGAACAACGTGAAGATTATGCCCAAGGTAGCGAGGCGGTATTTTTTTGATGATAATATGCGGCAGAGAAATTTTTCATAAATTGGCAACAGTTTATCAAAGCGGATAACGCCATGAATAAAGCGGTTGTACCAGCTAATATTGCAGCTATCATCACTTTGGCATTTTAATTTATTTTTAATCAGCTCGTCGCTGCGCCATTCCGCTTCTTTTAGACGGTAATTTTTTTCCATGGTAGTTCGTCCGCCTCTAACATAGTACTTAATCATCAAAGTCAGGATGATAAAAATTAATAAAGCCAAAACGTAGCCGACCGGAGTTTTTAGAAAAATCAGCCCCAGGCCAAGCGTGAAGAGAGTTAAAATTAAAGCTAAAAAGATTTTTTTTGTTAAGCGAATTCTTTCTAATACCGCCGCCAGAGGATGGTTGATTATCAGCGCGATAATCAGGGAAGAAACTAAAGTTACTGAAACGGTTATGGGAATAGATTTAATAAATTGGCCGATAATGCCGGTTGATGATAATAGAGGGAGGAAGGCCCAAACCGTCGTCAGGGTGGTAGTGGTTAGCACCACTTTAAAATCGTTTAAAACCAAGAGAACCGCTTCTTCAGGCGTAAATTTGCCGGTTTTAATATATTGTTTAGTGGCGCTGACGACTACAATAGCGTCATCAACTAATAAGCCTAAGGAAAGGATTAGAGAGAACATGGACAAGAAATTCAAAGTAATGCCGGTGAACAGCATGACGCCGAAAGTAGCGAAGAAAACCAGGGGCACGGCTAAGCCGGCCACGATGGCTTCTTTTAAACCGACGATTAAGAAAAGAATAGAGAAGACCAGGATGATGGTTAAAATAAAATCATGCCTTAACTGGGTAAAATCTTTTTTAATTTGGTCGGAAGTGTCTACTGTGATGTCATAATATAGTCCGGCCGGGAAGGTTTTTAGCAATTCATCGATTTTGGCTTTAGCCGCGTCGGCGGTATCAACGATGTTGCCGCCGGTTTTTTTAATAACGCTGATATTAATACCATTTTCCGCCGGCCGGCCCTTATCAGAAAATCGGGAAATTACGGTTTTTTTAATGGCTTGTTCGCTTACTTTAGCGATATCCTTTAGGTAAATAATGGCGCCGTTGTCAGTATGCATGAGCGGCGTATCGCCGATTTTGGCCGCCGTATAAAATCGGGCGTCGGCTTTAATTGGATAAGAATATTTTTGGCCTTCAAAATTGCCGCCGGGGAAAACCAGATTGGTCGCTTTTATAATTTGATTGGCTTGATCCGGAGAGATGTTATAAAAAGTTAGTTTTTGGGGGTCGTAATCAATGCTGAATTCGCGCGTATCGCCCCCGGAGACGTTAACTTGCCTGACGCCGGGTATTTTTTCCAGTTCGTCTTGGATAGTTTCCGCGTAAGATCTTAAAGCGAAACCGTCGTAAGGGCCGGCCAGGGAGAAAGAAAAGATTGGCGTATCATCAAAAGAGATTTCGTTGACCGATGGTTCGTTGGCATCAGACGGCAGATCATTTTTTACCGTATTAACTTGGTCTCTTAGACTGCGGATGCTAGTGGCCAGGTCGGCGCGGGCATCAAACTCCACCGAAATCGAAGAGATGGAATTAGATGAATTTGAAGTAATGGTTTTTACATCTTTAACGCCGGCGATTTTAGTTTCAATTTTTTTAGTAATCAATTCTTCAATGTCCGTTGGCGAAGCGCCGGGGTAGGTAGTAATAACCACGGCGTAAGGTATCTTAACTTCCGGCTGGGACTCAAGGGGCAGTTGGCTGTAGGAATAGACGCCGCCGATGGTTAAGAGAATAATCAGTAAAATAACCACCCTGAAATTAGAGACGAAAAAATTAAGCCAGCTCTTTCTTAGCTCCGGTTTAAATTCCAATTTTTCCAAATATAAATAATCCGAAGATTTAGATTCGGTGTTTTCTGATTGATTATTGGGTGTTGGATTATTATTCGGTTCCATGTTGTATCGTTCGGTCGGACAGAGCCTATTATTCGCTCAAAGTTACCGGGTCGCCGTCCTGAATCAGTTTATTGCCTTCGATAATAATTATATCTGTATCATTTAGATCAGTTTTTATTTCAGCCGTTTCGCCTTGAATTTTTATGATGGTAATTGAAACTTTCTTAGCTTGGCTGTTTTCTATAATAAAAATATTATTGCTGTTTTGTCCGATTTCTATGGCTGACAGAGGTAAAATAATATTGGCCGAATCGGCTTTTTTTTCTATGGTAATAATAATATTAACTACTGTGCCTAGCGAGAAAGCGGCAGCATCAGAATCGGTTGGTGAAACTTCCACTAAGAATCTCTTAGTCAGAGCGTCGGCCTGGGCGGCTAGGCTAACAATTTTTCCGGGGACTTCCCGAAGATCGTTATTTTTAATAATTACTGTTTGATCTTTGGTGATATTTTTTAAGACGTTGGCATCAACATAAAATTGAAACTTCATGGCTTGGCCGGAGCTGATGGTGGCTAGAAGCTGTCCGGCTGAAACAGTATCGCCAAGGCTGACGAAACTTTGGCTAACTAGGCCGCTTAAAGGAGCCACCACTTGATGGACGTCCAGGATGCTTTGCAGGTTGATCAGGGCGTTGCGGTATTGCAGGTCCGCCATATCCAGCGCTGATTTAATGTTAGCTTGCTGCGCCGCTAGAGCTTGCTGGGCATTTTTCTCTTGCTGCTTAGCTAGCTCATAAGCCTTGGTTAGAGCATCCGAATTAGTGTCGTTATTAATAGTATTATTAGCCAGAGCTTGCTTAGCGGCATTAATTTGCGAGATGGCGGTATTAATCTGCGTTTGATAAGCGGCAATAGCGGATTGGAAGCCGTTTAAAGTCGCGGCCGGGAGCAGGGTGCCGATTAAGCTGGCGTCAATATAATTTTTTGTGATATCAGTTAATCTCTTTGTGTTCTGAGCTAGCTCAATAGTTTTATCAAGCTTGGTTTTTGTATCGGTGAAAACATTGTTAATATATTTTTGATAAATAACGCTGGTATTGTCATAAATATTTTTTGCTTCTATGGCTTGCTGGGCGTTAGTTACGCCTAAATTATTTTTGTAAGCTAAATCGCCGACAACGTTAGGATCAAAGCCGGTTATGTTATTTATGCCATTGATAATAGTATTGCAGGCATCGGCTACGGCGTCAGCCGTATTGTTGGCGTTAGTATCAACATCGCCGGTGGACTGGTCAATGCCTTTTTCCCGATTAGCTAAATTTAAGCGGGCTTGCTCGGCGGCGATTTGGGCTGATTCATAAGCAATTTGTAAGCTCTTAAGTCCTTCGGCCGAGGTTAGGGCCAGGTTGCGCTTATTGGTTTCCGCTTGTTCGGCCGCTAATTGGGCTTGTCTAATTTGGTTAGCGCTAAAACCGCTCCCTAGCGAGCCGCCCTGATTGATGTCATCTATTTTAATCAGCAAATCGCCAATTTTAACTTTATCGCCGAGTTTAAAATTAACCTGCTTGGCTGTGCCGGAAGTTTTGGCGATGAGTTTGGCCTCTTGTTCGCTTAAGACCAGGGCCGGATATTCATAGGATTGGCTGACGGATCGGCTTGAGGCAACGGTTTGGCCCTTAACTTCTCTGGCGGCTTTGGCTTGTTTTTCCGTAACCGCAGCGGGGGAGCCGCAGGCGGTTAGAAATAACAAAGATAATAAAGCCGGTACGGAGATTAATGTTTTTTTAGTTAAAGTCATAATTATTTTATAAAAGGTTTAGACAAATACTCGTCTGAACCTCCTTAGATAAATTGGTTGGCAAATTGAATTAGTTTAGCAGTAAATCAGGTATAAGTCAAGGGGTAAATTTTGGGTACTAGAAAGCAAGTGTCACAGGCTTTAATGAATTTTTAAAGAAGCTTAACGGAGAATCGAAGATTTCCGGTTGCGAATATCTGGCTTCAAACTCGGCTACTACTTTAGCCAGTTTCCCG
>Ga0172370_10003370_pt1 | contig 22149 bp, 24 predicted proteins | sample LakKiv5m_FD_114538 | JGI IMG/M metagenome (GOLD analysis project Ga0172370, IMG submission 114538) | Freshwater microbial communities from Kabuno Bay, South-Kivu, Congo - kab_022012_11.5m | ecosystem: Environmental > Aquatic > Freshwater > Lake | place: Democratic Republic of the Congo...
AATTTGAGCTGACTCGGCAGGAAATCCGTGCCGGTCAGGTCGTAGCTGAAGCAGACTTCGATGGGCCCGGCGGAAAGATCGTAGACGGCCGTCGTATCGAGCTCGAAGTACACGCCTTTGTAGCCTCCAACCTCGATCGCGACGTCCGGCGGGATCGTCCCTTCCGAATCGGACAACGCGCTGACCGTGGTGGTGCCCGGAGCGATCACACCGGGATAGGTGATGTCACAGGCGGTGTTCCCGGAAGTTCCGTCGGGCAAACTGAACTCCACGGCCTGCGACACCTGAACGGCGCAACTGTTGGTCGCTTCGCATCCGACCGGACTCGCTTCCGTATCCGTGGGCCGATACGCGTTGACAGTGACGCGCCCCATGTACACGACGCACGACCCCAGCGGAGACGAATAGTAGAAGCCGGCGTTGCCGGACGATCCGTCGAATGTGTACAGAACATCCGAGGGCAGACCGTTGAACGCCGTTCCCGAGTGGCTGTTGTATGTGCCGACGAAGTTTGTGCCACCACAAAAGATCGGCCCGGAAACGGCGCAGATATTCGATCCGGATGCGGTGGTCGAGTACGCAGCGGGGTTGGTGCCCACGTCTGTCTGTGAAAACACCTCGCCGAGAGCATTGCCGGTTAGCCAGGATTTTCCGACGGTTTGTCCGAAGTTCACCGGCACACCGAACGGTGTGTGCGGCGCATCGTCCCACACCACGGCAGCGTTGAAGGGCGACAACGGGTTGTCGGGAGCGAGATTCGGGAGGTAGGTGCCGATCGGGTAGATCGGCGAATCGTACATCAAGCAGAGATGCACGCTTCCGCTCGCCACAATCTCAGCGTGAGCCAGTCCTGCAACATCCAATAACAACGTGACCGACAGGGCCGCCGCCGCCCTCGCGAACCGCGCAACTTGCATGGATCCCCTCCTTTGTATGTCAGCCGCTCCAGTCGCCCGGTCGGTCCCGAGCGGGCCCGACCGGGCGACTGGAGCGGCCGAGGCTTATAGATTAGCCGGGCCTCTCGAGTCAACCCCCTGAATGCCGAATGTCGGGTAGCCGCATCGACTATCAGGGGTCCAGAATCGCCTACAATCGACGATCTCCTCTCGGGTGTGGGTCCCAGCCCCCCCAACCCGTCGCAAAACGTTCTGCGGCACACACTCCTTGGGAAGCCGAACCACCCGTACGTCGGGTTGCACGCGCAGGTAGACGCGGACCCGTCGCTCGACGCCGCGCCTGGTCTCTCGAAAGGGCTGCTCGCGCGACGCTTACGGCTATTCGTCTTTCGCCGCGTGGAACTGATCGGGATACTTGCCTTTGAACGGGACGTAGAAGGCGCGGATCGCGGGCATGTCCTTGTCGATGTCGCCGGTCGGCCAGAACAGCGGGCCGATGCCGCCGGTCTTTCGCGAATAGTCGAGGTAGGTCATCAGGATCGGCACCTTGGCGGCGACCGCGATGTAATAGAATCCCGTCTTCCATACGCGGGTCTTGGCGCGTGTGGCTTCCGGCGGGACCACGAGTTGCAGCGGCCCCTTCGCGTTGGCGAGCGCTTCGGCGGAGGCCGCCACCAGATTGGAGGCCTTGTTGCGGTCGACCGGGATGCCGCCCATCCACATCATCAGGGTCTTGAACGGGAACTTGAAGATCGACCTCTTGCCCATCCAGTAGATGTTCATGCGCAGCGCGAAGGCGCACACCAGCGTGTAGGGTAGATCCCAGTTGCTGGTGTGCGGGGCGGCGATTACCACAGCCTTGGCTGCTTCCGGAGGCAGCGAACCTTCGACCTTCCAGCCGGTCACTTTGAGCCAGATGATCGCGACTCCGCGCAGGAGCACGTTGACGACCGGGGTGTCGAAGAAGGTCTGGTGCATGGTTTCGCCGCCACCTCGTACTTCAATAGGTGTCGTATAGCGAAGCCCGAGTCGAGCCCTCGGGGCGGATGTCGCTGAGGTGCGGACTGTATCGACCTCCGGGGCGAGTGGGCGCGGCCGGTTCGACCACGGCGGCGGACATCGTCGCGGTCTCACGTTCACGTTCTTCCTCACGCCGCACGCGACAAGCGATCTCGCTGCACTGGGGAACGAGAGCGGGCCCGCCAAGAGGCCGAGGACCGCCCGCAAGTGGCTCGGACGTCTCGAGCCGCACGGGCAATCACGGGAACTCGTAAGGACAGACGAATTAGGCTGCCTGTGCGGCCAGAATACGTCAAAAACAGCGAGTAACAATAAAATATCGGAAGTCGGCGTATACGGCGAATACGGTTGTGGTAGGGCTGATATTTCGCTACACTTGACGATATGAAGATGGCGGTGCGACTCACCGATGAAACAATCCTGTCCGAATTGGGCCAGCGGCTCGAGCGTCATCGAATCGGCGCCGCGCTAACACAGGCGCAACTCGCGCGGGAGGCGGGTGTCGCCAAGCGAACGCTGGAGCGCATCGAGTCGGGCAACGGATGCGAGTTGACTACGCTGATTCGCGTACTGCGGGTGCTGAAACTGCTCGATGAACTCGATGCGCTGATTCCCGAACTTCCGTCTAGTCCGATCGACCTGTTGATGTTGCAAGGCCGCAAGCGTCAGCGTGTCCGGTCACCGCGGCTGAAGGCCCGCGTTTCGAAAACGACGAACTCCGCCCAAACCGATGCGGAGAAAGGGGTAGCGAGCCGCGGATCGGCCTGGAAGTGGGGAGAGTGATGCATGCCGACGACTGCTGAAGTCCGGCTATGGGGACGGACGATTGGCGCGGTGTCCATTCTGGATGGACAGCAGGTAGCTTCGTTCGAGTACACTCCGGAATTCGCGCGAAGCGGCATCGAAGTCGCGCCTTTCGTGATGCCTCTTTGCGGGCGAATCTATACGTTCCCGGCGTTGGCGTTCCAGTCCTTTCGCGGCTTGCCGGGTTTCTTGGCCGACAGCTTGCCGGATCGTTTCGGAAACGCCCTGATCGATGCGTGGCTCGCCGCGCAGGGACGTACGAGTGAGAGCTTCAATGCAGTAGAACGCCTTTGCTACATCGGCGTGCGCGGTGTGGGCGCGCTCGAATTCGCGCCGCTACGCGGGCCTCGCGCCCGGCGAAGCTCGAAGGTCGACTTGGGTGCGCTCGTCGACCTGGCATCGCAGGTACTGACGCACCGGCGCTCGCTGAAACAGTCTTTCGTCACCGATCAGCGCAAAGCGGCACTGGCCGAGATCTTGAAAGTCGGCACTTCCGCCGGTGGTGCGCGGGCGAAGGCGGTGATCGCGTGGAATCCTTCGACTCGTGAAGTGCTCTCGGGGCAGGTTCGCGCGCCTGAAGGTTTCGAATACTGGCTCCTGAAGTTCGATGGGGTATCCGGCAACAAGGACAAGGAACTCGAAGATCCCAAAGGCTTCACGGCCATAGAGTACGCGTACTCGAGGATGGCACGCGCGGCAGGCATCGAGATGACGCAGTGTGATCTCCTGGAGGAGGGCGGTCGAAGGCATTTCATGACCAAGCGTTTCGATCGCACCGACAACGGAGAAAAGCTGCATATGCAGTCGCTGGCGGCTCTGATGCACCTCGACTTCAACATGGCCGATGTGAACTCCTACGAACAGGCATTCGACTGCATCAAACGCCTGGAGCTTTCCATGGCGGCTCGTGAACAGCAGTTCCGTCGCATGTTGTTCAACGTTGTCGCCCGGAATCAGGACGACCACGTCAAGAACGTCGCGTTTCTGATGGACAAGCAGGGAGGCTGGCAGCTGGCTCCCGCTTTCGACGTGACCTACGCGTACAATCCGAACGGGGTATGGACCGCTCGTCACCAGATGAGTATCAACGGCAAACGTGACGACTTTACGCGAGCGGATTTTAACGCCTGCGCGCGCACCGCAGGTCTCAAGCGCGGTCGCGCCGAGACGATGCTCGAGGAGGTCGTCGCGGCGGTGAAGAAGTGGCCCGTATACGCGGACGAAGCGCGCGTATCGGCCAAGAACCGGGATGCGATCGCGCGAACGCTGCGCTTGAAGATTCGATGACGACGCAGTCCCGTGGTGCGCGTAGACTCAGCCGCCCCGGCCGCGGCGAAATCCATCCACTTCTCGAACGTCGCCGGACGTTTCCTCGCCGGGTGCACCCACTTGCTTGAAGGCGAACGCGAGCGTAGGCGTGAAGTCGCGCACTTAGACCGGGGCCGCTGAAGCCGGAGTCGGCAACTCGCCGACACGCCCCTGTCCATACATCGAAGAGGGGGAATCCCATGTTCGGTAAAGCGTTCGGAGTACGCGCTCACACGCTCGCATTTGCGCGCGGCGCGGCAGTTGTCGCGCTCGTCGCGCTGGTCGTGGCGCCTTGCACCGAAACGGTGACGCACGCGAGTGGCGACAACAGCGCTGGCAGCGCCGCAGCAGGCTCGCCGCGGCCGGCGGCTAGCGATCCACCGCCGATCCTTCCCGTGTGTCCGCTGCCTGATTGGCTCGGATCAGCTCTGCCGCCGTGACTTCGGAGACGAGTGGGACGCATCGGCCTTCCTGCCATGCCTGTCGCAAGGCGCCCGGCGTCCCGCCGCCGAAGACAAGGGACGACCAGACGACATTGGTGTCGAGCACGACGCGTGCGACACGACGGGAACGCGTGGCCATCCGTATCGGGCTCGTTCAGCTAATACGATCGGTGGTCGGTGGGCGAACGCGACGCGCCCACGCGACCGCATCCGCGATGTCCTTCTCTCCCACACCGAGCTCGGCGAGCTTGGCGCGGACGGCGTCGGCGCGCTGGATACGGACAGGTGTCAGGATGATCTGGCCGTTGCGCGTCTTCACCTGATAGTACTCGCTGGCGCCTACCTCTTGCGTCACGCTCTTCGGGGTCGTGAGCTGATTCTTTGCGGTCATTTTTGCGAGCATCTTACCACTTCGGGGAAGTAAGGTTTCCTTGCTTTAACCGTTCGACTGGGGGGCTGCAGGCGGTGCTATGTGAGCCAGCCTCGCCAGTTCCTTGCGCTCCGTTTCGATGCGCTCGATGATCGCCGACGGCCGCGCACGATACCGACCGCCTTCGGTCCCGCGGTCGATCCACGCCAGATTCATCGCCTGGTAGACGGGCACCCAGTCCTCGCCGCGTCGCAGCAACAGTGCAGGGTTCGGTACGTAGCAACCGTACGCCGCGCGCGCCCATAGCCGCCGTGCGGGACGATACGCGCTCTCGACCTCGCCGCGCGCCAGGACCGAGTTCACGTAGCTGCGCTTGCGGCGCGCTTCTTTCCAGAGATGAGCCGGCAGTTTATCGAGCACTCCGGCCAGCTGCGCGGCGGTGAAGCCGCGCTCGAGCGTGTGAGGCATCTGCGTGCGCAGTGTGGCGGACGACCATTGTGTCTTCAGGCCGGCCAGCATCAGAGTGAGCAGCCAGTACTCGCCCTGGTGGCGCTCGAGACGCACGAGGCGCTCCTCCGTCTGCACATCGAGCGCAGCGGGCGCGATCCGGTCGAAGAGTGCGGGAAGCGGCTTCGTGGCAAATTCGGGCTCTTCCGCCGCGCGGGCGACGGCTGTGAGCCAGGCGGTGTGCCCGAATTCATCGGTCGTCTCGGTTGGGGCGCCGCGCTCGAGCAGCGCATCGACTAGCGGCAGGTTCCCGGCGCGCGCGGCCAGCATGAGCGGCGTGAGCCCGGTCGGCGTGCGGTGATCGATGCCGTAGGCGTCGCATTGCTGCAGCACGTCCTTGAAGTTGCGCGACGTGTAGGACTGTAGGTACCGGTTGCGCAGGTTGGCCAGCGCGCGCGTGGTCTTGGACTGTTGTTCCTCGCGACCGTACATGGCCGCCCGCATCGGCACGAAGCTGCCGATCGCGACCATGCTCTGCGCCGGCGCGAAGCCGACCTGCGCCAAGCGTTCGATCCAGCGCTGCTGGCCGTGCCAGAGCGCGTAGTCGAGGAGCGTCTGGCGCGGTTTGGCGCCGGGCTTGTTCTCCGAAAGGATCTTGTCCGCAAGCTCCTCGATGGCCGCCTGGTTCCACGACGCCCACGGCACCGGCCGGCTCTTCAGGAAGGTCTCGCGGATCGCGCGCGCCTGCTCGTCCTTGCCTTGCATCTCGAGCTTGCGCGCTTCGTGCGCCCACTCCTCCTTCGTGGAACTCCGCGCCGGCGCGACGGTTGACGCATCACCCGTCTGCAGCCCGAGAAGGCCGAACAACGGATGCGAGACGTCCGATTCGACGACCGTGAGAGTCGAGACCGCGCGCGTCATCGCGACGTAGAGAGCATTCACGTAGAACTTGTAGAGTTCGAGCGACTTGTCGTCCTTGTCCTTGGCGCGGCGGTACTCGAGGTCGGTACGTTCCACATCGGCAGCGGACACGTCTTCGCAGACTTCGCTATAAGTGCGTCGCCGGCCCGAGACGATGTCAAAGAGGATGACGTGCGGATACTCGAGGCCCTTGGCTTCGTGCACGCAAAACAACAGCGGTGTGCGAAAGCGCGCGCGGGCGGCCGGCTTGTCCTCCTCGCGCAGGACGATCACTGCATGCTGCACGGAGGCGCGGCTCGCGGCGTCGAGTGAGCGCACCGCCGTTTCGTGCGCGGCGACCAGCGTCACGTCGCCTTCCAGTTCGCTGGCGCTTTCGACGAGGAAGTTGCTGTCGCGATCGACGGAACCGAATCGTGCCTGCTTGATCTTGAGGAGACGGTTCGCAAGATCGGTGACGCGTCGCGTGTTGCGGTAGTTGGCGTGCAGGACGTGGAGCGTCTGACCCGACAGCTCATCGCCGGCCAGTCCTTGCCAGAACATCGTCTTGACGGCCGACCACGAGAAGAAGTTCGGGTGGACGATCTGGTTGGAGTCGCCGCACAGCAGGAACTGGCCTGGCCTCTGCAGGCACGCGAGTGCAAGGGCCAACTGCACCGGAGTGAGGTCCTGCACTTCGTCGACGACCAGGAAATCCCAGGTCGCCTCGGCCAGCGTCCGCCACTGATGCGCGACGAGGTTGAGGTCGTAGAGATTCTCGCTCGCGAGCCATTGCCGGTAACGGTCGAACAGGGCGTGGGTGGGCTGCCTGGCCGGCACCGGCAGCAGCGACTGGCGTGCGCCGAGCGCCTGGTAGTCCTCGAGGCCGAGCGGCCCGCCCGCACTCGCGCCGATGACGCCGCGGAACTCTTCGAACAGAGCGTGCGCATCGACGTCACCGATCGCCCGCGCCGCAGCGCGGTGACGCTCGAACCAGCCGGCGAACGCCTTGAAGGTGACCTCGCGTCCCTTGGGCACCCGCAACGACTCCAGGAACTCGCGATAGCTGAGAAAATCGACCTGCTGCGAAGCGTTCTCGTAACCGTGGGCGCCGTAGAGAGAGCGAGCCGCTTGCGCCAGGTACGGAGACAGCGTCAAGAAGAGCACGCGGCCTTCGGCGTGTCGCAGCTTGGCCAGCGTCAGCGCCGTCTTGCCCGAGCCGGCACATCCGGCGACGATGACCGGTGCTGCGAGGCGCTGCACGGAGTCCTGTGCATCGTCGAGCACGATGGGCTTGTCGAGCAGTTCGAACTCGGCACGCGTCGGGTGCAGCCAGGAAACTTTCATCGCGCCGTCGCCGTCGATGGCGCCGTCGATGGCGATTGCGGGGGCGTCCTGCTCGATCCTGCTCTCGTCAACAACCGCGCCGCGAAGGAAGCGCGAGCGGTCGTAAGCGTGGTTCTCGATCACCTCGAGCGCGAGGCAGACCGTTTCGCCGCCGATGCGCGGGAACTGCAGGAGCAGACGATTGCTGTAGTCGAGGCGGGCGCGGAACCACGGGCCGGCGTGAAGCTTCTTGACGTCGGCAGTGCGGAAGTCGTCGGCCTCGATGGCGGTGCGGACCTTTTCGAACGCCGGGCGCAGGCGGCCAAGACAGAGATCCCTGTAGACGAGGACGCGCATGACCGACGGGTCGCGCTATGTCACGGACGGCCGCTCTGCGCGATGACACCTTGTGTATTTCGAGGATCGCGGCAGCGGTGATCTGTTGCGGCAGGGACTCTCAGCCCTCGGAATCGGCGACCCTTTGCTGGAAGCACGGCTCTTCGAAGAAGCCCGCGCGAGCCGAGCATCGCGGCTCATCTCGTTCGACCGGAACGGCGCCCCGCCTTGCCCTCGGCGAAATCACCGAGGGGATCATCGGTGGAGCTGACGTGCCGCTTCACCTGATCCATCACGCGTGCGCAGGCGGCCTTGAACCTCCCTTCGAGCACGCGCGTGTCCTGGCCGGGCACCCATGCGAGCCGCTCCCACGCCCCCCGCGCTTCTTCGACAGTTCTGCCTGCGGCACGCCATTTCACTTCGTCGGGGCGAGCGCGCAACGCGTTGCTCGCGAGCGCTGATCGCAGCTGCTCGGCAAGCAACTCGGTGGCGGACTTGTCCGTCGCCGCCGCGACGGGGGCTTCTTCTCTGACGAGGTGCTCGACCTTCGCGACGAGCCTTTCCATGCGCTCACGGCTCGCGACGGGGTCAAGGTCCGTGCCCGCGAACGCGGCCGGTGATCGCGCGACCAGTGCGGCAAGGGCGGCCACCCATCGTTGGTACAACGCCGTCACAGCGGCCCCCTCGACCTGCGGCACGTTCGCGATCGTCGTTCGCAGCGATTGCACCTGTGCGGCGAGATCGCCGGGAACCTCCTCGAGCGCGACGAGACTCTCCAGTGCGACCACCATCGCTTCGCGTTCGGCAAGCTGCGCTGCTGCGGCGATATCATGGCGGCTGTGGTATCGCGCGAAGAACTTGTCCGCGGCGGACCGGAACCGGTTCCACACCACTTCGCTCTTGGCGTGCTGGACCGGACCGATGGCTTTCCATTCGGCCTGCAGCTTCTTCAGTTCGGAGGCGGCGGCATCCCACTCCGTCGATTCCGCCAACTGCTGCGCCTGCTCGCACAAAGCTTCCTTGCGCGCAAGGTTTTCATCCCACTCTGCCTTCTTGGAGCTGAGATCGTCACGGCGGCGGGTGAAGAACGTATTGCACGCGGCGCGGAATCGCCGCGCCAGAGCGCGCCCCGGATCGCCCGCCACCGGCCCCCCGGTGGCCTCCAAGGCTTTCTGCAGCTCTCGCAAGCGTGCGGCCGTCTTGCTCCACTCGGTAGAGTCGGCCAGCGTTTCCGCCTCCGCGACGAGTGCGGCCTGGGCGGCGAGGTTGGCGCTTCGCTCCTGTCGCAGTTGGGCGAAGTGGATCTCGCAGCGGTTGTGAATGAAGTCGGTCGCCGTCTTGAACCGACCCCACAACTGCCGCGCGCTGCGTTGTGGCACGTCCGCGACTTTTTGCCATTGGGACTGGATCTCGCGCAGCGCTTTTGCCGCGGCCGCCAGATCGCTCGCCGCGCCCGTCGCTTCTTCGGCCTTCAGTGACGCGACGAGAGCTTCCGCAATCGCGATGAGTTCTTCTTGCCGCTGGACGTTGCCGAACCTGCGCCACTCGTCCAGGTCGCGCAGCTCCTTCACGCGAAGCGCGATCGGCTCCTGCAACGATCGCAGCGCCGCAAGGCCGTTACGGATTTCCTTCGTCGTCTCTCCCTTCTCCACCTCCATGCTGGCGAGGGCCGCCGTGACGTCACGCAGAAGTCGTTCCCCTTCACGCAAGGTGAGAGTGTCCGTTTGGGCCGTGCGCTTGGCGCGGGCCACCAATTGCGTGAGCTTGGCGGCCTGATCCTGTGCGGTCTTCGACGCCGCCTCGCGTGCCGCTGTTTCGCGCGCCTCGATCGCCTGCCCGACCGCGGCCAGACGATCGAGCAGGTCGGAGGCCGGCCGCGACGCGTCGCTGAGCGTGGCCGCCGCCGCCCGCGCTTGGCGCATCAGTGCCCGCCAACGGTCGGCGATGTCTTTGCCTTCCCGGGTCAGGAGGGATTCCGCCTCGGTGACGCAAGCCTCGAGCGCGGAGCGGGCCTCGCGCAGTGCGGTGCCCTGCGCGAGACGTTTACGGCAAGCCTTAGCCGTCGTCGCAAATCGCGCCGCGAGGCCCTCTACGTCCCGTTCGTAGCCGACCGACGGCGCGAGTTCGGCCCATTCCTTTTCGATGGCGCACAGCCGTTCGAGGACGTCGTTGCTTTCGCTCTCGCTTTCGCTCGCGTCTTTGATCGCTGCGATGCGCCGGCACAGTGCCTCGCGGCTCGCCAGCGCTTCGCTGCGACGGCGTGCCTCTTCGAGGGCGGCTGCGATCTCGCTGCGGCGCTGAGTCATGTGCAGGCGCGCAGCGTCGGCGCCCGCGCCGAATCGCTGCGACGCCTCCGCGTCCGTGTCCGTGCTCGCCAGCGTGTCCCAGGCCGCACCGAGGCGCGCGAGTTCCGCTGCGATGCGATCGGGGTCGGCAAGGTCGGTGAGCTTCTCGACGGCGGCACACAACGACGCTTCCTGGCGCTGGCGCTCCTCTTCGGCGGCACGACGGGCATCTTCCTCGTCCTGGATCGCCTGCAGCATCATCTTCGCGCGCCGCGCTACGGCTTTGTGCTGCGAGCGCGCTTCGATGGTCCTGAGGAGGGCCACTCCCGCGCTGGGCAGTTGCGCCTGCACCAAGCGATCGAAAGCGGCCAGAGCAACCTCCTTGTGCTCGCTGTTCAGCGCGATGGCGAGCAGTTCCTCGGCCGAGCCGAGGCGGGCCGCGGCAGCCAGCGCCGTACTCTCGATTTTCGCCCGGCGTGCAACGCCGCCGAGCGCACGTTCATCGGCCAATGTGGCGAGCGCGATCCCGCGCACCTCATCGGCAGCCTCGCTCTTCGCGATCACCGACAGGCGCCGGACGTCCGACAACTGGCCGGCGGCTGTCACGGCGCCGGGATTGGACGCGTCGAGGGCCAGCGCGAGCAATCGATCCGCCGCGGCGTCCCGTACGCCTTGATCTGTATCCGAGGTGCTCACGCGTCCCAGAACGACGGGGTCGATGACCTTCGTGATGGCAGCCGTCCGGACCATGGCATCGGGGTCGTGCTCCGCCAGCACCGCGAGTTCGATGGCGTCATCCAGTTCGGGGATCGCGCTCACTCGAACGACGGAGTCGGAGTGCTTCCAGCGGGGTTGCGGTTTGAGTCGATCGAGAATTCCCATGGGACGTTCAGGCACCTTTGGTTTCAGTGAGCGGGTTTCAGTGAGCGATTGCTTTGCCTAGCACGGACCCCCAGGGAATCGGACCAGCAGCTTCTTAACCGGAACGGCCGTCTTTCGTCTAGTTCTCGTCACTTCGGGCGACCGGTGCCGGTCCGGTATCGACGCGGGACAGGTGCCCGGGCGAACGGGTTGAGACCAAGCTGATCCCGGTGTGGACGTCCGCCTTGCACAGCGCGAAGTCCGTCGGCAGGTCTATGGCTGCCGTGTCGTCTCCCCGAGCGAGCTTGCGTGTCAGGCACTCAGAGGCCGGGCTCCGACCCACACTCGGGACGGTTTCTTGGGATGAGACTCCTGGAGATACCGTTCCGCGTTGACCTGCGGGGCGAATGGGCATAGCCCATTTGGCCATGGCGACGGATATCATCGCGGACGAGCACTTCGAGGCAGTGGGCGAGAGCCGCCTAGACGAGCGCAACCGTGTAACGCTCTCCAAGGCGGTCGAACAACTCCGAGCGCTGATCGGTGACGCGGCGCTCTCGCGCGTCCACTTGTCGGTTGCCATCAACAGCGTTGGCCAGATTCTGCTGACGCCGCACGTCCCGGTGCCGGCCCACGAGGCGTGGCTGCTGCGCAATCCCACGGCACTCTCCAAGGTGCGCGAGGGCATCGCGCAGGCGGGCAGAGGAGAGGCCGTCCCTGCCGGATCGTTCGCCGAATTCGCCGACGACGAGTTGAACGAAAAGTAAGAGTGCGGTGCCTGCGTTCGCGCTCCTCCTCACGCCGCAGGCGCAGAGCGATTTCGCTACGCTCGAGAAGGATAGCGGTCTCGCTACGCTCAAGAAGGATAGCGGTCTCGCTACGCTCGAGAAGGATAGCGGTCTCGCCAAGCGGCTGAAGGTGGTCCGCAAGACGCTCGGGCTACTCGAACTCCACGGCCCGCGTTATCCGGGCCTGCAATCTCACAAGTACGACAGTCTCGAAGGCGCTCACGGAGAAGATGTTTGGGAATCTTACGTCGAGCAGCGGACGCCGGCGGCCTACCGAATCGTCTGGCACTACGGACCTGGCCAGCGGGAGATCACGATTCTGTCGATCACGGCGCATCCGTAGGTTTGTCTTCCACGTGCGCCTCTCTTGGTTGGAGTGCGAGGGGTGAAGGATTCTCGTGTGTTGATTCGATTGGCTGGTTCCCCGTGATGCGACACTCCGTTGGGGCGGCGCTGAGCGGAGCTCAATCGCGATCCGCTTAGAGCCATCGGCTCCCGCGACGCGATCGATGCGCTGCGGTCCGAACTCTTGATGGAACTGCGCTGACGGGCCGGTCGAGGCTCGAGAGGAGACCGGCGGCGGCTTTCGACATCGACGTGCCGGTCGGTGGACACCTGACTGGCCGCTCTCGAGGTGTCCATCACTGGCCGCTCTTGGGTGTCCTCCGAGGGGCACACGTTACCGTTACGGGACAGCATGATCGCGGCCACCGCGTTGGCGCACAATCGAATCGTGGTCACGCGCGACGTGCGCGATCTTGCGGAAGGCCGGGGTGAAGGTTGTGGACCCATTTGCCGTTGCGACATGAGGGAGTTTTGTGAAGGTGACGCCGGCCGTTCTGCCCGGAGGGGCCGATTCAGCTTTCGGAAGGGATGTCGTCGAAGGCCTTGCGATGGACCATGACCTTCGGTCTCTTCCGCAGCCGGGCGATCTGCGGGTTGAACGTTCGCAGCAACTCGGCGTGCTGCTCTGCGGTGAACGCGCGAGCCCGAGTCGCCTCTTGGGCGGCGAGTGCGCGGACGGCTGGCGAAAGTGCTGCTCTGCGGTGAACGCGCGAGCCCGAGTCGCCTCCGCTGCTGCGGCGGCTTCGAGCTCCTCGGCTTCGCGCTCGATGCGTCGGACGTCGAACAGGAACGTCTCGAAGGGAACGTGGCCGAGGGCGACGGGATCGGCGAACACGATCTCGAGATTACGCTCGTCAGGATTGTCCGCTGGAGCGGGGCCGTCGAGGACATAAGCGCCGCCGCGGCCGAGTTGCTCCCAGTGTTCCTGCAGCACCGGCCAGCGCTCGGCCTCCCAGTCCCAGACACGGTGCTGGAGTTCTTCGAGAAGGGCTTCCTGTCAGCCGGCATCAGTTCGCACGTCCCAGCGGATCCGGTCGCCATCGGTCTCGCCGTCGTGCGGTCCCGATACGTATCGGTGAGGGATGCGCGACTGGATCTCGTCGGAGGCGGCCTCCTGAACGCGGTCGAACACATGGGCAGCTGCCATCGACAGGCTCAGGTAGCAGAGCCGAGCGTCAGTCAATACGCGAGCCCAGGTGCCGTACAGGTAGCCGCGGTAGGGTTGCGGGTGGTGGTCGGAGTCCTGCTCGGCGCGAAGGCGCTGGTCGGTGGCGTGGCAGCTTTCGTCGTAGACGCGAAGGGTCGGGAAGTCGAGAATCGAGACGCCTTCTTCGAAGAACTCGTTGAGGAAGAATGCGTCGTCGCCGATGCCGACCAGCGGTTGCAGGAGTTCGTTGACGTGGTGCTCGGCAATGGCAGTCGGTCTTCGTCGTCGTGGCGCTCGTTGCGTCGCGACGTTGCCTCAGGCAGCGCTTCGAGGAAGCTCGATACGAGAGCCGCACGGTCCGGCGACGCAAGCGCAACCCGGTAGCGCGTCTGCTGCTCCGGCGGCCAGCCGAAAAACTCCGGACGCACGCGCATGACAGCGCGACGCAGGGCGGGCGACCAGCGATCGAAGCGAGGATTGAAGCGGGTCATGGCGCGATCCTGCCTGTTGCTCGTCCGCTTCGCGAGGGTTCGGCGGCCCCCCGATGGGACGCTCGTCGCGCGACGTGACCCGACAGAAACATCAGTGCTCGACCGAGCCCTTCTCGCTCCACGTGCCCCTGTCCTACAACGACTCCTCCCAGCCGTAGACGAAGCCGTTGTCGTTACGGGCCGGGCACCACCAGCGAATCCCGAACACCGGAGTGGATTCGAAGCAGGCGAGGATGTCGGCCGAACAGCGACGACGCTTCGGCTTCCGGCGGCACGCAACATTGGTCCACTCGTACTCCGAGATCGCTTTCTGATTGGTCATCCAGGCAACGATAGACGTGATGTGCAGGGCGAGATTCAGCGCTGGAGTGGGCAGGTCGTGGACGAGATCGCCGCCTTCGGTGAGGAAGTCGTTCAGATCGGTCACGTACGTTCCGCGACGGCTAGCCACGAGTAGACCTCAGCCGACTCTGCTCGGCGCGAGTCGCGGCCGGTCCAGAGTCTGGAACTCGCATTTCAGGGATTCGTCCATCGTTCTGCAAGACCGTTGAGTTCAAGAGAAAACGCGAAACGGCCGCGCTTCCGCGGCCTCCGCGCCCCACCCGAACCGGGCAGGGCGCAGGCCGTGCGAGCAAAGGAGTTGGTGTGGCAAGAGCGACCCAAGACATGCGTTACACTGCTGCGCCCCGCCGTGACTCTTCCGGTCGAGATCTACACCGACGAGAGGCTCCGCGAGTTTGAGGAATCCGAAGCAGAACTGAAGACCATCCTGAAGCGAAAGAAGGCGATCGCCCGCTGAGCTCGGATGCGGATCTTCCTGGACGCGAACGTTCTCTTTTCGGCCGCGCGATCCAATGGTGCGATGCGGGAGTTCCTGCGACTCCTCGTTGCTGCAGGTCACGAGCTTCATGCCGACACCTATGTCGTCGAGGAAGCGAGACGCAACCTCGTCGCGAAAACCGCCGGTGGCGTGACTGCGCTCGAGGAAGTCATGGACCGCGTCAGCGTCTCCGCGTTTGCGACGGCGGAGCCTCCTTCGTCAACGGACGTGCTACCTGAAAAGAACCGTCCGGTACTTGCCGCTGCGATCCGGCTCAGGTGCGACGTGCTGGTGACGGGTGACCGCGCCCACTTTGGAACGCTCTACGGCAGGACGGTTCATGGCGTCGCGATTCAGTCTCCGCGCTCGTTGGCCGAATTGCTGATCGACTAATCGCGGCTTCGCATGCCGCAGAGCCGATCCCGAAACGTGGCTGTGACCAATCCGGTTGCCTGCACGCAGTCCCAACCTGAGCGCAGACGCGGAGAGGTTCGTTAATTTCTACTGTCGAGAGGCGGCGTTAGGGTCGGCGCAATAGTGGCACCGTACGGGGTGGACGAACAAGTGACATGAGGACAAAGAACCAGTAGAGGAACAACGAAACGTTCCGTGCACCAAGTGACCGCTCTTGAGATGTTGCGCGAGGAGGACGACGTGCAGACCGACGAATTCTCGGATATCGGCTACGAGTTGGACGGTGATGGTATCGTGACCGTCACCATGAACACGCCGGAGCGCAAGAACGCGATCAGTGGCCTGACGGCGCTCGAGCTTCGTTGGGCGGCGAAGCATTTCAAGGAAGACGGCAGGGCCCTGGCCATGATCCTGACCGGCGTGGCCGACCCGAACCTCGGTCCGGAACGACAGGCCTTCAGCAGCGGCGGGTACTTCGTGCCCGACATCTACGCCCACCTGCCGGCCGAGGTCATGGCGCAGATCGACCTGACCGACATCGCGATGAAGGCCACGGTTCTCGAGTTTCTCGGGTGTGACAAGCCGGTCCTTGCGGCCATCAACGGACTGGCCATCGGTGGTGGTTTCACACTGCCGCTGGCCGTGGCCGACCAGATCTTCCTGTCGGAGCACGCCTGGGCACGGCTCCCTTTCGTCAGCCTCGGCATCTCGGCCGAATTGGGTTCCACCTACACGCTGCCGCGGCTGCTCGGGATGCAGAGGGCCAAACAACTATTCTTCTACGCCGACAAGCTCGACGCCCGGGCCTGGCTCGATCTCGGGCTGGCCAACGCAATCGTGCCCCACGCGCAGTTGCTGCCCTACACGCGCGAGAAGGCCCTCGACCTGATCCCGCCCCGTGGCGCCGGTGCCGCCGTACGTGCCATGAAACGCGTGGTGAACAAGCAAAGATTCGACGAGATCGCGCAGGCTCTGGATCTCGAGAACGAGGCTCTGAACGAGCTGATGGCGGGCGAAGATTTCATTGAGGGCATCACGGCACGCATGCAGAAGCGGACTCCGGTGTTCAAGGGACGCTAGACCAGTAAGGAGATGCCCCGGCTTTGCCGGGGTCTTAGCCACCGCCCCCGTTTAACAGCACGGCGCCGCGCCAAGCGAAGCAGAACCCGCAAACCCCCGCGCCATCACGCGGAAATCGCGCCGTCCCTGCGAGGGGCTCGGCGCGTATCATCCGCAGAGAAACAGTTGGTGTGGCAAGGATTTGGCTCGGCACGGATTTCTGAAACGGAAACTCGCTGTCTGAGTTTTGTCACCAAAAGCCCGCGGAATTCCGTCACCGGAAAGCCGGGGGGCCGGTGGGAGCGGGCTGATGCCGGGCGCGTCGGAAAGCGGCTCCGGGCAATATTCGCGCCGGCCCTTGGGACAAAATTGAGGCACCGCAGCGGTTGTACCGGTGAATCCAAAACGAGGCCCGTAAGTCTTTGGAATGGCGTTGGATTCTGTCCGAACCTACTGTTCGGAAAGCGAGCAGGGCGGTTCCGAGACCGGCCCCCCAAGGCCGGATGCCGACGTGCGGCGGGAACTCTTCGCGAGAGCGTTCGAATTGCCGGATTCCCGCGCTGCGGCACTCTGTCCGGCGCAGGAGAGCTGTTCTGACCATCGCCGAACTGCGGCAGCGCGACAACGTCAAGGCCGGCGAGGAATTCGAGGTCGAGCGCATCGACCGCGGCGAATATCGGTTGAGGCGAGAGAACAGCCCGCGCAACGAGGGGCTGGTAAGTCTCCTTCCCGCTTGCCCGGCCAGAGGGACTCATTCAGACTTCTTGACCGCGCCGAGTAGACCCACGACATTCCGGTGATGCGCGGCCGACACCGCGTCGAAGCACGACCTGAGCGTGGCCACGCGCAATGTGCGCGACTTCCGTCCTACGGACCTTGGGGATCCGGGATTGCGACCCGACTCACATGGCAGCCCCTGCGGATTGGTCAGCACCGGGCCGAAAAGGTATCGTTGGGAAGGCGAACTCAATGGGTAGGAAGGCGCTTGAAATCAAGAAGGCTACGGTCCGCAGCATCCGTAACACCGCGCTGACCAACGAGGAGCGAACGGCCATGCGAGCGGGCGCAGCGTACGAGGGCAGCCCTCATCACAAGCGCAATCCAGGCGACTTTGGGCTGACGCCTCCAGTTGCTCCACGGCGCGATAAGACACTCTGCGATGAGGCGGGGGTGTTCGAGCGTTCATTGGCGCAACAGCTGTTCGAGCGTGCCGTCGAACGAGGTCTCGTGAGTGAATCGAAGGCGGGCAATGGTATGCCGAAGCAGCTTTGGGTAGTTGACGAACAGGGACGTGTCTTTGAAGCAATTTACGGCGGATCGGTTGCTGGTCGCTATCACGGGTATCCCATCCGTCGGGCCGATCCTCTGTTCGACGAAGTGTGCAAGGCTTGGGCCGATCGCGCGTGAAAGAACTCAATTTCGATTTGGATTGGCTCGCAGCATCGGACAGTGAGCCAGTTGAGCGCGAGACGCTCGCATCCCTACGAATCACCGTAGGGCCGGATAGGATTCCTTTAACCGAGGTCGACGATTCGATTGCCCAGACGGTGCGTCAGCACATCAACGTGCCAGCCTATTCGTTGGCGCGGTGGTTAGTGGTGAATTGGTGGCGTCTTCGCTGGGAGCCGACACGCCAGTGCCAATCCTCCGACTGGTTACGTAGCCACTGCTTGGCGGCGGTCAGCGGTGACTATGCGTGGCCGCCGGTGATTTTCGCTAGCGACGGAGAATTCATTAATGTCCGGCTCCAATCGGAGGCGGCCCCGGATGTCTCTGCGGTACGATACTTGCGCTCGGTCGCCCTCGACATTCCGGTTGCTGACTTTGAGTCATCTATCGACGAGTTCCTTGATCGAGTCGAAGCACGTCTGGGCCTACGGGTGCCCGGTGAACGGGATTTCGGCGAGCTGCGAGAGGAGCTGCGCGAGGAACGCTGCGACGCTACCCGAGCGATGCACTGCAAGCTGCAGGCGCTTTCTGGGCTAGACCCCGGATCCGCCTCTACTCAATGGCTGAGTGCTGCGCAGGGTCTTGCGGCGACCGCTGGAGCTGCGGCCGCGGAGGAAATCCTGGCGGTGGTCCCTGCTCTGCCGGACGGGCTCGAGGGCGCGGAACAGGTGATTCGTGCGATGCGTACTTCGAACGCCAGTCTCAAGCTCGACTGGGCAGACCTTGAGGACAAGCAGCCACACAGTCGGGAGCTACCTTGGGAGCGCGGGAGCCGTATGGCGCATGAACTCCGAGCGAAGCTCGGTTTGTTCCAGGGTCCGATCACGACTCCGCAGTTGGAGAATCTGTGCGAGGCAAAGTTCCCGCTCCCCAAGTCGCCAAGTAATACCCCCCGTTCATTGCGGGGCGGTTATCGGGCGAACGCCACGAATGGTCGTACGTCAGTGCTTGTGACCAACATGCACGAATACAGCCAGCGCTTCTATTTTGGGCGTCTCGCAGGCGCGGAGCTCCGAGCGGCGGAGCAGCAGCACGTGCTGCCAGTATCAGATGCGGGAACGGCGCTGCAGAAATTTGAGCGTTCCTTCGCGCAGGAGTTTTTGTGTCCCTGGCAGGAACTCGACGTCTTTACGGACGAGTCTGGGACCGATGACGACGCGATCGCCGATGCGGCAACGCACTACGGGGTGTCGGAAATGGTGATTCTGACGACCCTGGTAAACAAGGGGAAGCTCCGTCGCAATCGTCTGCCGGTCGCGTGACTGAAAAGACGATCTGTTGCGGCGGTGTGCAGACAGAGATTCAGTGTTGGCAAGGATTTGGCTCCGCATTCGGAATTCGAAATATCACGCCCGCGGTTAACAGCCGCCCGCCACGTCAGCCCCGATTTGGACTTCACCGTCCGAGAGCTCACCTTCGCCGACCACTTGACGTGAAAATGCGATGAAAGTACTGCCTGCACATGTCAACGATGGTCCAGATCCGGAATGTTCCCTCCGAGCTTCACCGGCGCTTGAAGGTCCGCGCGGCCACGGAAGGGATGTCGATGTCCGATTACGTCCTGCGCGAGATTCGAAAGTCGCTCGATCGCCCAACGCGCCAGGAAGTTCTCGATCGGGTGCAGGCGCAGCCGGTCCGTAAGTTTCGGCGCTCTGCCGCTGACGTGATTCGTTCTGAGCGCGAATCGAGATGATCGTGCTCGACGCCTCGGCGCTCGTCGAACTGCTTCTTGGCACCGAGAGCGGACGGTCAATTGCGTCGCGTATTGCTGACCCGGAGGTTGCGCTGCACATACCGCATCTGGCTGATGTCGAGGTCGCCCAGACGCTCCGGAGATTCGTCCGCGATGGCGAACTGGACGCCGCGTCATCGATGTCGGCGCTGGAGAATCTGCAGGCTCTCGATGTCCAGCGGCATGCCCATGAGCCGTTGCTGGGCCGCATCTGGGCGCTTCGACAGAACCTTACGGCCTATGACGCCACGTACGTCGCCCTTGCCGAGGCGCTCGAGGCCACTCTTCTTACCTGCGACGCGAAACTTTCCCGAGCGCCCGGCGTGTCAGCGCGGGCTGAACTGGTTTCCTAGCGCGCCGATTGCCGCTTCGCCACTTTCTCGCGCTCCGTTGCCACGCGCTCGACGATCGCCGCTGACCGCGCACGTACGGCCCGCCTGCCGTTCCGCGTTCGATCCACGCCAGGTTCATGGCCTCGTAGACTGGCACCCAGTTCTCGCCTTGTCGGAGTGCATTGCGGGGTTCGGGACGTAGCAGCCGTGCGCTGCGCGTGCCCACAGCCGGCGTGCCGGACGTTCCGTGCTCTCGACTTCGCCGCGAACCTTCTCGGACGCCGGTCGCAGGCGACCAAGCGAGAGGCCCCTGTAGACGAGGACGCGCATGACCGGTGCGTGGCGCCATGCCACGGGCGGGCGCGCAGCGCGATGACACCCTGTGGGATCCCATTCGTACCATGCACCTTTTCCCAGACCCCAAGAAACTCCCGATCCGCGCCTCGAGTTCCGCCGTGCCAGTCCCCGACCTTGCCGCCGGGCGGTTGACATCGCGTAGCGCGCCGTGCTACGCGATGTCCATGACTCAGGCGATCACCCAGCGAGAACTTCGCAATGACAGCGGCGCGATCATGCGCCGCCTCGACCAGGGCGAGACGTTCATTGTTACCCGCAATGGCACGCCTGTGGGAGAACTCAGCCCGCTCCGGCGTCATCGCTTCGTTGCCGCGGACGCCGTGATCGCGATGTTCCGAAACGCCCCTGGCATCGATGCCGCGCGTTTCCGCGCCGATCTCGATGCCGTCGTCGCTCAGGGTACCGATCCTCGTGCCTGAGGCTCGTCGCGCTCGCGGAATTCTCGACACCTCGGTCGTCATCGATCTGGAGCGCCTCGATCCGGAACAACTGCCCATCGAGATCGCAATTAGTGCGATCACCATGGCCGAACTTGCCGCAGGCCCCCATGCCACAGCAGACCCCGAAGAGAGGTCGCGCCGTCAGGACAGGCTTCAGCGTGCGGAGGCGGCGTTCGATCCGCTGCCATTCGACTCTGAGGCATCACGCGCCTACGGGCGCGTCTATTCGGCCGTCGTCGCCGTAGGACGCAAGGCACGAGGCGCAAGAGCGGTCGATCTGCTGATTGCTGCAACGGCGTGTTCGACGGGACTGCCGCTCTATACCCGAAACCCTGAGGACTTCGAGGCATTGGGCGACCTCGTCGAAGTCATCAGCGTCTAATCCGCGCTCGGACGACTTGGTCCTGATTGATAAACCGCGAGTCCGGGCTTCGGAGAACTCGCCGGTCTTGAAGCGCACTGCCTGGCCGTTCCCTGTGAGTTGCCCGAAGCCAAACTGGCGTAGGCCGCCCATGCGCGTTACAATGGCGTTCGTACGTACGTAGTACGAGGTGCCCCATGATCAAGAAACTCTCCGCCGTCGGCAACAGCCTGGGCTTCATCATTGAGCGGCCCATTCTGGAGCTTCTCCGCATCACCAAGGACACGCCCCTCGACATCAGCACCGACGGCGAGGCTCTCATCATTCGGCCGGTGACGTCGTCCAAGGTGGACCGCGTCATTGCCGCTGCCGACGGGCTCATGGATGCGCACGACGAGACTTTCCGTAAGCTCGCGAAGTGACGGCTCCAGCAGCGCCCGGAATTGAGTTCCTCGAGGCGGAGCACGTCGTTGTGCTCCATCATCGACAGCTTGCTCGGTACGGCGGCGCGGACGGCTTGCGCGATCGTGGTCTCCTCGAATCCGCCGTTGCCCAAGCGCAGATGACGTTCGGCGGCGAGTTCGTTCACCAAGGACTGTTCGCGATGGCGGGTGCCTACCTTTTTCACATCGTGAACAACCACGCATTCGTCGATGGCAACAAGCGGACGGGGCTGCTCACGGCGATAACGTTCCTGCGGCTGAACGGAATTCCGATCCAGCACGATTCCGAAGCCCTCTACGAACTGACCATTGGCGTCGCCGAACACCGCATCGACAAACCGGCTGTCGCCGTGGAATTGGAGCGGATCGCCAACGCAACCCAGAAGCGCTGACCGGGCAGCCAGTACTCGGTTGGTCGACACGTTGCTTCGATGGTATCGGCGGCTGGTGGCGCAGAAGTGCGACAGCAGCCGAGTTCGTGGCGTGGGGCGGCCAAGGTCTGCCGCCGAAATCGAGCAGCTCATCTTGACGATGGCACGGACGAACTGGGGGTACACTCGAATCCGCGGCGCGCTGTACAACCTGGGACACGAGATCGCGCGAAGCACGATCAAGCGGATCCTTCTGAAGAACGGGATCGATCCCGCTCCCGAGCGCGACAAGAAGACGTCCTGGGAGACGTTTCTCAAGGCCCATTGGGGCGCTGTTGAATGACTCCAGCTTCGGGTTGCGGCGTGCAACGGCCACCTGTTGAACAGTCTCCAGAATCTCTCCCAAAGAGCGCGTCCAGAGAGCGGAAGTGGCCAGAAAAAGCGCCGCCGTGGTCCATCTCGGGGGCTCCGTGTTCAACAGATGGGCGCCGCGACCGGGTCGCCCGCATCGCCCCCCCCCCCCCCCCCCCCCCCCCCCGCCCCTCGCACAGCCGCCCGCACGCCCGCCCCCATCAAGGTCGCCCCCGCGCCCGCAAGGCCCCCTTCC
>Ga0172370_10003371_pt1 | contig 22138 bp, 16 predicted proteins | sample LakKiv5m_FD_114538 | JGI IMG/M metagenome (GOLD analysis project Ga0172370, IMG submission 114538) | Freshwater microbial communities from Kabuno Bay, South-Kivu, Congo - kab_022012_11.5m | ecosystem: Environmental > Aquatic > Freshwater > Lake | place: Democratic Republic of the Congo...
CTATATCGCTCTCGGCGTTGAAGAGTGGCGGAAGGTATACGCCGAGCATGAAAAGCTTGGCAAAAAGGCAATTCTCTTCATTATGACCGACGACACCCGGAACTGCGACGATGTCGGACAGTACCTCGAGGCCACCTATCCGGAATTCAAAGACGCGGTGCTCGTCATTCACACCAAGAACAACGGTGATATCTCGGAATCGGACACAGGGAAGAGCAAAGAAGAGCTCGAGAGACTTAGAAGAGACGCCAATCAAATCGATAGCTGGGACAGCCCTTATAAAGCGATTGTGTCCGTACTCGTGCTCAAAGAGGGCTGGGACGTGAGAAATGTGACCACGATTGTTGGTCTGCGAGCATATGTCGCGAAGAGCAACATACTTCCAGAACAGACGCTCGGCCGCGGTCTCAGAAGAATGTACCTTGGTGAGGATACCACCGAATTTGTGAGTGTTGTCGGAACACCTGCTTTTATGGATTTTGTCGAATCGATACAGAGCGAAGGAGTACAACTCGACTATCGACCGATGGGAACAGGCACAGATCCAAAGGCGCCGATCATCATTGAAGTCGATCAGGAAAATCGTAAAAAGGACTTAAATACACTCGATATTCAAATTCCACTACTGAGTTCACGGATTTATAGAGAATATAAGAATCTCGATGCACTGAACCCTTTGACCTTTATAAATAAAAAGCTTGTGTATCGCCATTTTACCGATAACGAAAAACGTAAGATAGTTTTCAGGGATATCGCGAACGGCGAAATTAACCATACTACTATTCTTGACTCAGCGGCTGTCACCGACTACCGGAGTGTCGTCGGATATTTCGCGCAGATAATTATGAAAGAGCTTCACTTGGTGAGCGGTTATGACATTCTGTATGGAAAGATTAAGGAGTTTATAGCTTCATCGTTATTCGATTCCCCTGTGCGGCTGGAAGACTCTGACACTTTGAGGAATCTCTCTGAACTCGAATCGACTAAAATGATAATCGAAACCTTTGTCAGGGAAATAAACCAGCTTACAGTCCAGGACAGGGGCGGCGCGGAGATTCGCGACTTTTTAAGACTGAGCGATACGCGTCCTTTTGTGGTCAAGGAACAGTCTTTCTATCTACCACAGAAAAGCATCTTTAATAAGATAATCGGCGATAGCCGGCTTGAGCTTACATTCGCTTCGTTTTTAGACAGCTGTTCCGATGTGGTCGGATACGCAAAGAACTATTTCGCTGTGCACTTCAATCTCGATTATGTCGATTCGAAAGGTAACATCTCGAATTATTACCCGGATTTCATTGTTAAGCTGTCTGATGGCGAAGTGGTCATTGTCGAAACCAAGGGGCTCGAAGATCCCGATGTCCCTCTCAAAATGGCGCGGCTTGCCCAGTGGTGCCGGGATATCAACACGACGCAGAAGATGACCAGTTTCGATTATATCTTCGTCGACGAAGAAGATTTCAAGACCTACAAACCGGACTCTTTTGCGCGGTTGCTGAAACTTTTTATAAAATATAAATGACGGACGTATTTATTTGCGCTGTTCACGAAAAGCGCCATGTTCATGTTTACGTGAACGACGGGGATTTATGAATGGTTAAATACACCAATTTAGTTGATACCGAAGATTCGGATTATATTTTGGATACTGGCTTAGTGCCGCAGAACAATCCTGCTTCAAAATTGGCTCGCGGATAATTTTGAATAGCACGAATAGACCGCCCGACTTATTCCAATAGAATGTATTGGATTTCATACAGATCACGCTAGCCCCTGGCGATTTCGTGGTGCGGCGATCCTTTTTCTGTCCGTTGAAACACGCAAAAATACTGAAATTATTGACAAATTTCATTAAATACCATAGTTTCAACGAACAATGGAACAGGCAAATAAACTGAAATTGCGCGACCTCGAGAACAAGATTCTTTTCGCTTTGAAAGAACTGTGTTCGTCCGTACCCTTCCTCTCTCTGCGGTCCTGGCGTCAGGAAAAGACTTCGGGCGGGTACCGGCCGGACCTCGTGCTTGGCATGAATGTCAGCGACCGGCATTGGGAGTGGATCGTGGGCTGCAGGCTGAACGGCCAGCCTAGGGAAGTCCGAAGCGCTATTTCTTTAATGAAAAACACGCTCGCTGAGCCAGGCAAGACAAACAGGTATGCCCTGTTCGCCGCTCCCTTTCTTTCCGAGGAATCCCGGAGGCTCTGTACCGAGGCGGGGCTAGGATATGTGGACCTCGCCGGAAATGTACGCGTGAGCTTTGACCAGGTCTTCATCGATATAAAGTCGGAGAATAATCCTTTCAAGGAAAAACGGGGACTGCGTTCTCTCTTCGCCACGAAGGCGAGCAGGGTTGTGCGCGTGCTTTTAACGCCGCCGCTTCGTTCATGGAGGGTGGAAAATCTGCGGCTCGCGTCGGGAGTGAGCCTGGGCCAGGTGAGCAATGTCCGCAAGCTCCTCCTGGATCGCGAATGGGCTGAGGTTTCGAGGGAAGGCATAAAAATCAAAAAACCTGAAGCGCTGCTGAGGGCTTGGGGCGAAACCTATGAAGGAAACCGCCGCTCGGAAGAAAACTTCTCTACAATGTTGCGCGGCGAAGAGTTCGACTCGTCGTTCCTGAAGGCCATGGCCGAGTCATCCGGCGGGGCTCACGTAGTGCTGGCTTCCTTCTCGGCGGCTCGATGGTACGTTCCCAATGTCCGACAGGGGACTCTCTATGTGTACGCGGATGCGGAAGGGAAAGAGATCTTGAAGCGGAATCTCGATCTGCGGCCGGCGGGAGCTGGCGGGAATGTCGTCGTTCTTGAGCCACGGGAAGACGACGTGTTTACCGGCAGCGTGGAAGCGGTACCGGGCGTCTGGTGCGCGGGACTGGTCGAGACCTGGCTCGATCTAAGCGTCGCCGGCGAGCGTGGTGTCGAAGCCGCTGAGCTTCTGCTCCAGCAGAAGCTGGTGCCGGCGTGGAAGAAATCCAAGTAAGGATTCGCGCTAAAAATGACGACTTTGCGGATTTGCGGAGGAGCATCGATTTTTCCAAATTCCGCAGCATAATTGCGGATTCTCAGATTATTATACGAATAGACGCGAAATGAGGAATAAATCATGAAGCTGACCATTCTTTCGGACAACAACACGCTCATCGACTGGTACTTTCTGAGTGAGCCGGGCTTTTCGGCCTTCGTCGAGGATGGGGACACGAGGATTCTCTTCGATACGGGGTACTCGGGTATCTTTGTCGAGAATGCGCAGAAGATGCGTCTCGCGCTGGACCGCGTGAATTATGTGGCGATTTCGCACGGTCACCTGGACCACACCTGGGGCTTCGAGGCGCTCATCAAGCTCTACACCGAGATGGACATCGCCGGCATGCCGCACCAGCGTCCCGCGGTGATCGCGCATCCCAAAACCTTCGTGAGCATCGGCGACAAGGATCTCAGCGAGATAGGCTCTCTGCTGTCCGAAAGCAAGCTCAGGCGCCACTTCGATCTCAGACTCAGCGAGGAACCGCAGTGGCTCACCGACAGGATCGTCTATCTCGGCCAAATTCCGAGGACCAGCGATTTCGAGGGCAAGGCAACCTTCGGCCGCAAAGAGGGCGATTCCAAGGACGACGCGGTGGTCGAGGATTCAGCGCTCGCGTTCAAGGGGAAGGATGGCCTCGTCATTCTGACCGGGTGCTCGCACGCGGGCATCTGCAACATCGTCGAGTACGCGAAGCGCGTGACGGGCGTCGAGCGGGTCTTCGACATCGTGGGCGGTTTCCACCTGCAGAAGCCGTCGGCCGACCAGATGCGGGGCACGCTCGACTACTTCAGCCACCTCGACCTCGCGCGGATGCACCCCTGCCACTGCACGGATCTCAAGTCGAAAATCGCGCTGGCGAGCGTCGCGAATGTCGAGGAAGCGGGCGTTGGGCTCGCGCTGGAGTTCGAGTAATCAGCGTACGCGCGCGTGCCGGGCCGCGCGGTCTTCTGCTTGAATCGCGCATACAATTCGGCGAAATTTTTTAATTCGAAACAGCTCATGACTTTTTTGTAATTCGATTTTTAACGCACTATACTGGAGTGTAGCCAGGGAGGCGTCGAAATGAAAAAGTTGGGCATCGCGTTCGCGCTCTGCGTGGCGGCGTTTGTGGCGATCGCGCCGTTGTATGCGGTGGAGACCGAGAACGGCATCTCGCTCGAGATTGGCCGGGTGTTCCATGGCGCGAGAACGGGCGCGAGGTTCTATGGCTATTGGGGCGGTGTCATCACGCTGCCGTCGAAGAAGGGCGGCATTCTCGCGTTCAATCTCTGGAACGATGTTCCCATCAGCGGCACCTCGGTGCTCAATTTTTTCAACACTGAAATCGCGGGGCAGAAAATCTCGATAGAGAGTTACGCGACGCGAAACCAGATTGTCGAGCCCTACGCCGAGGATCAGGGTTGGGGCGCGGGCGGGGTCCAGCGCGTGCGGCTCGCGGTTCCCGCCGGTATCGACAGAATCGAGTACAACAATCAGGGCAGCGACACGGGCATCGAAATCTCGGAGCTTAAATTTTTCGAGGGGCTCGCGCTGCCGTCAGGCAGTTACGCGATCGATGTGATGAGGAGCCCAGGAGATCCGGTCATCGAAGTGGGACGCGTATTCAGCGGAAAAAGCACCGATAGAAAATTCTACGGATATCAGGGCGGCGCAATCCATCTGCCCAACACGCAGGGCGGGTTTCTCAGTTTCAGATTCTGGAACGACCAGCCGAAGGGGCAAGCGTGGACGCTCAACAAGCTCAATCTCACCATCGGATCGAGAAAAGAGGTGCTCCAGCAGTACACGACCTCCATGGATCTTGAGGAGTCCTACCGAGAGGACGAGGGCTGGGGTCCCGCGGGTGGAGGCGATGTTACGATACAGCTTCCGGCCGGAGTCCGAAGGGTTCAGTTTGACAGCGCGGGCTCCATGACCGGAATTGAGCTGTCCGACGTTCAGTTCAGTACGGGGATGCCGGTGATGATCTCCTTTAAGCCGAAGGTTCGCACCTCGGACCGCGTGCTCGTGGATCTTGGCAGGATTTTTACGGGCAAGAGCACCGGCAGGCGCTACTACGGCTATTCTTCGGGCACGATCATCCTTCCCGACAACAAGGGCGGAACGCTGTATTTTACGCTCTGGAACGATCATCCCGGCGATTCGCCGCTCATCACCAATACGCTCATCCTGAAGGCGGGAGACCGCAGCCAGAACTATATCAACGCCGCGACCAACAAGGAAAAGCCTGAGGTGTACAACGAGGATCAGGGCTGGGGCCCGAGCGGCGGCCGCAATTTTACCTTCAGCGTGCCTGCCGGCACAGGCCTGATCGAGGTGCGCGAGGGCCAGAGCGATACGGGCATCGAACTGAGCGACCTGCGCTTCGTCGGGAATCAATGAATATGAATATATTCATCATTTCTTTGCATAATATGGAGCTATAAACGATAATGAAAGGTGTCCACACACCTGGTTGTGGTGTGGAGGAGGCTGCATGAGAAAAGTTATCGTCGCGCTGATGTTCTGTGCGCTAGCGTTGGCGGCGGCGGGGGCTATGCCAGCGCCGATCGCTTATTATTCGTTCAATCCTGCGGGAGCGGGAATCGTAGATGCGGTATCCGGCGACTCGTCGGTCGTGCCGCCATCGGCTGCGCTGCGACCCGATGGCGTCTCGGGCTCCTGTCTTGAATTGAGGCACCAAGACGATTCGGTTGTGTCGCTGGGGAGGAAATTCGGTTTTACGGGAGACTTTAGCCTGTCGTTCTGGTTGCGAACCGCGCCTGGGTACAGCGAGGAGGGCGCGATCGTGCTGAGCAGGCACCAGGCTGGTTCCTACAATGGTTACTTCGTGCAGCTCAACACCGCATGGGGCTACGGCGCGCCCAACAAGCTCACATTCTATTACTCCAACGCTTCAGTCATCTCGAAGTCAAATGTGAACGATGGAAATTGGCACCACATCGGAATCGCGTATCGCAAGGATTCAGGCGCTGAACTCTACATGGACGGAAGGCTCGAGGCAAAAGGTCCCTCCAACCCAATTCTCGTACCCAATGTCGATTTCGTGCTGGGGAGTGTCACCTGGGATAAGCCGCGCGGTACCTTCGCGGGCCGCGTCGATGAGCTCGCGCTCTTCGATCAAGCCCTGGGTGCCCAGGACTTTGCGGCGCTCAGCGCAGATCCGGGGCTCCTCTTTAAACAGTTGGCGAAGGGTGGCACACCGCTGGATTTCTTCGGTGGCTCAACAGCATCCGGGTCCAGCGCAAGTTCGGCTTCTGGATCCATTAGGATCGTGCTCAAGGATGGAAGGATGCTCACTATTCCTCTCGCGGAGATTGAGCGAATCGAGTTCGGGAAATAGTCAACCATTTCTCAGCGAAAGAACGACCTATCCATTCACCACGAGGTCGCAGATCGCGGCTGCGTACACTTTGGCCGCGTTGATCACATCCTCGATGTCGACATCCTCGTTGTAGGCGTGGATTCCCTCGGTGTTCGAGGGGCCGTACTGGAGCGTCGGCACGCCCTTGATGCGGTAGTAGCGCGCATCGCTCGACGCCCACTGGTAGGCGGGGGTCACGGTATGGCGCCAGACTTGTTCGGCGTTCCGCACGATCGTCCGAACGAGGGGATCGGCGACTTCGGTGTAGTTCGCCTCGCTCGTTTCGAAGCGGTAGCGGATTTTGCTCAGGCCCTGGCGGCGCACAATCTCTTCGAAGCGCGCGATGACGCTGTCCGAGGGCAGGCCGATGGGGATTCTGACGTCGATGTCCGCCTCGCAGAGATCGGGCACCATGTTGATCTTGGTGCCGCCCTTGATGATGCCGGGGTTGACGGTGACATGGTCGATGGCGTCGCCGACATTCGGCCGGTTGAGCTTCTCCTGGGCGATGCGCTTGGAGTCGAGGAGCGTCTGCGCTTGGGATGGACCGTACACCCCCCGCATGGTGCGGAGTTCTCCGAGGTGGCCGAGGAGTTCGGCCATTTTCATGATGGCGTTTTCTCCCACATAGTTGCCGATGCTGCCGTGGGCGGCCTTTCCTTCGGCGGCCACGTGGATGCGGACCTGGCCCTTCTGGCCGACCTCGCAGGTATCGCTGCCGGTCGGTTCGGCGACGATGCAGGCGAAGGCGCCGTCCGCGTAGCCGTTTTCGACGAGCCACTTCGTGCCGTTCGCGCCGCCCGTCTCCTCGTCGGGGACGATGTGGATTTCGAGGCGCTTTTTCAGGGGCAAGCCGAGTTGAGCCACGAGGCTCATCACGAAGAGGGCGGCGCCGAGGCCGCACTTCATGTCGGAGGTGCCCCGGCCCCGGATGGTGGTCGAGGTAATTTCGCCGCCATAGGGGTCGAAGTCCCAGCGCGCGCGGTCGCCGGCGGGAACCACATCGCAGTGGCCGTTGAAGACGAGGGCAGGTCCTTCGCCAATGCCCGCGACGATGCTGGGGAATGCGGGCGACGGCCCTACCGTGCGGTATTCGATGCCGCTCCTCCGTAGAAACGCCGATATGAACGCGACAATTTCATCGACATTTCCAGGTGGATTTTCGCTGGGAATTCGTATGAGATCGGCGCAGAATCCGACAAGTTCATCCTTCCGGGCGTCGATGGCGCTCCAGAGCGCGCTCTTTATCGCGGATACGTCCATGGTTGTTCTCCTTTCGACGTGGATGCGCGGCAACCGCCACATTGCCGTGGCGCGCGGGCAAGCCGCCGCCTAGCTTCAAGTACCCTCTTATAAGCTCAGTTCCTTCACCAGCCAGCATGCCGCCTGCCTCCCCGGTTCCAGCGTCTCGAGCGGCGGCGTCTCTTTGAAGCATTTTTCGATGCAGTACTCGCAGCGCGGCGCAAATCTGCAGCCCGGCTTGGGCTCGATGGGCGAGCCGATCTCGCCGCGCAGAATTGTTCCAGCTTCGGCGGTTTGCGAGTCGATATTGGGAATCGCCGAGATGAGGGCGTGGCTGTAAGGGTGGTACTGCCGGGCGAAGAGCGCTTTCGCGGGCGACCGCTCAATGATCTGTCCGAGATACATCACGGCGATGTCATCCGAGATGTGCTTCACCACCGCCATGTCGTGGGTGACGAACATATAGGTCAGCCCGAGCCTGTCCTGAAGATCCTGCATGAGATTGAGGATCTGCGCCTGCACTGACACGTCGAGCGAAGACACTGGCTCATCGCACACGATGAATTTCGGTTCGAGCGCGAGCGCCCTGGCGATGCCGATGCGCTGTCTCCTCCCGCCGTCGAGCTCGTGAGGATACGCGGCGTAGAGCCTGTCCTCAAGTTCGACCATCTCCATCAGCGTGTGGACGCGCTTCAGAAGCTCCTTCTTGCCCGCGACTCTCCCGTGGATAATGAGGGGTTCCCCGATGATGGATGCGACGGTCATTCTTGGGTCGAGCGAGGAGTATGGATCTTGGAAGATTATCTGCATTTTCTCGCGCATCACCCTGAGCCGGCTTTTATCGAGCTTGATGATATCGTTTCCGTCGAAGATTACCGAGCCGCCCGTGGGTTCAATCAGGCGCAAGATAGCGCGGCCGGTGGTCGTCTTGCCGCAGCCGGACTCTCCGACGACACCCAGCGTTCCACCCTCCTGGATATCGAAGCTCACGTCGTCGACCGCGTGGAGGTTGCCGCGAGGCGTGTGGAAGTATTTTTTAAGATGCTGTACTTGCAGAATCGGCGTGGCGGCGGATTGTTCACGCATGGTTTCCCCCTGTCCCCATTGTGTTGGGAATGACGCCCTCGTGCATGAGGCACATGACGCTCCTGCCGGAGCCTTCGGTGATGTGCGGAGCTTTGGTGGCGCAGGCGGCCGCGGCGTAGGGACAGCGAGGCCTGAATATGCAGCCACGAGGCAACACCGAGGGGTCAGGCATCATGCCTCGGATCGGGGAGAGGCGCTCCTTGTCGATCTCAATTCGAGGGATGGAGTTGAGGAGGCCTTCGGTGTAAGGGTGGAGCGGGCGCGAGAACACTTCGCGCAGCGGACCGTACTCGACGATCCGGCCAGCGTACATGATCGCTACATTTTCGCAGACTTGCGCCACAACGCCCAGGTTGTGGCTTATGAGAATGAGGCTCGTGTCGAGCTTCGCCTTGAGGTCGCGGATCATGCGCAGAACCTGGGCCTGGATCGTCACGTCGAGGGCGGTGGTGGGTTCATCCGCGATGAGGAGCTTGGGGTTGCAGGCGAGGGCGATCGCGATAATGACGCGCTGTTTCATGCCGCCCGAGAACTGGTGGGGATACTCGTGCATGCGCTCCCGAGGAATTCCGACCATCTCGAGCATATCGCCCGCTTTGGCGAGCGCCGCGTGCGTATCGGCGGTGCCGTGGATTTCGAGCACTTCGGCGATCTGGTCGCCAACGGTGAGTATCGGGTTGAGCGAGGTCATGGGATCCTGAAAGATCATCGAGATTTCGTTGCCCCGGATTGTGCGCATCTCGTCTTCGGGAAGGCGGGTTAGATCCTTATTCTCGAAGAGGATCGAGCCCTGCGCGATTTTTCCCGTGAGTTTTGGCAGGAGGCCCATAATCGAGTATGCGGTCGTCGTTTTGCCAGCGCCGGATTCTCCGACGAGGCCTAGGCTTCCGCCCTTCTTGAGATTCAAATTGATGCCGTTCACCGCGTGGATAACGCTCTCGTCAGTGTGATACTCCGTGGTGAGGTTCTGTATTGAAAGCAATAGTTCGTCCATGGTTGCACCTCAGCGCTTGAGTTTTGGATCGAGTGCGTCCCGCAGGCCGTCGCCGATCAGGTTGTAGGCGAGAATGACCGTCATTATCGCCAGTCCAGGGAAGAGGAGCGTGTGCGGCGCATAGCTGATGTAGGAGCGCGCGTCGGAGAGCATGTTGCCCCACTCGGGCGAGGGCGGCTGAATGCCCAATCCGAGGAAGGACAGCGAGGTCGCGGAGAGAATCGACTGCGCGATTCCGAGCGTGGCCTGCACGATGATGGGCGCCATGCAATTTGGCATGATGTGCCGAACGATGATGCGGAAGTCGCGCGCTCCGAGTGCCCTAGCCGCCTCGATGAACTCCTGGTTCTTGATGGTCAGCACCGAAGCGCGCATGAGGCGCACGAAGGCCGGTATGGAGGTTATGCCGATCGCCAGAAGGAGGTTCTGGAAGCTGGGGCCGAGGGCGGCGACAATCGCGAGCGCGAAGAGGATGTTCGGAATCGCGAGAAGGATGTCGGTGCCGCGCATGATGATCGACTCGATCTTGCCGCCGTAGTAGCCGGCGATCGCGCCGAGCGCCGAACCGACAATGCCCGCGAAGGCGATGGTGGTGAAGCCTATGACCATCGAGACACGCGCGCCATGGATGATTCTGCCTAGAATATCGCGCCCGAAGTTGTCGGCGCCGAGGATGTAGAGGTGCGGAGCGGTATTCCCATTGTTGAGGTCGATCTCGGCGGTGGTGAGCGGCGGGGCGAACGCGTTCGAGATCTGGTTTTCCGTGATGAAGTCGTACGAGAAGAAAAGATCCGCGAAGATCGCCATAAGGATATAGATCACTACGATAATGAGGCCGGCGACGGCAAGTTTGTTCTTTTTGAAACGCCTCCAGAATTCCTGGAATGCGGTTTTCTGCTTTTTCGAAGTTCGGGCGCCGGGACGCCGAGCGCGAAGTGCTTGCGATTTCTTTTCCATATCACTTGCCCTTCGCCAACGCGCCATTGGCCCGAGATTTTGACATGCTCTCGTACTGCGCCTTGATCCGTGGATCGATGAAGGCGTACACGATGTCCACAAGTAGATTCACGAGCGCGAACACAATGGCGACGAACACCACCGACGCGAGTATCTGGGGTGTGTCCTTCCGCTGGATCGCGTCCACCATGATGGTGCCGATGCCTGGATAGGAAAACACGGTTTCGGTGAGCACCGCGCCCACGAGGAGCTGCCCCACCTGGAGGCCGATCACCGTGACGACAGGGATGAGCGCGTTGTTCAGCGCGTGCTTGCGGATTACCTTCTTTTCATCGAGGCCCTTGGCACGGGCGGTGCGGATGTAGTCCTGGCGGATCACTTCCAGCATCGACGAGCGCGTCATGCGCGCCTGAACCGCGGTGTTCATAGTCGCCAAGGTAATCACCGGCAGCACGAGCGATTTCAGGTTCGACGGATTCGCCAGCGAAGGAAAAATCCTGAGTTTGACCGAAAATATCCATATAAGAATCATGCCGAGCCAGAAGGCGGGCATGGAGAGTCCCAAGAGCGACAGTATCGACACAACCATATCGGAAACCGAATACTGGTGAGTCGCCGAAATGATGCCTGCGGGTATCGAGAGGATCACCGAGAGTATCAGGGCCAGAATGGCCAAGAGCGCGGTATTGGGGAAACGTTCGAGAATGGTCTTGAATACGGGCCTGTTCGACACATAGGAGCGGCCCAGATCGAGGGCAAGGAGGCCCTTGTAGCTGAACGAGGCGTCTTCGCTCGGGCTCTTGAACCCGAAGAGAAAGTGGACGTACTGCAGAAGGAAAGGCTCGTCGAGCCCCATGAGGTGACGCATGTGGCTGATATCCGCGTCGGTCGCGTCCTGGGGAAGGATCATGCGCGCTGGATCTCCCGGCGAGATGTAGGTCAGCGAAAACACGATGAACGTGACACCGACGAGCACGGGCACGATCATCAAGAGACGTCGAAAAATGTACCTGGTCATACGCAATCCTCTTGAGCGGACAAACACGTGCGGCGGATCTTCATCCGCCGCACGATCGAACTCTAGACATAGTTACGAATGAAATCTCTATTTTTTCACGACATTGTCGAGCATGAATGATCCGGAGGGCGAGAGGAAAACTCCCGAGATATTCTGCTGAGAAGCCGAGATGCCCATGATCGCGACGAGAGGAACGCGGGGCAGGGCTTGGAGGATTTCCTTCTGAGCATTCTGGTATGCGACATTGCGCTCGGGGCCGTTCGGCAGGGAGTTGCCCTTGTCGATCCACTCCTGGGCTGCCTTGGTGTAGAACTTGGTGTCGTGGAGCAGCGAGGTGTTGAAGCCATCGAAGGCCACGAAGATGTAGTATGAATCGTCGGTCTGCGTCCAGTTCACGAGGAGATCCCACACCTCGGGGTCGCTCTTCGATCTGCGGGTCGCGAGCTCGGACAGGGCAACCTGCTCGATGCTGATGAGGTCGACGCCGAGCGTGCGCTTCACCTGATCCTTCACCACCAGCGCTTCTTTCACGTACACGCTGCCGGAGAGGGCGGTGCACTTGAGGATGCCTGGTTTTTTGAGGGATTCGGGCAGCTGGGCGAACAGTTCTTTCGCCTTTGCGGGGTTGTAGTAGCCAGTCTTCAGATTGCCCTCTTCAATGCGGGTGCCCTTGGGATCGTCGATGTGGCCGAAGGGCAGGCTCTCGACGTACTGCAGCGTAACCTTGCCGCGCCTGTCCATGATGTCCGGCGAATTGACGATATCCGAAGGATTGATCGAGTAGAGGATGGCCATTCTGAGCATGGTCGATGGAGATGAGAGATCGTAGACGCCATCGAGGTCGGGCGTGCCGTCGGCGTTGACCTGTCCCACGCGCGGAGACTTCATGTTGAAAGCGAGGTAGTGGTAGCCGAAGTAGCCGTTGGTGAGGAGGATCTTGCCGCCGTTCATCTCGATTTCTCTCGCATCGAGCGGGGCCACGTTCATGATCAGGTCGACTTCCTTGTTCAGGAAGGCTGACTTGAGCGCCGAGGGGTCGCGGATGGTCTTGAAGATGATCTTGTCGACGTTGGTCTGGATGCCAGAATCGTGGTAATCCTTGTTCCTGACGAGGGTTACGCTGTCGCCCTGCTTCCACGAGTCGAACTTGAAGGGGCCCGAGCCGATCGCCCATGTGATGCCGTAATCTTTTATCGTGCCATCCTGCTGCGCTTTCTCAAGCGTCGCCTTGCTGACGATCGAGGCGCCGAGCCAGGTGAGCTGGTTGAGCTGCGAACCGAAGGCGGCGGGTCTGTAGTACTTGGTGCGTTCATCGAAAGACTTGAGTTCGCTGTCGGTCATGTTGGCGGGCGCTTTCGTCTTGTCGAAAAATCCGGTTCTGAACTGGAAAGTATAATTATCGATTTTCTTCACGTCGTACATCATGGCGAAGATCGATTTCATCTGCGACTTGTCGTTGAAGGCGCCTCGCTGGAACGAGTAGATGACGTCATCGGCGGTGAGCGGCTGGCCATTGTGGAACTTGACGCCACTCTTGATCTTGATTGTGTATTTCGTGCCGTTCTCTTCGATTTTCGGCAGATCGACGGCGAGCCCCGGCACGACTTTCCCGTCGCTCGACAGATCGTAGAGTCTGTCGTAGATGAGAAGGTTTACGTTGTGGGTCGGTGTATCAGAGTACATCGGCGGATCCAGGATGATGGGATCCGTCGCCTGGCCGACCACCAGTGTTGTCTGTGCCGCAAGCGCCGCGATCGAGACAGCGAAAATCAAAATCGCGACTCCGAATTTCTTCAGGGACATATCATTACCTCCTTAAGCCGGAAATTCCCCTTAATCTTACACGTCTTTTTTGGTCAGGTTTTTAAAGAAATAATTAAGATACTCTAAAGTTTGAATAAAAATGTCGAAGCAGGCCTTGCTCTCGCAATATTTATGCAGAATCAATAGGAGATATCACACTGTCCGTTCAGGGAACCTGATGATGAACTGGCAACCGGCGCCCGCTCGGCTTTCGAGCTCGAGCGCAAAGCCATACTCTTCCGAGAAGCGCTTGATGATCGTGAGGCCTATGCCCGCGCCATCGCCGCGCCGCTCCTCATCTTCGGGGCGCAGCGTTCGGTCAAAAGCGAGGGAGGGTTCAGCGATGCCCTTCCCGAAGTCCCTGACCACGAGTTCGTCCTTGGTGAGTCGAATTTCGATGCGGCCGCCTTCGTCGCCGTGTTTTACCGCGTTGTCGATGAGGATGTTTTCGATGCGCTCGAGGTCCATCGACTCAATGGGAAAGCGAACGCCGCGATCGATAAAGGCGTCAAAATGAATGTTGGTGTGGAGTTCCCGATAGTACGCGATATTCCTGGAGGTGATCTCCGAGGCATCCGCGAATTCGACGCGGCGCCGCTTCTCGATCAAGAATGCGGCCTTCAGCGAACTCGTCATTTCTCTCAGTCTGAAGAGCTGAACCTTCGACACTTCAAGGTACTCATCGATGATCTTCTCATTTTTCCCATGCCGCTCAATGAGCTGGCGGTAGCCTTCCAAGATCTGCACCGGTGTCACGATATCGTGGGTCATATCGTCCACGAAGGTCTTGAGCCGGGTGTACGCGCCTTCGATCTCTTCGAGCATCGAGTTGAAGGTTTGCACAAGCTGGCTGATCTCATCCTTTCGTTTGGGTACGGGGATGCGCTCGCGGAGGTTGTGCGACGTGATCTTTGCCACGCTCGCGGCGAGCGAAGATATAGGCCCCACCACCGTATTGATGAACAGAATTCCGAACACCGCGAATATCACCGCGTACAGCGCGACAGAGGCGAGGATAATCTGCCGGAAGGGCATGATGTAGCTCGCGACCTCGGCATCGAGATCGAGGTAGAGCACAAAATTGTAGTCGCCTTTTTTCGCCTCGATGATTTTCACATTGGGAGAATTCTGGTCTACCCTCGAGGTCCCGTATTGAAAAACGAGGAAGGAACCCTTTCGGATAGAGATGCTCTCGTGCGCGAAGTTGACGTAGGAGTAGATATCGACGTCGTTCGCGATATTGCTGAAACCCTGTACGATAATGGAGAGGCGCGTGTTCGCCCGTTCGATGATGAGTTCCTCGATGCTGCCCTTTGCCGAATAGTAGGAAAGCACAAAAGAGATGATGCTCAGGAGCCCGATCACCGCGGCAAGAATCGCAAGAAATCGCTTCTTCATGGTTCATTCAATCCTGTGGTAGAGGGTGCGCGGCGGTGCCGGAGAACCTCGGCGCGGCGCTCAGGTGGCGGTCGGCGATCCGCTCCGTTCCGACTGTTCGATCATGTAGCCGAAACCGCGCACGTTTTCGATTCTGAGCATCTTGAGCTTGTCGCGGATCGCCTTGATGTGCACCGCGATGGCGCCCTCTTCGATGTGAACGTCCTTTCCCCACACGGCTTCGTGGATCTCTTCCTTGGTGACAACCTTTCCGCGGTTCGCGAGCAGCAGCATGAGAATTTCGAACTCTTTCTTGGTGATGTGGAGGCGTTGTCCGCTGTCATACACCGCCTTGGTAGCGGGGTCGATCACGAGGGTGTCGATGATGGTGCGCGCAAGGGCGGCGTTTTGGGTGGAACTGCGGCGCATCACGGCGCGGATTCTCGCCAGGAGCTGCTCGATATCAAAGGGCTTCACGATGAAGTCGTCGGCTCCCTCGGTAAGGCCTCGGACCTCGAACGAGACTTCCTGTCGCGCGGTGATCATGATGATGGGAGTTTGAACACCTTGGCAGCGCAGAACCCTGCACACCTCAATCCCTTCGATATCGGGGAGTATCCAGTCGAGAATGATGAGGTCGAATTTGGTATCGATCGCGCGGGCGAGGGCGGATTTGCCATCGTGGCAAACTTCGACATGCATATTCTGCAGAAGGAGTTCGACTTCAATCATCCTTGCGAGAGAGTGCTCGTCTTCCACCACAAGGATATTCATAGCCGCACACCTTCTCCTCAGTTTAGAATTGAGAAATACACTACTATTTTAGGAGGTTTTTCGTGCTGAAACAAGTAATCGATGTCTATGAATTGTTGGATGACGCCGCGATCTCGGGCGCCAAGATGGCCGAAGCGCTCCGGGCGCGGGGTCTCGATCTTGTGCGTGTTCATAAAATTGAGGGCGAGAGCGGCACCACTGATTTCATCCGGGTGCTCATCCCTGGATTGAGCGGCAAGCACGCGGGCGGCTCGAGCCCCACGCTTGGCATCATCGGGCGGCTCGGGGGAATCGGCGCGCGGCCTGAGCGGATCGGTCTCGTGTCGGACGCGGATGGCGCCATTGCTGCCCTCGCGTGCGCGTTCAAGCTCGCGGACATGTGGGCAAAGGGCGATCGAGTGGCCGGCGATGTCATCGTCGCCACGCACATCTGTCCGAACGCGCCCACGCAGCCGCACAGCCCCGTACCCTTCATGGGCTCGCCTGTCGACATGAAGGCCATGAACGCGTACGAAGTCGATCCCGACATGGACGCGATTCTCTCCATCGACACGACAAAGGGAAACCGGATCGTCAACCACCGAGGATTCGCCGTGTCGCCCACCGTCAAAGAGGGCTGGATCCTCCGCGTGAGCGAAGAGATCCTCGACATCGTCGAGTGGAGTACGGGAAATTCGCCGGTGATCCTCCCGATCTCGATGCAGGACATCACGCCCTACGGCAATGGCCTCTTCCATATCAACAGCATCATGCAGCCCTGCACCGCTACGAGCGCCCCGGTCATCGGCGTGGCGATCACCGCGGTGAGGCCTGTGCCAGGCTGCGGAACGGGAGCCAGCCGGGAGATTGATATCGAAGAAGCGGCGCGCTTCTGTCTGGAAGTGGCGAAATCCTTCACTGCCGGAGGCTGTTCTTTCTACTCAGCGCAGGAGTTTGAGCGGCTCAGCGCGCTCTATGGCTCGATGGGCGCGCTGCAGACCGGCGGAGCCTCGTCGTGAGCGGCATGCAGGGGGCGGTGAAGCTTGGCATCATCACGATCGGCCAGTCTCCGCGCGTCGATGTGCTGCCCGACTTCATCGCCGCCCTCGGATATGAACCGAAAATCGAGCAGCGCGGGCTGCTCGACGATCTGGCGGGGAAGGCGATCGCCTCGCTCGCGCCTGCTGGCGCGCTGGATGAAACCCTGGTGACGCGCCTCAGGGATGGCACTGAAGTGAAGCTCTCGGAGAAACGCGTCGTCGAAATGCTGCCGCAGGCAGTGGCCTACTTGGAGCGCACAGGCGTCGATCTCATCGCGCTCTTCTGCACCGGCGAATTTCCGCAGGTTTCGTCGCGCGTGCCGGTGCTGTACCCCTCGGCGATCGTCGGATCGGTCGTTGCCGCCATCTTCTCCTCTATGAAGGGGCGCGACCGGAGGCTCTGCGTGGTCTCTCCGGCGAAAGAGCAGCATGACATGCTCGCAAAGAAGTGGCACGGCGCTGGCTGCGCCCTCGCGTTTGAAACGCTGTCGCCCTACACGGGGGGACCCGCGGAAGTCGCGCAGTGCGCGGAACGCGTCGCAATGCTTCAGTGCGACATGATCGTGCTCGACTGCATCGGCTACACGGAGAAAATCCGCTCGGCGTTCGCCTCGGCGGCTGGCGTTCCCGTCATTCTTCCGCGCGCGCTCCTGGCGCGAGTGGCGGCGGAGATGCTGGCGCGATAGGAGGATGGAAAAGAAGAATTCTTATAGATAATAAGGTTATATTTTGAAAATTAAATGAAAATATATTCTATTTATATTGAAAAATATTATCCATTAAGATTATGATCAATTAGCACTATACTCTTATCCTTTCAATAAGACTTTTGGAGCAAGGGAAATATGATGCATAGGACTCATTCCTCAGACCAGAATTCTGTAAATGTCGAAATCTGCAATTTGGGATCCATTAGCCAGGAGAAGGCTTGTCCAAGTTGTGCGATCAGCGATTCTTATACGACAATAAACCAAGATGATATACAAAATGATAATGTATCTCAAGATTTTAATTCAAATCTAAGGGCCTTTTTCGATTTATCTGGGGATATGTTTTGGGTGCTAGATCTTCAAGGTAATATTATTGAGACAAATGCTCACCAGTATCTGGGATACCAAAAAGAAGAACTTCTTGGACATTCAGTATTGATAGTTCACCCTCCAGAGTTGCATCAACGTGCGATGGAAATTGTCATGGCAATGCTTGAAGGCAGAAAATCAGTTTGTCCTCTGCCCCTGATAAAAAAGGATGGGACACGAATTCCCGTAGAGACTCGTGCTACTCTAGGTGCATGGAACGGTCAGAAGGCGATTTTTGCCTCAAGCCGGGATATGTCAACCCTTATGCTCTCTGAGGAAAAATTTTCTAAAGCATTTCACGAGAGTCCTGCCCTTATGGCAATCTCTACAATTACAGAGGGGCAGTTTATTGATGTCAATACGAGTTTTCTTCAGACCTTAGGTTTTAATCGAGAAGAAGTAATTGGCAAGACCTCAAGAGATCTTCATCTTTATAATGATTATTCTATACGCGATACCGCAGCGCAAGACGCACTTAAAATCGGTGAAGAAATTTCCACAGAACAACGTACGCGTACCAAGGATGGTCGATGGCTAGATGGTGTTTATAGTGTACGCATTCTTTCGATTGGAAAAGAAAAACTTCTTTTTACTGTCATGATTGATATGACTGCACAAAAAGAATCCCAACGCAAGTTGCAGCATTTGATAGCCATGGAGGATTTTTTGGTTCAATCCGCATCAAAACTATTGACGGCTGATCCAAGAAGAACAAACGAAGCACTAAATTCAGTAATGACAGCTGTCGGGAAACTAGCGGAATCTGATCGCTCTTATATTTTTCAATTCAACCTTCGCAAGCGAATTATGGATAATATCGTAGAATGGTGTGCTCCTGGGATTGCTCCGCAAATTCAAGAACTGCAAAATCTTCCATTTAGCTTTTTCCCCGATCTTATTGAGCTATTCAAGAAAGGTGAACCTTTTGTAGCGAATGATGTCTCAGATCTAGACGATAGCCACAAAATGACGCGTGATGTATTGGAATCACAAAATATTAAATCAGCGCTACTTATCCCTATATTAAGCAAACATAAAATGATGGGATTCCTTGGGCTCGACTCTGTTTCAAAAATGCGTGTCTGGCCAATAGAATATGTGAATATTTTAATAATACTCTCTAATAATATTGCTTCCGCATGGGAGAAAAAAGCGCAATTTACCAATCTCAACATCGCTACACAAAAAGCACGTGAATACGCAAACCAAGCCAAGCGCGCTAATTCGTACAAAGACGAATTTATTTCGACAATGAGTCATGAGATACGTACACCTATGAATGGCGTTATCAATGCTGTTAGATTTCTCAGTGAAACAAATCTTGATCAGCGGCAACAGCGGTATATAGCAATGCTAAGGAATAGCAGTGAGATTTTATTGAAAATTATCAATGATATACTTGATTACTCGAAAATATCTTCTGGCAAAGCAATACTTGAGCATAATAGTTTCGATTTGCGAGAAACGATCGATTATTGTATCGCTCCCTATTTATCGGCAGCGGAGATAAAAGGTCTTGACTTTAAAGTTACTTACAATAGTGATATTCCAAGCTTTTTTCTTGGTGATCAAAGAAAAATAAATCAAATCTTAGCGAATATATTATCTAACGCAATAAAATTTACAAAAAATGGTGGCATTCAATTCATTGTAGAAGCTATAACAGAAAAAAATTTCTCTCGTATATTTTTCACTATTAAAGATACCGGGATAGGAATGAGTGAAGAGTTCATTAAAAAACAGCTTTTCAACGCGTTTCAGCAAGGGAATCCTGCAATCTCCAGAGAGTTCGGTGGGAGCGGTCTTGGTCTGCGTATCGCGAAACAACTCTCCAATATGATGGGGGGCGAAATTGATATTTCAAGCAAAGAAAATAGCGGTGCGACAATAGTTGTAAGTATTGTGCTGGAAATAGATCAGAAACGCATTAATCAGGTACGATCGCATAATAATTCTTTAATTTACATATTAGGAAATAAAGCTGGTATCGCATATAGTCTTGAAGAGATTTTTCATGGATGGGGAATGAGTGTTACTTGCTTTGAGTCGCCCGAAGATATCCAACTTGAATCAATTCGTAGATCTAGAGTTTGTGTGTGCCTTGATCTTGATCTATTCGGACAGCTTTTAGATAAGATCATGTCGTATAAGGAAAAGCCAACACTATTCGTAACTGAGCAATGCTGGCAAGAAAGAATCATGGATAGTATGAAGGGCTATCTTCTCTCAGCAAGAATTCTAAAAATACCTCTCGATCCTTCGAGTATCTATGAAAATATGAATATTAAAATAATACAAGAAGATAAATCGAATGAATTGATTGGTCTTGAAAATGTAAGCTTTAAAAATACAAGTGTGCTTGTTGTTGAAGACAATGATCTGAATATAGAAATCATATCTGAGTATCTACGACGCTTGGGCATTACTGCACATATTGCGAAAGATCCTCACGAATTTTATTTCAAGATTGATAATGGGATATTATTTGACCTTATATTTATGGATGTCCAGCTTGGTGATACTGTAGATGGATATCAATTAACTCGAGCAGTCAGGACTTCTAAAAATTTTGAATTAAGGAATATCCCAATAATCGCTATGACCGCGCATGTATTGGAGAAGGAGAAAAAGAGGTCTTTCGAGAGTGGAATGAATGATCGTCTCGATAAACCGATCGACCCTCATGAATTAGAGAAGATATTGAAAAAATGGATTAGTAGTAATAAACAAATGTTTAGAGAAAGAAGTGTTTCAAAGAATTCAATAATTCCCATTCTTCCGACGCCACGGGGAACATATAAGTACATTAATGAATATGAATTATCTGAATTTATTGAAAAAATAATGATCCCTGTTCAAGATCATGAACCTGACAAGTGTAATGAAATTGTTCGAGAGTATGAAAATTATATATGGCCTAATAGAATAATTGATTATTTTAATAAGATAGTTGAAAATATTGAAGATTTTAAATTTAAAGAAACTGAAATAATTCTTCAAAAGCTTAAGGCTCAAATGAAAATAATGGGGTAAGAGCATGCATAATGAAAATAAGCCCATAATCCTCGCGGTAGACGACAATACTACAAATTTAAAAATCATTAACGAAATATTTCGACGTGATTATAGAGTAAGAATCGCGGTGAATGGCGAAGAGGCGATAAAAAGTGTGCAAAGAGAGTCTCCAGATCTTATCCTGCTTGATGTAATGATGCCTGACATGGATGGTTTTTCGACATTTAATAGGCTTAAAGCAATCTCTAATTTTGATATACCAGTTATTTTCCTTACCGCGCGCAATGATCCTCAATCAGAAGAGCGCGGTTTAATGCTTGGAGCGGTTGATTATCTGCATAAACCGATTAACCAGTCATTAGCTAAAGTGCGTGTTTCTAATCAAATCGAGCTGAAGTTGCTTCGCGATAATCTGGAGTCGATGGTGGAAGTGCGGACAAAGGAACTCTTCAAGGTTCAGTACGCAACACTTTTCGGTATGGCGGTGCTATCGGAATATCGTGATCAGGAAACCGGTGATCATATTTGGAGAACAATCGAATATATGAGAATTCTCGCTCACGCGCTGAATAGAGCGCATCCGGAAGTACTCGATGCGTTTGACATTGATTTACTAGCAGAATCGGCCGCTCTCCATGATATTGGCAAAGTTGGAATTAGCGATGCGATTTTGCGAAAACCCGGCAAGCTAACGGATGAAGAAAGAGAGGCGATGAAGAGACATACTGTTTTGGGCGAAGAAGTAATACAGAAGGTTGAGGAAAGGGTAGGAGACAGCAAGTTCCTTCGATACGCGAAAGAGATCACTATCTATCATCATGAAAAATGGGATGGGAGCGGTTACCCTCAAGGTTTGACAGGTGAAGAAATACCAATTAGCGCATCCTTGATGGCGCTTGTTGATGTATATGACGCACTTACCAGCAAACGTGTGTACAAGAGCGAATTATCGCATGAAGAAGCAACAAAGATTATCCTTGAGGGGGATGAAAGAACAAAACCAGAAGATTTCAGTCCACTTGTAATAGAGACTTATAAAGACGCTCAAGATAAATTTAAAGAGTTCTTGCTTTCGTCAACTTCTAAGTGAAACGATGAATTCGACGCATTTAAAAATCTTAACATAGTTGCGAGCAGATAATTTCTCGCCGCTCAGAGCGCCTTCGCCCACCCCTCGATTTTTGACCAATCGCGCTGGTCGAGCTGGCGTTGTACAGTTTTTTACAGATAAAAAACAGAGAATCGAAAGCAATTCCTAATACTAAATGAAGTAATGAAACTTTCATGTCGTACAAAACAATTGAAAGTGTAATACTAGAAATATAGAAAAAGCTTTACAAATAATATTAATTGGCATATACTATGTAGTACTATGAATATACGAACGA